>Ga0209415_10015833_pt1 | contig 12187 bp, 9 predicted proteins | sample PeaSoiSIISIP2007_FD_187696 | JGI IMG/M metagenome (GOLD analysis project Ga0209415, IMG submission 187696) | Peat soil microbial communities from Weissenstadt, Germany - SII-SIP-2007 (SPAdes) (version 2) | ecosystem: Environmental > Terrestrial > Soil > Wetlands > Peat | place: Germany... | reverse complement strand
CCACCGCTTCATCGGCTTCGAGCCCCGCCGTCGTGAACGATCGCTTCTTGATCAACGCACGCCGCTCGCCCTCGAACACCGTCTCGTCGCGCTGATTGATTCCCCAATGCCGGAAATGCACCAAGCCGACGTTCCGATGCCCCCGACAAACGCCCGGGCTGTCATCCTTCGCCACGACTTCAGTAAACGCATAGAGCGTGTCGCCATGAATCACCGAAACGCGAAAGCGCACCTTGTCGAGTCCGACCTCTTCGACCGCCTGCTCGCCCGTATCCTGCATCGCGAGTCCCACCACCAGCGATGCCGTGACGCCGCCGAACACGATTCGATGCTTTTGCGCCGCGATCTTTTCGGCGAGGTCTTCGTTAAAATGTAGTTGCGCGGTATTCAGTACCAGATTCGTGAGTAGTACATTTTCGAGCGCCTCCATCGTCTTGCCACGCGCATGTTCATACACGTCGCCGACGATGAAGTCCTCATAGTAATTGCCCCGACCGGTCAGGGCCTTCGCATCGATACTCATTCGGTGCCTCCCAGCAGACGGTCGGAAATGATGCGCAACTGGATTTGCGACGTCCCCTCGAAGATCTTCGTCAGGCGCGCATCGCGCCAGTAGCGTTCGATCGGAAAATCTTTCGTATAGCCATAGCCGCCATGAATCTGCAGCGCCTCACTCGTGACGCGCTCGGCCATTTCGGAGGCGAAATACTTGGCCATCGACGCTTCCTTGTCGCAGCGCCGCTTGCTATCCACTTCGGTTGCCACGAAGTACATCAGTTGCCGCGCCGCTTCGATACTTGCCGCCATATCCGCCAGCTTGAATCGAATCGCCTGGAACTCGGAAATTGGCTGCTTGAACTGTACCCGGCGCTGCGAGTAGGTAATCGAATCCTCCAGCGCCCCGCGCGCCAGTCCGATCGCACGCGCCGCGGTATGTACTCGCGCGACTTCCAGAAACGCCATCATCGTGTAAAATCCGCGCCCCTCTTTGCCGATTACGGTCGACGCCGGGATATGAAAATTGTCGAAATGTAGTTCCCAGGTCTTCCAGCCGAAATAGCCAATCTTGCGCAACGGCGATCCGGTGATACCCTCGGGAAATTTGCCGCGCTCCTTCTCGATCAGGAACTGAGTAATGCCAACGTGACGCCGCTTCTCTTCCGGCGGCGACGTGCGCGCGAACAGATGAATGAAATCTGCTCCGTCGGCAAAGGTACACCACGTCTTGGTGCCATTGACGACGAACTGATCGCCCTCGCGCGTCGCGCGGCAGGCGACGTTCGCGAGATCGGAGCCGGCGTCGGGCTCCGACAACGAAAAGGCGCCGAGGAATTCCCCGCGCGCCATCGGCGGATAGTACTTGCGCTTTTGCTCCTCGCTGGCGTCACCGTAAATTCCGTTACCGCGCGCGATGATACTGCCGACGCTCATCCACCCCCGCGCAAGTTCCTCCGCCACCAACGCGTATTCGAAAGAGCCCAGGCCCAGGCCGCCGTATTCCTCGGGAATCATGATCCCGAAATACCCCAGCTCGCCAATCTTGTTGCGCAGCTCCATCGGGATGTCGCCCTCGACCGGATCGAGCTTGTTCGCCACCGGCAACACTTCGTTCATCGCGAAGTCCCGCGCGGTCTGCTGGATCATCTTGCGTTCTTCCGTGATGTAACTCATTTGCCGGTGCCTCTTTTGGGGATCAAATTGGATCGGCGGAAATCGATCACCAACCCTTGGTCGCCGTCGGCCAGGAAGCCCTGCGTATGCCACGTCACGATTCCCGCGTCCGGCCGGCTCTGCGATTCCCGCTTATCGACCACTGTACTGCGTGCGACCAGCGTGGCGCCGGGATAGATCCGGCGATGGAAAGTCAGATTATCGACGCCCAGAAACAGCCCGCCGGCTTCGCTGAGATCTTCGACCGACAGGCCGAATACGGTCAGGAACACCAGCATCGGATTGATCACGATTTGTCGATGGCCATGCGCGCGCGCATACGGCGCGTTGAAATAGAGCGGATTGTAGCTCAGCGTCAGGGTCGAAAAGAGCGTGTTGTCGCCCTCGTTCAAGGTTCGGCCCCAGTGATGTTCGAAGACCCGGCCCACCTGAAAATCCTCGAAAAGATTTCCCTTCGGCAGCTTTTTGGCCTTCGCGCGCCAGTCGTCACTCATATGCGATACCCCATCTTCTTCTCGACGCAGCCAGCACGTCCGCTATCGACGTCGATCTGGCCTGCGCGTGGTAATCTGCCATCCGGCGGGCATCGCTGCAAACTATTGGCGGCCGGTGCTGCGCCAGCTACCGAAATTCCGGTTGGGTGATGTGTATTATTGGTGATACGATTCAAAGTGGTGATTTGGCTTTGAACATGATGCAGCGCAACCGATTTATCTCGACGACTTTCGCCCTGGTAATTGCCGCTGTATTGGCTTCCGGTGTGACCGCTCACGCTTTCGACCTCTCGAAAATGCTCGGCAATCCCGAACAGGACGAGTCTCTCGACACCTTCAAGCTGATTCACGTCAACGAGCTCGCTGGCGAGATCGCCGATCCCGAGAGCGGCGTAATGATCTACGACGCCAATCATCCGGACACCCGCGCGCAATACGGTATCATCCCCGGCGCCCGTCTGCTGCCTTCGGCCGACGGCTTCAGCGTCACGCGCGAACTGCCGGCTGACAAGAACGCCAAGCTGGTTTTCTACTGCGCCAACACGCATTGAATTGCCTCGCATGAAGCCGCCCGGCGGGCGGTCAAGGCGGGCTACAAGGACGTGAGCGTCATGGTCGATGGCATCATAGGTTGGAAGGATGCCGGCCAACCGACCGCCGCCGTCAGCAATCCCAACGCCTCAAAATCCTGATTCCAAGGAACATGGCGGCTGAGCGCGGCGAGAACTTCGTCGATCTCGTGCGCTGCGGCCTCGCTAGGAACCACTCTTTACCGCCGCGCTGTTCTGCCGTGCACTCGTCATTCGCCGCGGTCAATGGCATATAGTTGCGCCGTGCCGCCGACCTCAACCGCACCGCCCTTGGCTTCCGGCGAGACCGCAGTTCGCGAACTCACGCTGCGCGCCTTCATCCTCGGCGCATTCCTCGCGATAATCCTCGGCGCCGCGAACGCCTACCTCGGCCTCTATGCGGGCATGACGGTGTCGGCGAGCATCCCCGCTGCGGTTATCTCGATGGCGGTGCTGCGGCTGCTCGGCGGCTCGACAATTCTCGAAAACAACGTCGTCCAGACCATCGCGTCCGCAGGTGAGGCGGTCGCCGCCGGCACAATCTTCACCTTCCCTGCACTCGTAATCCTCGGTCAAACCGGCCCGCTGCCCTACTGGGACGTGACGATGCTCTGCCTCGCCGGCGGCACGATGGGCAGCTTGTTGGTGGTCTTCCTGCGCCGCGCCTATATCGTCGATGAGCATCTGCCGTTCCCGGAAGGGGTTGCTTGCGCGGAGGTCCTGCGCAGCGGTGCCAGCGGAGCGTCCCGCGCCGCGCCGTTGGCGTGGGGCGGGATAATCTCGGCGGCACTTAAGGCGTCGCAGGATATTCTCGGCTTCGTTCCCGGCACCATTGCGGACGCACGATGGGTCGGGCGATCCGCGCTTGCCGGATCCGTCAATCTCTCCGCTGCGCTGATCGGCGTCGGCTATATCGTCGGTCTCGGCATAGCGAGTCTGGTCTTTTTGGGCGGGGCAATCGGATGGTTGACAGCGATTCCGATCGCGAGCGCCGCGCATCCCGAACTTCGCGCGATGGCGGCGGCCGATGCGGCGCGTCAAATCTGGAGCACGCAGACCCGCTATCTCGGCGTCGGTGCGATGCTCGTCGGCGGCGTCGTAACGTTGTGGCGATTGCGCGGCCCGATCAGCCGCGGACTGATCGAAAGCGCGCGGATGCTGCATGATCGTAGTGATGCCGCCGGCACCCGCCGCGAGGATCGCGATATCTCGGCGGCCGCGGTACTCGGCGCGGTTGCACTCTGCATCCCGGCAGTCTTCCTGATCACCTACCACCTGAGTGCGAATCTCTGGCTGAGCGCGGCACTCGCGATTGCCTTGGTGGCAATCGGTTTCTTCGCCACCGCTATCGCTGGGTATCTCACCGGCATCGTCGGCGCATCGAACAATCCGGTCTCTGGCGTGACGATTATCGTGCTGCTTGCGATCGCGCTGATACTCGAACTGCTCGGCGTTTCGGCCGCCGTGGGACCGCGCCTCGCCATCATGGCCGGTGCGGTCGTCTGCACCGCCGCCGCCATGGCGGGGGATTCGCTTCACGATCTCGCGACCGGGTATCACGTCGGCGCAACGCCGCGATCGCTCGAGCTTGCGGTGCTGTTCGGCGCGGCGCTTTCGTCATTCGTTATGGCGCCGTTGCTCAATCTCCTAATCCGCGCCTATGGCATAGCAGGCACGCCATCGGCGCATGCTCAAGCACTCGCGGCGCCGCAGGCCTTTCTGATGGCGAAAGTTGCGCAGGGAGTTTTCCGCGGGGGATTGCCAATTGGAACGATTGCGTGCGGCGCGTTGCTCGCGGCACTGCTGGCGGTGCTCGATTCGATTCTGGAGCGCCGCGATGCTGGATGGCGTACGCCCGTGATGCCGGTCGCAATCGGACTCTACCTGCCGTTCGGCCTCAGCGTCGCAATTCTGATCGGCGCGATTCTGCGCAGTCTGGTTGACGTTAAAAGTGGCGCCTCCGGCGGGGGTGCCGGAGTGCTGTTTGCCGCCGGCCTGGTCGCCGGCGAAGCCCTGATGGGCGTGGCGGGTGGCGCACTGGTAACGCTCGGCGTCAAGCTTCCGCTGTTCTGACTGGTGCCAGGTCGCGCGAGAATTCTAACGCTCCGGCGTTATAACCTCCTCTGGAGGCTTTAGCGCCCCACGCTACTTTGCGCGTCAAACCCGTTTGCGTGGGTCCCGTTCGACGCCGGACTTAGCTGGAAAGCCTCGTACAGTTCGCCGAACTGCTCCTGCAACTCGCTAGCTTCCTCGAACGCTGCGCTTAAATGTTGAATTCGCTCGCGCAACTGCTTCGCCGGCTCGAGTGCTTTGATCAAATCGGCGATGTGACTTCGGAATGAATCGGCTAACTGCGCGAGTTGATCCTCCAGCGCCTTCATCGGTTCAAAAGTTTGCGCGATTTGTGAAAGCTGTGCCTGAAAGGTTCGCATCGGCTCGAAGGACTTCGCGAGCAGCGCCATTTGCTTCTGGAAACCGCGCAGCGGTCCAAAGGCCCGTGCCGCCGAATTTCCGACGCGGTCAATCGGATCGAAAATCCTGTTCAAATCCTCGAGCCGTGTCTGAAGGGCCTTGGTCTGCTCGAAAACCTTGCCAACGGCCTCCGCCAGTTCATTCTGTCCGACTGGACCCGAGGGCAACGGCGGTGGCACGCTCGGTCGCGCTTTTGGTGCGTCGGGCTCCATCTGGGGCTTCGGCGAACTAACATTTAACGACTCCGACGCCTCGTCCGCTTGCCCAGCCTGCTGGGGCGCGGCGGGCGCGGCCTCGGCCGTCGCCTCAACTGGCTTCGCCTTGGCATAAATCAAGACTTCGGGCGTTTTGGCGGTCTCCGGCGTCTTCGCACGAGTGGGCAGTTCAGATGTCTTAGGTGCCGCTGCCACTTCGGGAGTCTTTTGGGTTGCGACTCCAAGGATTCGGCCTCCACTCATCGCTGGAGGAGTTTCCGGGACCCCGACGTCGCGTCCGGCCTGCTGTTGAAGCAATCGCTTTCTGAGTTCGTCAAGCTTTAGACTCATTGATTCAACCCCGACATTGGTTGACGCCTCCCACCAGAGATCGGAGCGCACGTCAAATCCGGACGCCTTGCAGTCACCAGACACCGCTAGAAGTGCGAAGCGACTACGTTACGTGTGAAATCGTATCAGAGATTGTATAACAATACAAACACTTAGTTGGCGGTACTTGCGGTAAATACTGATAATAGATAGTGCCGTTACAGATAAATTGATGCGATATACTTCAGAAGCATGCCAATACAGATTATTGCTCCCATTAGCTAGAGCAGGTATGCTTGCGATCAGATCGAATGAAACGAGCATCGCACTATTCGTCAGATAACGCCGGGCCGTCGCCTCAACGAGTCTCTCATCCACACATAACCGCGGACTAGACCACCGGCTCAACCCCGTGAACTGGCGCCACGATACAATACGTAGCGAGTGCGACGAGCACGCGATCGGCTTCGGCTTCTACTTCCCGCAGCATCGGCTCCACTGACTCAATGGAACCTTGCGCGGTGCTCGATTCGAGTCGCGCGCAAATTTCGCGCAAACCGCCCGCACCGAGCTCCCCGCTCGCGCCCTTGAGAGCGTGCGCAGCTTGACTAACCTGACGGGCATCGGCTGCCTGCAGGCCCGCTTTCATCTGGCTCAGCCGATTGATGACATCGTTGTTGAAAATGCCAATCAGTTCGGTGACAAAATCGGGTTCTCCCGGCTTTTGGTATTCGCGCAGTTCTGCCAGGACCGCTTCGTCTACCGCAGCCCCGGCGTATGTTGGCGAGCCGGTTGCAACGGCGTCGATCGGGGCAGCCATCACCACTGCCTCGATTGACGCGGTCGCGACGGGGTGCGCGATCATCACCGCGTCGATTGGCGCCGTTGGCGGCTCTGACAAAAACCTTCGTTGCGCATCGACCACCATCACCCATTTATCGATCATCGCGCCCAGGTCCTCCGGCATCACCGGCTTGGACAAATAATCGTCCATCCCCGCCCGAATACAATCGTCGCGATCGCCAGCCAGCGCATGCGCAGTAAGTCCGATGATCGGCGTATGGCGGGTCGCACCCTCGCGCCGACGAATTTCGTGCGTCGCCGCATAACCGTCCATCCCCGGCATCTGGCAGTCCATTAGAATCAGGTCGTAGTTGGTATGGCTGAGGAGTTCGAGCGCACCGCCGCCATTTTCCACGAAGTCGGCCCAGTAACCGATCCGTTCGATCATCCGGGTCGCGACCTGCTGATTCACGAGGTTGTCCTCGACCAGCAGAATCCGCGTGCGCTCTCGAATTTCCGCGGGAACCACGCTTTGGAGCGGGCGCGCGGGGCGGCGGGACGAAAGGACATCGACCAAGCCGTCCTGCGTCGACGACGCCATCAGGGTGACCAGCGTGTTGTACAACCGGCTCTGCCGGAGCGGCCGCGCGATCAGGGCGCGGATTCCGGCGGCCTTAGCGCGGCCCGCCGCTGAACGGTCGCCAAGTTCATGTATTCCAACCACGCGGACGCCAGCTAGCTGCGGGCTCTGTTGGATTGCGCGCGCTAGCGCAAGGCCACCGGAATCCGGCACCTGCAGGTCGATAACCGCGATTTCAAACGGATCGCCCGATGCGATCGCGTCGTTCAGCGCGATCATCGCGAGCGCCGAATTCGCCGCTACCTCGCTACGCATCTTCCACGCCTGAAAATGGTCGCTCATGATGCGCGCGCTGACCGCATTGCCGTCAGCGATTAGGACGTGGACACGTTCGAGCACCGGGTTTTCCAAATTAGTGCTACCCAACGCTGTCGGCTGATGGCGCAGGCGGACCGTGAACCAGAAGTTCGAGCCGCCACCCACTGTGCTCTCGACGCCGATACTGCCGCCCATCAACTCGATCAGTTGCGCCGAAATCGCAAGGCCGAGTCCGGTGCCACCGAAGCAACGCGTCGTCGAATCCTCCGCCTGCGTAAACGCGCTGAAGATATTGCGCTGCCCGGCAAGCGGAATTCCGATGCCAGTATCCCGGACCTGAAAGCGCAGAACGCCCTCGTTTCCGAGCGCGGTCACGGCGCTGACGCGAATCGTGACCTCGCCCTTAGCCGTGAACTTTACCGCGTTGCCGACCAGGTTGGTGAGCACCTGGCGCAGGCGTCCAGCATCACCGCACACGTACAGCGGCACATCGTTTTCGATTAACGAGTCGATCGCCACGCCCTTAGCGCGGGCCTGCTCGATGAACATTGCATCGACTCTTTCGACCACGGCGCCGAGATCGAAGCCGTTCTCCTCCAGCACCACCTTGCCTGCTGAAATTTTTGAAAAATCGAGAATGTCGTTGACGATGAGCAGCAGCGTTTCGGCGCTCGCGCGCGCGATCTCGATCATCTCGCGCTGATCGCCGGTGAGCCGCGTATCAACCAGCAGCCGCGTCATCCCAATCACCCCGTTGAGCGGAGTGCGGATCTCGTGGCTCATATTGGCAAGGAACTCCGCGCGCAGCCGCGACGATTCCAGCGCCGAATCGCGCGCCATCACCAGATCCTGGCGCGCCTGCGTGCGATCGATCGCATAGAGCATGGCGCGAATCAGCACGTCCGTTTTGAAGGTGCCCTTGACCAGGTAGTCTTCGGCGCCATGCTTGACCGCATTCGCGATTATCATCGGGTCGTCCAGACCTGTCAGCGCGATAATCGGGATCTGCGGCGCTTCCTGATGCAGCTGCGCGATGGTCTCGCTCCCCTCCGAGTCGGGCAACGAAAGATCAAGCAGGACGAGGTCGAAGCGTCCCGTGCGCAGCCGCTCGAGCCCGCCGTCGAGGCGATCGGTAGTCTCGATTTCGAAGCGCACTCCGTCGGCGGCGCCCAGCCGCTCACGCAGTAGCCGCTCGTCAAGCGGATCGTCCTCGATCAACAGCAGACGGATCGGTTTGAGATCGCTCCCAACTGGCGTTGGCGTTTGCGGCGGATTCTGTTCGCGATGCGCGTGCAATTCGTCTCCCCTGCCTCATTCGCCGATCCGCGACGCGGCCCTGAGCCCTTCGGCGATGCAGCGATTACTAAGTCGGTCTTGGTTCCCTGCGGCACAACTACCGCCGCCGCCCTATTAGACAGCAAGCTCTATGCCTCCGATTTCGATGGAAGTCCCCGGATTGCGAAGTTGTGCTTACGACGAGCGTGAATGCGGTGCAACCTCGTAAGCGGCAGTACGAGGCGCAAAAGCCCGGAGTAGGGAAGACCTGACTAAATTACTCGGATGCCAACCTGTCGCCGCTCGACGCTCGTGGCAGCAAAAAATTGGCGCGAGGGGCCGCGCTCGTTCTGGCGATCATTGCGGCGGATTACGACGCCGTGTCTTGCGCGCTGCGATTCTGATAGCGCTCGAGCCGATTGTAGAGCGTCTTCAGACTCACGCCCAGGATCTCCGCGGCGCGCGACTTGTTACCGCCGGAGAACTCGATCGTGCGTTGGATCAGCTCGCGTTCGACTTCGTCGAGCGACGCGCCGAGCCTGATCTCGAAAGCCGAATTGCCGCCTCCACCACGCTTCAATTCCGCCGGCAGATCGGCGACTCCGATCAGCGGCCCGCGCGTAACGATCAAGGCGCGCTCGATCACGTTGCGCAACTGCCGAACGTTGCCGGGCCAGCCGTAGGCTTTGAGGATTTCCAGCGCTTCGGAGTCGATCCCGCTAACGGTCTTGCCTGCAGGCGCTTCGATCTCGCGCATGAAATGCTCGACTAGCGCCGCCATATCGTCGGCGTGGTCGCTCAACGGCGGCAGATCGATCGTAAATACGTTGAGGCGGTAATAAAGGTCCTCGCGAAAGCGGCCGTCCCGAATCGCCGCTTCGAGGTTGCGGTTGGTCGAGGCGAGCACGCGCACGTCAATCGAAATCTCCGCCCCGCCGCCCAGACGGCGCAGTTTGCCCTCCTCCAGCACCCGTAGCAGCTTGGCCTGCAGCTCCGGCTTCATCTCGCCGATTTCGTCGAGCAGCAGCGTGCCGCCGGTAGCCAGTTCGAAACAGCCTTCGCGCCTCCGATCGGCACCGGTAAAGGCGCCGCGCTCGTGGCCGAAGAGTTCGCTCTCCATCAGAGTTTCCGGCAACGCCGCACAATTGATTGCGACGTATGGGCCCGCGTGACGGGGCGAAAGCTCATGGAGGGTTCGCGCGACCAACTCCTTGCCGGTGCCGCTCTCGCCCAGGATCACCACCGATGCTGCGCTCGGCGCGACCTGTTCGATCAGCGTTATTATCCGGCGCATCGGCGCCGAATGGCCGACCAGGCGGCCCAGCTCGCCCGCCCGCGCCAGCCGCCGACGCAACCGTTGATTTTCCTCGGCGACGGTCAGATGAGTGCTCAGATTGTTGAGCAGCACGCGCAGATGCGGTGGATCGACCGGCTTGCGCAGGTAGTCGTAAGCCCCGAGCTTGATCGCCTGCACCGCGTCGGAAATCTCGCCTTCGCCCGAGATCATGATGGTGGGGATATCGACGCCGCGTTGTCGCAGCTCGCTAAGGACCTCGAGTCCATTTAGCTCCGGCAAACGCAAATCGAGCAACAGAATGTGCGGATCGTAGTTTTCGGCCAGTTCCAGCGCGCGCCTGCCGTCGTCGGCGATGCGCACGTCGAAGCCCCAGGTCGCGATCAGTTCACTCCACGCGAGGCCAGTGGCGACGTCGTCCTCGGCCACGAGTATGCGCTTTTCAGATGGCATCGTTGGAAATTCTCCGTCTCTATTCGACGCTACCATCGTGCGCGGCGGTCAGTAAACGGAGGAATTTAACTGACGCCGGCGCTGCCTATCCGGCACCGTTATTTGTCCGGACCTAGCCCTTCGAAACTCACGGCGTTGTCCGATCGATTACCGGATTGCGGCGCAAGGAAATTACCCGGATCCTGAATCATGGCGGCGCGCAGTTCGGTGTGCGACGCCAGAAAATCGCGCAGCTCCGAATGTTTCGCGAGGTAGTCGTCGTCTTCAATCAGTTGCGGGTGATGGTTCAATTCACTGACGATCTCCGGATGCGCTGCCGCGAAGGCGTCGAAGGCCTGGTAGTCCGCCAATGGCAAATCGCCGACGGGCGCGCCCTCTGCGGTGATCGTCGGCGGTGACGTGGACTCCTGCGCAAGGGCCGGAATCGCGACCAGCAGTGCGCCCACCATGATCGCCACCGCCAGATTCCCCTTCATCGCCATCTTCGATTTCCCCTTTCTTCCTTTAGACGGCCAGTGCGTGCCGACTCGCCGCCGGGATCGTGCACAACGATCACCCCGATTCGATCGCCGATCAACCGATCGAGCTAGACCTTCCGCTGGATCGGCGTGGCTGCAAGTCGGCGAAGCTAGTGCCTTGGTGAGGCGGCACGGTTATGGTACAGGCGGTGCGAGAATCGGGCACCTTGGATGGTGACGATTAATTGATTTGTCTGGGGGTCCGAATGCTGCGATCGGCCTTACGCTGCCGGCTGAAATCAATCCTGCCCGCGTTGCTCTCGCTGACCTTGGCGGCGGTCGCTTCCTGCTCCCATCCGCAGCCGCCCGCGGCGCCGGCACAATTGCTCTTCGTCACGCTGCCCGAGCAACGCAGCGTCGCCATATTCGCCGCCGACGCGACCGGCGACGCGCAGCCCCTCGCGACGATCAAGGAGTCCGCTCCGGACACCCCCGTCGATACCGGCGTGAACCTGCGCGGCGAAATCTTTGTCGGCAACGGCAACGGCACCGTCAACGTGTACGCGGGGGAACATCGCGATTATCAATTGGTGCGCACCCTGGGTGGACCCAATACCAAAATGGTCCATCCGTCGTCGATGGCGGTCGATATGAGTGGGACGATCTACCTCGCCGACAGCGGCGGAGCGCCGGGGCAGCAGCGTGTAGTCGTCCTCGCGGCCGCGCAAAGCGGTAACGTCGTGCCCAGCCGAGTCCTCAGCGGTCGGCATACCGGTCTGACCTCGCCGACCGGCATCGCCACCGACGCCTCCGGCGAGGTCTTCGTCGCCGACCATGAGAGCGGCAAAATCCTCGTATTCGCCGCCGATGCGCTCGGCGACGTCGCGCCGGTGGCCACCCTCGGTGGCTTGAACGGACCTCGGCGAGTCGCCGTCGATCAGGATCTCAACGTCATCGTGAGCTGCGACGGCGACAGCAGTATCGCCGTGTTCGCGCCGAACGGCCCGCGGCTGTGGACGCGCTCGGCAATTATCACGAGCACCGCGATGCGCGCTCCGGTTGGCGTCACCGCCGACAGTTCCGGACGCATCGCCGCAGCGGTTCGTGGCGCGGTATTATTTTTCGTCGCTACCGCCAACGGAGCTTCCGTGCCACTCGTCGAATTGCAAGGTCCCGCGCCGATCAATCCGACCGGGCAGGTGGCGTAAATCGCAATCGCCTTCGGCTTGAAGATCGCATAGGCCTCGCGGCATGCTTGGGCGAGTTTCTTCTCGCCGCCGAACACGATTTCCTCCT
>Ga0209415_10015832_pt1 | contig 12187 bp, 7 predicted proteins | sample PeaSoiSIISIP2007_FD_187696 | JGI IMG/M metagenome (GOLD analysis project Ga0209415, IMG submission 187696) | Peat soil microbial communities from Weissenstadt, Germany - SII-SIP-2007 (SPAdes) (version 2) | ecosystem: Environmental > Terrestrial > Soil > Wetlands > Peat | place: Germany... | reverse complement strand
CCGCGGCGGTATTCGAATTTGTCCACGGCTTTCATCAGGCCGATGTTGCCTTCCTGAATCAGGTCGAGGAACTGCAGTCCGCGGTTGGTGTATTTCTTGGCGATGGAAACCACCAGGCGCAGGTTGGCCTCGATCAGCTCGCGCTTGGCCTGCTCCGCGTCCATGTCGCCCTGGATGATCTCGCGCTGAGTGCGCTTGAGCTCCTGAAACGACACGCCGGTTTCCAGTTCCAGTTTTTCCACTTCGCTGCGGACGGCGCGCGACTGGCGCCGGTATTCTTTTTTCTGTTCTTCGCTGCGAGTGGCTTCCGCCTTGCGCTCGAGGTTTTGCGACTGGCGGTCGAGCGAGCGCATGCCGTCGACCATCTTGTTGAGGCGGTCGATCAGCCGCTTGCGTTCCGCGTTGGTGAATCCCAGTTTGCGCACCGCTTGCGACACGCGAACAATGGCGCGGGCAAAATTCCGGCGCGCCCGGCGATGGTCCTTGGGACGCTTCTTCTGCGAAACTGCAACGTATTTTTCTTCGACGACGCTGACCTTTTTGTAGAGCTTGGCCATCGCATCGATCTTGCCGGTGAACTCATTCAGGCGATTCTGCAGGATTTCGTCAGTGATCTCTTCTTCGTCGAAAGTGACCACTTCCTTGATCGAGCGCACGCCTTTCTTGAGGTCTTCGCCCATGGCCAGCAGTTCCCGGATGACGATGGGAGACCGCGACAAGGCCTTGAGCACACGAATCTGACCGCGCTCGATGCGCTTGGCGATTTCCACTTCGCCTTCGCGCGTGAGCAGGGGGACGGTGCCCATCTCGCGCAGATACATGCGGACGGGGTCGTTGGTTTTTTCTAGAGCTCCGGGGGTGAGGTCGAGTTCGACGTCTTCGGAGCCTTCTTCTGCATCTTCGAATTTTTTATCGAGCGCGGCGGAGGAAGGCAGTTTGGGGCCTTCCAGCACGTCGATGCCTTGCGTACCGATGGTGGTCAGCAGATCGTCGAGGTCGTCGGGAGAGTGCACATCGTGCGGGATGAGGTCGTTGACCTGATCATAGGTCAGATATCCCTTCTCCTTGCCCGTGTCGATCAGCTTTTTTATATCCTCGTATTTGTCGTCGAGAGCCAAGACTTGTCCTTAAAACAACTCAATTCGCTCGTTGAGAGCGTTGTGGTAAAGTTCCGTAAGGGTGGGAATTCTGGGTACTGCGGGATTGTGCGCCTAGCACAAACTTTAGAGTTTAGCACATAAGTGCCGCTGCGTCTATCAGTTGCCCGCCTTACAGCCCGTTTCCCGTCCCTTGGGCGCCGCTATCTCTAATTCTGCTAAATACTTAGATGGCATGGGATGTGTTTTTGTTTCATGCGTTTCGGTGTTCTTTTCCCGGTCGGATGCCAGAGTCTCAAGCGGCCAGGCCGGGATCCATCAGCGCCCGCTTGACGCGTTCCAGCTCTCGCAACAGCTCGTTTCTGCGCGCGGAGTCCTTACCATTGTCCGACTGCAACTCGCGCAGGATGCGTGACATCTCCCGCTTCAAATGAATCTTCCGCAAGGCTCGCACGGCGCTCTCGAGATGCTCCGCAGTAAGGGCCTCGTCTTCTTTCAACAGGATCGTGGCCAGCAGGCGGCGATCCGCTTCTGCTTGCGGCACTTCCATTACATCGGCAATTTCGGGGCTGGCGATCAGCAGGGCCTCGGCCAGGGATTCGGTGGCGAGGCCGCGGTGGAGGGCTTCGTTTTGCAGCACGTAGCGGGCCTGGCGCGCGGGATCGAAGGCTTCTTCGGCGCCGTCGCGGGCGGAGAGATGTTCTTCTCCGGGCTGCATTTGGCGGGCGGAGGACAGGGCGCGGATCAGGATGCGTTCGGCGTCGGTGACCTGAGCTTCGGCCGGGGCCTTGACCGCGGCTGCCGACCGGGTGGCGGCCACATGCTTCAACTCCTGCCGCAAGACGCCCGAATCGATGCCCAGCTTCTGCGCGATCTCTTGCGCCAGTTCGTCGCGCACGATGCGGCTGGGGACGCGCTGGACGTGTGGCAGCAGATAGTTTACGGCTTTCACCTTGGCCTCGCCGCTTCGTGCCGGAAACTGTGCGCGGGCACGCTCGATCAGGTAATCGAAATACTTTTGCGAATGTTTTAGAGCTGCGGCGTAGGCGTCTTTGCCTTGGCGGCGGATGTAGAGATCGGGATCGAAGCCTTGCTCGAGGGTTAGAACTTTAATTTGGAATTCTTCTTCCACCAGCAAGCCGAGGGTGCGCTCGGTGGCTTTCGCTCCGGCGGTGTCGGGATCGAAATTGACGACTACATTCTTGCTGAACCGGCCGAGCAGCTTGGCTTGCAGATCGGTGAAGGCAGTGCCGGAACTGGCGATCACGTTGTGAAATCCGGCGGCGTAGACGGAGATGCAATCCATCTGGCCTTCGACGAGGATGGCGTAATCGAATTTGCGGACCCATTCTTTGGCTAGATCCAGGTTGAAGAGAACTTTACCCTTGGAGTAGATCGCGGTCTCGGGCGAGTTGAGATATTTGGGGCCGGCTTTTTCGTCGGTGGCGAGAGTGCGTCCGGTGAAGGCGATGATTTTTCCGGCTTCGCTGGTGATGGGGAAGAGGACGCGGTTGCGGAACTTGGAGTACATAGCTGCGGACTGCGGCTTCCGGCTTTCGGCTTCCGGCTTCCGGGTGGAGTCAAAATCCCCGCCCTGTCCGTCCAAAGAACGGACGGACAAGGACGGGGCACCCTCGGTTTCGGGCTTCGGGCTTTGGGCTTCGGGCTTCGGCGAACTCTCTTCCTTCCAGGAGAAGAGGCCGCTTTCGCGGAGAACTTCTTCGGGGAATTCGGATTTCAGGCGGTCGCGGAGGAGGAAGCCGGAATCGGGGGCGTAGCCGATGCGGAAGCGGGCGATGGTGGCTTCGTCTAGGCCGCGGCCGAGGAGATATTCGCGGGCGCGGGCGCCTTCGGGACGCTTCAGGCATTCCTGGAAAAAGGCTGCGGCGCGTTCGTGGACGTCGAGAAGCTGGGCGCGCAGGCGGGCTTCTTTGGCTTCTCCGGGAGTCGAGTACGCGGCCTTGGGCAGAGGGATGCCAGCCTTCTGCGCGACCATCCGCACGGCTTCGGGGAAAGTGATGTTTTCGATTTTCTGGATGAAGCTGAAGACGTCTCCGGACAGACCGCAGCCGAAGCAGTGATAGAACTGGCGCGTAGCATGGACGGAGAACGACGCGGTCTTTTCGCCGTGGAACGGACACAGGCCCGAAAAATTCTGCGCCCCGGCCTTCTTCAGCTTGACGTAGTCGCCGATGATGCGGACGATATCCGCCTGCTGCTTGACCGTGTATGCGAAGTCGCCGGGGTTCGCCATTGTTAGAGAGACACTTCTCCGTTGGAATTGTGACGGAGAAAGGGGCTGTAGGGAATATACCGGAGGGGGAATTTTGTGGAGAAGCTGTGGGAAATGGGAGTATTCGGTTGACGGCTTAGGGAAATCGGGCTTCCATGACAGGATTGTGGGGGTTGCGACAGGTAAGGCCGTGATGTTTCTCACATACCGATGCATATCGTTCCCGGATTGGGACTTATAGGTTGTCGATGACGCATGCGGTGTGGCTTCGCTGGTCCGCTGCGGGTTCGGTGAGGTAGGGATGCTTCGACTGCGTGTGACCCTTCGCTTCGCGAAGGGTCACACTTCGCTCAGCATGACAGAGGGCGGGGATTTACTTTTTAGACGCGGAGCTCTACCACTGTGGCGCCGGCGCCGCCTTCGTTTTGGGGGGGCTCGTTTACGGATTCTACGTGGGGGTGTTGCTGGAGGAGCTGGCGGAGGGCTTTGCGGAGGATGCCCATGCCGCTGCCGTGGACTACGCGGACGCGCGGGAGGCCGGCGAGGAAGGCGCGGTCGACGAAGCGTTCGACTTCGCGGGCGGCGTCGTCGACGGTGCGGCCGATTACGTTGATTTCGCTGGGAACGTTGGCGGTGTCGCCGTCGCTGTTCAGCGAGACAGTGATGCCGCGGGCGCGGGCGGCTTTCACGGGTGAGTCTGCGGATGCTGCGCTGTGGGCGGAGGCGAGGACTTCGGCGACGTCGTCGCGGGCGATCTTCATTTTCATGGCGCCGATTTGCACCTCGAAATGAGCGTCGTCGATTTTGCGCGTGATTTTGGCGGGGCGGCCGGTGGACTTTAATTTCACCGTGTCGCCTTCGGAAACATGTTTGACGACTTGCGGCTGGGCGTGGGGATCGCCCTGGTCGGCGCCGGTTGAGTGCGCGACTACCGTGGAATCGAATTGCTCGCGGAATTCGCGGCGCAGCTTGGCGATGCGGCGCTCGGCGTCTTTGGAAAGTTTTTGTGCGGCCACGCGGTCCTGGATAGCGTTGACGGATTCGCGGGCTTGATATTCGAAGTCGCGGAGGACGCTTTCCAGTTTTTTCTCGAGGTCGCGGATTTTGTTCTGCTGTTCGTTTTTTCCGAAAACCGCTAATCGCTTTTTCTCGTCCTCCAATTCTTTTTGGCCTGCTTGAAAGCGGAGGCGTTCGCTTTCGGCTTCGCGGAGTTCGGCGTGGAGGCGGTCGAGGAACTGGCCGACGTCGCGGGCTTGTGTGCCGAGGCGGGAGCGGGCGGAATCGATAATGGCGGGATTCAGGCCGAGGCGCTGGGCGATGTTAATTCCTGCGGATGCGCCGGGGACTCCGACTTTCAACTCATACGTGGGCTGAAGCGTAGCTTCGTCGAATCCGACGGAGGCGTTCAATACGCCGGGAGTGTTCGCTCCGTAAACTTTCAGCGACGTGTGATGAGTGGATATGACGGCCATGCAGCCGATGCGGAGGAAGTGTGCTGCGATGGCGACGGCTAAGGCTGCGCCTTCTTCGGGATCGGTGGCGGAGCCGAGCTCGTCGAGCAGGACGAGCGAGTTGGCGGTGGCGGTGCGAGAGATGAAATCGATGTTGGTGACGTGGGCGGAGAAGGTGGAAAGATTCTGTTCGATGGATTGATAGTCGCCGATGTCGGCGAGGATGGCGTCGAAGACGGGGAGCTGGGCGCGGTCGGCGGGGACGGGGATTCCGGATTGGGCCATGAGGGCCAGGAGGCCTACGGTTTTCAGGGTTACGGTTTTGCCGCCGGTGTTGGGGCCAGTGATGACTAGCTGGCGGTTCGCGGATTCGAACTCTACGGTTACTGGGACTACCTGTATTCCTTTTAGCTTCAGGTTTCGTTCCAGTAGGGGGTGGCGGGCGTTGTGCAGGAGGAGGCTCGCTGCGCTCGCTGACGGGCAAGAGTGCCCGTCTCCACACAGGCTTACTGCTACGCAGTTGTAGTCTTCGGCGAAGCGGGATTTGGCGAATTGGAGTTCTAGTTCGGATAGGGCTTCTTCGGCGGCGCGGATTGAGTCTGCTTGCTCGCCAATTCGGCTTGTCATTTCTTGCAGGATGCGGTGGATTTCGGACTGCTCTTCGTCGAAGAGCCGGACTAGTTCGTTATTTTGCTCGATGGTTTCTAGGGGCTCGACGAAGACGGTTTGGCCGCTGGAGCTGGCGCCGTGGACTACGCCTTGTACGCGGCGTTTCTGCTCGATTTTTATGGGGATGACGAAGCGTTCGCCGCGGATGGTGATGAGTTCGTCCTGCACGGTGCCGCCTTCGGCGAGGCGGCGCAGGTAGCCGCGGAGGGAATCCTGGATGGTGCGGCGCTGTTTTTCGATTTCGCGGCGGATGCGGGCGAGGTCAGGGGAGGCGTGATCGTCGAGGGTGCCGTCGGGCTGGATTTTGTTGCGGAAAAATTTCAGGAACTGGGTGAAGTCGGCGATCTGCGCGGAAAGGGCGTGGACGGCGCGCCACTCCTGTTTCATGCTGGCCGGGGGATGCTGAGCGATCTCGCGCCATTCCGCGGCGCGGTCGACGAGCAGGATGACGTCGCGAATTTCGGTGGTTTCGAGGACGGCTCCGGCGATGCGGGATTTCTGGGCGAGTTGGGCGACGTCGAGGAGGCCGGAGAAATCGAAGCGTCCGCCGACGCGGCGGAACTCGCGGATTTCGGCGGTGAGCTGGTGCTGGGATTCGATCCAGGCGGGGTCGGTGGAGGGGGATAGGGCGGCGATACGGGCCTGGCCGAGCGGGGAGGAGGCATAGGCGCGGAGGAGGTCGCGGAGGGAATCGAATTCCAGGACACGGGCGGAGGTGTGGAGTAGGGGGTGCGGCATTGGGGTTAATGTTACAGGAAGGGCGGGGGGGTGTTTTGGCTGGCGCACGGCGGTGGAGGAGAGTGAGATTCCTCCGCCGCGAAGAAAGGCGCGGCTGTCGGAATGACAAGGGCGGGGTGGTTTATGACACCACCACGGTGTCTGGGTCAGGCTTTGGCGGCTTCGGCGAGGGGTTCGGCGGCGGGGAGGCGGAGGATGAAGAGGGCTCCGCCTTCGGATTTGTTCTGGCAGGTGATCTGGCCGCCGTGATCTTGCACTACACCGTAGGCTGCGCTCAGGCCGAGGCCGGTGCCTTTGCCGACGGGTTTGGTCGTATAGAAAGGATCGAAAACGCGCTCGGGGGCAGTCATGCCAGGTCCGGTGTCGGAGAACTGGAGGACGGCGTCGCCGCTGTGTCGGAGCGCGGAGACTTGCAGAGATCCTCCGCCCACCTCGGCCATGGCGTCGATGGCATTTTCCATGATCTCGTAAAAAGCTTGAAACAACTGGTTGGCATTTCCGGTGACGCGGGGCAAATCTTTCTCCATGGTAACGGCAACCTGGATGCGGCTGGAGCGATGTTTGGCCTCGAGCATCTGGGCGGCGCGCTGCAGCAGGGTGGAGAGGTCGACGGCAGCTCTTTCGCCGTGACTCTGCTGAGCAAAGCTGAGCAGGTTGGCGACCAGGTCGCGGGTGCGGCGAGCCTGGGAAACGATTTTGCGCACCATGGCGCCCTGCTCGTCGGTGAGGCGCTGGTTGGTCCAGAGCTGTTCGGAGTGGACCATGACGGCGGAGAGGGGGTGGTCGATTTCAAGGGCGGCGTCGGCTACGAGATGCCCGAGGGAGGCCAACTTCTCTTTTTGCACGAGATGATTTTGCAGGCGATGCTGATTCTCGTAGGCGTTGCGGGAGTCCTCGAGGAGGCGGATCAGCGCCTGATCCTGGACGTATTGCCGGAGGAAGACGAAAACGCCGAGCACCAGCATGGCGGCGAGGACGGCGAACAGACGAAAGGTGCGGGCGGCGGGCGTGGAGTTATCGTAGACGGCGGTCCACAAACCCAGCGCCGGCAATGAGAGTATGGCGAGCATGGCCAGGCGCGGGGCAAAGCGGCTGCCCCACTCCCATTTTCTGGTGGGATTTTCGCTGGCGGGCTGCAGGTTGTCAGCGGACAGGGTGGCTGCGACCATCCAGCAAATCGCGCCCGCGATGGGAACGTCGTAGAAGCTGCCGGAATAATATGTGCCCGCGTCAAAGGCTTTGTCCAAGGCGTAGGAGCTGGCGACGTACAAAGCGTTGGCGCCCAGGAGATGGAGATACAGGCGCTGCCAGCCACCCGAACTGGTCCACGCAGCAAACCCGAGGACGGCCAGCAGAATCACGGTCTGTAGTTGGTAGAGCCTTTCGTAGTAGTAGGTGTAGAGGTCGGCATTCAAGACTACGTACTGGTGGGGACCGACGATGAAGGCGTAGAGAAAGACCCACCAGGCCAGGAGCATCAGAAGATTCAGCGTGCCTAGTTGAAAGCGGGACTGGTTGCGGGCAACGTCGGGGCGCCAGCCGGTGGCGGCCATGATGGGCAGCAGGTGGAAAAATTCGACGACGTCGGCGAAGAATGGAACCGGAATTCCGGCGTGGAGCAGGACTTCACGATAGGTCCACGCGGCCTGATTGAAACACCAGAGGAAAAATCCCAGCGCCATCAGCGCCCAGTAGCGGCGTTCGAGGCGGGTTGCGGCGAAGGATTTCGCCAGCATGATGGCTCCTCCACCGAGCATGAGGAGCAGGACGGCGATGTCGCCAAAGGCGGTGAGCGCGGGCCCGCGATGGGCCGTGAACGACACGGCGGCGAAGACCAGAGTGATTCCGGCCGCGGCGACATACCAACGGTGAAGGCGAAGGAGAGACATCCAAGTTTAATTCTATGGGAGGTATCCGGGTTCCCGGTGTTAACCAAAGGGCGGCGCGTTACTTTCGTTTTATGGGGAAGGTTCGGGGTTGGCAAGACTGCATTGCTGCGAAGGGGTTTGGCGGGCGCGAGGTGGCGAGGAGATTTTCTGGCTGGCGCTCGGCAGCAGAGGAGACTGAGATTCCTCCGCCGCGATGAAAGGCGCGGCGTTCGGAATGGCAAGGGCCCGTGGTGGTTTATGAACGGCTACGGCGGTCTCACGACAAGGGCCGTGGTGGTTTATGACGCAACCAGGGCTTTGCTGGGTCAGGCTTTGGCGGCTTCGGCGGCGGGCTGGGCTAAGGCGGGCTGAGCGGCGGGGAGGCGGAGGATGAATAAGGCTCCGCCTTCGGATTTGTTCTGGCAGGTGATCTGGCCGCCGTGGTCTTGCACTACACCGTAGGCTGCGCTCAGGCCGAGGCCGGTGCCTTTGCCTACGGGTTTGGTCGTATAAAAGGGATCGAAAACGCGCTCGGGGGCGGTCATGCCGGGTCCGGTGTCGGAGAACTGGAGGACGGCGTCGCCGCTGTGTTGGAACGCGGAGACTTGCAGAGAACCTCCGCCCACCTCGGCCATGGCGTCCATGGCGTTTTCCATGATCTCGTAAAAAGCCTGAAACAACTGGTTGGCATTTCCGGTGACGCGGGGCAAATCTTTCTCGATGGTAACCGCAACGCTGATGCGGCCTATGCGATGCTTGGCTTCCAGCATTTGAGCGCCCCGCTGCAGCAGCGGGGCCAGATCGACATCGACCCGTTCTCCGTGACTCTGGCGGGCAAAGCTGAGCAGGTTCGCCACCAGATCGCGCGTCCGGCGGGCCTGATAGACAATTTTGCGGACCATTGAGCCCTGCTCGTCGCTGAGCCGCCCGTTGGCCCACAGCTGTTCGGAGTGAACCATGATGGCGCATAGCGGGTGGTCGATTTCACGGGCGGCATCGGCCACGAGATGCCCGAGGGAGGCCAACTTCTCTTTTTGCACGAGATGACTTTGCAGGCGGTGCTGATTCTCGTAGGAGTGGCGAGAGTCCTCGAGAAGGCGCATCAGTACCTGATCCTGGACATACTGGCGCAGAAAGAGGAACACGCCCAGCACTAGCATAGCGGCGAGGACGGCGTACAGACGAAAGGTGCGGGCCTCGGGTGGGGACTTATCGTAGAGGAACGTCCATAATCCCAGCGCCGGCAACGACAGGATAGCCAGCATGGCTAACCGCGGAGCAATGCGGCTGCCCCACTGCCATTTCCGGGGGGGATTTCCATGCGTGAATTTTGCCTGGCGCGCGGTCAACGCGGCCGCTGCCATCCAGCTCACGGCGCCCATCAGCGGAACGTCATACAGACTTCCGGTGTAATACCGCCCGTTGGTGAGGGCCAGGTTGATCGCTCCCGAGTCCAGAGCGTACAACGCACTTGCCGCCATTAGATTCAGGTAGACCACCCTCCAGGCCGCAGACGCCCTGCTGGAAGCAATCCCCAGCACCAATACCAGGATGGAGCATTCGACCATGTAGAGTGAGTTGTAGTTCCGGTCGTACTTCGCCACATCCAGCAACACGTACTGCGAAGGGAACACGAGGAAGGCATACAGGAACATCCACCAGGCCAGCAGAAGGAGAAAATCCAGCGTACCCACGCGGAATTTCTGTTCGCCTTCGGCGCGATGCGCCCGCAACCCGACGATGGCAATCATCGGGATGGGGTGGAAAAACAGAACCACATCCATGAACCAGGGATCTGGCGGCGTGGTTTGGCGCAGTACCTCGTAGTAGACGTAGGCTGACTGGTGGAGCGCCCAGAGAATGCACCCAGAGCCCATCAGTGCCCAAAAACGCCGGTTCGCGCCCAGCGCCGACCTGGCATTGACGAACATGGCACCGCAGGCCGCGAGGATGAGGAAAAGATATTCAAGGTTACAAATAGCGGTCAGCGCACGCCCAGGCGGCACCGTGAGTGACACTACGGCAAAGGCCAGAGTGATCCCGGCCGCTGCAACATACCAGCGGTGTTGGCGAAGCAGACTCATCCAGCTTTAATTCTATGGGAGGATTCGGGCGCCGGGTATTGACGTCCGCCAAGCGGGTTACTTTCGTGATACGCGAGGGCAAAGCTCGCGTTAGGCGCGGCTGGACACGAGCGAAGACCGCCGGGGCTAAAGCCCTTCAGGGCATTGGAGCTTGATCGCAGCGCTGAAGCGCTGCGCCACCCAAAGGCGGGGGTTCCCATTGGGTGAGCAGGTCAAGAGCGACGGGCAAGAGTGCCCGTCCCACACAGTCAAAGGCGGCGGACAGGAGGGTCGTTCCGTTCACGCGCGGTGCATTCGGCGTCGCATCAATCTGGCAGGATGTTCTAGAATTGAGGGTGGGAGTGTTGGTTGTCATGCGCCTCCCTCCGGTGATTTTGCATGTCATTTCCTGTTACGCGCCTTCGCCGCCTCCGCCGTACGGGAGAGCTGCGCAATCTGGTGCGCGAAACGCGCCTGACTCCTGACGCGTTCGTGTATCCCATGTTCGTTTGCCCAGGCGAAGGGGTGCGCAAGGAAGTGCGCTCCATGCCGGGAGTATTTAATTTATCGGTGGACGAGGCCGTCAAAGAAGCGCGGGAGGTTTACTCGCTGGGCGTGCCGTCGGTGATCCTGTTTGGTTTGCCGGATAAGAAGGACGAGGTGGCTACCGGGGCCTGGGCCGATAACGGCATCGTGCAGCAAGCCGCGCGCGCGATGAAACGTGAGGTGCCGGGGCTGATCTTGATGGGTGACGTTTGCCTGTGCGAATACATGAGTCATGGGCATTGCGGAATCGTGAAAGCCACGCCGTTAGCGCAGTCTCTGGGTGCAGCGGCCCGAGACACGTTGAAATCGGCTCGGGTGGTTGTGGTGCAAAACGACGAGGAGAAAGCGGCGGCGATCGAAAAAGTCGCATCCCAGATGGCAGACTATGCCCGTCGCATCGAATTCGAGATCGACAACGATGCTTCGCTGGAATTGCTGGCGCGGACTTCGGTGTCGCTGGCGCGGGCGGGGATTGACGTGATTGCGCCGTCGGACATGATGGATGGGCGCGTGGGCGCGATCCGGCGCGGGCTGGACGAAGCCGGCTTCATCAATACGCCGATTCTTTCTTATGCGGCGAAGTTCGCGTCTGGATTTTATGGACCGTTCCGCGAAGCGGCCGACTCGACGCCGCAATTCGGCGACCGTCGCTCGTATCAGATGGATGGCGCAAACGTGCGCGAAGCCATGCGCGAGATCGAGCTCGACATTGAAGAAGGCGCGGACATGATCATGGTCAAGCCGGCCATGCCGTATCTGGACGTGATTGCGGCGGCGCGCGAGCGGTTTGATTTGCCGCTGGCCGCGTATCAGGTTTCCGGGGAGTACGCCATGATCGAAGCCGCGGCGCGAAATAATTGGATTGAGCGCGAACGGGTGATGATGGAATCGCTGGTGAGCATCCGGCGGGCGGGGGCGAGCATTATTTTGACTTATTACGCGAAGGATGCGGCGCGGGTGTTGGGGTAGGCGGAGGACGGCCCGGCTGCGGTGCCACTGGCGCCCCGGACGATGGCGTCCGGGGCTCCAGGGAAGCGAATGAGGGCCTCAGGGGCTAAAGCCCGCCAGAAAAGAGAAACTTTACCGCAGCGCTGAAAGCGCTGCGCCACCCGAAACCGGGCAAAGAAAAAAGCCGCGAGCATCCGCGGCTTTTGTCCCGAGCATTTTCTGACACTTCTGATCGAGCTGCTTCTTAGTGCTTGTCTTTGTAAATCTCTTTGCTGGTCTTGTTCTGTTCTTTGTTGAGCTGTTTCTGTTCGCCCTTGGTCAGGTGACCGTTGTGCGCGGCCATGTCGGCCTTCTCCTGGTTCTCGGTCTTGGCTTCGCGATTCTCGAGGTGCGCAGTCTGTCCGGGCGTCAGCTTGTCGTTCTTAACGCCATTGGCGATGCGGTCCTGCTGTTTCTGCTCGCGGGCATTGACTTCGTTGACGCGAGGATGATTGGGGTCGACTACTCCCGCGCCCGCGCCGGATGTGTTGTCTTGGGATTGAGCAGAGGCGGCGCCGACAAACATCAGACCACC
>Ga0209415_10015830_pt1 | contig 12188 bp, 10 predicted proteins | sample PeaSoiSIISIP2007_FD_187696 | JGI IMG/M metagenome (GOLD analysis project Ga0209415, IMG submission 187696) | Peat soil microbial communities from Weissenstadt, Germany - SII-SIP-2007 (SPAdes) (version 2) | ecosystem: Environmental > Terrestrial > Soil > Wetlands > Peat | place: Germany... | reverse complement strand
CGTCGACGTACTCTATCCATCAGAGTCGCTGCCGCGGGTAAAAACGCATACGATATCAACAAAGGCCGAACTGCTTAAGGAACTTGCTACAGTAAGTCGGAACGGCTTTGCCACGAGCAACTGTGAGAGCGACGACGGAATCGTCTCAGTTGCTACCGCTGTCTTTGATAAAGTTGGCGATGCCCGTGCGGCGATCAGTATAGCTGTGCCGGCGAATCGCGCGACCCAGGAACTCCTGAACGGTTGGATTCCTCTACTGCGAAAGGCTGCGACTGAGCTGGGCGCTCGTTTATCTTTCCCTTAAAAAGCGGCGCTACCGAGGTGAACAACGGCGTGGTCACAGAGAGATCGAACGCGTCGACGCTTTGCCGACCACGAACGCTGCGCGTACCTTGCGTGATATAGAGGCAACACCAAACGGGCACAAGAATAACCACACCGGGTGGAAACTCGCCGAAGCACGATTCATTGTATGCCGACAGGAGTGCGACTCGCAGAGCAGCGCTTCCGATACCGGAGCAGTATCAATGTTAAACGAATCGGATAGGATCTTGGTTGACGCGCCCTCGGACGTCATTCATAATGCTCCGGTGAAACGCCGGCAGCGTTTTGCGCTGTTGCTCGTTGTGCTTCTTCTGATCATGGCGTCGCCCGCGCGCGGCGCCGATCCTTTTGAGGTTTATGCCGTTGCCTCACTCACCGGGCCAGGCGCATACGTCGGGCGCGGCGTCTCACTTGCATTGAGTGCTGCGGAGCAGTACGTTAACGCGACGGGCGGCATCAAAGGCCGTCCACTAAAATTCGTCATTCTCGACGACCAGACGAACCCAGCGACTGCGGTGCAACTTGCGAATCAGCTCATCGCCAAGCGCGTCGGAGTCTTCCTGGGGCCGGACGTAGCCGGACCCTGCGGCGCCGTATTGCCGTTGGTTAGAGCTACCGGTCCGGTTTCATACTGTTTGACGAACGCTATCCAGCCGCCGGCGGGCAGCTACATGTTCTCTGCGCAGCTCTCGCTCAAGGACTTCACGTCCGCGTCATTCCACTATCTGCTGGCGCGCAAGGTAACGAGGATCGCGCTTTTGACCTCGACGGATGCTAGCGGACAGACCGGCGAGGCAGTTGCCCTCGAGAATCTGCGTAGCCCCGAGTTCGCCGACTTGAAGCTGACGGCCAATGAGCATTTCGCAGTCAGCGACGTATCGGTGAATGCACAGATCGCACGCATTAAGGCGTCGGGCGCGCAGGTCATCGACGCCTGGACCACAGGCCCGCCGTTCGGTACCGTGCTGCACGGCTTGCAGGATGCGGGCTGGACCGGAGTCGTGATGACCAATGGCGCGAACATCAACAAAGATCAGATGACGGGATATGCCTCGTTCATTCCAAATGAGCTAATCCTCACCGGGCCGCCGTACATGGCAGTTGAAGGGATCTCCCGTGCCGTGCAAGCGGCGAAAACTCGATACCTGGAGCAAATGCACCGGGTTGGCGTGGACTCTCCCGACCTCACCCAAATGCTCGCTTGGGATCCGGCGCTCATTGTTGTCGATGCCCTGCGGCACTTGGGGACCGATGCGACTGCCGCACAGGTACGCGACTACGTCCTCAACCTCCACGGCTTCACCGGTGTCAACGGGATATACGACTTTCGGCGCGGCGACCAGCGCGGTCTTGATCCGCGTACGAGTGTCGTCGTCGCTTGGGACAAGAAGCGCGACCGCTTCGTGACTGTCAGCCGGCCAGGCGGGGCGCCGCTCCCGGTGACGGTCATCAATGGCTCTTAGGACCGGAGCTCAGTATCGCGCCGCACTGCGCGATGGGCGGAACGTCTGGCAGGCGGGGCGGCTCATTGAGGACGTGACGGCGGAGCCCGGCCTCGCGGGCACGATCAATACTCTTGCGAGGCTCTACGATGAACAGCATGCGCCAGAGCATGCGGCGACCATGACTGTCGACTTCGGCGGGGAACGAATTTCCTATAGCTATCTTCCTCCGACAACATCAGAAGATCTGCGCGCGAAGCGTCGCAATATCGAGCATTGGTCGGAACGCACGTTCGGCCTCATGGGCCGCTTCCCCGAATTCTGCGCCGAAATGGTGGTTGGATTGCTTGACTTTGCGTGTGTACTCGAGCGAAAGGATCGTCGCTGGGGTGAGAACGCGCGCGCGTACTATCGGCACTGCATTGCGAACGATCTCTGCCTGACGCACGCACTTACGGATCAGTACTACGATCGTACAAAGCGCGCCAGCGACCAGGATGATCCTGACCTGATTCTCCGTATCGTCGGTGAGACGACGGAGGGTCCAGTGGTCCGAGGTCTACGCACGCTCGCGACCATGGCACCGCTTGCTGATGAAGTGCTCGTTTATCCGAATCGTCCCCGAGAGAGCGATGAGGCGGACTACGCCATTGCCTTCGCGATCCCGATGAACGCACCGGGCCTGAAAATCGTCTGCCGCGATTTCTACGGCAAGCACGCGGATCTGGAGCGCCATCCGTTCAGCTCCCGCTTCGACGAGGTCGACGCGGCACTGATCTTCGACGATGTCGTCGTGCCGTGGGAGCGGGTCTTCGCCTACCGCGATCCGCAGATGGTCTTTGCCGTTCATGGCGGAACGCGCCCGTGGGCAACATACTCGACAATGGTGCGCCTTGTCGTTCGCTTGGAGTCTTTCCTCGGTGTCGCTCAGCTTCTCGGACGGTGGACAAAGCGCGATAAGTCACCACAGTCACAAGAATTGCTGTCGCACTTCATCCAGGACATCCAGGTGCTGCGCGCGTGCCTACTCGCGTCCGAGGAGAAGGCCGTACGCAACGAGAGCGGCTACTTGCAGCCCGTTGTTGCGGGCGGGTACCGACTTTATAGCATTGAGGCGTCGGACCGCGCGGCACTTACGATGCAGCAGTTGCTCACGAGTTCGCTCGTTGTCACAGGCGACGCCTCGGATCTAGCGAGTGACGGTATCGGCCATTTGATTGAGCGATACTACCGTGGAGGTGCGCCCTCTACGATCGAGCACCTGAGGTTGCTGGCAATGGCGAATGACCTCGTGATGAGCCACTTCGCAATGCGCAACCAGCTCTACGAGCGGCTGCAAAGTGGTGAGCCCGAGCGGATGCGGCGGGGCCTGACCGCTAGCTTTAAGGAGACGCGTGCGGTCGACCGGATCGAGTGCTTCCTCGCCGAGATGGAGCGTTGCCGCGAGCCTGGCTCGGTCGTGTCATGAGCGCTGAGGTCGACGAGATATTCCAAACGGTGCCCCGGCTTGTCCACATTGCCCACAGGAGCCATGCCTATGCTCGAGTCTGACCGCGCCAAGTTGCGCACTCTTACCGCGATGGATGGGCATCGCTTCACCGCCTACAGTGCTGGCGACCCTAAGGCGCAGCGGGGACTAGTCCTGCTCCAAGAAATCTTCGGCTTGACTGCGCACATGCGGGAGGTCGCGGAAGGCTTTGCAGACGCCGGCTACTACGCAATCGCTCCTGCTCTCTTCGACCGCGTAGAACCTGGCATCGAGTTGGCCTACGCCGAGACGAAGCGTGGTATGCAAGTTCGCGAGCAGATCTCGGACGAAGCATCTTTGCTCGACGTGCTAGCCGCTGGGCAGGCACTCGGCACGCCATATCGGGGGGTCTTAGGCTATTGCTGGGGCGGAACCCTCGCCTGGTGGTCGGCGACACGCCAGAGCCTCTTCGACGTGGCCGTGGCCTGGTATGGCAGCGGTATCGCGAAAACGCGCAATGAGGTCCCGAAGATTCCGGTGCAGCTGCACTTCGGAGGAAATGACCGCGCGATCCCACTTGATGACGTTGAGGCGATCCGGTCGGCGCGGCCTGAAGTAGAAATCTACATCTATCCGGGAGCGGGACATTGCTTCGGATGCCACGATCGCCCGGAGGTCTATCACGCCGAGGCCACGGGCCTTGCGCAGAAGCGGACTCTCGACTTCCTCAACGCACATCAGCGCTAGTGGCCAGCCTCGGCGATGATTTGCAAGGCTTATGCGGCAGGAATCCCGATAATATCGCCCAGCGGCGTATTATCGGGATGTCGCAGAAAATTGGTGGAGCTGTCGGGGAACCGCCCCCCGAGTCCGAAAAGCCGGACCGACGCTTTCTCCAGGCTCAGCTTCGATTTTGTCTTAGGTCAGTGAGCTTCTCGAAGCCGGAATTTCATTGACCGCAACTCCTAAATCTCGGGCGGTTTCCAGAGCGGAGTCCCCGTCCTAGCCGGACTTGTTGACGGATGGCGGACTCGTTCCGGCGACGTTCCGCTTACCGTCGCTAACCTAAATTAGGCAGCGAGAGCGTATTCTTGGTTCGCGTGTATAACGCGTGCGATCGTTTTAGGAGAGCTCGCAACTCCGCCTGCTTACATCGACCACGGATCTTCCCGTCGAAGCTGCTCAGCCCCGCGAGCTAGGTCCTAGACCGAAGCAACCTATTATAACACGGCGGCACAACCGGGAGTTTCAAGCGCTTGGCGGGTACGCTCTCGGCGATGCGCCCTTTCCCGGACGATTTTCGCTTCGGCGTCGCTACGGCCGACCACCAGTGCGAGGCTTTCGAGGACCGCTTCGGCCCGGATATTCGGGACGTCTGGGAGGAACGTCGCGGGCTCACCGCCCGCGGCCACGCCACGGATTTCTGGAAACGGTATCGCGAGGACGTCACCCTTGCGGCGCAGCTGGGCTGCACGGCGTTTCGCGTCTCGCTCGCGTGGGCGCGGCTCGAGCCGACGCCGGGCGTCTATGACGACGACGCCTTCGAGCACTACCGCGATCTGCTGAGCGCGATTCGCGCCGCCGGGATGGTCTCGATCGTCACGCTTCACCACTACACATGGCCCGTTCACGTCGAACAGCGCGGCGGGATGATCCACCAAGACTTCCCCAAGTGGTTTACCGCCTACGCGACCGAGGTGGCGCGCCGGCTGGGCAACGCGATCGACTACTACGTGACCTTCAACGAGCCCAACCAGTTGATCTACGGCTATGTCAAACCGTGGTGGATGCACTGGTACGCGATGCCGCCTGGCTTGCCCCAGGGGACGCCCGCGGACGTGCAGATGGCGCATGCGGAAGATCTCATCCGCAATCTCTTCATCGCGCACGCGCGAGCCCGCGATGCGATTCGGACGCTGCGGCCCAATGCCCCGGTCGGGACGAATTCGTTCTTGCTCGGTATCCCCCGCTGGCTGCAATGGCTGGCCGACTTCAACGTTGCGCGCATTCGATCGAGCCAGGGATTTCGTCGGCTCAGCGGCCACATCGCCGACCGCGGCTTTGCAGAGCTCGGGAACGTCGACGTCGTCATCGCGCGCTTCACCGCAACCCGCGCTCGCGCCGACCGGGTCCAGTTCTCGGAAGCCTACCTCGTCGCTCATCAGGTGCTCGTCGCCAAGAGCGGCACGCCTGACGTCGGTGCGACCTGGTCGGGAAAACTCGCGGTGACCCGCGGGACGACGGCGGAGACGCGTGCGCCCTCCTTCTTCCCCAATGCCACGCTGCTCGTCGTCGACGAACTCTCGAACACCGTCGCCGCCGTTGCGAATGGGGACGCCGACGCCGCCCTCGGCGACGATCTCCAGCTCAAACAATTCGTCGACGATCCCGCGCGAGGGTTGCGTATCGCATCCGGCCCGCTCGACGATGAGCCGTATGCGGCTGCCGTTGCGCCGGGAAACCGGACGCTCTTGGACGCGGTCGATGCCGGCGTCCGCGCTTTCAAAGCGGCCCGCGGCGATCCGCACGCGCCGATCTGCGGGCGGCGTGCGTCACTCGCAGACCTGCGCGGACACGCCGTCGCGCCGCACAAACCGCGCCGCACCGATTCGATCGAGCGCGTGCGGCGGCGCGGCAAGCTCATCGCCGGCGTGACGCCGGGTGTCCCCGGTCTGTGTACGTACGATCCTAAAACGAAAACGTATAGCGGCCTCGAGATCGAGCTCGCGCGCTCGATCGCGCGCGAAATCTTCGGCGATCCCGACAAGGTCGAGTTTCGCGACATCGAGATGGACGATCGCATCTCCTCGCTGCGCTCGCCCTTCCAATGGCTCGATCAGCCGCTGCGTTTGCTTACGTTTTTCACGACGATGCTCACGGCGAATTGGTGGCATCTGGGGATGCTCGGGCGCTTGTCGGCATTTCTTTGTCCGCCCGAGTGCCGCGGGGCGCTCGATTTCGTCGGAATCGACTACTATTGGGGCGTTCCGTCGGTTACTCGTCTCCAGCGGCTGCTCAACGCGGCATCGGAACGGTACGGGAGCGCGCCGGTTTGGCCCGGCGGGATCTATGCGATGTTGAAATGGCATGCCAAGAGATTCCCGGGCAAGCCGATCATCGTCGTCGAGAACGGCTGCGTCGACAGCGCCGACGGCACGTCGCGCGAGGTCTACATCCGCGAACACCTGCGCGAAGTCCAACGCGCCGTCACGGACTGTATCCCGGTGAAGGCCTACCTTTGCTGGAGCATCACGTCGAACCGCGAGTGGGGCTTACCCTTCAATCACGAGAGCGACTTCGGACTCTATCACATCGATCTCGACGCCGATCCGGCGCTAGTCCGCACGCCGACGAAAGCGGCCGACGTCTATCGTGAGATCATCAAACGCCGAGATAGCGGTGCATGAGCTCGGGCTCGGCTTCCAGCGCCGCAGGCGTCCCCTCCCAAACCATCTGCCCTTTGCTCAGAACATAAGCCCGGCCGGCGAGTAAGAGCGCAGCACGAACGTTCTGCTCGACGATCAGGATCGTCCGGCCTTCGCTTGCCAAGCGCTTCGTCGTCTCAACGAGATCGCGGACGATCATCGGTGCTAAGCCCTCGAACGGCTCGTCGAGCAGGAGCAAGCGCGAGTCGCGGATCAGCGCGCGCGCGATCGCGAGCATTTGCTGCTCGCCGCCGGAGAGCGCGCGGCCCATGCTCTTCTTGCGCTGCGCCAAGCGCGGGAACATCTCATAGATCCGCTCGACCGGCCATGGGTTCGGCGCCGAGAACGCGGCGAGCTCGAGGTTCTCCTCAACCGTGATCGTCTTGACGATCCGGCGCGTGTCGGGGACGAGTTGCACGCCGCGCTTGGCGATCGCGAACGGCTGCAAGCCCGCGACATTCTCGCCGCTGAAGCGGACGGCGCCGGTGCGGGGCGCGACGACGCCCATGATCGTGTTCATCGTCGTCGTCTTGCCCGAGCCGTTGCGGCCCAAGAGCGCGACGACCTCGCCCTCCTCGACGCGCAGCGAAAGATCGAACAGGATGTGCGAGTCGCCGTAGTAGGTATTGACCGTGTCGACTTCCAGCAAGCTCATCAGTCCAGACCACCCAAGTAGGCTTCGCGCACGCGTTGATTCGCGCGGATCTCCTCCGGTGCTCCGAGTGCGATCGTGGCGCCGTCCTGCAAGACCATGATGCGGTCGGCAAGCCCGAAGACGACGTCCATGTCGTGTTCGACGATCACGATCGTCACGGTGCTGCGGAGTTCTTTGATCAGCGCAACCGTCTCGGCCGTCTCGCTGGGGCTCATCCCGGCTGCCGGCTCGTCGAGCAGCAAGAGCTCCGGCTCCGTTGCAAGAGCGATCCCGATCTCGAGCCGCCGCTTCTCACCGTACGCGAGGTCCTGCGCGCGAAATTGGGCGCGGTCCGCTAGGCCGACCGCGGCAATCGTGCGCTCGACGAGGGGCTCGAGCCCGTCGACGCGGCCCATCGAGCCGAAGATGTCCAACTTGAATTCGCCGCGGCGCGCCGCGAGCGCCGGGATCATCACGTTCTCCGCGACCGTTAGGCTCGGAAAGATCTGTGTGATTTGATAGCTCTTACCGATCCCCAGTTGCGCCGTCCGCGTTGCGTCGTAGCGCGTGATGTCCTTTTCCTTGAAATAGATCTCGCCGCTCGTCGGCGGAATCTCGCCGGAGAGCATCTTGAAGAACGTCGTCTTGCCCGCGCCGTTCGGCCCGATCAGCGCCGTGATCGTCCCGGGTTCGACCGTGAGCGAGACCTTGTCGACGGCAACCAGACCGCCGAACGCTTTCGTGAGGTCGCGCGTCTCGAGGATCGCGCTCATCCTTCGCGCCTCCACCGCCGCGCCAGCGCCATGATCCCGCCGACGATACCGCGCCGGAACCCGGTGATCAACAGGATGAAGACCAAGCCCAAGATGAGCTTCCAGATCCCCGCGATCGCATCGATGTTTTGCAGTTCTTGACGCAGATAGATCCAAACGCCGGCGCCGACGAGCGGGCCGATCAACGTCCCCGAACCACCGATCACCGTCATGACGATGATCTCGCCCGATTGATCGATCGAGAACGCCTCGGGCGGCATGTAGCCTTGAAACATCCCTAACAGGCCACCCGCGAGCCCGCCGTACGCCGCGGCAATCGTAAAAACGACGAGCTTGTAGCGCGGGACACGATGCCCGACCGCGGCGGCGCGTTGGGGATTTTCCAAGATCGCGCGCAGGACCGCGCCGAAGGGCGAGCGGACGATGCGTCGCGCGACGACGAACCCGATGAAATACAGAGCGGCGACGAAGACGTAGGTCCCGATGCTCGAGCTGAAGTCGAGGGTCGTAGCACCGAGCGGGATCGTCGGCTTGGGGACACCGGGCAAGCCGTTCTCGCTCCCGGTGAAGTTGCGCAACGGCGAGATGTCCAGAAAATAAAAAAGCTGGCCGAACGCAAGGGTCAGCATGGCGAAATAGACGCCGACTTGCCGCAGCGCGAGTGCGCCGATAACGGCTCCGAAGATCGCGGCGGCGATCGTCCCGATCGCGAGCGCCGCAAGCGAGTTCGTCACGATGTTATGGATGAGCAGGTAAGCCGTGATGAACCCGCCGCTGCCGAAAAAAGCGGCCTGTCCGAACGAGAGCAGTCCGGTGAAGCCGAAGATCAAATCGACGCCGAGTCCGAAGAGTCCCAGGATCAGGATTCGCGTCGCGAGATCCGTCCCGGCCCCGATCGCCGCAAAAATCGACGGAAAGAGGACGAGAAAGAGAGCGACGGCGCCCTCGACCCAAAGTCCCGAACGATCCCCGACCGGTCCGAGCTTCACGCCCGCCCTTCGACTCCGAGCAATCCCTGTGGCCGCAGGATCAAGACGAGCGCCATCGCGACGTAGAGCATCACTTGCCCATAATCCGGCGCAAAGGCGGTCGTGACGCTCACGATTTCGCCGGCCACGATCCCGCCGAGGATCGCGCCGGCGAACGAGCCCACACCGCCTATGACGACGACGACGAACGATTGTACGAGGATGTCGGTCCCCATATCGGGATAGACCGCGACGATCGGCGCATCGATGATCCCTGAGAGTCCGGCGACCGCGACGCCGAGCGCGAAGACCAGCATGAACGTCCGGTTGACGTTGATGCCGAGGATGTTCACGATCAGCGCATCGTCGATGCCCGCCCGCACGATCAAACCAAGTCGCGTCTTGAAGAGAATCAACCACATGACGGCCAGCGTCAGAGCGACGATACCGACGACTTCGAGCCGGTATTGCGGGTAGACGAAGTCGGCGATTTGCACGGCGCCTTGCCCCCAGCTCGGCGACGGGACGAGCTGCGTTTTGCCGCCGAAGATCGCGCGGACCGTTTCCACTAGAACGATGTTCAAGCCGAACGTGACCAGGATCTGATCCTCGGGCGGACGCTTATAGTAAAAGCGGATCAGGACACGTTCGACGACGATCCCCACGATGAACGCGAAAACCAGCGCCGTCGCGACACCGAGGACGAACGAGCCGGTCTGAGTGTAGACGATCCATCCCGCGTACGCGCCGACCATGAAGAAGGCGCCGTGCGCAAAGTTCACTAGCCCCAGCAAACCGAAGATGATCGTCAGCCCGAGGGCGACGAGCGCGAGGATTGAACCAAGCGCAACTCCGTTGAGGAGTTGCGCTTCGATCAAATGTACCGGCAGACTCTGGCCCTCGAACTTAAGTGTACGACGGCATCTTACACGACGTACCGGCGAGCGGCTGCATTACCTTATCCGCCGGGACGACGTCGACGATCTTGAACCAATCTTCCTTGTTGGCCATGTCCACGTGCTTCTTCCCGACGACGACCGGGACCGGGCGGACGAGCTGATGGTCGCCGGCGCGATAGTGGACCGTCCCCAACATCAGGTCGATCGGATGGCCTGCCTCGAGCGTTTCAATCACCGTCGGCGGATGGAAGGTCTTCGCGCGCGCGACCGCGTCGGCCCATAATGCGACTTGCGTGTACGCGATGTGTCCCGTCCAGCGCGGGATGATGCCGGGGAACTTCTTTTCGTATTCGTCGAAAAAGACTTTGGAAAGCGGATAGATGTCGGCGAGCCGATAGAACCACTCTTGCGTGCCGTAAACGCCGCCCATGATGTCCGACCCGACGCCGTCGGGGAAGTACGTCGAGATGTTCGGTACGACCAGTTGCATCTTCTTGAGAATGCCGAACTGTGCGGCTTGCTTCGTCGAGGCGACGCCGTCGTTGCCGAACTCGATATTGATGAAGGTATCGGCGCTCGAATTTGCGATGTTGGTCAAGTACGAGCTGTAGTCTGAGCTCGGGAACGGTGCGACGACGTCGGCGACGGTCGTCCAGCCGATCTTTTCGGTGAACTCTTTCATCGAGTTCGCCAGCGAGTGGCCGTAACTGTAGTCGGGCGTCAGGTAGATCGCTTTCCGCTTGGTCCCCAGCGCCTTGGCGAGGATCGGCGTGATCGCCGCAGCGACCATGTACGCATCGCACTGCGAGCGGAACATGTAGCGCTGGCAATCCTTGCCGGTCGTGTCGTTCGAGCCGCTCGCGCCGGTCATGAACAGCACCTTCTGCTGCTGGGCGACTTTGCCCATCGCGATCACTTCGGAGGTCGCGACGCCGCCCGAAATCATGATCGCTTTGTTCTGCGTGATGAATTCGGTCGCGTGTTGCACGGCCGTATTCGGGTTCGTCTCGCTGTCGGCGATCTTGTACGCGACCTTCTTGCCGAGCAGCCCTTTCTTGCCGGCGAGACTCGGGATTTTGCCCATTACTCCGGTCCCGTTATTGAGGTCTTCGAGCGCCAGAACGTAGCCGCGGCGCAAGTCCTCGCCGTCGGCGGAATACGATCCGGTCAGCGGGCACATCAAGCCCAGGAAGACCGAGTCCCCCTGCGTCCCGGCAGGGAACGTCCCGATCGGGCTATAGTCGGCGCCGAATGCGATGTGCATCCCGCTTGCGCCGGCAGCCACGCCCGCAGCGGCCCCGGCGGTGGTCTTCAGAAAGCGCTCACGATTCAGTGACATAACAGCCTCCTGGGAAAGCGTGCAACGGCTCGTATAGAACCTTATTAAGGGACGGTTTTTACGCGAAACCTCGAAGAGGACCTTGAGATGGAGCAGGAACGGTCGGTCGAAACCAGCGCCGACCCCGCGACGGTCTGGCGCATCTGGTCCGACCCCGCGCGGTGGAGCGAGTGGAATCCGTTCGTGAAGTCGATGGAACTCGCGGGACCGTTTGCGGTCGGGACGAAGGCGCAGATGGTTACGGACCGGGGAAAACATCAAGTCACGGTCATCGAGCTCGAGCCTGGGCGCGGATTTGCGCTCGACGGGCCGATGATGCCGGGTGTGGGCATGATCTTCCGTTGCCGAATCGCTCCCCGGACCGGCGGGGGGAGCCGCGTCAGTCAAAGCGTCTCGATGCACGGACCCCTCGCCGGCATGTTCTTTCCGCTGATGGGCAAGCAGATGGCGGACACGTTTGTCCCGATTCTGCAGGCACTGGCCGCGCAAGCGGAGCGCGGCTAAGCGTTGATGCGGCTGCGGAGGCGCTCGAGCATCACGTAGTCGGTGCGATCGGCCGACATCGGTGTGACGCTCGCGTAGCCTTGCTCGAGCGCTTCAAGATCGGTCCCCTGGCCGATCTGGCTCTTGTCGAACGTCCCCCAAATCCAATAGTAGCCGATCTTCCCGTCACGCGACTCGCGCGCGACCCGGTCTTGATAACGCTTGCGACCCTGTGACGTGTAGCGGATCCCGCGCAGCTCCGCGCGCGCGACGTTCGGGACGTTGACGTTGAGCAACAGCGGCGGCGGGAGCGGTTCGCGCGCGAGTTCGGCCGCAAGTTCGCATGCGATCGATGCCGCAGTCTCCCAGCGATGGATGTTGTCTACTTTCGGCCAAGTCGAAGCGAGCGAGATCGCGATCGCCTGCGCTCCGA
>Ga0209415_10015829_pt1 | contig 12189 bp, 6 predicted proteins | sample PeaSoiSIISIP2007_FD_187696 | JGI IMG/M metagenome (GOLD analysis project Ga0209415, IMG submission 187696) | Peat soil microbial communities from Weissenstadt, Germany - SII-SIP-2007 (SPAdes) (version 2) | ecosystem: Environmental > Terrestrial > Soil > Wetlands > Peat | place: Germany... | reverse complement strand
CGCGACCCCATCCTGCAGAGCGGTGCGGACACCAGCGGCAACATCTCGAGCGTGTACACCGGGGATACGTTGCGGATCGTGATGCAGGTCCGCGACAAGTACGGAAACCCGGTCCAGGGTCCCGACTCCACCAGTGCCAAGAAGGGCCTCTACATCAAGTTGGCCCACGACGTCCTGCCCGCTTCCCGCTATCCTGGCCTCACCACCAACGCGAGCCTCCTGGGGATCGACACCCTGGGAGGTCCCACTTGGCCGGATTCCATCCGGATCTCCTTCGATTCCACCGGGCGCGGGACCGCCATGGTCGTGGTCCAGGGAGCTTCCTCCACATCCACGCTCGCCGCGCTGCGTGCCTCCCTGATGGATTCGATGGGCGTGGAGATCGGGACCGCCGCATCGTCGCGCGACTCCGGCATCGCCGACACCACGTGGTTGAACATCCAACCCGTGGCGGTGGGCGTTCGATGGGTGGATACGCTGACCAAGAAGCCCCTGGCCCCCATCACGGGGTACGTGGGATCGTGGTATCCGGTGCAGTTGGAGTCCATGAACAATGGATTGCCGAACCCCTACACCGGCTCCATCCCCGTCACCGAGTTCTCCTCCCTCCATTTCCATCCCGCCTACGGCGACACCACCACAGTCACCTCCGCGGTGTTCGCCTCCAGCGCCTACAGCCAGGTGCTGTGGCTTCGCGCCAACGATTCCACATCGGTGGGCTGGATCGAAACGAATTCCGCACTGGGTACGGACAGCGTGGCTCCTCTCAAGTTCAGCTACCCCAACGAGACGTCCGCTGCCTTCTACGACGCCAATTGCGACGGGAAGATCGACAGCCTCGTGGTCAAATTCGACGGACCTCTCTCGTTCCGGTCTCCGACCGGGGTCGTGAACGGCGACTCCCTGGATGTCCTGTTCCCGCACCAGTTCCTTTCGCCTTCGGCCCACGGCGTTCCCCTGCGGGTGACTCTCCGCGACAGCGCGACCCTCGCCTTCGCTTGGGATCCGGCCACCATCGGCGCTGCGGATGGCCGGACCAACCGGATCACCCTCGGGAACCCCCTTTCGGGCAAGGTGATCGGCTACGCTCTGCCCCTGCTCCTGGACAAGGCACCGCCCATCGCGATCAAGGCCGCCGATATCCAGACCTGGGTCGCCTCCGGCGCGCAGGATTCGCTGGTGGTCACCTTCAGCGAGGCCATCAACATCTCCAACTTCGTCCTGGGTGACAGCCTGCCGTTCATGGTCCGGCGCGGGGGAGTGAATGTTCCCCTGACCGGAGCCCATCTGACCGGCCCAGTCCAGGTCCTGGACAGCGGCGTCTACGCCTTCGTGTTCCAGGGACCCAACGGGCTGGTGGTGCCGGGCGACTCCATCGTGATCGCGGGAACGGACATCTCCGACCTCGCGGGGAACCTCTCCGGGACGGCTTGCCCGAATCTTCCGGTGCCCACCCAGGTGACCCCGCGCTTCACCCCGCTGCCGGGATACGTCATCGACGTGAACGGCGACGGCAACGCGGATTCGGTGCACCTCTCCTTCAAGGATTCCCTGGGAACCCTTCCCAACACCATCTTCATCGAATGGGGGACTCCTGCCGAGACCCTCACGGTGACCAAGGCCCAGCTCATCGCCTGGGGTGTCACGACCTCCGACAGCGCCTTCGACGTGCCGGTCACCACTTGGCACGGACAGACCGTGGTGATCGACGGCGACACCATCCACAACGCGCCCAGGACCGTGGGCAAGCTGGATACGGCCATCTACAACGGAGTGGTGGGTGCCACCCTGTTGGATCGGGTCCCACCCGTGTTGCTCTACGCCAGGCTGAAGTACGGACCCTCCGTCCAGGTGGGCCAGCAGGGCTACGACACCTTGAATGTGGACTTCTCCGAGGTGGTTTCCGGCTGCACCTCCGGGACTTCCGCCTCCACTTGCCTGAGCGAGAAGGGAACCAGCAGCAGCAGCCACACCTTCCCGGCGGGCTCGACCATTCTGGGCACCTACAACGGCGGGACAGGTTGGATCCTTCTGGTGCCTCAGGGAACTGTCCACCCCGGTGATTCCGCGCGGGCCACCCCACTGATCCAATCCGGAAAGCTTTCCGACCTGAACGCGAACAATCCAGGTCCCGCTTCTCCCTGGGTCTACGTCCTCGGTGATCCGCCCCCGCCCAACCATGGCTGGATGATGGACCTGAACGGCGACGGCAGGGTGGACCACGTCCTGCTCTCCTTCCTGAATCCGCCCACGGTCCCCAAGCTGCCCAACTACCAATTCGAGTGGGGGAATGCCGCAGGGACGGCGGTCACGCTGACGTCGGATTCCGCCTACCCGGTGGACTCGACGCACTGGATGGCCGTCCTCGCGACGCCCGGCGATTTCGGGGCCACCGGGTATCCGCCGGCCTCCCAGAAGATGATCGGGCTCCAGCCCACCAGCACCCCCTACCGGTTCTGGGTTTCCGATAGCACGGGGGCGGTGCTCAAGCCGCCCGCCACCCTCAAGCCGTCTCCGGACTCCGCGGGTGCGGACACCTTGATCGTGATCCCATCGGAAGCGCTGGTGGCTCCCGGGCAATCCGTCCTGCTCCAGTTCAAGCGCGGGACCCATGTGATTCCCGCGGACAGCGTGGTCTTCCTGTCCGCCAAGCCTTCCGGCAACGGGACCTGGACGGTGATCCTCTCGCCCAACAGCCCCTACCGGCCCAATCCCGGCGATTCCACCCGTCTGGCCCCCACCGTGCAGGATTCCACCACCTCGCTGAACGTGCCCAGCCCCAACGAGCCCTGGGTGCCCCTCGTCGGGAACCTGCGGGTGCCCTACGCCGCGTACTACTACGACCGCAACGTGGACGGCCGCGTGGATTCGGTGAGCCTGTCCTTCGCGGTGCCTCCGGTGGTCGGGTCGGTGGTCCATGTCGCCGATCCCGCCGGATCCGGGACCTACAAGACCTTCACCATTCCGGCATCGGATGCGGGAATGAAGGTGATCTCCTTCGGGTTCGACAGCAGCCAATGGGGACAGAACGTGACCGGGTGGAAGAACACCAACCTGGGAACCCTGCTCCCGGCCGCGGGATCGGACACTGCGATCCACGGCGGACCCTTCGCCATCCAGGACAAGGTCGCGCCCGTGATCGTGTCGGCGGTGATGCGCTACACCAGCGACACCTCCTCGGTGGACACGCTGAAGATCACCTTCTCCGAAAACGTGAAGCTCGACATGGCGCAGATCCTCTCGCAGTTCAAGCACTCCGGAAATCCCTCGGACACGGGCGCATCCGTGTTGCCGGTGGCGATCCCCGTCTACGATTCGGCCACGAAGGTCCTCACGTTGTATCTGCGCCCCGTTCCTTCGGGCGATACCCTGAACCCTGGTGTGGGAGATTCCCTGCGCCTGACCTTCGCCGTGCAGGACCTGGTGGGCAACTCTCCCCAGACCGTGGCGAAGTGGACCGTGGTGACGGGCAACCGCCGGGTGTTTCCGCCCATCGTGACCCTGAGCAATCCCATCGTTTCAAATGGGAACCACGCCGGAGACCCGGTCAAGGATCCGACCACGGGATTGCCGACGACCACGTTGCCGCTCGTGGTCCGGCCGAGCGAACCGGGGAACACGGGCGACTGGCAGATCCTGAATCCGGACGGCACGGTGAAGGGGACGAACACCTCCTTCAAGCCCGGCACACCCGACTACACCAACCTCGGGTCCCAGGGTACCGTGGTCTTCGTGCAGACCAACGTTCCGCTGAACCTGACCCTGTACATCTACGACAACATGGGCACCTACGTGACCAGCGTGAGTCAGGACATCACCCAAGCGATGCTCGACCAAGCCGAAGCGGCCATGGCCGGTTCCGGCATCCTCCTGAGCAAGGTGGGGATGGTGGATGTCGGTCTGGCCTGGTACGGTCAGGACGCGAACGGCAAACAGGTGGCCTCCGGGATCTACCCGACGCGCCTGATCGCCTACCGCGACCCGACTCCCGAGGAGAAGGCCGACGGACAGACGGCACCGTTGATGTACAACCACCTGGTGCGCATCGGCGTCAAGCTCTCCGTGAAGTGAGGGCAAGCCCGGCGGGTCTCCTCTGGGGATTCGCCGGGAATATCTTCCGATCGACGCCTCCGTCCTTCGATGGATGCGTCGTCAGTCCCCCGGGCTCAGGCGGGATCGTGCCCTTCGAGGATTCCGATCGCCGACGCGGTGACCTTGTCGTGGGTGATGGAGACGTGGATCCGGGTGGCCCCCATGGATTCGGCTCGTTCGGCGGCCTTCCCGTGGAGCCGGGCCAGAGGGGCGCCAGTGGCCGTGGGCAGGATTTCCAGGTCCTTCCACTCGATCCCCGCGGCGATCCCCGTTCCCAGGGCCTTGGAAAGCGCCTCCTTGGCCGCAAATCGTCCGGCGTAGCGCTCGAACCGCCCGTCCCCGAACCGTTCGCAGTACTCGCGCTCCGCCTCGGTGCAGATCCGCTCGAAGAGGCGCGGCGGGACCTTGCGGATGCGCTCGATCAGGACCTGGTCGATGCCGATGCCGACGATCATCAGAAGAGGCCTTTCGCGGAGGTTGGAGTTGGAGTGGCCGGAGAGATGGAATCGATGGAATCCACGGGCCACGGAGTGGGGCAGTTCCAACGCGTTTTCAGGCCCTGAGGCGGGGCCGGGAATGGAATCGGCGGGTAGGAAAGGGTCGTGTCGTGGAAGACCAGATCCAGGAAGCGACCCACCATGGGAAGGGCGGTCCGGGATCCCTCGCCGGTTTCGCCCGTGCGAAAATGGAGGGAAGGATCGTCGTTGCCGGTCCAGGCGGCGGCGACGATCTGCGGCGAGACCGCGAGGTACCAGCCGTCCGCGTGCGCGGAGCTGGTGCCGGTCTTGCCCCCGAGCTCCCTGCCGCCCTTGAACAGGTCGTAACCGCGCAAGGCCAGGGACGTCCCATCCGGCTCCTGCAGTCCTCCGCGCAGCATCCAGGTCATCAACCATGCAATGGACGGGGTCAGGACTTGTTTGGGCACGGGCGAAAAATCCGCCAGGACCCGACCTTTGCGGTCTTCCACCCTGCGGATGGCCCAGGGTTCGATGGCCTTCCCGCCGTTGACGAAGGGCTGGAATGCCCCGGCCAGCTCCAGTAGCGTCAATTCGTTGGAGCCGAGCCCGATGGAAGGGACGGCTTTGAGCGGCGAGTGGACGCCAAGCCGGTGCATGGTTTCGGCGACCTTGGCAGGGCCGACCTTCATGGTGACCTGCGCGGTGATGGTGTTCAGCGACCTGGCCATGCCGGCCCGCAGGGTGACCGAATCGTTCCCGGACTCCCAGTCGGCGTTGTGCGGGGTCCAACGCATGGTCTTCCCGTTCTCCTGGTAGGTGAAGGTCCGGACCGAGTCGACGAGCTTGTCGCAGGGGGACATGCCCTGCTCCAAGGCGGTGCAGTACACGAAGGGCTTGGCGGTGGAACCGGTGGAGCGGCGCGTGCCCGCCACGTGGTCCAGTTGGGAAAAGCCGCGGTCGATCCCTCCCACCCAGGCGAGGACGGCGCCCGTCCGCGGATCCAGGGCCACCATCGCGCCCTGCAGCAGGCGGTGCTCGCAGCGGATGGAATCCAGCGGCGAAAGGAGGGTGTCTCGCTCCTCCTGGCCGTCGAAGACGGACAGCCGCGCCGGGGTGCGGAAGATCGCTTCGATGGCGGCGGTGTCGCCCCGGAGGCTGTCGGACAATTTCCGCCATCGCGGGGAAGTCCTGGCCAGGGAATCCAGGTACCCGGGTATCTCCCGACCGTCCTCGTGGCGCCAGGGAGGGGTCCCGCCCCAATCCTGGTCGAACCTCTCCTGCAACTGCGGCATCCAGTCTGCCACGGCCTCCGCGGCGTGCGCCTGCATCCGGGAATCCAGGGTGGTTCGCACCACCAGTCCATCGGTGTAGGGATCGCATCCGCGTTCGCGGCAGAAGTCGCGCAGCCACTGGCCCACCCAGTCGCAGAAGTGGGGGGCGGGGCCGTCGGAGGGGTTGGAGGACTGCGGGTGCAGGACCAGGGGGAGACGGGAAAGGGAATCGCGTGCCTGGACGGAGAGCTTGCCGGCGGCGGCCATCCGCGACAGGACGGTGTTCCGGCGGGCCAATGCGCGGTCGGGATGCGAAATGGGGTTGTAGAGCGAGTTCGCTTTCAGGAGACCCACCAGCACCGCGGCTTCCTGGGGCGCGAGGTCGCCGGGACGCTTCCCGAAATAGCGCCAGGCCGCGGAGTGGATGCCGTAGGTGTTGTTCCCGAAGGAGACCGTGTTCAGGTAGAGGACGAGGATCTCGTCCTTGCTGTGCAGGAACTCCAGCTTGGAGGCGAGGATCCACTCGCGCAGCTTGGCGATGGGTTGCGCAAGCGGCGGTATCCGGCCCAGCAGTCCCGGCGTGGACCGGGTCCTGTAGAGGTTCTTGGCCAGCTGCTGGGCCAGCGTGGAACCTCCGCGGCGCGATCCTCGGATGGTCTGCACGATCCCCGCGAGCGTGGCGCGCAGGTCGATTCCGGAGTGCTTGTAGAAGCGTGCGTCCTCGGTGGACACCAGCGCGTCCACCAGGTCCTGGGGGATTTCCCCCCGCGTCACCGGAGTCCGGTCCTCCAGCCAGATCCTGCCCAACAGGGAATCGTCGGAAGATCGGATTTCCGTGGCCGTGGCGAGTTCGGGGTTGCGCAGCTCGGAAAGGCCGGGCGACCGGCCGAACAGCCAGAGGAAATTCACGTCCACGGCCCAGAAGGCGAAGAGGACCAGGAACATGCCCCGGGCCGCCCACACCAGTCCTCGGAGTCCGCGGGCGCCCAGGCCGGGTCCTCGAGGTGCGTCCAGGAGAAGCCTGCGTGCGACGGACTTCGCGCGCCGGTTCCACGGGAACCTCCAGAGGAGGGACAGCCGGGAGCGCAAGGAGATGTGCGTCGGATCGTTCAACGAGGGGAGAAAAGTAGCTCGCCCGGATGCTGGACGATTTCCGTCAAGGCATGCGCAGGAACGGACGGTCCCACGGGATCCGCGCCGCGATCAGGACCAGGGCGATGCCGTGGAAGACCAGGAGCGACATGAAGCGCGCGCGGGCGACCTTCAGGCGGCGGGCCCTTCCGGAGCCGATGTGGGCGAACGCCAGGGCCAGCAGACCGGCGAGACCGTGCTCCACCAGGTAGAACCGCGTGATGGGGTTGGACATCGCCGAACCCGGGGAATGGAACGCCATCGTGGTGATCGGGGAAAGGAACGCCCAGAGCGCGATCCCCAGCAGCACCTGGATGTCCAGGGAGATCGGGAACAGCTTGCGGGCGACTTCGTCCGCGGGGAGCCAGGAACCCCTCGCGACGAGTCCCGCGCCCGCGCGGAGGATCGAGTAGACCCCCGTCAGGAGCACGACCCAGCGTAGAAGACTGTGGATGGAAAGGACGACGGCGTACATGGATGACCTCCGGAACTGGGCCGGAAGAAACAAATTTCGCGGCGACCCCGTCGGTTCCGTCCGCGAATTCCCTATTGGGGCCTTTGGCTCCGCTGGTTTTGCTGATCGTCCCGACGATGCTGTCGGTCGTCCTTCGCGTGGTTCTCGTCGTCCTTGCGGTGGTTGCGTTCGTCGCGATCGTGGTTTTCTTCGTCGCGCAACCGCTGTTCGCGGTTCGCCCGGTCCTGTTCGTGCAGGCGCTGGGCTTCCATCATGTCGCGCCGCTTCTGCTCGTGCTGTTCCCGGCTGCCCTGCCAATGGTCGTGGTCGAACGCCTCCTGGTGTCGGCGATCGGCATCGCGTTCGGATTGGATGCGCCTCTGGCGTTCCCGGCGGCGCTGGTCGCGATGGTCGTAGTAGGACTGGGAGTGGAGGCCGACGACGATGCCCGGCGCGACCTGGATCCTCGCGGAGACGTCCGCGTCGAGTCCGTTCGCGAGCGGGAGCACGCAGGAGAGGAGAATGGAGATCATGGATGGTTCCTTGCTCGTGGGAACCACAGGGTCCCCGGGGACAGTAAACCAAGTCGGAGGCCGCGCGACGCGATCGACCGGGCGATCAGTCCAGCGACGTCCTCAGTCCGGACTCGGCGGCATGCCGCTCCAAGGCCAGTTCGACCAATTCGGTCACCAAGTCGGAATAGCTCTTCCCGCTGGCTTTCCAGAGCTTGGGATACATGCTCGTGGAGGTGAATCCGGGAATGGTGTTGATCTCGTTGACCAGCACTTCGCCGTCGGGCCGCAGGAAGAAATCCACCCGGGCCAGGCCTTCGGCGCACAGGCACGAGAAGGTCCGCACGGCCAAGTCCTGGATCTCGCGGACCTTCGATTCCGGAAGATCGGCGGGAATCCTCAGCTCGGCGCCCTTTTCGTCCAGGTACTTGGCCTCGTAGGAGTAGTATCCGTGTTTCCGGACGTCGCTGACGATCTCTCCCACCGCGGAGGCCTTCGGCCGGTCGTTTCCGAGCACTGCGCATTCGATCTCGCGTCCAACGACTTCCGCTTCCACCACGATCTTGCGGTCGAACGAGAACGCCAGCGCCAAGGCGGCGGCGAGATCCGGTTCCGTCCGGACCACGCTGATCCCCACCGACGACCCCAGGTTCGCAGGTTTGACGTAGAACGGCACACCGAGCCGCCTCCGGAGTTCTCCGAATCCGATCCGGTCGCGCTGGTGCGAGCGGAAAGACAGGAAGGGACCCACGGGCAGGCCAGCCTCGCGCAGGAGCCGTTTCATCGCATCCTTGTCCATGCCCACCGCCGAGCCCAGGACCCCGGAGCCCACGCAGGGAATCCCGGCGAGCTTCAGGAGTCCCTGGACGGACCCGTCCTCGCCGTAGGGACCGTGCAGTACGGGGAAGGCGACGTCGAAGGATCCCATCGAAACCGGTTCGCCTTCCACCAGCCGACCGCCCAGATCGACGGAAATCGACGGATTCCCGCCGTCCCTCGCCACGAGCCGGGGCGGGTCTCCCTCCAGCAGGGCGCGATGGTCCGCCAGGTGCCATCGTCCCGATTTGTCGATCCCCACGAGCGTACACTCGAAGCGGTCCTTGTCCAGGGCGTCCACGATGTTCCGCGCCGACCGGATGGAAACTTCGTGCTCCGCGGACTTCCCGCCGAACAACACCGCGATCCGAATCTTCCTTCCGCGCGCCATTTCCATTCCGCCTTCGTTTCCGTACCGGGCCTGGGGCGGTCCGGCGGGGATGCACAAAAGGTAGGACGCCGGATGGCCGGGCTGGAAGAGGGTGCCCTCAATACGAAAGCGAGATCCCCACCGTGGGTCCGTCGATCTGGGCGTTGCCCGCGGAGATCCATCTCCATCCCCCGAACGCGGACACGTATCGGTGCGTCCACCACAGCGAGATCTCCTCGTCGGAAAGGACATCTCCCCCCAGGAACGATACGGTCGGTGTCCAGCGGATGGAGCACCACCTTGCCGGAGAGACGGCGACCGGAAGACTGGCGGTCCATCCGGTGGACGTGTTGTCTCCCGCCAGGACCGTGCCTCCGATACCCAGGTCGACCTCGATCTTGCGACTGGGCGAGACCCGGAAAAGGCCCTGGATGGTGAATCGATCCAGCTTGGGGAGTCCCGGTCCCCGCTGGGCGAGTTCCAGCCAATCGGGTTCCACGGCGATCGGACCGTACCCGAACACGAAGCGCAACTGGCTCCCGCGTATCGAAGGATCCAATCCAGCACCTTGGAGGTCGAGGCGGAATTCCGAAAGGTCCGGATCTCCGTCGACCCTGGAGTTCCCTTGGACACCTTCGGGAGCGTCGTCGTCCAAGACGGCGGCTCGTCGAACAGTTCTTGCGATAATTCCGGTTCCCGTGTCCAAGTCGCCTCCGATGGACCGGTGCTGGACTCGGGTGTCGGAACCGCTGGAGCTGAAGATCGCCTCGATCAGGAGACCCAGGAACGAAGTCGACGTGTCGGGAGCGGCGCATTCCGGAGTCCGTGCAGTCCCGGTTCCCTTGTCCGGATAGGGCTCCTGGGTCTTGCCATCCGACCCTCCCGATTTGCCAGTGGCGTTCTTTTCCAGGTCGTCCAACTCTCCGGCCCGGATCCCGGTAGCGAGGATCGCGAGGACCAGCAGAAGCGGACTTCGGACGCGGGGAAACGAAGGGATCATGAGGCGAAATCTAACCCTCGGGAAGTTCTCGATCCGCGCATCGAGCCATCATCGACCGTCGCTTTCCATGCAACGCCGAGCGAGGCCCCGAAAGGGGCCAATGCGAGTTGATCGGATCGCGTCCTGACGAGAGCAGGGAAGGATGCAGACGACGCGACCTGACCCCGAAGCCGTACGCGTGGGGTACGGCGAGTGGGTCAGGGAGCGAGTATGCGCCTTCCCGGCCGAGTCAACACACGGAGTGACCGCACGAAGTGCAGTGCATGCACCCTTCTTCCCGGATGAACGCCGCCTCGCCGCAGTTGGGGCAGATGTCCGCGTGCAACTTGGTCTTCAGGTCCAGTGCGACCTGCACCGGCACAGCCGATTCCGATCCATCCGTCTCGGTTGCGGGTTCGCGGGCCTTGACCATCTCCTCGATGGCCAGGGCGATGGCGTCGGGCAGCGAACGCACCAGGTTCTTCCCGAATCCGTGCTGTCGACTGCCGCCGATCCCGCCCAGCTGGTTCTGGATCTCCTTGAGCCGTTCCATGGGCGACAAGGGCGACGCCACGCGCAGGACCAGGGACATGAGCCGCCCCATGGCCTCCGCCATGGCGGTGATGTCGGAACCGGCTTTTCCGGCCGCGAGGAACACTTCCAGGGGTTCTCCCTGGTCGTCGTCGTTGACGGTCACGAAGATGGAGCCCAGCGGAGACGGTTTCTGAACCGTCATGCCTCGGCTGAGCTTGGGACGGGGGCGGATCTTGGGCTGGTTCCACAGATCCCTTGCGTGGTCGTGTTCGGCGTGTTCTCCCGCCGAGGCCGGAGGAGCCTCGTAGCCCTTGACGTCTTCCTTCTTGTGGTGGAGCACCTGCTCGTCGCGGCAGCCGTCCCGGTAGATGGTGCCACCCTTGCAACCCAGACGGTACATGGTCTCGTAGAGCTTCCGGGTCTCGTCGAGGGTGTATTCGGCGGGCGCGTTGCAGGTCTTGGAAATGGCGGAATCGATCCACCGCTGCAAGGTCGCCTGCACGCTGACGTGTTCCTCCGGAGTCAGTTCGGTGGCGTTCACGAACCATTCGGGGAGGGGCTTGCCCGGGTTGTCCCGCTCCCAGTCCTCCACCACGGCGACCCGCTCCTCGTGCACGCCCAGGCGGGACTTGCGGAAGAACGACCACCCGAAGTACGGCTCCACGCCGGTGGACGTGTTCACCATGGTTCCCGTGGTGCCGGTGGGAGCCACCGTCAGCAAGGTGACGTTGCGGAGTCCCTTGTGCCGCACCGCGTCGCGCACGCGTTCCGGCATCGCGCGCATGTAGCCGGACTGCAGGAGCTTCTCGGCGTCGAACATGGGGAACGACCCCTTCTCCGCCGCGTTGTCCGCGCTCGCGAGATAGGATTCGATCGCGATGAATTCGCCCAGCTTGTCGATGAACCTGAGGCTTTCCTCGGTTCCGTAGCGGACGCGGCAGCGGACGAGGAGCTCCGCGAGTCCCATCAGACCCAACCCCACTCTTCTCTCGGCCTGCTGCTGGCGCTGGTTCTCCTCGATGAAGTACGGGGTGGCGTCGATCACGTTGTCCAGGAAGCGCACCGCGTACCGCACCGCCCGCCGCAGGTCGTCCCAGGCGACCTCGCCGGATTCCGTCGCGAACCGTCCCAGGTTCAGCGCGCCCAGGTTGCAGATTCCCCAGGCGGGAAGGGGCTGTTCGCCACAGGGATTGGTGCAGACCAGGGGACTGAAGTACCAGGAGTTGGACTGCTTGTTGGCGCGGTCGATGAAGAACACCCCGGGCTCCGCCGAACTCCAGGCCGAGGAGATGATCCGATCCCAGACGTCCCGGGCCTTCACGATCTTGTGGACGACCACGGGCCGACCGGCGGCCTTCCACTTCTCCAGGTCGCCATCCCATTCCGAGTTGTAGGAGGGGTGCATGGGATCCGGGAAGACCAGGGGCCAGTCCGCATCCTTCTCCAGGGCTTCCATGAAGGCGTCGGTGACGCCCACCGAGATGTTGGCGTTGGTGATCTTGCCGGCTTCGCGCTTGGCGTCGATGAAATCCAGGACGTCGGGATGCCAGATGTTGGTGATGAGAATCAGGG
>Ga0209415_10015828_pt1 | contig 12189 bp, 8 predicted proteins | sample PeaSoiSIISIP2007_FD_187696 | JGI IMG/M metagenome (GOLD analysis project Ga0209415, IMG submission 187696) | Peat soil microbial communities from Weissenstadt, Germany - SII-SIP-2007 (SPAdes) (version 2) | ecosystem: Environmental > Terrestrial > Soil > Wetlands > Peat | place: Germany... | reverse complement strand
GGCTCGAGGATCGCCGCGAATCGCCCGACGGTGTTGCTGACCTCGCGATCGTAGAAGTCGGCGATCTTGTCGAGGATCTCCTCGAGGGCGCCGGTCTGTTCACCCACCGTGACCATCTGCCACAGCATCGGGGGGAACATCGGCGACTGGCTCAGCGACGCCGCGATCGACTGCCCCTCGCGTACGCCGATGGCGCAGTTTTCGATCGCCTCCGAGACCACCGCGTTGCCCGACGCCCGCGCGATGACCTCCATCCCTTGGACGATCGGCACGCCGCTTCGGATGATCATCGCGAGGACGCGCGTGAACCGAGCCACCGCCACCTTCAGGACGAGGGTCCCGACCACGGGGATGCGCAGGAGGATGGCGTCGACGATGCGCCCGCCCCACGTCGTCCGCCGCATCATGAGGATCGTCACAAACAGCGTGAAGACGCCGGCGAGGGCGACCCACCAGTAGCGCTGCGCGCCCTTGCTGAAGGCGATCAGGATCTGCGTCGGCAACGGGAGGGCGACCTTGATCGAGTCGAACAGGTTCGTCACCACGGGCAGCACGACGAAGACGGAGAGGATGCCGACCCCGATCGCGAGGATCATGACGACCGACGGATAGGCGGCCGCCGTCTTGATCCGCTGGATCAGCTCCATGTCGCGTTCGACGTAGTCCGCCAGGTAGTTCAGCACGCGGTCGAGGGAGCCCGCGGCCTCACCGGCGCGCACGGTGTTGACGTACAGGCTGGAGAACACGGCCGGGTACTTGCCCAACTCCCCGGACAGCGTGCCTCCGGCCTCGATGCCCGCGCGGATCGACTCCAGCACCTCGCGCAGCCGCCGGTTCTCCGTCTGGCGCGCCGTGACCTCCAGTCCGGTGACGAGCGGGAGCCCGGCCCCGACCATCGTCGCCAGCTGTCGCGTAAACAGCACCATGTAGGCGCGCGGCACGCCGGCGATCCCGCGGACCTGCTCGCCGACGGACGGCGCCACGACGCGTTCGCGCAGTCCGGTGAGCATATGGCTCCGCTCGCGGAGCTGCTGGACCACGGCCCGCCAGGAGTCGGCCTCGATCGTGCCTTCGTGCAGGCCGCCGCCCCAGTCGCGGGCTCGGTAGGAATAGACAGGCATGGATCGGTCTCCCCTCTCACACGGGCGCAGGCCCGCGCCCATCCCCGTTTGTGTTCCACGCGCGGGAGGCGGGGCCTGCCAGCGACGCCAGCGCCGTGGCGATGCCCGCCAGCACCCAGAAGACGTTCGCGGGGCCGATATGGGTCCAGCCGAACTGCACCCACACAAGGTACGCCGCCAGCCCCGCGGCAAGCCCCACGTCCAGTCGGACGGTTCCCACGAACGTCCGGGAGCGTATCGTCCGCGCGCAGGCGCGCAGGGTCACGAACCAGATCCACAGGTACGCCGCAAGGCCGGCGAGACCGACGCTGAACGCATACTGGAGGACGTCGTTGTGGGCGATGTCCACGACCACCGAGCCAAACAGCCGTTCGTACTCCGGCGACCCGGCACCTGGGAGCCGGCCGGCGAGGTTGTTGAACCCCCACCCGAAGACCGGCCGTTCCTCGATCAGCGGAAGCACGTGAGTCCAGATGTACATCTTCTGCTCCAGCGACCGATCCGCGGGATCGAACGACGAGAGGGCCCGCGAGCCGAGGGCGATCTTGGGCTGCGTCGGCACCATCACGGCGGTGACGGCCGCGAACAGGGCCGCCAGCACGAGCATCCGGCCGGTTCGGTTCCCGCCGCGGAGGAACCACACCAGCGCCGGCGCGACGAGCACGAGCGGCACCCACGCCGCGCGGGTCTCGGACGCGAGCAGCGCCGCGTACAGCACGCCGCAGAGCGCGGCGGCGATCCACCACCGGCGGCCGGGGGTCCCGACGGCGACGACGATGGCGAGCGGGAGGACGAGGCACAGGTAGCCCCCGAGCAGGATCGGGTTCGCGAGCGTGCCCCAGCCCCGCGGCCCGAACTCCAGCCCCACCCAGCCCGCCCATCGGGCGAGCGACAGCCCGTAGTACTGGCCGACCGCAATGAGGCTGGTCACCGCGGCGCAGGTCAGGAGCAAGTTCACGAACGTGCGGATCTCGCGCACCGTGAACTGGGTCGCGGTGAGCGCGACCGCGACGTACGCGACGTAGATCGGGAGCCCTTCCCCGCGGATCGGGTTCGGCACGAAGCTGACGAACGGGTTCACGGAGAAGACCGTGGCGAACGCGCAGACCGCCAGGAACGTCAGCGCCGGCACGTCCAGCGGCGTCGGCCTGACCTGCCCGCCCGTGCGGACGTACGCATACAGGCCGAGGCTAAAGCCGACGAGCATCAGCAGCGTCGCGGACGCCTTGAGGTCGTTGGTCGGGAGGAGCGGCACCAGCGCTCCGAACCCGAGCACGCACGCCACGAGGATCCGTCGGCCGAGCGTCGAGACAGCGGTGGACGGCGCGAGCGCCACGTGCGCACTACTCAACGTCGGCGACCCGCGTGGCGCGCAGGACCTCTTCCATCGTCGTGATGCCGGTGGCGACCTTGAGCAGGCCATCTTCTCGCATCGGCCGCATGCCCGCTCCCCGCGCCGCCTGCAGGATCTCGGACGCGGACGCCCGGCGCAGGATGAGCGTCCGGATGTTCTCATTGACGACGAGCAACTCGAAGATCCCGGTGCGGCCCGCGTATCCGGTGTACCGGCAACGCACGCAGCCGACCGGTTCGTGGACGTGGACCGGCACGTCGCTGCCCAGGAACTTGCGAATCTCGGTCTCGGCGGCCGTGGCGTCCGCGACGGGGCGCTTGCACTCCGGGCACAGGACGCGGACGAGCCGCTGCGCGAGCCCGGCGGCGAGCGAGGAGCCGATCAGGAACGGTTCGATGCCCATGTCCAGGAGTCGGGTCATGATCGACGGGGCGTCGTTGGTGTGGATCGTCGAGAACACGAGATGCCCGGTGAGGGACGCGTGCATCGCGATCTCGGCGGTCTCGACGTCGCGGATCTCCCCGATCATGATGATGTCCGGGTCCTGGCGGACGATGGAGCGGAGCGCGTTGGCGAACGTCAGGCCCGCCCGGGCGTTCACCGCCATCTGGTTGATGCCCGGGATCTGGTATTCGACGGGGTCTTCGACCGTGATGATGTTCTGGTCCATCGTGTTCAGCATCGAGATGCTGCTGACGAGCGTCGTGGTCTTCCCGCTGCCGGTCGGACCGGACACAAGGATGATGCCCCAGGGGAGGCGGATCAAGTGCTCGAAGTGCTGGCGGAGGGTGGGCCCCATGCCGATCTGCTCGAGCGAGAGGATCGCGTCGGCCTTGTCGAGGAGCCGCAACACGACCCGCTCGCCGTGGATCGCCGGCAGCACGGACATGCGGACGTCCACCGACCGCCCGTGCGCCGTGCTCTGGAACGCGCCGTCCTGCGGGGTTCGTCGCTCGGCCACGTTCATCCGGGCGAGGACCTTGAAGCGTGCGACCAGCGGCACGTAGGCGGAGCGCGGGACCGCCATCACCGTCTGCAACTCGCCGTCGATGCGGTACCGGACGCGTCCTTCCGTCTCCATCGGCTCGATGTGGATGTCGCTGGCGTGGTCGCGCATGCCCCGCGACAGGATCAAGTCGGCGAGGCGGATCACCGGCGCGTCGATCTTCTCCACGCCCAGGCCCGTGGCGGGTTCTTCGTCTTCCTCCTCCACGACCGCGGTGGGCCTCGCCGCGATCTCGTCGAGCAGCCCCTTGGCGTGCTCGCCCATGCCGTACGACATTTCGATCGCCGCGATGACCTCGGTTTCGGTCGTGACGACCGGGCTGACGATCAGGCCGGTGGCGATTGACACGTCGTCGATCGCGACGACGTCGAGGGGATCGGACATCGCGAGGATCAACTTGCCGTTCTCGCGCCGAATGGGAATGACGCTGTACTTCCGGGCGAGCGCCTCGGGGAGCGTCACCGCCGCGCTGGGGTCGATCTCCACGTGCCGAAAGTCAACGATCGGGAGCGAGAGCTGCTGGCTGAGCGCTTGCGCGATCCGGTCTTCGCTCACGCCGACGGCGACGAGGGCGCGCCCCAGCCGCTCGCCGGTGCGTTGCTGGCGCTCGAGCGCCCGGGTGAGCTGCTCCTCGGTGACGAGCCCCATGTCGGTCAGGACTTCGCCGATGCGCTTTCGCTGCTGCCTCACCACCGCCGCTCCCGTTGGCCGTGTCTCACGGTCCTGCGCCCCGTCCTTCGGCCCTGGGCCCGCGTCGCCCGTCCGGCCAGGATCCTCCGTATGATATCGTGCCCATTCGGCCGATCCTGCAGACCAGTTCCGACGATGTTTCAGCGACCCTCGGACTCCAATGCTAGCGTACGTCGTTGCGGTTACGCCCGCAATGGGACTTTCGGTGGCGGTCTAGTACTAAAGGACCGCCGCGGACGCGCCCGGAGCGGGCGCCACCCCCCGAGTTCAGTCGAATCCCACCAAGGTCTTGGGGTCCGTGCCAACGGCCCGGGGGTCCAACTCGGCCACGATCCGCCGGTCGGGCAGGCGGCTCAGCGCGATCGCCGTCCGCGCGCCCGTTCCCCCGTCCGGCGCCGCGACGGTTTGCACGGTCGGGCGATCTGGGAGGGCAGACTGCGCCACCACGATGCCGATCCCACCGTCGTCGAGCTGGACCAGCGTGCCCACGGGAAACAAGCCCCAGGCGCCGATAAACGCGGCCACCAGCGCCGGATCGTAGGTGCGGCCGGCGCCCGCGAGCAGCGCCCGCACCATCTCGTGCGGCCTCCGTCTGGGCAGGGGCGGCCGTGCGGTGGTGTGGGCGTCGTAGGTATCCGCGATGGCCACGGCTCGGGCGATGGGGTGTTGGACGTCGTACCCGTGCCGGACGTGGGTGTGGTGCTCCAAGGCGGCGATCGCGGCGCATTGGTCCCAACCGGTCGTGTCGCGCAGCAGGTAGGCGCCCGCCAGCGCGTGCCACGGCTCCCCGTGGTCGCCCGGGTCGATCGGGACGTCCCCGGGTCGGGCGGCGAGCCCCAGGTCGTGCAGGTAGCCCGCCAGGCCGAGCGCGCGCAGCGCGCGATCCGGCGTGCCCGCGCGCGCCCCGAGCGCCAGGCACAAGAGGGCCACGTTCACCGCGTGGTACGGGCTTGCCTCTTCGTGTTCCGCGCCGGCGATGAGCCGGAACACCTCCGCGCGGGAGCGGGTCAGCAGATCGAGCAGGGACTCGACGACAAACTGCGCCCGCAGCGGATCGAGCGTGCGCTCGGCGCGCGCGGCTGCGCTGATGTCCAGGTAGGCCCGGGCGGCCCACTGGTACGCTTCGGAGACCGTGCGCTTGGAGATGTCTTCGTCCGTCGCGCCCCACATCTTCGACGGTCCGAATACGATGTGCGTGATCCCCTCCGCCTGCGGGGCTTCGACGAGGCCGCCCTCCGCGACGAGTTCTTCCGGTTGCATCGCGAACAGCGCCGCGGCCCGCGCGAGCTCGTCGCGCGTGACGCCGCGGAGCAGGTTCAGACTGCCCATCCCGCGCGCCGCCGCGTCCGCGGCAAACTCGCTCACGAACACCGCGTCCGTCAGGAGCGGCTGGCGGTTGCCGAGCACCGTGCCGCCCCACACGTCGTAGCGGATCGCCCCGCGCCGCGCCACCGCGGGGGCGACGGCTGCGGAGAGCGCGTCGAGCCCCGTCGTGACGGTGGGATGCCCGGCGGGGTAGAGGCGCGCGTTCCGGCCCGCCGCCACGAACAGCTTGAGGATGGCCAGCATCTCGCCCGGCCCGACGTCGCGGACGCCGGCCGTGGCGGGCACCCGGCCGCCGGCGGCGCTCATGGGTCCCCGGACGACGTGGCCGCGCGCTGGGCCCGAGCGAGAATCTGCCGGACCGCTTCCTCCGCCGCGCGGCGCAGCGCACGCTGTTTGGGAGACACGAAGCCGAACGGGGATCGCACAAACGCCTCCAGCGTCGGAATCGCGTCGAGGGTGCCGGTCTGTCCGAGCGCGAGAATAATCTCTTGTTGGACCGGGAACTCCTGAGGGGCCGCGTCGCGGCCCGCCAGCGCGTGCACCAGCAGCGCCGCCGCCTCCGGACTCTCGACGGTGCCGAGGCGTGACACGACGCTCCGGCGGGTCTCGAGATCTCCGCGCGTCAGCGCCGTCCCGAGTACCGCGAAGGCGTCCGGGGTCTCCCATTCCGCGAGCACCCGCACCGTTTCCTGTCGGACGCGGAGGTCCGAATGCTGCAAGAGCGGGCCGAGGTGGCGGACCGTGGTTGGGTCGTGGATCTCCCCGAGGATGTCGACGATGCCGCGCACGACGCGCCAGTCAGGGTCCGCGAGGCGCTCCGTGATGACCGGGAGCAGGTCTCGGCCGACGTGCGCGACGACTCGGCAGATCGTCATTCGGGCGGCGGGGCGTTCTTCCTCGGCCAGGATCCGGAGCACCACCGGCAGGAGGTCGTCCCTGAGCGTCTGCCAGAACTCCCACGCGTCCGGTGTCGCATCCGAGTCCTGGTCGGGGACGCGCTCGATAAAGTGCATCACGAGGTCCTTCGTCAGGAGCTTCCGGAGGAACGCGTGCCCGTCCGCAGACTCCTGTTCCCGCACCGCGCCGCCCAGCCCGATCAGCAGACGCTCCAGTTCGTCGACATCCTGTCGCCGCGACAGGTAGACCAGCTCCCGCTCGATCGCGCCCCGCAGCGGCTCGGCCGAGTCTGCCCTGGTCACCCGCACGAGCGCGACTAACCCGTGCAGCGCCGTCAGCCGGATCTCGGCTTCGTCGAGGTCGGCGAGGTCCGTGTGCTCCGGCGCGTCCGGAGGAGCGGTCGCAACCGGGAACTCGCCGCGGTCCCCGGACGCCTGTGGCCGCGCGCGCCCGTATTCCAGCAGCGCGGCCGCGGCGGCCGTGGAGACGTTGGCCGCCGTGGCGTCGGTGAGCAGCAGGGGCGCGATCTCGGGCGGCGTCGCCGCGACCAGGGCGGCGGCGAGCGGATCCCCGCCCGCGCGGCTCACCAGCAGCGCGCGGAGGGCGGCGGCCTCCGGTCCGGCGGCGCCGGCGACCGCGGCGGCGATCGTGCGGTACATCGGCGGCCGCGATCGCGGGAGCGCGCTGAGGATTGAGCGCTCGGCGTCCTGCAGCCTCTGGTACGCGCCCCGGGCGCGGTCCGGCACGGTCTCGCCCGGCCCGCGGGTGAGGATCGCGGCGACGAACTGCGCGGCCTGTTCCGGCGTCTCGGGCACGGCCGAGGGTTCGTCAGGGCGGACGCGGCCGGTGCGTTCTGCCGCGCCCGTGGGGGCGGCGTGCACCAGCGCCTGCGGTGCGTTGGGCGCGGTCGGCTCGGACCCCGCGACCTCCTGCAGCACGATGTGTTGGACGTTCCGGCTCCGCAGCAGTTGCCCGACGCCGCCCATCCTTCGCACGGTTGCCAGCGGCATCGCCAATGCGCTGAGGAGATGCTGAACCTCGCCCAGCGTAACACCGGGCAGGATGGCGAGCCGCTTCACGCCGCGCGCGTCCAGACTGAAGACGAGGGGCGTGACGACAGAGTCCTCGCGCGCGCGTTCCTCGAAGTCGAGGGTGAACGAGGCGCGCGCGACGTCGACGGTGAGGGGGCCGTGCCGCTCGATGTACCGTTCCGCTGGGTCAAGGAAGAGCGCGATGGCCTCGGTCGCGCGTTGGTGCTGGGCGCTGTACAACTGGCTCGCCTTCAACCCACCGGCGAGACGCTTCAGCATCAACTGCGCCTCGTTGGCCCGATCCGTGTCCCTCGCCGGGCCATCCGCTGCAGGTCCGGGTGGAAGCGTGGACGGGGCCATCCGACCGTTACCGCCTGTTCACCGCCTGCGCCGGGAGGCGCGGGCCGGGGCTACGGGGCCGGCAGGCTTTCGCCTTGCAGGATGAACCGCTCGCTCTCCACCGGAGAGATCCACGCACCCGTCATGCTGTAGACGGCATAGCGCAGGTACCCGGCGAGCGAGAGGTAGTTCGTCTCGGCCGCAAACGCGCGCAGGTGACGGACGTCAGGCAGCCCGGACGCGCGGCTGACTCCGGGAATCGTCGTGATGCCGGCGCCCGCGATCCCGAGGCCGAGGCGCGCGTCGCTCGCGTCTGTCGCACCGGTCGGCGCCGCGCCGATCGTCACCGCTGGCGCGCTTTCGTTCGGCACCGGGGACGACGCGGACGGCGCCGATCCCTTCCCGGTGCTCACCGGGGACGACCCGGTCGGGGCCGGTGCCATCCCAGTGGTGACGGCCGGCGACGTGGGCGATGTTGGATCCCGCTGGGGAAGGGCGAGCGCGGAGAAGACCATCACGATCGCCACCCCGCCTTGGTCGAACCCGAACCCGAGCCCCATTGCCGGATACAGGACGCCGCGGAACCCCTCGATCACGCCTTGGGTGTAATTGCCACCAAAGGTCTGGACCACGGTAGGCATCGGGGCCCCGAGGTAGATCCCGCGGACCCCGGCCAGGAGGCTGTTGGTCGTGGTGATCGCGACGATCACGTCACGCACGACGTAGGCGGTGATCCCGTATTGATCGAAGACGTAGGCCAGGGTTCCGTCCTGGCCCACCCGGACCTGATTGGCCGGGCCGAAGCGACTGATGATGCTACCGATGGGGCCACCGAGCGGGATCCCCGCGAGCGCTGAACCGGGGACGATCGTGCCGCCGTTCTGCGCGTCCGTCGCCGCAGGCGGACCGGCCGCGGCACACACAGCCACTGCAGTGAGCAGGCCCACCATCAATGTGAGTGCGCGGCGCACCATCGTGTTCGTCCTCCGCCCGTGTCGCGGGATGCCCCCCCGGAAACGGCACAGTTTATAGGATATTTCCCTAATTCGCCGGGTACGCCGCCATTCCTGCCGTGCGCCCGTTCAACAGGGAAACCGACGCTGTCGGCGAACGCATCTGGTATGGGCCGGCGTCGATCGGTCGAGGGCGAGGTCGTGTCGGGGGCGCCCACATGAGCGCCGCTATCGTCGTGGCGGCGTTCGTCGTCGGCGCGGCGTTCGGGAGCTTCGCGAACGTGCTGATCCACCGGTTGCCCCGCGGCGAGTCCATCGTGAGCCCGCCGTCGCACTGCCCGTCGTGCCGCGCCCCGATCGCGCCGTGGGACAACGTCCCGATCCTCAGCTTCCTCCTCCTCGGGGGGCGGTGCCGGCGCTGCGGCGCAGCCATCTCGGCCCGATACCTGTTCGTGGAGGTAGCAACCGGCGCGCTGTTCGCGGGGATCGTGTGGCGCTTCGGTCTCACGCTGGAGGCGCTCCGGTTCGCCGTGCTGGCGTTCGCGCTCGTCGTCGTGGTGTTCACCGACCTGGAGAGCGGCATCATTCCCAATGCCGTGACGTACCCGGGCATCGCCGCCGGCGTGGTGCTGAACGCCGTGCTTGGGATGTGGCTGCCCGCGCTGCTTGCGGCGGCCGGCGCCGCGTTCGTGTTTCTCGCGATCGCGGTGCTGAGCCGTGGTGGGATGGGCGGCGGCGACGTGAAGCTGGCGGCGATGATCGGCGCGTTCCTGGGCGGTCCTGCGGTGATCGTGGCGCTGTTCCTCGCGGTCGCGCTGGGCGCGGTGGCCGGCATCATCCTGATCGCGCTGCGCCTGCGAACGCGCAAGCAAACGATCCCGTTCGGCCCGGCGCTCGCGGCCGGCGCGCTGATTGCTGTCTTTGCGTCGAACGAACTGGTACGATGGTATCTCACCACACGCTTGTGAGCGTGGAGGCCGGTTGCCGTGAACAGCATTCGGAACTTTCTTGACAAGAATCCGATCATCGGGTACGTGATCGCCGTAGCGGTCCTGGGGCTCGCGGTCTGGCGCGTGACCCACATCGCGTCCGGACCCGGCGCGGCGCGCCCGGTGACTCCCCCGCCGGCGGCCACCAGCCCGGCCGTGCCGAACCCGGCCCCCGCGACCACCGCGGTGACACCGCCCCCGGCGGCTCCTCCAGCGCCCGTGCCGGCCACGCCCGCGCCGCAGGCCCCGGCATCCGGCGGCGTGCCGGTGGTCGTGCCGGGAGGCCCACCGGCAGGCACCCAGAGTGGGCAGGCCCCTGGTCTCGGGACCGCGCCGTCTCAGCAGGTGCAGACGGCCCTGGCCGCTGGTCGCCCCGATCCGTTCGTGCCGTTGGTCGGCAATGCGGCTCGGCCGGCCGCGGGCGGCGGGCTGCCGCTGCCGCCGGTTCCGCCGTTGTTGCCCGGCGGGACTCCGCCCGGCGGTGGTGGCGTGAACACCGCGCCCGCGCCCCCGGCGGTGCCTGCGTTGCGCGTGACGGGGATTCTGCGGAACGCCTCGGCGCTCGCGATCATCGAGGACGCGCAGGGGGCCCACATTGTCGGGGCCGGAGACCTCGTTGGTCCCGGGGTTCGCGTTGTGGCGATCGACGCGGGACGAGGGGTCGTTGAGCTCAACGCGCAGGGAACAAATCTCGAGGTACCGCTGCAGACGCCGGCCCCGAAGCCGTGAGCGCGTGGGGCATCCGGGCGACCCGCGCCGCGTGATGCTCCGCGGCGGCTGATGGGGACGTCGGCGTGCCGGGCCGACCCGGTCCTGCACAGCGCAGCGGACGGTGTGGCCGCGCCGACCGCGCAACGACGAGACTGCGCCGCCGTGACGCCGCGGGAGTGCCTGGCGCTCCTGGGCGTCTTGCTTCTCGCGTTTGGCCTCCGCTTCGAGTTGCTCGGGACCCGCCCCCTCTGGTTCGACGAAGCCTTCAGCCTCGAGGTGGCCAAGAAGACGATCCCGGAACTCTGGACGTACCTGCACCTCAACGATACCCACCCGCTCGGCTACTACGCCCTGCTCTCGGTGTGGGTCCGATGGTTCGGGACCGGCTTGGCGGTGATGCGAATCCCCTCGCTCGTCCTTGGGATGGGCGTCGTGGTGTTGACCTGGGCGGTCGGGCGCCGGCTCGCTTCACCAGCGGTCGGGGTCGTCGCCGCCGGGCTCGTCGCGCTGCACCCGTACCAGATCTTCAGCAGCAACGAGATGCGGATGTACGCCCTGCTCGGGGTGGTCTCCCTGGTGTCCACGTGGGCGGTGTGGCGCGCGGTCGAGGCGCCGCGGCGCGTGTGGCGGTGGGTCGCGTACGGGGTCAGCATCGCGCTGATGGGCTATACGAGCTACTACGCGTTTCTGCTCGTGCCGGCGCAGGCGCTCTGGGTGCTCCTCGTCCTGCCGCGGCGCGAGGGGATCGTGCGGCTCGGTACCGCCGCGGTCGTCGCGCTCGCGTGCTACGCACCGTGGGCGCCGGCGCTCGTGACGTTGCCGAGCCGGCTTCCGTGGGCGTGGAGGAATCCGGCCGATGTCTACTACGTGGCGAGCCTCGTCACATCCCAGACGTTCGGGACGTACCTGTTCGACAGCGGGAGCTACTTTACGATCGGACGCGTGCCGCTGCAGAACTACCCGATTCTGATCTTTCCGTTCGCCGTGCTGCTTGTGCTTGGGGCGCTCGCCCTCGGCGGAGTCGACCGCCGCGGCCGGTCGCTCGTGGTCGTCAGCTGGTTGCTTCCCCTGGTGTTGGTCGTCGCGGTGTCGCTCCTCGTGGGTCGGCAGTTCGCGTTTGGCCGGCACCTCGTGTTTCTCGAGCCGTTCGCCGCGCTGCTGCTCGCCGCGGGGATCGTGCACGCGGGGGACGCCGCGCCCTCGCTGCCGCGTGCGCTCCTGCCGCTCCTCGCGGCGTGCCTCGTCCTGACCTACCTCATGCCCGCGGTTGGCAACGTGCAGGATCCGCAGGCGATGCCGTACCGGTGGGACCTCGCGGCGCGGTTCCTCGAGACGGAGGTGCGTCCCGGCGACGTCATCGTGTACCTGCCTGGCGCGATGTCCTCGCCGATCCGCTACTACTACGATGCGCCGACGCCACAGATCTTCCTGACCTTCTCGTCGCACCGCTGGACCGAGCGCGACTCCGAGCCGGCCATTCGTCAGGCGGTCGGGGTCATCAGCGCGCGGGCGTATCGCCGCGTGTGGATTGTGTTCAGCACGCCGTGGCCGCCGGGCAGCCTGGAAGCGTTCGTGGCGCAACTGCAGCACGCCGGGTACGCGCAGGGTCCGGTGCAGGATTTCCACGAAGTGTGGGTCGGCGTCTTGGCGCGAGGCCCCGCGCAGTAGGTGCGGGACACCACCGCGGGCGCGCGCCGCGCGCGCGGTCGCGTTGACACCCGTGTCGACCGGGTGCTATTCTTCTCCTACGCTCGCACCCGCTGGTGACGCCA
>Ga0209415_10015826_pt1 | contig 12191 bp, 10 predicted proteins | sample PeaSoiSIISIP2007_FD_187696 | JGI IMG/M metagenome (GOLD analysis project Ga0209415, IMG submission 187696) | Peat soil microbial communities from Weissenstadt, Germany - SII-SIP-2007 (SPAdes) (version 2) | ecosystem: Environmental > Terrestrial > Soil > Wetlands > Peat | place: Germany... | reverse complement strand
ACCTCGCCGGCTCCGAGCCCCAGGTGATCTCGGCGCATGCCACGCTCAAGTCCCCGGGAGTGGATCGGGCCATGCACGCCGAGCTGCGCTTCGACGCCGGACGCACCGGACGGGTCACGTGCTCGATGTGGTCGAGGCGGTTGCTGCACGTGGCCTTCCGCGTCACGGGCGAGGGTGGCGAGTTGCGCGTCTTCAACCCGGCCGGTCCGAACATCTACCACCGCCTCACCGTGCGGGGTCGCGGCACGCGTCGTGTGGAGCACGTGAGCCGGCGCCCCACCTACGAATTCCAGCTGGAAGCGTTCGCCGACGCGGTGCGCGGTGGGCCACCACCGATCACCGGTGTGACCGACGCCATCGCCAACATGGAGGTGATCGACGCCGTGTACCGCAGCGCCGGTCTGGCGCCGCGCCAGCCCACCGCTTGAGCAGGACCGGGGCCCGGTTCAGAAGATCCCAGCGGCGAGCCCGGCCGCCAGGGTCGCCCCGAGCTCCGCGGCTCGGTCCTCGTCGGCGGGGCCGATGGTGCCGACGACCGCCACCGGTGCCAAGGCGCGGCGCCACCGCAGGCCCGCGGCGATCCGTTCGACGCTGGCCACCGCACCGTCCACATCCGTGTCGCCCTTGACCACCACGGCGTACGGGAGGCCCACGGTTCGGTCCAGGCAGAGGTGGAAGATGCGCTCGAAGAAGTCCTTGAGCGCTCCGGACATGTAGCCGAAGTTGGCCGGAGTCACCAGCAACACGGCGTGCGCCCACAGAACGTCGTCGGGCCCAGCGGCGAAGGCACCGAGGACCCGCATCGTCACCTCGTCGTCGGCCGCCGAGGTGGCACCGTGCACGGCGCGGTCGCACAACACCTGGGTGGTGCCCGTCCGGGAATGGAACACGACGAGCAGGTGCCGAGCGGCGGCGCCAGCGGCATCGACGTCGTCGCGCATGGCCTGATCGTACGGACAAAACGGCGACGCCGTCACGAGACGGGACCGGCCCATGGCATCATCGGTGGATGACAGGCGACGGCCGGTCTCCGGGCGAGCTCGACCCCCGAGCCCGTCCGGCGCGCCACGTGTCGTCGGGGATGGTCCTGGCGCTGGTGTGCGTCGGGCAATTCATGGTGGTCCTCGATCTGTCCATCGTGAATGTGGCGCTCCCCTCGATGCAACGCGACTTGGGCTTCAGCACGCCCGGGCTGCAGTGGGTCGTCAATGCCTACGCGCTCGCCTTCGGAGGTTTCTTGCTCCTCGGAGGTCGCGCAGCCGATCTCTTCGGACGCCGGCGCATCTTCATGCTCGGCCTCGTCCTGTTCGCGGGAGCGAGCCTGGTGTGCGGCGTGGCCCAGAACCAGTTCATGCTGGTGGGCGCGCGCGCCCTGCAGGGCCTCGGTGCCGCCGTGCTCTCCCCGGCCACGCTCACCATCCTCACCATGACGTTCCGGGCACCCGCCGAACGCTCCCGCGCCCTCGGGATCTGGAGTGCCATGGCCGCCGTGGGCGGTGCCTCGGGGGCGCTGCTCGGAGGGATCCTCACCGACCTGCTGTCATGGCGATGGATCTTCTATATCAACATCCCCATCGCCGCCGCCGCCCTGGTGGCCGCCCGCATCGTGCTGGTGGAGACCCGCGCCGAGGGAGAGCGCCCCTCGCTCGACGTTCCGGGGGCAGTGGCGGTGACGGGGGGACTGGTCGCCCTGGTGTACGCGGTCGCCGGCACGAGCACGCACGCCTGGTCCGCCCCGGCCACGGTGGTGCCCCTCCTCATCTCGGGGGCGTGCTTGGCGGCGTTCGTGGTGATCGAGACCAAGATCGTGCGGGCGCCCCTGGTGCCCTTCACCGTGTTCCGCTCCCGGGGGCTCGGCGCGGCGAACCTCGCCATGCTCTTCGCGGGTGGCGCCATGTTCTCCATGTGGTTCTTCGTCTCTCTCTATCTCCAGGACGTGCTGCGGTTCTCCCCTCTCGTGACCGGGGTCGGCTTCCTACCCCAGACGGCAGCCATCGCACTCGGAGCCCAGATCAGTGCGCGCCTCGTCCCCCGCTACGGTGCCCGCCTGCCCCTCTTGGCCGGCATCGTCCTGAGCGCTTCGGGACTGGAGTGGCTGTCGCGGGCCGGGCCGACCGGCTCGTACTGGGGTTCGGTGTTCGGGGGGGCCACCCTGGCCACCTTCGGCATGGGGCTCGCCATCACCCCTCTCGCTTTCGCGGCCACTGCCGGGGTGGCGCCCACCCAGGCCGGGCTGGCGTCGGGCGTCCTCAACACCAGCCGCCAGATCGGCGCGTCGACGGCCCTGGCGGCCCTCGCCACCATCGCCGCCGACCGCACCCACTCGCTGCTCGTCGCCCAGGGCCGAGGGGTGGTGGTCCCGCGAGCCCACCTGGCCTCAGCCCTGACGGCGGGGTACTCGAAAGGCTTCACCGTGGCGGCACTGATCGCATCCTGCGGCGTGGTGGCGGGCATCTTCGTGCCCCGCCAGGCACGACCGACCGCGGGCGCGGGTGACGAGCGCAGCACCCCCGTACCGGCCGTGATGCAGACGGAGCCCGCCGTCCTCGAGCCCGAGGGCTGACGCGCCAGTACTCGGCAGCACCGGCGTCACAAAGCCGGCGGCCAGCAGGACGGTGTCAGTCGAACTGGTGCCAGGTGGCGACCGACGGCTCGGTCGACGATGCCGGGCCGGCGCCGAAGACCGAGAACACGTTCTCCATCATGCGCCACAGCACGGGTGTGACACCGGGGACGGCAGGGAACACGATGTTGCTGTCGATGCGCGGTGCGTTCGAGAGCTTGGCCACGAACATGGCCGACCCGGTGGCGAGCACCCCACCGCCCCCGGCCACGCTGTAGTAGGTCATGTCGGACACCCGTCCGTGACCGCGGTTCGCCACCGGCGAGTGCGCCAGGATGCTGACGTTGCTCGGGGGTCCGAGCGCCGGCTCGTAGCAGTCGTACTCGCCCTCGACGACAGAGGACAGGTGTTGGCCGGCGGCCAGTCCGGTGCCCCGGAAGATCCAGGCGCCGGGGTCGACGACCACCATGTCCGCCTTGGCATCCACATCGACATACTGCGAGCCCACGAGCTGCTGCTCGGGTCGGGGTACGGGCCCGTCGGGCCAGTTGGACGTGACCTCGGCGGGGTCGATCCCCCACAGCGGGTCCTCTTTGGCGAGGTCGGTCTTGTAGCACACCTGGTGACGATCGAGACCGAGCGGCGAGGGCTCCATGCGGATGTGCCGGTAGACGGCGTTGGCCCCCAGGAAGGCCAGGTTCACCCCCTGGGTCAGCGCCTGGGCGGCCCCATCACGCATGGCGCTCGACCAGTACTCGTCATGACCGAGGCTGAACAGGCAGCGGTGCCGCGCCAGACGCTCGGGGGTCTGATGAAGGTCGACGTCGGTGAAATAGGTGACGTCGAGACCTAGGCTCTCGGCCAGGAAGATGAGGGGGAACTCGTTGCCCGTGAAGTCGGGGGCGCCCCACCCCCTCTGGTCGTAGGGGCGGTCGAAGGAGACCACCCGGGAGCGATTGACCGAGCCGGTCTCTCCGATCCGCACCGTTCCGGGCCCGACGTACAGGCTCCGGCCCCCGTAGGCGTTATAGGCCTGCCATGTCGTGACGGAATGCATGATGGCGAAGGCGGCGGTGCTGTCGTCGTCTCGCACGCACAGCGGGATGTACCCCGCGCTCGACCCGTCGGCGTTGGTCAGCTTGAAGAGGTACGCCCCCGGAGGCCACGCGGCGTCGATCCCGACCCGCATGGTGGGCTGCCACTGGCACTCGACCATGTTGGTACCCGGAGCAACCGTGAACGGCGGTTGGCTGGGGCCGCCCGCCACGGTGGCTGATCGCCACACCAGACGACCGCCGAGCCCTGCGTAATACCCCATCCGGTACAGCTCGACGTGGTACGGCACGGGCGGCGGGTCGACGAAGAGCGTCACCTGGTCGCCCCGCAGCGCGCTTACCCGGTCGGCGTAGCCGTAGATGCGGCTCGTGGCGCTCATCACCCAGGCGAGCGTCCCCGGGCGCTGGTTCTCCGCCACGACCCAGTCCGCCGACGGCACCACCACTCCGCTGTCGAGAGTCACCGTGTGCACCGTGTCGGCCTCGTGCACGGAGTTGCCCGGCTGGGCCGCTGCGGACGTCAGCGGCCGGTGGGAAGCGGCCCTCGGAGTATGACCAGCGACGGCGTGGGGACCGACCCGCTCGCCGAGGTCCCAGGCGCCGGCCCCCAGCCCGGCCAAGCCCAACCCCGCCCCGGCGGCGCGCAGGAACTTCCGTCTGGTGATGGCCGTCTCACGGTGCGTGCCCGCGCCCTCGACATCACCCGAGCGGTCAGGAGGAGATGTCTCCGGGGGACCGATGGGGCCCAGACTAAGCGCGCAGGTGCCACGAACGTATGTTCGATATGCTGGCGCCGTGCCCGAGCCCGTGGTGTTTCGGTGGAGGCGAGCCGACGATGACGGCGGCCAGCCCATGCTGTTCGCCGAGGAGGAACTCGTCGAACGCCACGTCGGGATCGGCGAGTACCGGGGACTGGAGTTCCTCCACGTCAACGCGCGACGCGTGATCAACGAGGTCCCGGCCCAGTCCCGTATGCCGTTTCGCTACACCATCAACGCCTACCGGGGATGCAGCCATGCGTGCGCGTACTGTTTTGCCCGCCCGACGCACGAGTACCTCGGCCTCGACCTCGGCGAGGACTTCGAGCGGAAGCTGGTGGTGAAGGTGAACGCCGTCGAGCGTGTGCGAGCCGAGTTGCGTGCCCCCCGCTGGCAAGGCGACCACATCGCCATGGGCACCAACACCGATCCCTATCAACGCGCCGAGGGCCGATATCACCTGACCAGGGGGATCGTGGAGGCCCTCGCCGAGGCGCGCAACCCCTTTTCGATCCTCACCAAGTCCACCCTCATCCTACGCGACCTCGACCTCCTCGTCGCCGCCGCGGCGCGCACCGATGTCCAGTGCAATCTGTCCATCGGCACACTCGACGAGGCGGTGTGGAAGACCACGGAACCGGGCACCCCGCATCCCCGACGCCGGGTCGACGCTGTACGTCGGCTCAACGAGGCCGGCATCCCCACGGGCGTGCTCATCGCACCCGTCCTCCCCGGATGGTCAGACTCACCCGAGCAGCTCGGAGAGGTTGCCACTGCTTGTGTGGAAGCCGGCGCCGTATTCGTGACACCCATCGCGCTGCACCTGCGAAAGGGCGTCAAGGAGCACTTCCTGTCGTTCGTGAAGCAGCGACGTCCCGAGCTGCACGCCGAACTGGCGCGTGCCTACGCTCGCTCGGCCTATCTCCCTCCCGGCGAGCAGCAGGTCATCACCGAGCGCGTGCACGCCGTAGTCGCCCCCGCGCGGCGTCGTCGCAGCACCGCCGACACGTTCGGGCACCCCGAGCGCTCGGGCACGCCTCGGGTTCCCGACGCCGTCGGACCGGAGTCGACCTCTCCGGCCGAGCAACTGCCGCTGCTCGCACCAGAGACGATCAGGCCTCGATGAGCCGCCCGTGGAGGTAGTCGTCGTAGGCACCGAGGTCGAGCAGCCCGTGACCGGAGTACGAGAAGAGGATGACCTCTTGCTTCCCGGCCTCGCGTGCCGCCAGCGCCTCGTCGATCACGGCGCGGATGGCGTGTGCCGTCTCCGGAGCGGGAATGGTGCCCTCCGTCCGGGCGAACTGCACAGCGGCGTCGAAGACCTTGCCCTGGGGGTAGGCAGCCGCCCGCATGCGCCCGTTCTTGACCAGGTTGCAGATGATGGGCGCGTCTCCGTGATAGCGCAGGCCCCCGGCGTGGATCGCCGGCGGGATGAAGTCGTGGCCCAAGGTGTACATGGCGAGCAGCGGCGTCATCCCGGCGGTGTCGCCGAAGTCGTACTCGAAACGCCCTTCGGTGAGGGTGGGGCACGACGAGGGCTCCACGGCCAGGAGTTCGACATCGGCGTCCGGGACGAATGGCAGCGCGATCCCGCCGAGGTTCGATCCACCCCCGCACGACCCGATGATGATGTCAGGCCGGTCTTCGCCCGCCAGGGCCAGCTGCTCCTTGGCCTCGAGGCCGATCACCGTCTGGTGCAGCAGCACATGGTTGAGGACCGACCCAAGCGAATAATGCGAATCGTCGCGGCCCACCGCGTCGCGCACGGCGTCGCTGATGGCCGATCCGAGCGAACCGGGGCTGGCGGGATCGTCGATCGGAGAGGGCTCGACGTCCGCGCCCCATACTTCCATCATCACCCGACGGTACGGCTTCTGCTCGTAGGACGCCCGCACCATGTAGACCTTGCACTCCAAGGCGAAACGCGCCGTGGCGTACGCCAGCGCGCTACCCCACTGGCCGGCGCCTGTCTCCGTGGTGAGTCGAGTCACCCCCGCCGCCTTGTTGTAGAAGGCTTGCGGCACGGCCGTGTTGGGCTTGTGCGAGCCAGCAGGTGAGACCGACTCGTCCTTGTAGTAGATGCGGGCCGGTGTCTGGAGCGCCTCCTCGAGGCGCGTGGCGCGCACGAGAGGGGTCGGGCGCCACGAGCGCAGGACGTCGAGGACCTCACCTGGGATGTCGATCCACGGTTCCATGCTCACCTCCTGCCCGATGAGCGCCATCGGGAACAGCGGGGCGAGGTCGTCGGGTCCGACAGGTTCACGGGTCCCGGGGTGCAGTGGGGGCTGCAGTGGACTTGGAAGGTGGGGGGCGACGTTGAACCACGCCTGAGGCAAGTGGTCGTCGCTGAGGATGAAGCGCACGCAGTCCTCCTCGTGGTTCGGCTCCGGCCGGTCCGCCCGGCGCCGGCGGCGAGAACCGGCGCCCCCGACGTGACGCATGGTACCGGCGCGCCGCAGCGTCGCCCTGGCCGGCGCTCTCCGTTCGCCCACGACCCCGTGGGTTCCGACCCGACAGGGTCTGCCAACATGACCCGGTGGACGCGCACGGCACCACCGGGGGTACGTGGGTCATCGATCTCGACGGGGTGATCTGGCTCGCCGAGGAGCCCATTGCCGGCTCGGCCGACGCCGTGGCTCGCCTGCGCCAGGCGGGCCACGGCGTGGTGTTCGCCACCAACAACGCCTCTCCCACCGTGGCCGAGCTCCTCCGGCGCCTGTCCGATGCCGGCATTCCGGCCACGGCCGACGAGCTCGTCACCTCGGCCCAGGCGGCCGCCTCGATGCTCGAACCGGGGTCCACGGCGGTGGTGTGCGCCGGCGGTGGGGTGCTCGAAGCCCTCGCCACCCGGGGGGTCACCGTCGTCGCCGAAGGTCCCGCCGACGCCGTCGTCGTGGGCTGGACGCGGAGCTTTGACTTCGATCTCCTGTCGATCGCGACCACGGCCGTGCGACTGGGAGCCCGCTTCATCGGCACGAACGAGGACCCCACCCACCCCACGCCGCGACGGCTCCTCCCCGGATCGGGGGCGATCCTGGCGGCGGTGGCCACCGCTGCGCAGGCCACCCCCGAGGTTGCCGGCAAGCCACACGAGGCCATGGTGGCACTGCTCAGGGCCCGGGCCCCCGACGTCGTGGTGGTGGCGGGGGACAGACCGTCGACCGACGGTGCTCTGGCTCGCCGGCTCGGTGTCTCGTTCGCGTTGGTGCGGACAGGGGTGACGTCCGACGGCCGTGAACCGATCGTCGTCCAGCCCGACGAGGAGGCACCCGACCTTCTGGCCCTGGTGACACGCCACCTCGATCGGGGTCGTTGACGCTCCGAAAGGGACTTTGCGCCCTTGCCGCGCCCCCGGGGGCGCCGTAGCGTGGCCCCATGAACGAGAACGATGGAATGCGCCGCTACGTCGAAGCTGCCACCACGCTTACGCAGATCACGCGTTCGCGAGCTGAGGAATTGGTGCGCGAGCTGATCAAGGCAGGGGAGCTCGAGCGGCACCGTGCGCAGGACTGGGTCGAGGACCTGGTGAAGGCCAGCCGCGACCGTTCCGAGGCGCTCATCGCCACCGTACGCGGCGAAGTGAGACAGCAGCTCAAGGACCTCGGGTTCACCAACGTCGACGACCTCGCCAAGAAGGTGGCCGCCATCCTGGCGCGCTCCTCCGCCGCCGGTCGGAAGGCCACTCACAGGCCCGCCGGGAACGCCACGAAGGCCGGGGCGAAGAAGGCCGGTGCCGCCAAGAAGGCCGGGGCAAAGAAGGCCGGTGCCGCCAAGAAGGCCGGGGCGAAGAAGGCCGGTGCCGCCAAGAAGGCCGGGGCGAAGAAGGCGGGCGCCTGACTCCTGCCCGGGCGCGTCGCAGGCTCGACACCGAGCTCGTGCGGCGAGGGCTGGCCGTCTCACGCGAGAGCGCTCGGGCTCTGGTGGAACGGGGCGCGGTCCTCGTGGGGGGCTCAGTCGCCGACAAGCCGGGCCGCCTGGTGTCGCAGTCCGAGCCGGTGGTGGTCGTGGACCCCGGCGTTCGGCGCTTCGTGTCGCGCGGCGGCGAGAAACTCGACGCCGCGCTGGATCGGTTCGCCATCGCCGTCTCGGGCCGCCGCTGCCTCGACGCCGGGGCGTCGACAGGGGGATTCACCGACTGTCTGCTGCGCCGGGGGGCGTCCGAGGTCGTCGCCGTGGACGTCGGCCATGGGCAACTCGACGCCTCGCTGCGCCGGGACGCCCGGGTGGACGTCCGGGAGCGGACCAACATCCGCGCTCTGGAGCTCGGGGCGGTCGACGGACGTCGGTTCGACGTCGTGGTGGCCGACCTCTCGTTCATCTCCCTGGTCACCGTGGCCCCGGTGCTCGCCGGTGACCTGGCCGCTCCCGGCGCCGACGTGGTTGTGCTGGTGAAGCCCCAGTTCGAGGCCGGACGGGCCGAGGTGAGCCGGGGGAAGGGCGTCATCCGGCGCCCCGAGGTCCGCCGGGCCGCACTCGAACAGGTGGCCTCCGCCTTCGCGTCGCAGCGAGCCACCATCATGGGGGCCATGGCGTCGCCCCTCCTCGGTCCGGCCGGCAACGCCGAGTTCTTCGTGCATGCGCGGGCCTCCGGCGCCCCCGGGAACGTCTCCCCCCCAACGTCCGACGGCTTCTCGGGGCTGCTCGACGCCGCCGTCGACGAAGCTCCCGACGCGGGTCGCCTCCCCGAGGCCCGGTAGCCACGATGTCGACAATCGCCTTCGTCATCCACCCCGAACGCCCCGAAGCAACCGAGATCGCCCGACAAGCCACGGCGTGGCTCGAAGCGCGCGGCCACCGCGCCGTGCTGGTGAGCGAGGCGTCGCCTCTTCAGGGCGCCGCCGATCCATCGACGCGGCCCGGGCTCGGCGAGACGATCGATCTGGCCGTGAGCCTCGGGGGCGACGGCACCATGCTCAGGACGGTGGCACTGGCCTGCACCCACACCATTCCCGTGCTGGGCGTGAACCTCGGGCGTCTCGGTTACCTCACCGAGATCGAGCCCGGAGGGCTCGATCATGCGCTCGAGCGGTTCCTCGCCGGCGATTACAGCGTCGAGAAGCGCATCACGCTCGAGGTGACGGTGCAGCACGCCGACATCGACACCCCCGGTCACGATCGACGGGTCGTCGTGCTCAACGAAGCCGTCGTCGAGAAGACCGTCCCCGGCCACACCATCCGGGTGGCGGCGTCGATCGCGGGACGCCCATTCGTGACCTATGCGGCCGACGGGCTCTTGGTCTCGACTCCCACCGGATCGACGGCCTACAACCTCTCGGCGCGCGGGCCGATCCTCAGCCCCGGGCTCAAGGCGGTGGTGCTGACGCCGGTGTCGCCGCACATGCTCTTCGACCGACCCCTCGTCCTCGATCCCGAACAATGGGTTCGCCTGGAGCTGGTCGGTCCCGTTCCCGCCGTGCTCGTCCTCGACGGCCAGAGCGCGGACTCCCTGCAACCCGGCGACGCCGTGGTGTGCCGGGTGGGCCCCACGCCGGCCTGCCTGGTCACCTTCGGGCCGCGAGACTTCTTCTCGATCCTGCGCGCCAGGTTCCACCTGGCGGGCCGCTGACGGAGCCGACGGGGAGTGCTGGTCGAGCTGCGGGTGCGAGACCTCGGGGTCATCGAGTCGGTGACCTTGGACCTGGGCCTCGGCATGACCGCGCTCACGGGAGAGACGGGCGCCGGCAAGACATTGCTCGTCGAGGCGCTCGAGCTCCTGGTGGGTGGGCGGGCGGACCCCGGCCTGGTGCGTCCGGGAGCGAGCGAGGCGCTGGTCGAGGGGCGCTTCGTCATCGACGACGACGAGGTCATCTTGGCGCGTGCCGTCCCTGCGCAGGGTCGCTCGCGGGCCTGGATCGACGGCCGCATGGCGCCTGTGTCCGCCCTGGTCGAGACGGGCGCCCGACTCCTCGAGCTCCACGGCCAGCACACCCAACAGTCGCTCCTCGAGGCCGCCGCCCAACGCCGGGCGCTGGACGGCTTCGCCGGGATCGATGCGGCGCCGCTGGCGGCGGCACGGGCCAGGAGGCGAGCGCTCGATGTCGAGCTTCAGGCCCTCGGGGGCGACGACCGCGCCCGGGCACGCCAATGCGACCTGTTGCGCTACCAGCTCTCGGAGATCGACACCGCCGAGCTCCATGACCCGAACGAGGACGAGCTGCTGCGCCAGGAAGAGGAGCGACTGGCCGAGGCGTCGGCTCACCGCGAAGCGGCCGCGACGGCATTGGCGGCGCTCGACAGCGGCGATGACCGCGTGCGAGGGGTCGTGGACCTCGTGGGCTGCGCTCGAGCCGCGCTCGAGGGGAGAGGTCCGCTGTCGGAGTTGTCGCGGCGCCTGGCGTCGCTGCAGGCGGATGCGTCGGATGCCGCCTCCGAGCTTCGCCGCGTGGTGGAGACCTGGGACGACGACCCCGTGCGGCTCGAGGCGCTCCGGACGCGCCGGCAACTGCTGCGAGAGCTCTCCCGCAAGTACGGCGAAGGCCCCGGAGAGGTCCTTGCCTTCGCGGAGGAGGCCCGCCGGCTCCTGGGCGACCTCGAGGCCGCCGACGAGCGCGCCGGCGTGCTCCTCGGTGAGCTCGAAGCCGCCGACGGCGAAGTCGCCGCGGCCGAAGCCGCCGTCGGGAGCCAGCGGCGCCGCGCCGCACCGGCGCTGGCCCAGGCCGTAGAGGAGCGCTTGCGGGGATTGGCCATGCCCCACGCCCGGGTCGAAGTGACAGTGGGTGAGCTCGACCCGGGCGACGACGTCACGTTCCTGCTGGGGGCGAACCCAGGAGAGCCGATCCTCCCGCTCGCCAAGGTGGCATCGGGGGGCGAGCTCGCCCGGGCCATGCTGGCTCTGCGCCTGGTGCTCACCGAGGCTCCCCCCACCATGGTCTTCGACGAGGTGGACGCCGGGGTGGGCGGTGAGGCGGCCCAGGCCGTCGGGCGAGCGCTGGCGGAGCTGTCCGAGCGCCATCAGGTCCTCGTGGTCACGCACCTGGCCCAGGTCGCGGCGTCGGCCCAACACCAATTCGGTGTGCGCAAGGAGGTCCTCGAGGACAGGACCGTCGCCCACGCCAGGGCGCTCGGGGACGAGGACCGGGTGGTCGAGCTCGCCCGCATGCTGTCCGGACATCCCCGCTCCATGACGGCCCGGAGCCACGCCCAAGAGCTCCTGGGGGCCGCGCGTCGCGGGACGACAGTCCGAAAGACTCGGTCCAAGGCCTAGCGCCACGAACGGCCCCCGGGCCTTCCACCGGTAGATTGACTCCGTGGTCTACCGTAGACCGATGCCGGGGAAGCGCCGAGCTTGACCAAGTACGTCTTCGTCACCGGCGGGGTGTCCTCATCGCTCGGCAAAGGGCTCACCGCCTCGTCGCTCGGTCGTCTGCTCAAATGCCGAGGCCTGCGGGTGACGATGATCAAGCTCGACCCGTACATCAACGTCGATCCGGGCACCATGAACCCGTTCGAGCACGGCGAGGTGTTCGTAACCCACGACGGTGGTGAGACCGACCTCGACCTGGGTCACTACGAGCGATTCATCGACGTCGAGCTCAAGACCACCTCCAACGCCACCACCGGATCGATCTACTCGGAGGTGATCCGCAAGGAGCGCCACGGCGAGTACCTCGGCAAGACCGTGCAGGTCATCCCGCACATCACCGACGAGATCAAGGCGCGTATCCGCCACCTCGCCTCCGAGGAGATCGACGTGGTGATCGTCGAAGTGGGCGGGACGGTGGGCGACATCGAGATCGTCCCCTTCCTCGAAGCCATCCGCCAGTTCCGTCACGACGTGGGCCGCGACAACGTCTGTTACGTCCACCTGACCCTGGT
>Ga0209415_10015825_pt1 | contig 12191 bp, 13 predicted proteins | sample PeaSoiSIISIP2007_FD_187696 | JGI IMG/M metagenome (GOLD analysis project Ga0209415, IMG submission 187696) | Peat soil microbial communities from Weissenstadt, Germany - SII-SIP-2007 (SPAdes) (version 2) | ecosystem: Environmental > Terrestrial > Soil > Wetlands > Peat | place: Germany... | reverse complement strand
TCTCGCACGACCCACGATATCTGGGAATCCTCGGCAGCACATTCCGATTCCACGCGTTCGGGAACCGCTCTAGCCGCAGCCACACCCGGGCGTCGGGCCGCGCGCGCCTTGCACCACATGGTGGTCGATCCACTCGGCGACGAGGCGGCGCGCCTCGTTCAACGAGGCCTCCGGATGGTGGATGCGATACAGCGTGGTGCAGGCCTGGAACGCGGCCATGTCGTCGCTGCCGACGTGACGCAGGTCACGATAGGCCGTCACCACCGCGCGTTCGCAGCGCCGGGCGATCTGGCTGACTTCGCGGCCCATCGGCGTGGACTCCTTATTGCGAATCACTCGCATCTGAAGGGGTAGATTACGGGACCGTCGCAGCCACCGCAAGCGGGATGATCACCCGGAACGATCGGCCGTGCCGCCGCCTTGCCAGGGCGGGGCGCATCGGGGACCCTGCACCCTTGAACCCGGAGCCGGCGCACGCCGCGACGCGCATGATGCATCGCCATATCGGACGCCTGACCGTGGCCCGTCTCGGGCGGCTGCCGCCGACGCTGCAGGGCATCGCGTGGATGGTGCTGTCCGGGCTGGCGTTCGGGGTGCTCAATGCGCTGCTGCGCGTCATCACGCAGCAGGTGCCGCCGATCGAGGCACAGTTCCTGCGCTATGTCTCGGGCGCGCTGGTGATGCTGCCGTTCGTGCTGCGCGCGGGGTTCCGCGCCTACAATCCGAACGGGCTGATGGGGCAGCTCTGGCGCGGCGCGGCGCACACCTCCGGCATGCTGCTGTGGTTCACCGCGCTGCCGCACCTGACGCTCGCCGACACCACTGCGATCGGCTTCACCGGGCCGATCTTCGTGATGCTGGGCGGGGTGTTGCTGTTCGGCGAGCGCATGGTGTGGGCGCGCTGGCTGGCCGCGGCGATCGGCTTCGCCGGCGTGATGATCGTGGTGGCACCGAAACTATCGGGCGCGGGGGGGACCTATCACCTGGTGATGCTGGGCTCCGCGCCGCTGTTCGCCGTGTCGCAACTGATCACCAAGGCGCTGACCAGGCGCGACCGCACCGAGGTGATCGTGGTGTGGCAGTGCCTGACCATCTCGCTGTTCTCGCTGCCGCTCGCGTTGTGGCAGTGGAGCACGCCGACGCCGGCGCAGTGCGGCCTGTTCCTGCTGAGCGGCGTGCTGGGCAGCATCGGGCATTACTGCGCGACGCAGGCCTATCGCATGGCGGACATGAGTGCGACGCAGCCGGTGCGGTTCCTCGATCTGGTGTGGTCGGTGGCGATGGGTTTCCTGGTGTGGGGCGACCTGCCGACCGGCACGACGTTGCTGGGCGGGCTGGTGATTTTTGTCGCCACGAGCTGGGTCGCGCGGCGGGAGGCGCGGGGTCGGAAACCCGCGGTCAGCGCCGTGGTGGCGCGCGTGACCGTCCAGCCGCGTTAGTTGGCTGGATCGTCGATGACCTCGAACAGCGTCTCGGTGGTGGGCGGGATTGTCAGCCCGGCCGCCGCCGCGGTCAGGTCCCGCTTCGCTGCGCTGGCGTTGAATCGTTCCAGGTCCGCCGCGCTGGCCCATTGGGTCATGACGTGGAAGTCGGTCTCGCCGCCCGACCCGCGCAGCCGCCAGATGGCCTGGCAGCCGGGCTGGCGCAGCATGCCGGGAAATCCGACGTCGCGGGTGAATACAAGCCACTCGGTGATGCGCTCGGGCCTGACCTGCATCTTCAGGATACGAAACAGCATGCGTTGCCTTCCCTACCCGGCCACCAACTGCGTGATCGCCGTCCCGACATCCGCGGTGCCGGCCTGCCCGCCCATGTCGCGCGTCTTCGGCCCGCTCTCGCGCAGCAGCGTCTCGATCGCATCGACGATCGCCTGGCCCGCCTGCGCCTCGCCCAGATGCTCCAGCATCAGCGCCGCCGACCAGATCTGCCCGATCGGGTTGCAGATGTGCTTCCCCGCGATGTCCGGCGCCGAGCCATGCACCGGCTCGAACATCGACGGATAGGTTCGTTCCGGATTGATATTGGCCGAGGGCGCGATGCCGATCGATCCGGCAACCGCCGGCCCAAGGTCGCTCAGGATGTCACCGAACAGGTTCGACCCCACCACCACATCGAACCAATCCGGATGCTGCACGAACTGCGCGCACAGGATGTCGATGTGGTACTGGTCGGTGCGGATGTCGGGATACGCCTTGCCCATCGCCGCGAACCGCTCGTCCCAATACGGCATGGTGAAGGTGATCCCGTTCGACTTGGTCGCCGAGGTCAGATGCTTCTTCGGCCGCGTCCGCGCCAGCTCGAACGCATATTTCAGAATCCGATCCGTCCCCTTGCGGGTGAACACGCTCTGCTGCGAAACGAACTCGCGGTCGGTGCCCTCGAACATCCGCCCGCCGACCGAGGAATACTCGCCCTCGGTGTTCTCCCGCACCACGTAGAAGTCGATGTCCGCCTCGCCCCGCCCGGCCAATGGCGTGCGCACCCCCGGCATCAACTTGCACGGCCGCAGGTTCACATACTGATCGAACCCACGCCGGATCGGAATCAGCAGACCCCACAACGAGATATGGTCCGGCACCCCCGGATAGCCGACCGCACCCAGCAGAATCGAATCCGACCGCGCCAGAAGCTCCATCCCGTCCGCCGGCATCATCGCCCCGGTCTGCCGATAGGTCTCGCAAGACCAATCGTAGTGCGCCAGCTCCAGCCCGAAGCCGAACCGGCGCGCGGCCACGTCCATCACCTTCAACGCCTCCGGCACCGTCTCCTTGCCGATGCCGTCGCCGGGAACCACCGCAATGCGATGCGTGCGCGCCATGGATATTGCTCCTTGCCAAGCGGGCGCACCAGACGCCGCGCCAACGCCGTCGTCAATCCGCCCCGAGCGGCATTACAACCGGCGCGGTATGTGACGGGCCAGCGTTGCCGCTGCCAGCATCATGATGCCACTCGCGATGAACACCGATGGCAGGGCGAACAGCGACAGCAGGATCGAGAAGACAGCGGGCGGGCCCAGTTGGGCCACGTCGCGATAGCTGACGAACACGGTGGTCATTTCCGAGCGTTCGTGGGGGTGCACGGCGCGCAGGAACAGCAGATTGCCGGCGCCGTCGAGCATTTCGGTACCGAAAGATGCCAGCACCAGCAGCGCCGCGCCCAGCCAGGGCAGGTGGAACGCGAGGGCGGCGCACACGGTCAGCACGCCGGCGCCCACGTATCCGACGCCCAGCAGCGGGCGCAGCCCGTAGCGCCGGCCGACCCATCCCCAAAGCGGCACCAGCCACATCCACGCGGTGCCGACCGAGACGATCACCCCGCCGGTCTCGGCGCCGAGGCCGGAGGTCACCGCGAAGATCGGCGCGTACACGTAGAGCATGCTCCACCAGGCGTTGCGGGCCACCGCCAGCGTCCAGGCCAGGCGCAGGCGCGGCTGGGCGAAGAAGCGGCGCAGGTAGCGCGCCGGGCTCGGCGGCGGGCGGCGCGTCGAGGTGAGCATCGCGTTCTCGCCGAGGCGGAGCACCCAGAACAGCACGAGCACCCCGACCGAAGCGGCCATCGTGATGGCGAACGGTGCGGCGAAGCCGACGCTGCGCTGCAGGTAGACGCCGAACCAGGGGCCGAGCGTCCACGGCCCGGCGCTGGCGAAGATGCGGATCGGCTCGAAGTGCCGCAGCTCGTGGCGCGAGACGTTGTCCAGCAGGTAGAGCTGGCTGGTGACCTCGATGCAGGCGAAGGCGAAGATGCTGAGCGCGAGGCCGACGGCAAACGCCCCCAACCGGTCGGCCGCCATCAGCGCGGCGCTGGCGGCGAGCGCCAGTGTGCCGAGGCTGAACACGAAGCGCCGTTTGATCAGCCGCACCAGGAACGGGATGCTGAACCGACCGGTCACCGCGGCGAGGCCGGCGACGACATAGAGCAGCGTCACGGCGCGGGCGTCGCCAAGCAGATGCAGGGCCTCGAGGGGCACCACGGTGAGCAGGATCGCCTGTGCCACGGCGGGGACGAAGAACAGGCTGAGGAACGCCATCGCCTTGCGAAGCGGCAACGTACCGATCGTGACGGGCGCACGGATCGTCCCGGCGCTCATGGGCGCGTCGCCGCGTACGCACTCGCTCGCCTGGCGCGAAGCGCTCGGCCGTGCATCGTTTCTCCCTACCCGCCATTGCCCTGGCGTGGCCGGCAGTCTGCCACGTGGCAGGCGGAATGCGTAGGGGCGCGTGGCCAAACGGGGTCGCTCCGGCGGGCGACCCGGTGCTACAAGCCGGTATTGGAGTCTTCTCGAACAAGTCTGGGGACCGCAGTGATGGCCAAGCCCGCCACCGCCGGACAGAGCAGCGACTGGGATCGTGATGCGGCGCTGACCGCGGCGCGCATCCTGCTGGAGATCAAGGCGGTCAACTTCCGCCCCGACGAGCCGTACCTGTTCACCTCCGGCTGGAAGTCGCCGGTCTACATCGACTGCCGGCGGATCATCTATTTCCCCCGCGCGCGCTCGAAGATCTGCGACCTGGCGGTGGAGAAGATCAACCGCCACGTCGGCTTCGAGAGCATCGAGGCGGTGGCCGGCGGCGAGACCGCGGGCATCCCCTTCGCCGCCTGGATCGCCGACCGGATGGCCGCGCCGATGGCCTATGTGCGCAAGAAGCCCAAGGGGTTCGGCCGCGCGGCGCTGATCGAGGGCGACGTGCCGGAGGGCAAGCGCACGCTGCTGGTGGAAGACCTGACCACCGACGGCGGCTCAAAAATCCGCTTCGCCCAGGCGCTGCGCGACGCCGGCGCGATCGTCAACCACACCTTCGTGGTGTTCTTCTACGGGGTCTTTCCGGGCGCCTTCGAGACGTTGGCCCGGATGGATATCGCGCTGCACCATCTGTGCACCTGGTGGGATGTGCTGGAAGCCTGTCGCGAGCGGCCGTATTTCTCCGAGGGTGCGTTGGCCGAAGTTCGAAAATTCCTGGAGGACCCGGTGGCGTGGTCGGCGGCGCATGGCGGGGTTGCCTCGGCTGAGGAGGCGATGGCCCGCAAGGCGGCTGCCGACACAGAATAGGCTTGCGACGGTAACGTTTCTCTCGGCCAATGTGACGTAATACCGGCTGCGCCAATGCCGCCGGGGGGGGGACGCCAACAATGGTCTGGATCATCGTCGCGCTGCTGCTGGTGGCCGGGGTCGCGGCGCTGTATGTGCACAACCGCCGGCAGACCCAGCACACCATCCTGCGCAACTATCCGGTGGTCGGGTATTTCCGCTACTTCGCCGAGACGCTTGGCGAATATATGCGGCAATATCAGTATCTTCCCGACTGGTCCGAGCGTCCCTTCAACCGGCTGGAACGGGCCTGGGTGTATCGCTCGGCGAAGGGCGTGTCGAACCTGGTCAGCTTCGGCAGCGAGAACGTGCCGCCCTTCGTGTTCCGCAACGCCGCCTTCCCGGTGCTGGACGAGGAGAAGCAGGCCTACCCCGGCAAATGGATCGGCCTGGCCGAGGGGCCGGGCGCGTGTCGAGAACCCTATTTCGCCAAGAGCTTCTTCAACATTTCAGGCATGAGCTACGGCGCGCTGTCCTCGGCGGCGGTCACCGCCTTGTCGCGCGGCGCCAAGCAGGCCGGCATCTGGATGGCCACCGGCGAGGGCGGCCTGGCGCCCTATCACCTCGACGGCGGCTGCGACGTGATCATGCAGATGGGCACCGCGAAGTACGGCGTGCGCGACGCCGCGGGCAACCTGTCGGAGGACCGGCTGAAGGAGATCGCCGCGTATCCCCAGGTGCGCATGTTCGAGGTCAAGCTGGCGCAGGGTGCCAAGCCGGGCAAGGGCGGCATCCTGCCGGGCGCAAAAGTCACCCCGGAGATCGCCGCCATCCGCGGCATCCCGGCCGGGGAGGACAGCATCAGCCCGAACCGGCACAGGGACATCGGCAACATTTCCGAACTTGGCCAGTTCATCGACCGGGTGCGCAAGGTCACCGGCAAGCCGGTGGGGGTCAAATTCGTCGTCGGCGACCTGGATTTTCTGGATGCCTGGTTCAGCAACTGCGTCTCCTTCCCGGAACATTGCCCGGACTACGTCCAGGTCGATGGCGGCGAGGGTGGCTCGGGCGCCGCCCCGGCGCCGCTGATCGACTATGTCGGCATGCCGATCACCGAGGCGCTGTCGATCACCGCCGCGGCACGCGAGCGGCACGGGTTGCGCGAGCGCATCCGCATCGTCGCGTCGGGCAAGCTGGTGACGCCCGACAAGGTGGCCTGGGCGATGTGCATGGGGGCGGATTTCGTGTCCTCGGCGCGCGGCTTCATGTTCAGCCTGGGCTGCATCCAGGCGATGAAGTGCGGCTCCGGCAAATGCCCGACCGGGGTGACCGCGGCCGATCCGCGGCTGATCGCCGGGCTGGATCCGACCGACAAGGCGGTGCGGGTCGCGCGATATGCGCGGCGGGTGCAGGACGAGGTGGAGATGATCGCGCATGCCTGCGGGCTGACCGATGCCACCGGCTTCCTGCCGCGCCACGTCACCGCGATCGAGCGTGGTGTGGGCGGCTTCCGCGCGGCGCAGGGCGGGGATTGAAGGTCCGTATGCTCCCCCTCCCCTTGCGGGCTTGGGCCGCGAAGCGGACCAAGGTTGGGGGGAGGGGTCGTTGCGGGAACTGGCTTCGGCGAGATTCTTGCGCCAGCTCCTCCCCCATCCCCTTCCCTCAAGGGGAGGGGGATATGATTCCGTTTCCGGTACTAAATGTGCCCGGCCCGACGCACGCGACGTCGCACACGCCAGGGGACCGAAGCAGGCGAAGCCTGCCACGCACAACCCCGTCGGTCGTTATGGACTCGGCCGACCGCCCGGCGTCGCCTGGTTGGCGTTGCGTTGCCCCAGTCCCATGGTCAGCGCCGTCAGCCCGGCCAGGCCGCCGAGCTGCATTGTTTCCACCGCCGAGCTCGGGACGATGACGATGGTGGAATTCTGCTTCAGGCCCTCGTAGAGCATGTTCATCGCGCGGAGATGCAGCGCCACCGGATCGTCGGCGTAGGTCTTCGCCGCTTCGGCAAACTTCTCCGCCACCTGGCGTTCCGAATCCCCGAGTATCACCCGGGCCTGACGTTCCCGCTCCGCCTGGGCCTGCATCGACATCGCATCCTCAAGCGCCGCGGGGATGTGCACGTCCCTGATCTCCACCGAAATGACATTGATGCCCCAGGGTTCGGTACGCACATCGATGATCTTCTGCAGATCGTTGCTGATCTTTTCCCGGCCCTCCAGCATGTCCGACAGCATGGTCTTGCCGATCACGTCGCGCAGCGCGGTCTGCGAGGCCCAGTTGATGGCGCTGACATAGTCGGCCACGTCGAGCGCCGCCTTGGTCGGCTCCACGACCTTCCAGAACAACACCGCGTCGACGTCCACCGGCACGGTATCCTTCGTCAGGGTCTTTTCCGCCTTGAAGGAGCTGGTGATCACGCGAATGTCGATCCAGTAGGGCACCGTCTCGACGATCGGGATGATGAAGAACAACCCCGGCCCCTCCAGCGAGCGGAAGCGCCCCAGCCGCAGGACCACCACCCTCTCCCACTGGTCGGCAATCCGGATCGCGTAGGACACAATGGCCGCAATGAGCAGCGCGGCGACGCCGATCACCACGCCGGTGTCGGACGCCGCGGCCATATACGCGAGGTAGGCGAAGGCCAGGCCGATGCCGGCAATCACCACGAAGACCAATCTTGCCAGCGCGTTGGTTTTCCGCATTGTCAATGTCCCTGCGCGCGGTGCCTGGAACCGATTTGTCCAGCCGCTCGACTGCGAGTCTCTCATAGGCCAAGCTCGGCGTACGGCATTGATCTGCCTCAACGCGCGCGTGCGTCGCCCGCGACGTGACGATCGGCGCACTACCGCCGCCATCGCGAGGGCCGAATGGAGGCTGCGGACGCCATGGACGGGTCGATTTTGGGCGTGATGCAGGCGATCGCGGCATACCTCGCGGGCGTGCCGCCGGTCGCGGAGGAGGTCGATGCGGCGGTGCGGCACCTGCGGCGATCGGTCCTGGAAGCGGTGCCGCGACCGGATTTCGCGGCCGAGCCTGGCCGGGATTTTTCGGCGATCCTGGCAGTGGCGCTCGCGACCGGCGCTCGCCACGCGGCCGCCGGGGTCGCAGCTTCGTTGGCGGCGCTGCCCCGCCCCCTGCCCTGGCGCTACAGCTATCCGCCACGGCCGGACGCGGCCGATCTTGCCGAGCGGATCGCCTTCGCCGAGCTGATCGGCCCGCGTGCGCCGCTGACCGCGCCCGGCTGCCGCGCCGGCTACACCCTGATGGCCCCCGACACGTTCTATCCGCTGCACGCGCATCCCGCGATCGAGCTTTATCTGGTGATCTCCGGCCATGCGCGGTGGACGACGCTCGAGGCCGCGCGGATCGTGCCGCCGGGCGCGTTCGTGCTGCACCGCGCGAACCAGCCGCACGCGATGCGGACGTTCGCCGAGCCGTTGCTGGCGCTGTATGGCTGGCGCGGCGACATCGACTCGCCGGCGTTCTATCATTGATTGGGTGCAACATCCGAGCAGCAGCGGATCGCCCGTCCCAACTTCAAACCGCAGGGCGCTGCATGACCCACAGACTGAGCCTCGACCGCATCGCTGAAGCGGCGCGGATTATCGATCCGGTGTTCCGCGCCACGCCGCAGTTCGTTGCGGAACCGCTGTCCGCGGCGCTCGGCGTGCGCCTGGTCGTCAAGGTGGAGACGCTGAACCCGGTTCGCTGCTTCAAGGGTCGCGGTGCCGATTACTACGCGGCCACGCTGCCGGCCGGCGCGCAGGTGGTCACCGCGAGCTCGGGCAACCTCGGCCAAGCGCTGGCCTACGCCTGCCGCCGCCGCGGCGCGCGCCTTAGTCATGTTCGCGGGCACGCGCGCGAACCCGCTCAAGCTGGAACGGATGCGCGCGCTCGGCGTCATCGCCACCATAGGTGGCGGAGAGATATCTGGTCGTTCTGCTGCTGCTGGTGCGCCTGTGGAGTTGTGGGCAACCCGCGCCTGACGCAGCGTAGGCGCGAGCGAGCCCGGAGGGGGTTGCCGCAGGATCAAGCCGCGCGATCTCGGTTGGTTGTGATTCCATCCATGGTCGTGCCCCAGAGCCTGGGAAGCAAGGCACGGGCAGGGCCCGCACCGGCGGGCGTGTGCGACATCCAGGCAGTACCCCGCACCGGTCGCGCCGACCCGCGCGGCCGTCACGCCTGCGTCAACAGCCACACGCCGAATCCGCCCATCGCCACCCCGGCCAGGCGCGCGATCCACGGGCCGCGGGGAACCATCTTCTCAACGCAGACGAACGCCGCGATCGCGGCCACCCACAGCAGGTTCATCACGCCGCCCACGAACAGCAGCGCCATCAGGAACCAGCAGCAGCCGAGGCACTCCAGGCCGTGCCGCAGCCCCATGACCAGCGCGCCCGTCGTGCCGTCTCGCCAGGCATTCAGGATGAAGCCGAGCGGCGAGCGGCAATGGCGCAGGCAGGCGAGCTTCAACGGCGTGAACTGGTAGAGGCCGGCCAGCAGGAACAGCGCGCCGCCGAGGATCGGGCTGGTCGTTTGCAACGACGGCGACAGCAGCGCCACCCGCTCGAGCTCCCACTGCGCCAGCGTCGCGACGAGGCCGTAGCCACCCCATGCGATCAGGTAGCCCCCGGCGAAGACCGAGCTCGGCACGAACGCCTCGCCCTGCGCACGCCGGCTGCGGTTGATCCGCGCAAAGGTCAGGATCATGGGCGCGGCACTGGGCAGCATCATGCCCACCATCATCACCCACCACATCACGAACATCAGCGCGAAGTCCGCCAAGGTCCACGGCCGGAAACCGCGGGTCATCGCCATTCCCGCCATGTCGGCCATGCCGCCGTCGCCCATGCCCGGCATGCGCGCGGCCAGCAGCACCAGATAGAGCCAGGCGATGGCGCTCACGCCGGCCAGCGCGGCGACGATGCCGACCCGCTCGCGCAGCAGCAGCGGCGCCGGCACCCATCCGCCGGCTGCTCCCGCGCCGGCTACGCGGCCCACGAGAACGGTGCGAAATGGCCGTTGTTGCCCTGGCCGACCATCGTGAGATCGAGGCCGAACCCATGCACCCGGGTTTCCGTCGCACGTGCCAGCGCGAGGCGCCGACCGGCCGGATGCGCGGTGTTGTCGATATAGAACGGCTCGCCGGACTTGTTGCGAGAGGCGACACCCTCGATCTCGAAGGCGAGCACGCCTTGGACGTCGGTACGGCGGCGCAGCCCGTCGATCTCGAAGCTCACCGGCGCAACCGTCACGCCGCGGAAATCGCCGACCAGTGCGCTACGGATCACCCCGGTCGGGCCGCCCGCCTCGCCACTGGCGATGGTGCCGAGGGCCGCGCGCTGCGCTTCGTCCGCCGCAGCGTCCACCACCACGGCGAACACCCAGTTACCGTCGGCCATCACCTTGCCCGAGCGGATGACCAACGCGAAATGCAGCCCGTCGAGCCGCGTCGTGCCGTACTCGCCGCGGTCGATGCGATAGACCATCAGCGCGGTGCAATGCTCGTGCGTCGCCGGCGCCTGCGGATTGGTGTAGATGCAAGGACACAGGTAGTCGCAATTGCAACTTTCCATGTACTCGCCGCTGATTTGCCAGCTCTGACCGGCCATGGTGCGTCCTCCCGTCTCGGTTGCAGGTCGTGGCCTGGTGTCTCCCGCCAGTACGCTACCAACCTGCCGCCGACAGGGCAATGCGCGCATATTCGGTTGCGCGCATATTCGGTGCTGACGTCCCGGCAAGGCCGAAGGTCCAGTGCCAACCTCAGCCGCCCGCCAGCCGCCCTACCCCTTCGATCACACTGTCCCAGTCATCGACGTTGCGATCGTGCGGGTGCACCATGATGTGCCCAACCCCCACCGCCGCATATGCCGCGACGCGATCGCGCAGCTCGGCCTGATCCTTGCCGCTCCAGTGCACGCGCATCGACACGGTAAACCCGTCATCCGGCCGCTCGGCGCGCAGGCGCTGGATGATCGGCGCCGCCTCCTCGGCCGTGTAGCGGCTGCCGTGCCAGCCATCCGCCACCCGGGTCGTGCGCTTCAGCGCCGCGTCGGAGCTGCCGCCGATCCAGATCGGAATCCGGCTGATCGGCATCGGCAGCATGGTCATCTGCTCGACCTCGGCCGGAATGTACTTGCCGCGGAACGACACCGGATCCTGCGTCCAGACCGCGCGCATCATCGCGATGCCCTCGTCCATCCGCCGCCCCCGCTCGCGGAACGGCACACCCAGCGCGGCGAACTCCGGCTCCAGCCAGCCGACGCCGGCGCCGAGGATCAGCCGCCCCTCGGACAGGTTGTGCAGCGTCGCCAGTTCCTTCGCCAACGGCAACGGATGGCGCATCGGCAGCACCAGCACGCTGGTGCCCAGCCGCACCCGCGTCGTCACCGCCGCCACCCAGGTCAGCGTCAGCACGGGATCATAGAACAGCGGCGAGCGCGGGAATGTCGCGCGCGGGACGATGATGTGCTCGCTGACCCAGACATCGCTCAGGCCGAGCGCCTCGGCCCGCACGGCAAAGCGCTTGATCAGTGCCGGCGTCGCCTGCTCGCCGGCGTGCGGCAGATGGATGCCAAGGTGCATCGAACTATCTCCTGCCTCTCCGTCACTCCGGCAACCTTGTCGACTGCCACATCACCATCTGCCACTGCCCGCCGCGCTTCGCGTAGACATCGGCAAACCGCACGCCGAACTTCATCGCCTTGCCGCCCGAGGTCACGCTGATCCGCGCCACCCCGGTCAGCACCACCGCGTCGCCGCAATCCTGCGCCACGACGTCGGACGGTTCGACCGAGGAATAGACCGTCGCACCCGACTGCATCGCCCCGATCAGGCTCTGCTTGGTATCCACCCGCGCCGAGGAATGCACATAGACCAGGTCGTCCGCCAGCAGCGCGTGCAGCGTCGGGACATCCTGCTCCGCCATCGCGCTCATGCGCTTGCGGTCCAGCTCGATGATCATCTGCCCGTTGTCGGCCATGGCCGTCCCCCTCCCGGAATGCATCTCGATCGATAGCTTGCCCCGGACGCAAGACGCTGGCCAGGGCCGCAGCCCGGTCGGCCAGGGCCATCGCCTGAACGAAGGAAGGCCAGGGGCTTCGCCCCTGGACCCCACCAAGGGGCGCTGCCCCTTGGATCCCCGCCAAGGGCAGGGCCCTTG
>Ga0209415_10015823_pt1 | contig 12191 bp, 20 predicted proteins | sample PeaSoiSIISIP2007_FD_187696 | JGI IMG/M metagenome (GOLD analysis project Ga0209415, IMG submission 187696) | Peat soil microbial communities from Weissenstadt, Germany - SII-SIP-2007 (SPAdes) (version 2) | ecosystem: Environmental > Terrestrial > Soil > Wetlands > Peat | place: Germany... | reverse complement strand
AAAGTGTTCGTACCAGATCTATCTCCAGTATACGCTCCTGAATACCATTCGCCTTTGTTTTCTTACACATACGGCATAACTGCGCCCGGTACCTACACCGGGGGCAGGGCGAATCAGAACGGCCGAGCCAGGCCCTAGCGAGGGTGCTATCCCAACCGTATCACAGACTTACAAGGAAACACCGAGCCAAAAATAGAAAAAATAGAAAAAACGAAGAAATTGTAAAATACCTTAAAACAATTCAAAATAATTAACAAGCTTTCAATGTTTATATCAACAACTTACGAGAGGGCTCTCGACGACGCTGAGACAGTTTTTAGAGCACAGAAGGGGGTTTGTATAAATTTTTTTTGCATAAGTTCTTTAGAACCGGTTACATGCATATACCGGAAACTCATCTGGTACGAACATTTTCGGCCCCGCGGCGTCAGCGGTGTAATAATTGCCAAACAATTAGGGGTCGTCGAGACGTGAAAAGCGTAAGTTGTTGAAGAACTCGACGAATCGTACGGCCACCGGCGATTTCGAACGGCTGCGCCGGTTTTCGTATTCCCCGCTGGATCGGCGCTATCAGAAGGCGCAAGCGCCCCCAGGTACTTCTGTGCTCTAAAAACTGTCTCAGACCCGCCACTGGCCTTGCACTAACCATACGATCCGTGGTATAATAGTACTAATGGAAGGCACCGAGGCGGCGCCGGTTTCCGGCATTTTCCCTGAATCCGTCGTTTTAAAGGATTGTACGTGCGTTACATGCACGAATGGACATTCGTGGGTTCCGATGGCCGCGATGGCAAAGTGTGGGTTTGGGACGCCACAAGGCTGGAATGGATGCGGATCGCCAGTCGTAGCCTTCAAAATGGCCAATTGCCCGCAGTGTAATGAGCCAGCGGCGAAGTTACGGCTTCGGATCGACTATACTCCACCGTGCCAATATCCAGTACCGTTATGTATTCCTGGCTCTAGAAGCCATGCGGAGACGCTTTTTATCGAAGCGGAGCTCCGACACTACCAACAGACCGAGGCGGCCGAAGTCGTCAAGAAAGAGAATAATGGCTAAAGAACAGAAATCTAACATCAGTAAACCCACGATGGATCAAGTAATGGCTGCGACCCGTGGGATTCCATTCGGGACCTGTAAGCAGTGTGGGTTACGAACGATAACGACGGCCGTCCTTTGCCCTGAATGTGAACGACTGATGGATATCGGATTTGGTCCGGTGCCTAGAGCGCCATATGCTCGACCCGGTCAGGACACCCAACCAGCCCAGTCGAATCCTTCAGACAACCGATCCGGCTACTCCGATACGATTCCGGGGCCATCTCCACGGCCTGGAACGCCGGCTGTGCCAGATAAGACTTCGTGGGGCCATAAGGATTAAGGAAAACAAGTAATGTTGATAACTAATTCTCAACCTAGTATTTGTCCGACTTGTGGGCGATGCCCAACATGTGGACAGTATAATCATACAGAGTTGCAGCCACAGTGGGCGTATACACAACCAAATATTACATACACACCAGCAATTACAGGTAGTACTATTCAAGGAGCTACCACTGGCCGCTCGTAATCCATACCCGCCGCTAGCCGTACCTATCGTTGAGGTGGTTTGGCTCGACGCGATGTTGGAGTACACAGATCGGCAATCGGCTGCGCCGGTTACCGCCGAGGAACTCGCCGCCAACACTGAGATTGGAACGATCAATCGATCCGTCGGCTACCTCGTCCATCAGGACGAACAGTGCGTACGGATCGCTATGGAAGCGACACACGGCACCGGCGAAGGGTTTCGGGATGTTCTTACGATTCCAACTAGCCTCGTACGGCGTGTAAAGAAGATGCGGTAAGGAGACAGTTTTTAGAGCACATATATGGTGATACATTGGGGTGATACTCCCGGTAGTCCAACGACACAGCTAGACTGCCCCGGAGAACTAAGATTTAAACTTCGGACAACACCGACTGATTCAGTCGCTATTGCTTTTTATGAAGTGAAAGATGGTAAGGAATATGGTGTTTCAGTTAGTCTTAGTGAAGAGGAATTAAAACGTGTGACAAATAACTTACTGAAATATCAAACAGATATTATATGGCAAAGTTAACAGCAAAAACACGACAGTCCTTGCCGAAGGGTGACTTCGCCCTACCGGGGAAGGGCAAGGGGCCGAAAGGTGCCGGAGCCGGATCGTACCCGATCCCAGATCCGAGTCACGCTAGAAATGCGCTAGCCCGCGTCAGCCAGCACGGATCGCCGTCTGAGAAGTCGGCCGTCCGTTCGAAGGTTCATTCCAAGTTCCCCGGCATTGGCTCCGATATGGAAAGTAAGTTTGGAGGAGACTCAGATGCCTAAGTTCCTAGAGGACGAACTGAAGAAGAAGTACGGCGGGGATTCTTCGGTCCCGTACAAGATAATGAATAGCCTAGGGGTGATGAAAGGGAACAAAGAGACAGCCAAGGGCCGATCTTGGGATGCGAAACATAAACGAGATGTGAAAGCAGGAAAAGCGAAATGAACGAATTAATTTTAACACTAGGTGTAATTGCTTTCGTGCTCTGGTTAATGTCAAAGATAGAGGATGATCAATGAATAAATTTTTAATAGCAGTACTGTTCGCCACAGGTGTGGCCTACGGAGCCGACCAGTCATACCAGGTCTGTGGCAAGAACGTGCAGACGAAAATCGTCGCGTGTAACCCCGAGGCTATGTCGAAAGATGAAGCGGCAGTTTACGCCGGTCATTATAATGATGTGATGTTAAATCGGGGATTCGCTGGTCAGATAAAGTTCTACGTCCGAAAGTTCTCAGATAAGGATACGGACAAGAGTCCAGCATTGCTATTTCCGAAGCAGCCGGCGCAACCGGCGGTAACGCCCGAGCCAGATCAGAAGGCCGCTAACGGCCATGTATGAAGCGTAGAATTATCTGTCCAGTCGACGACTTACTTCGGATGCTCGTCGACTACACGAAGGGAGAAGGATCAATTCCAGCCGACGCCGTACCAGTGGCACTTCAGGTAAAGCCAGGAGAGCTTGGGATGTTCGGATTAATTATTCAGTCCGATCAACTAAAGACCGATACACCGATCCGTGTGGACTTTGACATCCGGAGGATTTACAGTGCAGGCTAGGGTTGAAATTACTGCAAATAGCATTCTGAAGCTTCTTGTCCATTACTACCAGGACTCGATTGAGCGTGTACCGCTTGACGCAGAGCTTACCTCGGCCGGTGTTTCGCCATATATGAGCCGATGGATCATGTTGGAAGCCACCTCTGATAAATGGGATAACATCCGAATGCTGCCGGGTTGGAATGAACCATATCCGTTGCATGTACGATACGAAGGTGGAAAGACGATGTCGTGGGGTGGTGAGGGAGAAACGAATACTTGGCGAGATGCTGTTGAGGCGCCGAAGTGACCGACCGATTGTCCGAGGGGAAGGTGGACGCGCCAGCGACCCCTAGCGTGCGTGAGCCCGCGCCTGATGCCTCCCAGGTTCCCCCTCGGACACCTCCTTCGGAGGATTGGGAGACTTACGCAAATCAACAATATGATACCGACTAAACCACGAGTCCTCGTGATAGGGGACGTAATGATCGACCATTACCTGCACGGGTCGGCCACTCGGATCTCCCCGGAAGCGCCAATCCCCGTCGTAAAGGTTGTGTCTCAGGAACGACGTTCAGGCGGGGCAGTAAACGTCGCTGAGAATCTTAACTCCCTTGGTGTGGATGAACGCCTTGCTATCCTACCACTACCGTGGCCAGAGAAACACCGACTAATGGTGGGCGATACGCAAGTGGCTCGATGGGATACGAATGATGTACTACCACCGCATGACATAGAGGCGCTTGATAAGTGCGTGGCTGATTGGCCTCCAGACGCCATCGTGATTTCCGATTACGCCAAAGGTTCCGTCACGGACGAAGTAATCGATTGGATAGCCGAGCGCCGAGTCCTAACATATGTCGATTCGAAACGTATGCCATTTGACTTCCCGCCGGAATGTGTGTTCTTCCCAAATCAGAAAGAATACAATCTGTGGGAGTGTGCTTATGCTCGGCAACTTATGGTCGTGCTAAAACGAGGGGCTTCTGGAATCGCTGAGTTATCGAAAGGTGTTGTCATAGAGGAATATCCCGCAATGGCTTGTCATGTGCGATCCGTATGCGGAGCGGGGGATGTTGTACTTGCTGCATACGTGGCGGCACAGATGCGGGGCGAGCCGAATCGAAAGGCTCTGTGGTACGCCAATCTAGCGGCGGCGGTGGCTGTCGAGCAGCCGTACACGGCCGTCGTTCGGCCTGAACAGATAGAGGCGAAGATGAAGGAGGTGGCCCGGTGAGTGAATGGATATCTATGGGTACAGAGAAGGACTGGATTGAACAACATCCTAGTTATGGTAAACATGTTCAATATAATCCTGATACACCAATAGAAGCTATTGGTTGGCGGGCCTTTAAGTATAATGTGCGTAATTGGATCGTGGAAAGTCATTGGCGATGTTATCGGCGTGGCCGAGTATACGAGAATAAACTTCAAACGCTACGCTCGAAATTTTGGTTTAGTCTTTATTGGCTCTTAAGGAAGGCTACATGATGGGTATGCTAACCGCAATGCCCTACGAAGAAGGTATGGAAGACCGTACGTACGTGGCGAAGCTTTGGGGACTCGAAGAGTGGCTTGTCAATAATGAACAGTACTGTGGGAAGCTGCTTTGGATCACGCCTGGCTTCCAGTGTTCCCTACACTACCACGAGATCAAACGAGAAACGTTCGTTGCGCTGGATGGGTTAACACGGGTCGAATATGCTGTCGATGGTAAACTCTGTGAAACGATCCTTGTCGGCTGGCGAAGGGATGTCCTTACGCTTCCACCTCGTACGCCACATCGATTCTGGTCGATGGGTGGCGAGGGCTCGTTGCTCCTGGAGATCTCGACGACACACAGTGATGCGGATGTAACTCGGCTGGAGGAGAGTCGACGCATCGGTGAGTGAGATCGAAGTTACCCAAGAACTCCTAGATCATCTCGCCCGTTGTACGCCGAAGGAACGTACAGCGATGTATGACGAGATCGGCCGATCCGAATGGCAGCGGTGTGCGAATGATCCGGTGTACTGGCTCGACGCCTCGCGGCATCTGATGCCATACGTTTTCACACGAGATCCAAAGCCTCTCTTCCAGTGTCGTAAGTGCCAGGAGTCGATGTTCTTTGACCGGCGCTACACTCACCTGGAGATCCGGCACGACGTCGAAGCTGACTCCGAAGCCATCGTAACGGCGTTATTCGATGAGCTCCCGACGACTCGGGCATTCACGATGTTCCCGTACATTCCGCCAATCATTCGTACATGGCTTCGAGAGAAAATCGTATTCGTGGAGAAGAGCCGAGACATGATGGTCACATGGCTCGTCGTGGCACTCTTTACGTGGGACACATTGTTCCATAAGAACCGGGAGAATATATTTCAATCTGATGATTCTACTAAGACTCTTGACTTGGTTGAACGCGCCTTCTTTATCTGGGATAACCAACCGTCTTTTCTCAAGAAAGTACAACCAGCTACTTTCACATCGGGACAAACTCGCTCAGGAATTTTGCGAGTGCCAGGTCTTGTCTCTACGATCCTTGGGTTCCCGGCCGGGGCGGACCAAATCCGCCAATACCATCCTACGGGAGTATTTCAAGATGAGGCAGCATTTAATCCAGAGATGGCCGCCTCATTCATGGCAGTAAAACCAGCTATCGAGGCAGGTGGTAGATTTACCGCAGTATCGAGTGCAAATCCCGGCTTTTTCTTTTCAGCTTGTAGAGATACAACATTTGCATGAGTCCATATGCCTCGTGACAGGATAGCCCGTACGCTCCGACATGACGAAGTACCGTGGGTACGAGCCGCCGATCTCAAGGACCGATACCTGCCACGGCCGGTCGTCCTTGTGAACGGGGCGTTCGATGTACTACACTCTGGTCATATGAAGGTGCTCTTCCATGCTCGGCGGCAAGGCCGTACAGTGGTGGTAGCTATGGATTCCGACGCTAGGGTGGCCAAGTCGAAGGTCGGCCGTCCCATACAAACGTGGGTGGAACGGGCCACGACTATGAATTACATGCCGGTGGATTACGTGGTGGAGATTGGATCGCAACGGGACATGACAAACCTCATACGTGCCATCCAGCCTAACCTTCGGGTACAGGGCGGTGACCATAGTAGTGCGCCGAGCCACTATCCGGACGTACCGAAGATGTTCGTTCGAGGCACCGGCATGCGTACGAGTAAGATTGTAGCTCGAATCGAGGCGGCATATGCCAAACGAAGCGTCTAAGTTACGGGCAAGGTGGCAACGGGAGGGACTCTACGAGCGATACTTGGTTGGAAAAAAAGTACTCGATATCGGATGTGCTAATGATAAGATCACTCCTGACGCGACCGGCTGGGAGTTGGACACCGACGGTAATGGACAGCTTCTTGCAGGCGTCGCAGACGGGTCTTTTGACGTCGTCTTTAGCAGCCACTTCCTTGAGCACCTCAGCGATCCCTTGGAAGGACTTCTCAACCAATGGCGAGTCCTACGTTCCGGTGGGTACCTTGTGTTCGCCATCCCCGACGAGGACCTCTACGAACAGGGCGTCTTCCCGCCAATGTTCAACAACGACCATAAGTTTACTTGGACGATTCATAAAGACCATACTTGGTCGCCTGCAGGCCGGAATGTAATGGATCTCATTCGGTATCTACCGGAGCATAAGGTGATCTCAATGCGAGTGGTAGATGACGGTTATCGGTATGATATCGACGCGGAAGGGGCCGTCGTAGACCATACGGATCGGTACGGAGCCGAAGCTGCCATTGAGGTGATCGTTCAGAAGGTCCCGCCACAGCGTGAGGCTCAGGGTGCAGTTAAGAAAGTCTTCCGTTGCCCGAAGTGCCAGAACATTCGGTTTGTTATCCGTGGGATTGATATGAAAGATCGATATACAGGGTACTGTACGAACTGTGGGCAGACCGGATGGTTTGCACTACAGACATGAGCCAGGAAGAGTGGTTGTCGCGGCCCGTGCCAAATCAACCACGACCGTTTGACTACCGCAATTACCCCGGCTGTACTCTCGGTATCATGCGTTGTTTCGGTTGTGGAGAAATCGTTGAGGCAATCATACGGTTTCATCCGCCGAAGGCTTGTCCGATGTGTGGCTGCAGTGAGATAGAGACGATCATCGTACGAAAGATTTGGGTACAATAATGCCTGACGTCCTCCACGAATCCACAGGACTTCGAATAGTAAAAAATTCAATAAATCGTTTCGCCATTGTAACCCTCCACTATACCGCCGACCCTGTGAAACGTACGAAACTCTGGAAGCAAGAAGCCGCCGCAGGAATGGCTCCGGCCCGATGGGCCAAAGAATACGAGATGGATTACACGGCACTGTACGGCCAACGTGTATTCCCAGAGATCGCGGCGGCCCGAGACCGAATCGTCGTGCCCGAGCCATATCAGGACTTCGGTGCCGAGCAGACCTTCTGGGGAGGTTTCGACTTCGGTTCTCGTAACCCATCATCCTTCCACGTGTATACGATTATCGAAGGTGTCCTCCACGCTATCTGGGAGCTTTACGAGCCGTGCAAATCAATACCGGACCTGGCTGGGAAGATTCGAGCCTGCCCCTACTTCTACCAGATCAAGTACATCGCCTGCGACCCGACTATCATCCAACAGAAGTCCCGGCCAAATAAGTTCGGTATCCTCGTTACCCTGGCGGATCTATTTTATGAGGAAGGTATTCGCTGCCTGATTCCTGGTAACACGGATGAGCCGGCGTGGCTAGAGATGATGCGAAAGCATTGGGCGGACCCGGCCGATCCGACTTTCCGAATCTGGGCTAGGTGTCCCGCCATGATCTCCGAGTTCGAGAACGCCGTGTACCAGGAGCAGTCGGATCGAGAGGTACTGTTTCAGACCTACCGAGAACAGGTCGAAGACGCACATAACCACGCGATGGATGATGCGAAGTACCTCATGAACAGTAAACCAGGCATCCGGATCGCCCATGTGAAACCGGCGAAACCGTCGTGGCAACGGTGGATGAAGTAGCGCCAATGTCGGTTAGATCCATGATACAATAGGAGTACGATGAGCGACCAAACTACTTTTGACGCCGCCTATTGGGCCAGCCAGCCCGAGCCGGTAGCTACCTTACAGAGTATCTCTGACCCGGCTGCCCGACAAGCCGCCGCCGCGACCCTCGCCGCCCAAGGATACGTCATCGACGTTCCTATCGATGCTTGGAGTTGGGATCCCTACCAGGTCATGACCCTTCGTCAGCAATACGGCTACACCTGGGTGCCCTCCGCCCTCCAGCCTCCAGTTGCTATCGCACCTGGTCTCGGCCAACCAGGTGTATTACCGTACGACCCTCTTAACCCTCCGAAGGGTTCGATTAAAGTCTCGACGAATCCCGCTGACTTCCCTCCGATCCATCCGCCTGTAGTGGCCGCACCGCTCTCAACCGTGCTCGTCGGTGCTCAATCTCTTGGCAATCTGTACCTTAACGTGGTCGGCGACACGTCCCCCGACGGTTCGATCTATACGGATAGCCGTGGTACGTTCACAAAGCATGTTGTCGCTACACCATTCGGCAATACTGTATACTGGGAGAAAACTTCGTGAGGCTGTCGGAAACTCGGCCTGGCGGTAGTATTGCAGATACTGAACGAGAAGATAAAGTTCCCACCCGGTTCGGCACACCGAAACCTGCCAAGGTAGTCGATGGCCGATCAACAACCCCAACAACCGTCAGCACTCCAACAACTACTGAGTAAGTTCATGAGCAACCTGCCATTTCTGAAAGGACTTGGTAGCCCAGCTCCGCCACAGGGTGGTGCCCCGCCACAACCTGGTGGTGGTGTAACTCCGCCCGGTGGCCAACAGCAGCCGGCTCCCCCACCTCAGGATCCATCGTACATCCAAGGTCAGGTGAACGAATACATGCGGCAGCAGGGTATACAGAAACAACAGCAACAGTTGAATCAGCAGAAGAAAGGACTTCGGCAGCAAATGCGACAACCGCCAGTTATGCAACCGGGGCAGCAGGGACTACCACAGGCGGGAATGACTAATCCGACCGGACCACTTACGGGAATCATGGGCCAACTTCTCGGTAAGCTTGGAGTATCCGCATGAACTTGATGGACTTGTTTAAGTCATTGGCGGGTCGCCTCGGGCCGGCCGCTACGTCCGCCAACCCCCAGGACTTCTCGAATGGGCGTAGTCAGCTTCAACCTGCGCCTCAACCCGGCCCGACCCCGGCGCCAGACATGACGACACCGGATGGATTCTCCGCCGGCCTCCAGAATACACAGAAGTCGTTGCATCAGCAGGGGCGACAGGTGGGGTACTTGAAACAACTTTGGGATAAGATCGCAGGACAGTGAGTAGCCCGTTGATGGACCTTTTCGCTAGTGTCGTAGGCCAACAAACACAACCGCAGGCACAGAATCGGTTCACCCGAGCGCCTACATACATCGGACAAACGCCGCAAGGCCAAACATTCCTTGGTCCAGACCGAGGCGCAACGTATCCACCGTATAGTCCAGCACAGACTCCCCAGCGTGAGTTGGGTTACATCAATCTTTCTCCTGATACGGCCGGTGCCCGACATGAGTCCGTGCATAGTGTTCTTGATAATGCCGGAGTAAATACGAAGACGTACGGACAGATACTGGATGCTATGCCCGCCGGACTTGGTCGTACTATGCGTGATATGTTTAATAGTTCAAATCGGGCTGGAAGTGCGGACGAGGAATTACCGGCGTATATGACCGAATACGCTGCCCACGGTAAAAGTCAGATTGCGGGTGTTACTCCTGAACTGCGAGATTTATACCTTGACACAGCCGATCAGGTCATTGGGAAGAATCATGGACAGAAGGCCGTGAACACGTTCCAGCGTTTGCGAACACCAGTACAAGTGATTACTAATCAATGAGTTACGTCGCTTCATGAATCGTCAAGAACAGTTACATTCTAGATATGAACTTCTCAAAGCGAAAGGTTTATGTTATATGTGCATGAAACCTTCTCGTCTTGGAAAAATGACTTGTTCTGACTGTAACATGGGTAAGAATCGTTGTGGTGGAATTTGTCCCCATAAAATTGAGGTACTTGCTTAATGTCGTATGTCGCTTCATTCTACAATAGCACTCCCGCCGAGTTCGTCTCCGACCAGGCCCCTGCCTCCGCCCCTCGTGGCGCTCAGGAGACGGAAGACCAACGCGCAAAGCGGGCGTACGACGAGAAGGTTCGGCAGTACGTAATCGGCTGGCGTAATCAGCTTCGAATGTACCGATACGAGAAAATGTCGGTATGGAATGAGTGTTGGCAGATCTATCGTGGCCAGGAGGATTGGTCCGATAAGGAAGATTGGCAGTCCAAGATCATGCTGCCAAAGTCGTTCGCGTCTGTAAAGCAGGCAACGAATGTTATCAAGCGGATGCTCAACGCCGCAAAGAAGCCATTTACGTTGGAGAGTGAGAACCCGAACGATCAGGTAACGGTACGACGCTCCGAACAGATGACGTACCTCGCCGAGGTATTCCTGGAGAAAGCACGATTCCTCGATGAGTTCTCCGAGTCCCTTGAGACTGGGTTTATCATCGGTGCTGGTATCATCAAACTCTGGTGGGGGTTAGTCCCTAGGATCGTCACGAAGGTCGAGACGAAGATGGTTCCGTACGGCGCTGCGGGGGTCACGACCGCCGATGGTCAAGCCACTCAGGGGTACGCTCAGCTCCCTGGCGCTGGTGCCGGAGGCGCTGAGGCTGGCCGAGGTGGTGGAGCACCTGAGGCCGGTGCTGAAACTGGAGCACAGCCCTCCGAGGGATTCGGCAACTTGGATAACTCCGGACGAGACATGTCGTCCGTTTCTTCGGCGGTTCATGTTCCACCGCCTCATGGTCCACGTGCGGGCACACCATCTCAAGATGCTCGTGGCGGTAACTCCGCCCAAGGCAACGAACCTGCGGAACAACAACCGCTTGGTGCTGGCGTGCCTGTCGAGGCTCCCGCCTCGGCCCGTACAACCCAACCACTCGGCCAGATGCCCAAAGCGCTGATCCAGCAGGACGCCCGAATCTACCCGACTGCCCTTCAGAACGAGTTCATCAACCCAATGAATCTACCTGGTGGTGGTCAGCCGAATCCGAATACGTTCGGCTTTCCACAAGGGCCTCCGCCTATGCAACAGCAGCGGCAGATCGTTCGGGAGGAAGTTCTTGAGGGTAAGTTGTTCCTTCGGGCAGTCGATCCGTACAACTTCTACTGGCTTCCTGGCTCGAAGATGAACGCCTGGACCGGCACTATCGAAGAGATTGAAATTCCAAAGTGGGAACTTCTCCAAATGGCGCAGGAAGGCGTCTTCGATACCGATCTGGTGAAGGTCATCCAGCCGATGAAAATCGAGGAGCAGACGAAGCAATCGTGGCTCCGGTGGGGCGAGATGCCTCGGACCACGAACGGTCCGACGCCGGACACAGGTGTCATTAAGCTTACAGAGTTCTACGGCCCTGTCGTTATTGATGGAGAGGTAAAAGAACGTAATGGTCACGTACTAATCGCAAATGATACCGTCACGTTGATTAACGGTAAGAACCAGTTTTGGCATCGTACGCCTCCCTACTGTGGGTACTCACCGGTGTCCCTACCGTTCCGCACGGAAGGTGTCGGTCTCGTAGAGATGGTTCGCGCTATTGATAAAGCAATGAGTCGCTTGGCTAACATGTCCGTCGATACGCTCATGTTCCGGCTGATGCCTTTATTTGAGATTGCACCTGACGCTTACGAAAACCCCGAGGATATCGATACAGGGTTAACGCCTGGTAAGATTTTCCGACGGAACCTCCAGTACCCTGGCGCCGAAGGCATCCGGCCTATCGAGATGAACGATATCTCGCCAGGGTCCGCCCAGCTGAGTTCAGAGCTTAATGTCGCCCATCAAGAAGGTTCGCTCATCTCCCAGATTCAGCAGGCTATCCCTCGTTACCGGGGTGCCCAGTCCGCCACCGAAACACAGGCGATGCAGGACAATCAGCAGTCGTTCTTCGGAGCCATGTCCGCCGATATCGAACGACAGTTCCTTCGACCTATCGTAATGATGGCCGTCGATCTGATCATGCAGTTCGTGGATACGGC
>Ga0209415_10015822_pt1 | contig 12191 bp, 11 predicted proteins | sample PeaSoiSIISIP2007_FD_187696 | JGI IMG/M metagenome (GOLD analysis project Ga0209415, IMG submission 187696) | Peat soil microbial communities from Weissenstadt, Germany - SII-SIP-2007 (SPAdes) (version 2) | ecosystem: Environmental > Terrestrial > Soil > Wetlands > Peat | place: Germany... | reverse complement strand
GGACGTTCCTGTGCGGGCTCATGTCTGCTTCTCCTACGAATCTACGGACGATCTTCGGTGGGCAGTGCCTGAGGCCTTCATGAACGACGCCTCGTCCGCTGAGCCGGCAGTGAGCGATGCACCGGGGCTCGATGACGTTGCGATGATCATGTACACGTCAGGCACCACCGGGCGCCCGAAGGGAGCGGTCTGGACTCACGGAAACACGCTCTGGTTCGGCGCTATGCAAGCAATGCAGTGGGCCTACAGCTCGTCGACAGTGGCCATGACTTCAGGTCCGTTCTACCATGTCGGGGCGTTTGAGGACTTGCTCCTCCCGGCACTCATGGTGAGAGGTCACGCGGTGATCACTCGCAGTCGGGGCTTCTCTATAGATCGATTTGCCGATGTCCTCATCGGGCGCCAGGTCACGGACGTCCTCGCCTACCCGTTCATGATCTACGACCTCCTCCAGGAACCGAAGCTCGCGGAATATTCATTCGGCGCCCTGCGACGCGTCGTCACCGGAGGGTCGCCGATTGCCGGTTGGGCAGTAAAAGAGCTGCGACGCCGCATGCCAGACGTCCAGCTTGTCCAGACCTACGGGCTCACCGAAGGTGGGGGGATAACCACCGCAATGCCGGACGGCGAGGGGTGGACGCGCCCAGACAGCGTCGGTCGAGCGCTTCCGCTGACGGAGATCCAGATTGTCAGCGACGATGGTGCGCCAGTGCCGCCGGGCGCGATGGGCGAGGTGCTGGTGCGGAGTCCTTCGGTGTCGGCCGGCTACTGGGAGAGGCCGGAAGAGAGCGCGCAGACCTTCGATCGCGACTGGTGCAGAACCGGGGATCTGGGGACGATCGCCTCCGGGGGGTACCTAACCATTACTGGACGTAAGAAGGACATGATCAAAAGCGGTGGCGAGAACATCTACCCGATGGAGATTGAGGCGGTCCTCGCGGAGCATCCGGATGTGCAGGAGGCGGCGGTCATCGGTGTGCCTGACCCGAAATACATTGAGGCCGTGTGCGCTGTGGTTGTCGCGCGAAGAGGTGCTTCGCTTACCGAGGAGGAGGTCGTTGAGCACTGCCGTGCGCACCTGGCCGGTTACAAGAAGCCCCGATATGTGATCTGCGTCGATGCCCTTCCGAAGACCGCGTCCGGAAAGGTGCAGAAGTATCTTCTACGGGAATCCTACGCATCGCTCGGTGGGGGATCGCGCGAGCAGCTCGACTGAGCCGGCCGAGTAAGCGGCGGCAATCGCGATTGAATCCGCATTGGCGACCGTCGTCGGTGGCTTCGATTTGGAGGTGAGCAAGTGACACGTAAGATTCTCAAGGCTTCGATCGGATCGCCACCTGATGCGGGAGCGGGGTTCGCGCAGAATGTGGCAAGCCTGATTGCGAAGGTCAGAGGAGGAGGGGACCGCGCGGTTCGGGAGCTGTCTTCGACGCTGGATGGTTGGAGTCCCAACTCATTCCGGCTCGGTGATGACGAGATCGAGCAGACCGTGTCGAACGTACCGACGCAGACCATCAACGATATCCGTTGGGCTCAAGCGCAGGTGCGAAGGTTCGCCGAGGCCCAGCTCGCGGGGCTGACATCCCTCGAGATCGAGACGCTCCACGGAGTAACCCTTGGACATAGGCACCTTCCAATACAGAACGTGGGTTGCTACATCCCAGGCGGCCGCTACCCGATGGTCGCGTCGGCGTATATGAGCATCTTGACGGCAAAGGTGGCAGGAGTGCCGAGGGTGATCGGCTGTACGCCGCCGATCAATGGCAGCGCGTACCCTGCGACGATCGCTTCAATGCATCTTGCTGGCGCCGACGAGATCTACGTCCTGGGAGGAGTGCAGGCGATCGCAGCGATGGCTATTGGGACGGAAACGATCGACCGGGTGGACATGATCTGCGGCCCGGGGAATGCTTACGTCGCCGAGGCCAAGCGCCAGCTATTCGGGGAGGTGGGGATCGATCTGGTCGCAGGACCGACCGAGGTTCTCGTGATTGCGGACGATACGGTCGATGCCGAGATGATTGCGACTGACCTCTTGGGGCAGGCGGAACATGGTCCAACGTCACCGGCGGTCCTCATCACCACGAGCGAGCGTCTGGGCAACGAGACGATCGCCGAGTGCGAGCGCCAGCTGGAGAAGTTGAAGACAGCGGACGTCGCGGGGCCGGCCTGGCGAGACTACGGTCAGGTGTACGTCGTAGACACTGCCGAAGACGCAGTGGAGCTCGCAGACGAGTTGGCGTTTGAGCACGTCGAGGTGCTCACCAGCGATCCGGAGTATTTCCTCGAGCATCTCTCCAACTACGGCGCGCTCTTCCTTGGCGAGGAAACCAATGTTGCCTACGGCGACAAGGCGATCGGTACGAACCACATCCTCCCGACTCGTGGGGCTGCTCGTTTCACCGGCGGTCTCTGGGTTGGCAAGTTCCTGAAGACGGTGACCTACCAGCGGGCGACACGAGAGGGCAGCTTGGTCGTCGGCGAGCGGGTTTCCAGGATCTGCGAGGTTGAGCGGTTCTGGGGGCACAAGGAGCAGGCCGATCTTCGCCTGCGCCGTTGGTCTGCCAGCTAGCGTAGGCAAGCCGAAATCAGTACATCACGAGCCCAGCCGACACGTTCAGGTCCTCTCCGGTGATGCCTGATCCCGCTTCCGACGACAGGAAGGCGCACGTTCGGGCGACCTCTTCCGGAGTGACTAGCCGTTTGAGCGCGGCGTGCTCAGTCATCTGTAGGCGGGCGTCGGCGGCGGAGATCCCGAGCAGCTGCGCCTGGTGCTCGAAGACGTTATCGATCCGGGGACCCTCGACACCTCCAGGGCAGACACTGTTCACCCGGATCCCGTGCGGTCCCAGCTCGAGTGCTAACGTCCGGACGAGCCCGATGACACCGAGCTTCGCCGCCGCGTAGGGGGTTCTACCGGCAAGGGGTCGCTTTCCTGTCGCTGAGGAGATGGCGATAAGACTCCCCGAACCGCGAGCGATCATTGCAGGAATGAACTGCCGAAAGGTGAGAAACACACCCGTCAGATCGATATTGATGCACTCGTACCATTCGGCGGGCTCTATCTCGTGCATTGGCTTGGTCGGACCGGCTATGCCCGCGCAGGCGACCACAGCGCGGGGAGGCCCGAATCGATCGAGTACGTTCTCGCCGAACGCCTCCATGGACGCAACATCGCCAACGTCGCATTGCTCGGCGAGCGCGTCGACTCCGTGCGCCTCGATCTGCCAGCGAACGACGTCCAGCGCGGCCAAATCTCGCCCAGCCACCGCAACCGCGGAACCACCTCGGGCGAACTCCAGCGATATGGCGCGGCCAATCCCGTGGGCACCGCCCGTGACCACGGCGGGCCCTCTCTGATTCTTAGGGTGCGGCTCCATGCTATGAGGTACATCCCTCTCTGCGGCACGCGACCTTGCCGCCGCCCTGACTCGATCGGGCGCTACGAACCGGTCGAGCCGAACGAGCTCTCCACCAGCCCTCGAAGGAGCGACAGTGATGCACTCAGCCGCTCGCGCTGGTCGGCAACCCCAGGATGGTTGTCCAGGCCCTCGATCGATAGAAAATACGGCGCCGCCGTCCTGGCGTGGCCTAGTGCGCCGACGAGCGCGGGAAGATCGGCAAGACCTTCTCCCGGATAGCACCATTGCACCTCGAAACCATGCCGGAAGAACTTGTCTTCCACATAGTTGGACCGTATTCGATAATCCTTCGCGTGCCCGGCGACCGCCAGGGACGCTAGTTGCTCGATCGTCGGCAGTGGATCGAGCAAGAGCGAGACCGGATTAATCAGGTCCAGGAAGACGCCTACCCGATCCGATCCGACTGAACGAACGATCTCGATGTACTCGTTGGGCGTGAAATCGGAGTGATTCTCGAGGAGGACCTTGGTCGTATCGGTGGTCGCACCCGTAGCCAGCCGAAGGGCGTCGATCACATACGACTGTTCGGCGCGGATCCGCTGAATGTCTCCGAGCATTTCGTTCCGGTAGAAGCCGGAGGACACTCTTGCAAAGGGGCTTCCCAGGCGTCGCGCCAGTTCCAGCCAGGCGCTCACCCGCGCGGCGCCCTCTTGCACCGTGTCACCGCGGGCTGCGCGGCCGACGACGTCGCCTGACAGAGTCAACCCGAGACGGAGCCCCCGTGCGTGTCCTGCAAGATCCTCTATCTCTGCGGCGGAGCGACGACGAAGATGGTGAGCGTTCATCTGGACGAAATCACCCCCGAGCTGCGCTACCTCCTCCATGACCTCCTCGAGGGAGGTGTCCTCGGCCTCCAATCGGCAGTGGTACGTCAGCGTGTCGACTCCCAGCAGCACGTTCATATCCGGCTCCCTTCGCGGAGACGTTCGGGTCTTCCGAATAACGCACGGGCAGCAACAGGGCTATGACCGCGCCACTTCCATTACCTTGTCAACGATCGTCGACGTGTCCGGCATCCACATCTCTTCGAGATGCCTGGCGAACGGCACCGGGATCGGCGGACTCGACACAAGCAACGGTTGGGCGTCGAGGAAGTGGAAGGCGCTCTGGATTACGCAGGCGATCACGTGCTCGCCCCAGCTTCCGGCGCGCTCTCCCTCCTGAACGCAAACGAGTCGGCCGGTCTTCTTGACGCTCCCAGTAATGGTCCCAGTGTCCATCGGCCGCAGTGTGCGGGGATCGACGACCTCGACGTCGACGCCCGCCTGCTCAAGTTCATCGGCTGCCTCGAGCACGCGCCAGAGTGCGCTCTGCGTGGCCACTACCGTCACATGTTGGCCCGGTCGAATGATCGCTGCCCTGCCAAGTGGGGTTGTGGTCGCGGGGACTCGCGTCTCCGGCACGCCGTACAGCGCCTTGGGCTCGAAGACGAGTACCGGCTCGGGATCCTGGATCGCAGACCGCAGAAGGCCATACGCGCTCGCTGCGGAGCTCGGCACGCAGATCTTCAAGCCCGATTGGCCGAGGAACCAGTTTTCGACAGCTTGAGAGTGTTGTGCTCCGAATCCGACTCCGGCGCCATTCGCGAGGCGAATCGTGACAGAGAGCTGTAGTTCGCCCCCGGTTAGGAACGAGTGCTTCGCTAGCTGATTCGCGATCTGGTCGAAGCAGACTCCCGCGAAGTCCGCGAACATGATCTCGACGACCGGCTTGTAGCCGAGCATCGCCGCGCCGATCGCGGCTCCCACGATCGCCTGTTCGGAAATCGGGGTGTCACGGACCCGATCGCCGCCGAACTCCTCTAGAAGTCCCTCCGTTACCTTGAAGACTCCCCCCGCTGCAGCGACATCCTCCCCGAGGAGAAGGACACGTGGATCGGACCTCATCTCGTCCGCGATGGCCTCCCGAATGGCCTCTCGATAGGTCCAGGTCTCGGTTGTGACGGTCATTTCAGCACTCCGAGCTCTGGCTTGCCGGTTGTGGGTCAGGCATTGCCACCGCTGCATCGCTCATGTTGCGGACTTGTGCGTTGACCCGAGCCGACTCCGACGCGCACCAGGATTCGTCAGCGACATCGTTCTCGACGAGCCAGGTGGTAAACCGGATGATGGGATCGAGCGTCAGCCAATGTCGGACCTCCTCGTCGGGGCGGTATTTCCCCGGATCGGATCGGGAGTGGCCCTTTTGCCGGTAGGTGAGCGCTTCAAGGAACGTCGGGCCCTCGCCGGAGCGGGCATACGTAAGAGCTCGTCGAGTCGCGTCCCGGACTGCGAGCACGTCGTTACCGTCAACTTGCTCGGCGCGCATCGCATAGGCCGGAGCGCGATCTATCAGATGCCGGACCGGCGTGGTGACCCCGATCGGCGAATACTCGCCGTAGAGATTGTTCTCGCAGACGAAGATCACCGGCAACTTCCAGATGGCCGCAAGGTTCATCGCCTCGTGGAACGCGCCGATGTTCGTCGCTCCATCGCCGAAGAAGGTGACGCTCGCTCTGCCGTCTCCGGCTAGCTGGTGGCCCCATCCAAGGCCGACGGCAACTGGCAGATTCGCACCGACGATCGCGAACGACCCCATAGCACCGGCTGCGAGATCGGCTAGGTGCATCGACCCTCCGTTCCCGCCACACAACCCGCTGCTCTTCCCGAGGATCTCGGCAAGCAGCCTGTCCGCTGCAGCCCCTTTCGCGAGCACGGCGCCGTGTCCACGGTAGGTGCACGTCATTGTGTCGCCGGCGACGAGTGCTCGGCAGGCGCCGACAGCGACAGCCTCCTGTCCCTGGCACAGGTGGGTACTCCCTCTGACGAGCCCGCGGAAGAACAATCGCTCCACTTCGTCCTCGACGGATCGAATGAGCAACATGTCGGTCAGCATCGACCTGAGCTCGTCGGGCGTGAGTTGGTTCGAGGCGCCCTGAGCACCTGCCCCTACGTAGGGCTGCTTCAGCGACACACTCATGCGCTCTCCGCTCCTTGGGAGCTGTGGCGGCTGTCCGAGTCTCCATCCAACTCGTGTTGCTGCGGCGGCAGGACCGATCTCGCCGCCGACTTGAGAATTCGGAGGAACTCGTCCTTGTGCCGACGGCAGCGATCGATTGGGGCCGACACCGTGTACGCGCCAAGAAGGAATGCACCGTCAATCACTGGAACCGAAATACAACCGACTCCCTCGCGGAACTCCTCGTAGTCGACCGCGTAGCCCTGGGCCGTCACCATTTCGATCTCCTTGACGAGGGCGCGAGCATCCGTGATCGTCTGCGCCGTGATGGGCTCGAGCGGATGTATCGCCAGATAGCGGTCGCGCGCCTCCGGCGGAGCGAATGCGAGGAGCACCTTGCCCGAAGCTCGAGCATGGGCGACGCCGTGGAAGCCCGGCTCGAGATCCATAACTCTCACCGCCCTGGTGCCAGACAACTGGAGCAACACCTCGGGCTCGCCATGTCGCCAAGCGCTGAAGTATGCGCTCTCCCCGGTGTTTCGCACGACAGCCTCGAGCGGCGCGGACAGCTCGGAAGGCGGTACCGCCTGGTGAAGATAGGCGAACGCCAGGTTGCCTACCGCAAGGCCGAGTCGGTAGCGACGGCGTTCGTTCCTCGCCAAGAGTCGCGCGTCGGCGAGCGTGTTCAGCAAGTGGTACGTCGTCGCGGTCGAGGCTCCGAGCCGCTCGGCAAGGTTCTGCACCTTGCAGTCGGACTCGGGCATCGAGGCAACCAGCGTCAAGAGACGTGCCGCACGTTCGACGGAGCGAATGCGCGTCGGGGTTGTTGCGCTCGCGCCCTCGCGCGGCACCTGAGCTTCATCCCTCATCCTGCTCATCCCTCATGCGCTGTCGACGCAAAATCGCGCGAGCTGCTGGCACTCTGGCGATCTGTGTGTGATCGGTCGTGACAAACGCGGACCGGCCTCTGCCGACTTCCTCTTGGAGAGCGGTTCGTGACCCGGCCCCAATTTCAGATAATGAACTACTCTATCAATATATGAAGACACTAATGAGACACTGGGAGGCAGTCAAGTGGCGCGCTCCCGGCCTGTGGACCGCGTGGGCGCGCCCGTACGCGTGGATTGGCGGGGATGTCCGGGAGCGAGGATCGTGCCCTTCGCGCGGGAATCCTTCCGGATCAAGAGGGCGGAGAATCCACTAATATGGCTCAGCGGCACGTGGGTTCGCCGCGGCGGACAGGATGATGGAGTTCGACGACGCCACCGCGGTGCAGCGCTTGACTTCGACTCGCTACCGCGCACAGATCCAGCCCGAGTGGTTCGGCGGAGCAGGACCCAGCGGCGGATACCTCGCCGCGATCCTGCTGCGGGCTCTCACGGATACTGTGCGTGAGCGGGAGCGAATTGCCCGGACGTTGCACTGCCAGTTTCTCCGGCCGCCCACAGCCGGATTGGTCGATGTGCACGTACGGGTGCGGAAGGTTGGCCGGCGAGTCACGTTTCTCGGAGCCTCGCTCGCGCAGGCTGAACACCCTTGCGTCGTTGCCTCGGCTGTGTTTGCGCTCGCTGGAGACGCCACTGACGATTACCTCGACTTGAAGATGCCGAGGATTCCTTCAGCCGAGGAGCTTTCTCGCGCACCGACGAGCGACTCGGATCCGCCGATCTTCGGCCAGCTGGACATGCGACCGGCCATAGGACCGGCACCACTGAGCGGCGCAGATCAGTCCCTTGGCGGTGGCTGGATCCGCCTCCGCCCGGCACGCGTGTGCGACCCGATGGCGCTCTGCCTATACGCGGATGGCTGGTTTCCTTCGCCTACGTCCAGGATGCGGTCCCTCCCGAGTTCTCCGACGATCGAATACTCGATCTACTTCCGCGGACCGACGACGGGGTCCTACGACGGAGGCGACCACGTTCTGGTGAAGGTCTCCTCGTTGTCCGCGACAGAGGGTTTCTTCGACGAGGATGCGCTAGTTTGGAGCCCTGACGGAGCACTTCTCGCACAGGCGCGTCAATATGCCGTGCTGAGGTAGCGATCGTTTTGCGAGCCAGCCGACGTGTGATCGTTGCCGACCCAGGCGACGTTGCACAGCGCCGATCAGCGTGGTCTGTATTTAACGTCTGTACTCACCAAAAAGGGCTGCTGGACAAGTGCCCGGCTGAGGTGGTCGGCAACGCCGCCCCAGCGTGGCGACCGGAGAGGAGAGCCACACGTGACAACCAACTCGGTCGCTTCGAGCGGCGGCAGCTTTCGGGACACGCCACCTCAACATATCGACGGAGGGGCCCGGACCTGGATCGTGCGGGGAGCAAACTTCGTCGTTGCCCACAGCGAGGTGGATGCGCGGGCCGAGATTGAGCGCGAGAGCGCCGACGAATACTTACTACTCGTGCCGGACGGCCTGACCGTGGCCGTGACGACAGGCCAGGAGAACCTCGAGACGACGGGTCCAAGTCTCGTCGTGGTCCCGCCCGGCCGTAGCTCGGTCAGCCCGCGCTCGTCAGGCTCGCTTTCGCGGGTGTTCAGCGGGCTGGCGGAGGACCTCGCCGCGTTGGCGTGGAACGCGTCGAGCTACGCCAGGACCTCGGACGCCGTCGCACCACTGGTGCCCTGGCCCGATCCCGTGGGCGGCTACCGCCTGCGCTGCTACCGGCTCGATGAGTTCCGTGAGGAGCCCGGGATTGTGGGACGCATATTTCGCTGCACAAATCTGATGGTGAACGTCTTCGCACCGTGGACGGCCCCCCGGGATCCGAAGAAGATGACCCCGCACTCCCATGCTGACTTCGAACAGTGCTCGCTCACGCTCGCAGGTGACTTCGTGCACCACCTTCGTTATCCATGGGGCGCTGACTTGACCGACTGGCGCGAGGACGAGCACCTCCGTGTCGAGAGTCCTGCCGCGGTCGTATTCCCTCCGACGGTGATCCACACTAGCCAGAGCGTCGGCGAAGCTGTCGACTGGCGGATCATCGACATTTTCGCTCCACCGCGAGCTGATTTCTCGCTCGAGCCGGGCTTCGTTCGAAACGCCGACGAGTACCCGATGCCGTCATGAGCGATCCCGGAGGTCCCGCTCGTCACCTCGGTCGTGATCTCGTGGCGGAGCTGGCCACGATCGATCGAGCTCTGCTCGGTACCTGGGTGAAGATCCCAGCCGTCGAGACCGTCGAGCTCCTTGCAAATGCAGGGTTCGATTTCGTCGTGGTTGACATGGAGCACAGCCCGATCACGCTTGAGTCCGCTTACCGAGCGATCCTGGTCGCCCAGGCCTGTGGCATGGCCGCGCTCGCGAGAGTCCCTGACCACGGGGGCACGGACGCCCAGCGGCTGCTCGACTGTGGCGCGGATGGGATCCTGGTGCCTCGAGTCAATTCTGTCGAAGACGCCGAGCGCGCACTCGGCAAGCTGGTCTTCCCACCGGCCGGGGAGCGCGGGATGGGCCGGACCTCTCGCGCTGGACTGTGGGGTCTTGCACCCATGGAGGACTATCGTGGCCGTGGGACGGCGAGCACTCTGCGATGCGTGCAGCTCGAGGAGCTGCGCGCGCTCCGCGAGGTGCGTCGGATCCTAGAAGTGCCGAACCTCGGTGCTGTCTTCATTGGTATGGGCGACCTAACCATGTCGGCAGGGCGCCCAGCGAGCGACCCGGAGATCGCTCAGCTCGTTGGCGAGGTGCTCGCTTCCAGTCGGGCGGCAGGTATCCCGATCGGAACCGCCGTGACCGACGCCATGTCTGCTCGCCGCGCGGTCGAGCAAGGTTTTCGATTCGTGATGGTGAGCAACGACGCAGGGCTTTTCGGCCAGGCAGCCATTGAACTTGTTCGAGCGAGCAAGACCGACGCATAAGGCGCAAGATTGCGCTCGACGAGGTCCGTTTGGCGAGTCGCCGAAGGTGCGCAGCTCAAACACGTCGAGGCCGCGCCCGACCGATACGGGCGCGGCCCATGTCGTTACGTTTAGAATTCGGGGGAAGCTGAGCACTTGCTCGAGCCGCTCATCTAGAACGGATGAGCGAGACCTCGCTGTTCGCGATCATGCAGCCTACCAACGTGATGACTCTCGTCCCGAATGCGCCGTTGCCGGCTGTTGAGCGCCCAGCCCTGCGCTCACCATGCGTGCTGCTCGGACAACGTCGGCCGCGAGCCCCTCGGCGTCGTACTCGGGAAGGTGTGACTCGGGTAGAGCCAGCACGACAGCGCCCACTACGCATTCTTGCGCGTCAACGATCGGGGCAGCGATGCCCACGGCCCCCACGATCCGCCTCCCGATGCTGACTACGTAGCCTTGCTGGCGCACTCGTTCCAGCTCAGCTTCGATCAGGCGACGGTCGGTCACTGTACGTTCGGTGAGCTTCGAGGGCGCTTCTTGACTCAGCACGGAGTCAATCTCCTCCGCTGGGAGAAACGCGAGGATGCCGAGACCGCCCGCTCCGATACGCAGATCCAGCCACTCGTAGAGCGCCATTTCGTAGCGCAAGGGATGGGTGGACACAATGTGATCCACGAACATGAAGGACCGTTTCTTCGGCTCGTAGCGTGCCAAGTAGACCGACTCGCCACTGAGCCCGGCGAGAGACTGCAACTCACGACGCGCCGTCTCGCGCATCGGCAGCCTCTGCGCAATCTGAGAGGCCAATCGGAAGAAGTCCAACGCGATGCCATAGCGTCCGCCGTCGCCCTTGCTTTCCACGATGGACACTTCCTCTAGCATGCAAAGGAGGCGGTACACCGTGCTCGGAGCGAGATCCAGCGCACGCGCGAGTTCTCGGACGCCCCAGCTTGACTGGTCCGACGCGGCGAGCTGCTCGATGATCCGCATCGCCTTCTGAAGGGGGATGCGCCGGTCGTCCTTGCCATCTTGAGTGGCTAGCGACGACTGCTCGCCCGTCTTGACCTCTTTTGGACCGCTGTCGCGCCGCGTCACGAGCGCCGAGAACCCGATACGAAATACTTCATCGCTTGCCGATTTTCCCGACAGTCGGCTGACACGAGCACGAGTCAGCCGTTGCTGCTCTGCTAGTAAACAATAATGCCGCGAATATTGTCCCCACGGAGAAGATCTTCGTAGCCTTGGTTCACTTCATCGAGCCGATACTGGTTCGTTATCAGCTCGGCCAGCTTCAAGTCGCCCTTGCGGTAGAGGTCCAGCAGCTTCGGGATGTCGTATGTAGGGTTGCTCGACCCGAACAGTGCGCCCTGAACGCGCTTCTCGTATAGTGTGAGCATGGCGCTTGGTAGTTCGATCGTATTCTCGTTCACCCCCGCGAGACCGGTGATCGTAAGCGTCCCGCCCTTGCGGATGATCTCAAAGCCGGCCTTCACCGTGGCTTTGTCGATCACTCCGGCGGTGATAATCGCTTTGTCCGCACCGACGCCCTTAGTAAGGCTCTGCACAATCCGGTGCGCTTCCTCCGCAGTCTGCGTAGAGTGGGTCGCACCAAGTTCCTCCGCCTTGGCGCACTTGTTGGCCAACGGGTCTACTGCCACGACGTTCGCGGCGCCTGCGTATGCAGAGCCTTGAATCGCGTTGATTCCGACGCCGCCGATGCCGTAGACGACGATGGTGTCGCCCGGTTCCACGCCTGCATTGTAGACGGCGCTGCCCCAGCCCGTGGGCACGCCGCAGCCGACGAGCACCGCGTGGGTGAGGGGAATGTCCTTGTCAACTCGGACCACGGAGTACTCGGAGATGACGCCGTACTGCGAGAAGGTTCCGAGCATACAAAGGCCGCCGTATTCCTCCCCGCTCTCGTCGTGGAAGCGAAACGTGCCGTCTGGGAGGCACCCTCGCATAACGTCGGCGCCGAGATCGCAGAGATTCTGA
>Ga0209415_10015820_pt1 | contig 12195 bp, 13 predicted proteins | sample PeaSoiSIISIP2007_FD_187696 | JGI IMG/M metagenome (GOLD analysis project Ga0209415, IMG submission 187696) | Peat soil microbial communities from Weissenstadt, Germany - SII-SIP-2007 (SPAdes) (version 2) | ecosystem: Environmental > Terrestrial > Soil > Wetlands > Peat | place: Germany... | reverse complement strand
CCAAGTTGTCATCAACGGCGTGCCGGCTGGCGGTCGTTGACTCCCAGGTAGCGGGTGCTCCCGCCGTCAGGTAGCAGGTGCTCCCGCCGTTCAGCTCCCGAGACCGGCTAAACCCGTGGTTTTTTGCTGAAGTCCAGTGTCAGCAAGGCTTGTAGATCACCTCTGACGCCTGTTGCCCTTTCACGATATGCAATGCACGGAGCAGGCCGAGCAGCACGGCATAGCTTTCGATACCTGATAGGACGAACATTGTCACCGGCAACGCCAGGGAGCACCAAGGCGATCTCGGCCTGGCTGAAGCCACGTTATTTATGCGGTACCCGAGCGCATAACTCCAAAACAGGAACGCGAGGTTGAAGCTCCACAGGACGATCACCCAAGAATGTACCGGGGACGCCCCGTTGCGATCGAGGATAAACGACAGCGGCAACAAAAGGCCGACAAACTGGAATGGTGAGCTGACCCAAGCCAGCACGCAGTAAATAAGGGGCAACCGACTGAGCAAAGGTATATCTCTTTTAAAAATCAGCTTGAGCAAGCCTTCGGACCATCGGCGCCTCTGCTTAACGAGATCGGTTATGGTTGCCGGAGAGGCTCCGTAAGAGAACGAGTTCAACGTAGTTGACCTGCCAGGATAACGATTCGCGAAGTGGAGCGCGAAGAGGGCGTCTTCGATAACGGTGTCCGGGTAATCCCATCCAATATCGTCTTCGATGTCGGCGCGCACGAGTAGGTGCTCACCGTGCAAGCCGCCCAGTGGCACGCCGAACGTTTCGGTAAAGAGATTGAACCTGGTAAGGTCGTCGGCGGGCCGGATGGAATCAGCCATGTTGCTGAGCCACGACGGGCTGAGCTCATTTGGGAACGCGAGAACGCCTTGCGCCAAGAGATGCTCGCCGCTGCGGTTGCTGGCGATGAACTCCGCGATCGACGCCACCGTGTCGACCCCCATAGAGGTGTCGTCGTCCAGATGGTAGACGTAGGTTGAGGATGTGTTCTCGCGTCGGGCGCGCCGATGCTCCAATGCGTAATGGTTGGCCCGGGTTTTGTACCGTGCTCCACGAGGCGTCTGATAATCACTGGGAACAACCAGCAACTGCACGAGTTCCGTTCCACCGAGCCAATCCTTGAGAGCTTGTAACGTCGCACATACGTCCTCATCGCCCTCGTCGATCACGACGTCAATGCGGTAGTTGCTCAGGTTTCGCCAAGCCAGGTCACATATCGATGTCAGCACTCTCTTTAGAGCGGGGAGGTTCGCACTATGAGCGAGCGTGGGCACCAGGATAATGACCTGTTCGTGGACCGATTCCTCGCAAGTCGAACGTTGCCACCGAGGCCCGCGCTTGCCTCGGGCTAAGACTGCCCCGACGAAGCCCACAGCCGCGACGGGGAAGTAGATCGACCATGCCAAGGACAGGTAATAACTGAATGCCGCCCTGGAGGGAGAAGTTATCGACAGGCCAATAGCGCAGCACCCCAGCCATAAAATAGCGAGGTGCCATAGGCGTATTTCGACGTCAGTTTTGCGAAAGAAATGAAGACCGTTTGGTTTGCCACAGGAGCGCCTGGCGGGCGCGGTGCCAAGCGCCGAAGGAGTAGTCCGTACTGGCGCCGGTGAGCGAGGTAAGAGTGTACCCAAGAGGCCAGTTCCCGGTGGAGGTGCGAAAATGCCGACGCCAGCCAGCCTTTCTTCTGGGAGGTACATGATTTAGAAGTTCCTTGGTCGGTAAATCGGGGGAGGGGTGGCTGGCTCAGGTACAGGAGCTGTCAGTCAACGGCGTTGCCATTTCGCGTCCCGGGCAAGCTCGCTCCTATTACTAAGGGAGCTTCGGCCGTCCTAGACAGCGCTTGGCAAGTATTTCCCATCAGGGAACTATGATCGGGTAATGAAAGGCACCACTTGAGGAAAAATGCGAACCTGAGGGCCTCGTGGTTTTACCGACCTCTCAGAGCGTTTTTCCTTGGTGATCGGCGCTAAAACGCTCCGGTTTGGTCTGACCACGGAGTGTGTTACTGTGTTGCCGTCGGACCTGCAATAATCCCGATTACGGCGCGTTGCTAGCCAAATACAACGCGCAGCGCGTTTGTATCCTCAACACTTAGCGTGTACCCCTGGGCATCGAACCACGTGACGTTTTCGATGCGCGGCATTTGGCGCAGGGCAGCAGGGAACTCCCTGATCCACGCCGCGCTGGTTTCACCAGCTTTGGTCCCCGTCGGGACGCACCCCGTCTCGGCAATGAAGACCGGCTTGGTCGAACTGATCGCGAGCAACTGGCCATACGTCTCTTCGAAGAGGGTAAGCGGGCCCCGCCATCTGTGAGCTAGGTCGTTGTAACCGTCCATTGCCAGGACGTCCACTACATCGTCGCCGGGGTACAGGTGGGCCAAAGAGGGCGAACCTGAGTAGACGATGTTCGGTGACCAGACCCAACGGACCTGGTCAGCACCCGCGGCATCAAAGATGCCCCTAACGTGGCGCCACATGGCGACGTAAGACTCGGCAGTGTTGACTTCGCCGGTAACAGTGCTCCGGCCCGGCGCCCAAGGAGACCACGCGCCGTTCATCTCGGGATTGAACCGTAGGTAGATAGGCGCGCGGAGCTGGGCGAAAGCCTGCGCACAGGCCATCAGGTACGCGTCCTGCGAGCCCCGTGCGACCTCGGCATTGGCCAGGCCCGCCGACGTCGGGGAGGGCGTCTGGTCAGCTGTCATCCACGTCAGCATCGGCGTACAGCCCGCGGACACCACGAGCCGGCACTGACTCGCCAGTTGCGACGGCGTTGCCCAAGGCGAGCTCCACGCTTCGTACCACAGCAGGAGACGGGGGCCGGTGCCCACACGCTTAGCTAACGCGTCGACGCTGGCCATGTTCCCTGGGGCTTCGGGTCGGTAGACACCCCAGCCCGGGCGAGGCGCCGGGGCCAGGAGGCTCCCCGTCCGTGCGGTCAGACGAGCGCGTCCCAATAAGTGGTTCGATAGCACCGCTGCTGCGCCAAAGGCAGACGCCCGCAAGAAGGTGCGCCGGGACAGCTCCGGGTTGTCAGCCGAGCAGCTTGTGGGCCCGGGCTCCGCCTCGCAACCGCTATGCAGCTGGGCGAAGTCGGTTGAATTGCTTCGTCTCATCCTGAGACCGACCGCTTTCCGTGTAGTTAAAGGTCACTCGTACTTGTAGAACGACCAGACGCCGCCGGGCGCCAATGGATTGCCGCTATTGCGTCAGGTCAGCGGGCAGTAACGAGAGGGCGTCGTTGACCCGGAGATGTACCGCCCGTGACGCTGGTGTGACGCCCTCCCCCCACGCTTGTCGTAGCTCACAAGCTCCAGGCCGGCCCCGGACAAGCGGGAGCAGCCCAGTTCGGCCTTACCGGGGGCCCGAGTGGGCAGGTAGCGCTGGCCGGCCCGGTCGTAGAGGTGACCCAGGGCGCTCCAGCTCAACCTGCAGTTCGCCGACGAGGGCCTCGTAGACAAGACCACCCTGTCCGGCTACCGGACAAGCTTTTAGGGCCCAGCGACCGTGAGCGTCCAATCGTACGGGTGCACCTGGACAGGCACGGTCTCACTGACAATCGACGGCGCGGGGTTGACCTGCGCAGGGTCGAGCTCTTCGAAAAGAAATTCGGTCTCGTAAGCGACGGGCTTGACAATTACGACTTCCAGGAGCTGGAGGTTTGGTTGCTGGGCCTCATAAAAAACCCGCGTTTGAGCGCCGCAACAAACTACCTGGCGACGACCGTGTTCGGCCCGAGCAACGTCTTTGACGACCAGTTCATTGGCACCCTCAAGACGTTCGCTCAGCACCTCGCTCTCACCGAAGGCCGAAAGAAGATCACTCAGCTCATGACCCTGAAGGTCTATGGAGCGTCGTTCTGCCTGGACTTCGACTGCCCGCCGGGGCTCCCGCTCGACCCGGTCGCCTCGGGCCCCGGTGTTCATTACGACACTTACTTTGCGTTCTCCTCCACAGATAAGGCGGCGCTAGGTACGGATGCCTTTTTCGACAGTTCCGCAGTCGACGCGGGCCACGCCGCTCCCACGTAGGTGGCAACGCAGTGCGCGCCACGAGGAGGATGTGCCGACCACCGTGATGCCCCAGACTGCTCCGCCCGGTCGTCGGTTAGCGACGGAACGCTTCTATGCTCCATGGAATGCCGATAGAAGGTAAGTACGAGCCGAGCCCGCAGCGGTGGGTGAGGGACCAAGTGGAAGAGTACGAGCGCTCTGGCGGCCAGCGAGCGAACACTCTGCGCGACACCGGCCTGCCGGTTGTTATCGTAACGACGCGCGGGAACCGGTCTGGCATCGTCCGGAAATTCGGGCTGATGCGCGTCGAGCATGACGGCCAGTACGCGCTGGTGGCATCAAAGGGCGGCGCTCCCGACCACCCGCTGTGGTACTACAACCTGAAGGCGGATCCGACAGCGGTCATGGTCCAAGACGGCCCGCAAGCCTTCGACTTCGAAGTGCGTGAGGTCAGTGGCGAGGAACGGGCAGTCTGGTGGGACAGAGCCGTAGCCGCCTACCCGCCATATGCCGTGTACCAGACCAGGACGGACCGACAGATACCGGTTTTCGTTGCCACGCGCCGTGAGGACGGCCGCCAGACGGCCAAGCGGTAGCGGCGAAATGGCCAAGAGCAGCCGGGGCCACGGGCGGGCTCGTCGGCTGGGGGTCAACTGCTGAAGCTCCTGGCTACGGCCACCCACCGTCCGTCCGAATAGGCGTAGGTTCTCGTGCGAAGAACATCCGATGCCAAGCTGTCATCGATGAACCGGGCGGGCCTACACAGAGCAGGGGCGGCCACTCTGCTCGTTACAGTACTGATGCTTGGCCTCGGCGCCTGCGGTGGAAAACCTACGGCGCCATCCGCCAACTTCGGCACGATCTTCCCCGATCCGCGCCAGGTACCGGCGACGCGACTCGTCAACCAGGACGGCCAGGACGTGTCCCTCGCTTCGTTCAGGGGCAAGTACCTAATGCTCGCCCCGTTCCTCACGCTGTGCCAGGAAGAGTGCCCGTTGACCACGGGCGTCTTCCAGGAGCTACAAGCCTCGGTAGATAAAGCGGGTCTTGGGGACAAGGTCGCATTCGTCGAAGTCACGGTCGACCCGGGGCGGGACACGCCGGCCCGACTATCGGCCTACGAGCGCCGTTTCGGCGTCGGCTGGACGCTGCTCACCGGTACCCGTGCCAACGTAGGGGCCTTTTGGAAACCTCTCGGGGTGTGGTACCAAAAGGTGCCCGAAGAAAAACCGCCTGAGATCGACTGGTGGACGGGCAAGCCTCTCACGTACGACGTCGACCACGACGATGGTTTCCTCCTCATAAACCCATCGGGACAAGAGCGCTTCATCACCTTGGACATCCCCGACTTACATGGGAAACTGGCGGCCGGGCTCCGCTCCTTGCTCGACAGCCAAGGTCTCCAGTACCTCGACCACGGCTCCCCAGGGAACAACTACACAATCCCTCAGGCACTGGGAGCCCTAGCATGGCTACTGGGCCGCTCCATCCGACTCGCATGACGCGTTGTAGGAGCGACTGCCAACCGCTATCGTGCCGCACGTCGGGGGAGTGGCCCGTCTGACGAGCGAAAATTTCCCGCTCGGCCCTTGACTCGTCGAACATACGTTTGCTAAGGTGGGTGAAGCGCTCGGGACCGGCCTTGACGGTCTCCTCCTGGAAGTTTGGAACTTGGCTTTGGAGGAGGTTGGCATGTCGAGCGATGTCCTGTCTGTTGGGTCTGCTGCCTCCTTCCGCAAGTCCTGCACTGCCTTCGACCCAGAGCTTTTGAGCGGTGCTGACTGCCTGGCTCTGGCCGACGAGCTGACTGCAGCGGTAAAGGCGGGCGAAGCGGCTCTTCTGCTCGTGTCAGCCCGTGCTATCGCCTGTGGTGCTCACAAAGACCGCGGCTTCAACGATGGGGCCGCGTGGATGGCCCGCCAGGTGGGCGGCACGACCGGCCAAGGCCAACGCTGACCTCGGCGGACTGGGGGTCACGGCCGAGCTTGGCGACGCCCGGGACCTTCCAGTTGGAAATGGCACCTACGACGTCGTGCTTTTGTTCGGCCCGCTCTACCACCTGACGGAGCGCCACGACCGTCTGTCTGCGTTGCGCGAGGCGGTTCGCGCCGTTCGCCCCGGGGGTTTGGTCGCCGTGGCGGCCGTGAGCCGGTTCGCTTCCTTGTTCGACGGTCTGGCGCGCCAGTACCTCTTCGACCCCGAGTTCCGCTCCATAGCAGCTCAGGACCTAAGAGAAGGTCAGCACCGCAACCCGGGCGACCGGCCCGGATGGTGGACGACCGCCTACTTCCATCGCCCCGACGAACTGCGCGACGAAGTCAACGAGGCCGGTCTCGACGTCCGGGAGCTCGTCGGCCTGGAAGGCCTCGCCCTGTGGCTCCCGCAGCTGGCCGACCGCTGGGGCAACCTGGACGACCGGGAGACCATCTTGTGGTCGTCGCGAGCAATCGAGCCCGAACCGTCTCTTGCCGGCCTGAGCGCTCATCTCCTTCTAGTCGCGGAGCGCAATACGGAGCACTAGCGCCGGGCAATCGCAACAACGTCGGCCTCGCCTCGGGGTCGCGAGACACGCTGCAGGTCAATTTCGCCGAACCCGGCGGCCACGAGAGCAGCACCGAGCTCGCGTTGCTCCCAAAAGGCGAAATAGCGTCCCGGGAAATCGTCCCCTGGCAACGCCTCTCCCTCGTAATTGCCTTCGACAAAGCTCAGCAGTACCAAACCTCCGGGAGCCAGCACCCTCCTCAGCTCCGCAAACGCCTGGGCGATCCTCGCCTTGGGCAAGTGGAGGTAGGAGTGCCTCGCAAATGCCGCGGTAAAGGCGCCTTCGGCGAAGGGTAGCGACTCCAGGTCCGCCTGGGCCCGCGGGTGACCGTACCCGGAGGCTAGGGAGAACATGGACCGGCTCACGTCGACAGCCAACACGGGGCTGCCGAGCTGGTCGAGGTACCGTCCAGGCCCACAGCCGAGGTCGGCTACCAGGCCCTCCCCCACCTGCTCCCGGAAGCGGCGCCCCAGGTCATCTGTCGCCGCGCCTCGCGACGCCTGCCAGGACGGGGCGATGCCGTCATAGATAGTGGCGGTCGGGGCGTGCACCAGGGAGAATTATGCCCCCCTCTCAGGTGCTCCGTACTCAGGTCCGTTCCCTAGGTTGCCGACGCCATTAGGCGTGGAGGCGATCAAAGGAGCCCGTGGAAAGACCACGGCGGACCGCAAAGGTGAGGTTCCCCCGGACGAGTGCATCAACCAACAGCGTGCTGCCGCCAGGGACCGCGCTCATTGGCTGGTCAAAGAGGTGCAGGACTGCGTACCTGGCGCCGCCGAAGAGGTAACCGCCTTGCTTGCGCGGGCCCGGAGGTCGGAATGGCCGGAGGTCCTGAGGGCGGCGCTCTACGCAGATGCGGTGGCCGCCCTCGTCGCAAACAACGGCAACTTCAGGCAAGCGGTGGACACCCTCCGACAGCAGGCCGAGCTGGACGGCGAACCGGTGATGGAAGCGCTCGCCCTCGCCCTCGGCTCCTGGGACGAGATTGGCGGTGGCGACCCCGAAGCCGCTGTGGCGGCGGACGCCGACCTGGGGCGCGCCACCGTCATCCTCGAGCTAGCGGAGGGCCTCGACCAGTGCGACTCGTACGAGCGGGCCAGCGCTCACATTGCCGCGGCGGTGTCGTACGGGTACAGGAGGCTGTGGGAGCTGGAAGACGAACAGTACGAGCGCGCCGAGAGCGTGCTTCTGCCCGGGGAAGAGAAGTTCCTGCGAGCGGTCGTGTGGTTTAACCGGGCTGAGCTCCAAATGAAATGGGCCTGCGCGTTGCGCGAGATCGGCGAGCCCGAGGATCTCGAACTGCATTGCCAGCTGGGTCGCCAAGCCGTCCAGGCTGCACGGCAGATCGACATGCCCCGAACCTGGAGCATGGGGCTGTCCGTCCTCGAACTTATGTTCGCTGGGCTCATCGGGGAAGACGTGTCCGAAGTCGCAGACGGGCTGGATGCCGAGGACCCCGACCTGTACTACGAGTTCGCTGGTCACCTCAAACTCGCTGCGGCACTTTCTGACGCCAGCAACGACCGGCGTCGTTCGTCGTCGGAGCGTGCCGAACTGGTACTGGCGGAGCTTGACCCGGCGACTAGGCCGACCGAGTACGATCTCGCCCTCTCCCTCCTGGCCGAGCAGAACGAGCCGGTTGTCGGCGAAGTGAGCCCTGCACTGCGCTATGCCAGGCGTCAAGCTCGCCTCCGGTGGCAGAGCCGGCTCACCACCTTGGCGTCCATGCGTTCGCTCGTGCAGGGTGAGCGCCTGCGGGGAGAGCACGCGTTGTTCCGTCGCCATGCCTTCCTTGACGACCTCACCGGGTTGGCCAACCGAAGGGAGTTCTACAGGTTTATGGCCGTCATGGCGGCCAAGGGAGTGGAAAGAGTGACCCTGATCCTGTGCGACGTGGACCGCTTCAAGGAGGTCAACGACAATTGGGGCCACCCAGTGGGGGACATGGTGCTCGTGGACGTTGCGTCCATTCTCTCAGCGAGTGTGCGGTCTGCCGACGTCGCCGCTCGTCTCGGAGGCGACGAGTTCGCTCTGCTGCTTGACGATCTCGAGCTGGGCGCGGCAGAGCAAAGAGCTGGGGCGATCGTCCGGGGCGTGGCCGAGCGGTCCTGGTCGCATGTGCAGGCCGGTCTGTCGGTGCGAGTGAGCGTCGGTCTGGCCGTGGGCCACCCGGGCCGCCCCGACGAGCTACTACGGAGAGCAGACGTGGCGCTATACCAAGCAAAGAGCGCCGGCGGGTCGCGCTGCATGGTGGCTGGCTGAGGTCCCAGAGACAAGGCCGTCTCGTCAGACCACCTGGGCCCACACGGGAGCCTCTCCAGGTCGGAGCACCCTCGTCCCGGGGAGAGAATCGAGCACCCTCTCTGCACCACCGGGCGTGTAAACCACGATGAGACGCAGAGGGCTCCAAGTTGTGTTGTACGTAGAATGGAGCACGTTCATCGGGATATAGACAACGTCGCCTTCGTCAATGGCGAAACTGTCAGTCCCCTCCCCAACCGTTTGCTCGCCTTTTCCCGAAATGACGTAGAGCACCTCCTCTTCGACGGGATGGCGGTGCGGGGCATGGCCTCGACCCGGGTAGACGATCACTTCGCCGGTGGTAAGTCCCGCCCCTTCATCCAGGTCCGGTGTCACCAGCCATTTGATCGTGCCCCAGTCAAGTACCCGAGTCTCCACGTCGTCCGGTTTGCGGTACATCAATTTCTCCTTCTTTACTCGGGGTTATTTATTCGGGGTTATTTCGTCATGTCAATGGACTTGAAATCCACGACCTGCTGCTTGATGGCTCGTTCGGTTGGGAGGCGTTCCACTGAGGAGGCACCGAAGAAGCCTGCAATTCCAGAAGTGTTGTGGAGGACATAGGCGACGTCCTCAGGCTCGGCGATAGGGCCCCCGTGGCACAAGACGATCACCTCAGCGTTCACCGCGACCGCCGCGTCGTGCATCTCCTGAATACGAGCCACCGCCTCGTCGAGGGTGATTGCTGTCTGCGCCCCAATCGTGCCCGCCGTAGTCAACCCCATATGGGGTACCACGATGTCCGCACCGGCCTCGGTCATGGCTATGGTCGACTCGATGTCGAACACGTAAGGAGCAGTCAGCATGCCACGTCCCGCCGCAGCGCGCACCATTTCCACCTCGAGGTCGTAACCCATCCCGGTCTCTTCCAGGTTTTGCCGGAAGACACCATCGAACAAGCCGACGGTCGGGAAGTTTTGGGCCCCGCTGTAGCCCAAGTCGGCTAACTCACCAAGGAACCTCTCCATAATTCGGAACGGGTCCGTACCGTTCACACCGGCCAGCACCGGGATATTGCGGACGATGGGCAGGATTTCCCTGCTCATATCGACCACAATCTGGTTCGCGTCGCCGTAAGCCAGAAGCCCGCTCAGCGAACCCCTTCCTGCCATGCGGTAGCGCCCCGAGTTGTACACGACGATAAGGTCCGCGCCACCAGCCTCGGCGGCCTTAGCGGAAATCCCGGTGCCCGCCCCGGCTCCGATGACAGGGCGACCGCCGTCGATAGTGGCACGTAGCCGGGCCAGGGCGGTGGTGCGGTCCAACTCAGGCCCCCCCGGTGATGAGGACGTGGAGTTGGTCCGCTGCACGGCGGGCCAGATCCGGGTCGTTGATGTTGGCGGGGTCGTCTAGTACCTCCACGCTCGAGCCGGCGACCGCTTCGCTTACCGCCTCAAAGAGCATGGTGTCAGCCTCTTGGTCCCAGAACGGCTCCCCCTCTGCATCCAACGCCGACACACCGCCCCGGGGGATGACCAGAACGGTAGGTGAGGTAGCCGACGCCAGTTTTTTCCCCACCCGCCGCCCCAGCTCCTCGCTTTCGGAAGCGGTGGTCCGCATAAGGGTTACGGACGGGTTGTGTTCGTACAGCAACCGCCCGTCGAACTGAGCAGGGACCGTGCCTCGGGGGCCGAAGTTAACCATGTCAAGCGCTCCTAGACTGACCACCTGCGGCACCCCCGAGGCTCCTGCTCCGGTCAGGCGGTCCGGCCCCGCGCTGAGCACCCCCCCTACTAGGTCGTCAGCGAGCTCGGTTGTCGTTAAGTCGAGCACCCCGGCCAAGAAACCGGACCTAGCCAACGCTTCCAATGCTCTGCCACCGTGCCCCGTGGCGTGGAACGTCAGGACCTCATAACCAAGCACTTCGAGCCGGGCCCGGGCTACGTTTACGGCCGGGGTGGTCACACCGAACATCGACGCGCCGATGAGCGGCCGCTTGTCGTCGCTCGGTTCGCTCTGGCGAACGCGCCGGGCCGTCGCCATTGCGGTGATGGCGGCCGCGGCATTTCCGAGCACTGCTCGAGAAATTTGATTGATCCCAGCGATGTCGACGACGCTGTACATGAGCGTGACGTCGCTGGCACCGACGTAGGGCGACACGTCGCCCGAAACCATGGTGGACACGATCAGCTTGGGCAGGCCCACCGGTAGATCGCGCACGGCTCGCGCTGCGATCGATGAGCCTCCGCTCCCACCGAGCGCGAGGACGCCGTCGAGATCGTCCTTCGACAGCTGCTCAGAAAGTACCGCAGCAACGCCTTCGGCCATGGTGGCGATCGCAAATCCGCGGTCGTTGCGCCGGCGGAGCGCCTCAATTGTCGACCCCGCACGCTCGGCGACCACATGCTGGGTGTAGTCGATGGTTCGCTCGAACCCGGCGGGCTCGGCAATCCCGGCGTCAATGACAAGGACCCGCGCCCCGTTGTTCGCAAGCCGATCACTCACCCACTGGTACTCCCGTCCCTTCGTGTCGAGAGTCCCGACAAGAGCAACCAGTGGCTTGGTCATGATCGGCAACCCCCGGGTCGGTACGGCGGCAAGGCTAGCAAGTTGACCGGGTCGCGGCAGTGGTGGCGGCTCCGTGGATGGCCGGCCACAGGCCGGGCGGCTGACCGCTCACACGCCCGGCGGCTCCGGCCGATCGCCCGCACAGGGCCCGGCGCCGCCCCCTCCTGCTCGGTTCCTGGTCACGCCCCGACCTGGGGTTAGAGTGCTGGGTTACGAACGCGATCTTGGCTAACAAGCGAAGGACCGGCGCGGGCAGGAAAAGGGCCCGGGGTGCGCTCGTCGCCACCTGCCTGGCGTTCATGCTGAGCTGCCCGGGATGGCTCGGCCCGGTCACGGTGGCCGGCGCGTCCACAACACCGCCCTCGCCTCCGGCTCACACGGTCCACGGCGGCGAGTTCCTCTCCCCGTCAGGGAACATCAGCTGCGAGATCGACAACGGCTATATCGGCCTCCACCAGGTTTACTGCCAGACGATCTCACCCCCCGAGTCCGTTGTCCTGTTGCTCACTGGCACCTTCAAAGTCTGTAAGGGCCAACGGTGCCTCGGGAACCCGGGCGTCAACACCCCTGTGCTCGCCTACGGGCGCTCGACCGGCTCCGGACCGTTCCGCTGCCTGTCCGCTACGGCCGGCGTCACGTGCACTGCAGGCGCCAGGGGCTTCCAGATCTCTAGGTCAGGGATCAAGGCGGTCCGTTCTGGAAGTTCCAAGTAGCACCACCGGCGTGGTCAGGCTGGGCGCTCCACGGCCAGATACCGCGCGAGGTGATCGACTACCTCACGAGCGTCGTCCTCAATCCCGTGGATAAAGGTGGACTTG
>Ga0209415_10015819_pt1 | contig 12195 bp, 11 predicted proteins | sample PeaSoiSIISIP2007_FD_187696 | JGI IMG/M metagenome (GOLD analysis project Ga0209415, IMG submission 187696) | Peat soil microbial communities from Weissenstadt, Germany - SII-SIP-2007 (SPAdes) (version 2) | ecosystem: Environmental > Terrestrial > Soil > Wetlands > Peat | place: Germany... | reverse complement strand
CGGTAGATTTCGCCGCGCACCAGATCGTAGAGCGGCGTGGATCGGGTCAGAATCGTTCCCGCTCCCAAAACCGCGCGAGTGCGGACCAGCGTGCCTTCGTACACTCCGCAATTGCCGCCGATCAGCACGTCGTCTTCGATGACCACGGGGGCAGCGTTAATGGGTTCGAGGACGCCTCCGACCTGCGCGGCGGCGCTCAGGTGCACACGCTTGCCGACCTGCGCGCAGGAGCCGACCAGGGCGTGGGAATCGATCATCGAACCTTCGTCCACGTAGGCGCCGACGTTGATGAACATGGGGGGCATGCAGATGACTGACGGCGCGACGTAGGCCCCTTCGCGAATGGACGATCCACCCGGCACCAGACGGACGCGGTCGGCGAGGGTTAAACGGCGGGCGGGGAAAGTGTCTTTATCAATAAAGGAGAGGACGTCGCCGTCCGACATTTGTTGCAACTCGCCGAGCCGGAAGCCGAGCAGGATGCCCTGCTTGACCCAGGTGTTGACGGTCCAGTGCCCGTTGATCTTTTCGGCGGCGCGAACCTCGCCGCGAGTTAGAGCGGAGCGGAAGTCGAGAAAAGTGCGACGCGCTTCGCCGGGGTTGCCCATCGTGGCGGTTGCCGATAGACGCTCAACGGCTGATTTCAGTGCGGCTAAGGAATCTGTCATAGGAATTGAGGGTCGCGAACTTGTGGTAGTCAAAAATAATCCCATGATTGAAGCAGCCGTGGAATCCCACCCTTGCGCAAAAAACGCGCAAGGATGGGGCACCCAACTGACACATGGGGCACCTGACACATGGGGCAGCCAACTGACTGCTGGCTTACGCCACGCACTTGCATTCGCTGCGGATCAGCACCCCAGGCATCTGATGGGTGGCCTCGCGGGCCTCGGCCAGATTGCCGTAGGGGCCGTGCCACTTCGAATGATTGGGATCGTGGCCGGCGGGGCGTCCTTTGCCGGAACTGCACTGTCCACAGGAGGCGCGGTGCAGCATCGCTTTGTGCGGACCCGCCGCCCAATTCTCGTAAATGTAGAATTCGTGGGCAACGGCGGGCGGAGCCGTGGGCCGGGCAATCAATCCGGCATCGGTGGCGATCTTCTGCAGCTTCGAGCGCATGTCGCGGCGCATGGGAAGCAGGGGCAGGCGATAGATTTCTTCGATCTTGCCCATCATGGCGAGCACGGCCTTTACCGGCAGCGGACTCGACTCGATGAAGTTGGCCTGCATCAGCGGAAGATACTTGCGGTGGATAGTGCGTGCCGCGGGCCAGTCGTTGTTCAGGGCGGCGCGTGTCATTTCCGACATTTCGCGGGGAATTTCGTTGGACGCAACCGAGATCACGCCCACGCCGCCAAGGGCAATCACCGGCAAAGTGACCGCGTCGTCGCCAGAGAGCACGATGAAGTGCTCAGGCACTACGTTCAACACCTCCGCAATCTGGGTCATGTTGCCGCTGGCTTCCTTGACGCCCGCGATATTCGGAACCTCGGTCAACCTCGCGAGGGTTGCGGGTTCAAGATTCGCGCTGGTTCGGCCGGGAACGTTGTAGAGAATAATCGGCTTGTCCACCGCTTCGGCAATCGTACGGAAATGCCGGTATTGGCCCTCCTGCGTCGGCTTGTTGTAGTAGGGCGAAGCAGTGAGGATGGCATTGACGCCGGGGCGCGCCGCCACTTCTTTGGCTTTGGCCACGGCATCCTGGGTCGAGTTGGAGGTGGCGCCGGCGACGATAGGAACACGTCCGGCAACGACTTCGATGGTCACGTCGATGACATGCAGCCATTCATCGTGGGTGAGGGTTGGCGTTTCGCCCGTAGTGCCGCAGGGAATCAGGAAATCAATGCCTGATTCGACCTGCCAGGCAACCAGATTGCGCAGTGCGTTTTCGTCGATCGCGCCGTCCTGGGAGAACGGAGTGACGAGAGCTGTACCACATCCCCGGAGTTGCATGGCTAGAATATAACTCTTCTCGCGAGCGCTTGCATGTGGGAGGGCTTGCTGGTGTGGGGCCGCGTGCAGGTCTGCGGTTGGTTGCGGTCAGCACAGCCATGAAACGGCTCCCCAATGGCTCCGCGAGGGGAAATCCTCTACGGGAATGGTTGCTTGATTGAGAATCGCTCACAAGTTCAGAAGAAAGACGGGGGCCATGGAAGCGAGCGCAGCTCCAGCCTGCAGGGCAAGTACACATAGCGTCTGCCTTGGAGCCCGGGGCAGCCACTTGATCGCGAAGAATGCCAGTAGCGGCATCTGTCCCGCCATGAGCAACTGCCAGAGATGGGCGGTGGCCCCTTCATCCGCCTCGCGAGCAGCGCCGAACAGTGCGATGCGGCCAAGCACGAGCGCCAGAGCGGTAAGCGACATGGCGAGTGGAAGAAAGGCGCTGGGACGCCTCACGATGGAGCCGAAGGAATTTATAGGTTGATCCATGTTGCCTCCCGCCGTTGGAAAGATGTACTCACAAAGCGCCGCCCAAACAACATTCGCCGACGTGCCCACGCCGCCACGGCCGCAAGAAAATAATCCGGGGGCGACTGGGTCCGGTCGTTTTCAAAACAAAACAGTTATCGCAGCGGTGAACCGCTGCGCCACCCAAAATCGACAGCAAGATCGACTTTTTCCGCAAGCTGCTAGAGTTCGCGCCAGACGTTGCGAAACTCGAAGAAACCTGTTTTCGCGGCCAGCCACTCGGCGGCGCGCACGGCGCCTTCGGCATATCCCTGACGGGATTTGGCATCGTGGCACAAGTAGATGCGATCGCCGGCAGAATTGAATACCAGTTCGTGCATGCCGACAGCGTCGCCCTCGCGAAAGGAGACAATCTCGACGTCTTTTTCTTTGGACTTGCCTCCGGCCTCGCGCACAATCTTCTGGATGGTGAGCGCTGTCCCCGACGGAGCGTCCTTTTTTTGCGTGTGATGACGTTCGAAGATCTGACCCGAGTAATCGAATTTCAGGGCGGCGCCGGCGACGGCGGCAATCTCGAAGAACAGGTTCACACCGATGGAAAAATTCGATCCGTAGAGGAAGCCGGTCTTGGCCGAGAGCACCATTTCGCGCAAACGCGGCAATTGGTCGTACCAGCCGGTGGTTCCGACAACGATGTGTTTTCTTGCGCGGATGCAGGCTTCGGCGTTGGCGACGGCCGCCGCCGGCGTGGTGAAGTCGATGACCACGTCGGTGGCGGCCAGCGAATCAGGCGTAAGCCCGCAGGCACCTGGGTTTTCGGCGGCGGAGAGGACGCGCACATGATGCCGGCGGGAGAAGGCGACCTCCGCCACCATCGATCCTGTTTTGCCTCGGCCGAGTATTAAGAGATTCATGCTGAAAACCTTAATGCGGACACCACGGGGTACACAGAGGAACACGGGGGAAACCAAAGGGCGATAGGTTTTGCCATGGTAGATACCCCGTTCCTCTGTGTACACGGTGGTTAAGATTTTTGCGGCGAGAGATCAGCCTACCAGCCTACGCAAACACTTCCGGATCCGCCTCCGCAAAAAATGCATGGTGCAGTCGCCGGACCACCTCGGCTGCGTCATCTTCTTCAATCACGAACGTCAGATTAATTTCGGAGGCCCCCTGCGAGATCATGCGGATCTTCACATCCTCGAGGATGCCGAAAACCTTGGCGGCGATTCCCGGGGTGTCGCGCAAATTCTCGCCTACCAGACAGACGATCGCCTTCCGCCCTTCGTACTTCACGTCGGCAATTTTCGCCAGGTCGGCAGCCAAAGCCGGGATGGCTTCGTTGGTCTCGGCCGTCACCGAGACGCTGACTTCGGAAGTAGAAACCACATCGACAGCGACGTTGTGATGATCGAAGGCCTCAAAAATTGATTTCAGGTATCCATGCACCAGGAGACGGCGCGGTGAGGCCACCTCCACTAGCGTGATCTTTTTCTTGAGCGCGATCGCCTTGAAGATGTTCGTGCAGCGCGGAGCGCGAGCCGTGATCCTGGTGCCTTCGCAGGTCGGGTTCTGCGAGTTCAGAACGTAGACCGGAATGTTCTGCTGAATCGCGGGCATTACGGTAGCGGGATGCAGAACCTTGGCGCCGAAGTAGGCGAGTTCGGCGGCTTCATCAAAACTGATGACCTTGATGCGACGCGCTTCGGGAGTAAGCCGCGGGTCGGTAGTCATCATGCCGTCGACGTCGGTCCAGATTTCTATGCGCTGGGCATTGAGGCCAGCGCCAAAAATAGCCGCGGAAAAATCCGACCCGCCGCGGCCGATGGTGGTGGTGATGCCGGCGCGATTCGAACCAATGAATCCGCCCATCACCGGAACCTTGCCGTCCTCGATCAGCGGCTGAACCCGCTTGCGCAGGCGCTCGTTGGTTTCTTCGAACTGCGGAAGCGCGCGCGTATAGCTGCTGTCGGTGAGCAGGCATTGGCGCGAATCGACGTGAGCGCCGGGTAATCCGCGGGCGGCGAAAGCGGCGGCAACGATCTTGCTGGAAAGCACTTCGCCGAACGAGGCGACGTAATCGTAAGTGCGGGGAGTGATTTCGCCGACCGCGCCGATGCCGCGCAACAACTCGTCCAGGTCTTCGAAGTCGGCGCCCAAGTCGCCATGAAATTCCGTGAACAGGGCGGTGCCGAGCAGCTCTCCGGCGGTGTCGTAGTGGCGTTCGCGCAAGGCGCGCGCCATTTTGAGAGCGGTCTTGCGATCGCCGCCACCGGCGGCCTTGCCCATGGCGAGCAGGGAATCGGTGACCTTGGCCATGGCGCTGACCACCACCACGGGACGGTCCGCGAGTCGGCCCTGAACGATGTGGGCCACGCGCTCAATCGCCTTCGCGTCTTGTACGGAAGTCCCGCCAAACTTCATGACAATCATGGGCGGGGGTGCTCCTTGGGGCTGGAGGAGAGTCGACTCACCCGAGATACCCTTTCGCCTTCAGCAGTTCGGCGTTGAGCAGGGCAGCGCCGGCGGCGCCACGAATCGTATTGTGGGAAAGCACAGTGAACTTCCAGTCGAGGACGTTGCATTTTCGCAAGCGGCCGACCGCCGTGGTCATGCCGGCGCCCAGGTCGCAGTCGAAGCGAGGTTGAGGACGGTCCGGCGCGGTCATATAAACGACCGGCTGGTCGGGCGCGCTCGGCAGCCGCAGTTGCTGCGGTTCGGCGCGAAAATCGTTCCAAGCGGCGATGATTTCCTCCGGCTGCGCTTTCTTTTTCAGCCGAATCGCAACCGATTCGGTATGGCCGTCTTCCACCGCCACGCGATTGCATTGAGCGCTCATCGCAAACGGAGCGGGGTCGATGTGCGAACCGTTCAGTTTACCTAACAACTTCTGCGTCTCCTCCTCCATCTTTTCTTCTTCCTTCGCGATATAGGGAATGACGTTGCCCAGAATATCGAGCGAAGGCACGCCCGGATATCCCGCGCCGCTGACCGCTTGCATGGTGACCGCCATCACCGTATCGAGAGTAAACGCGCGATGTAACGGAGCGAGGGCCAGCACCAGGCCAATGGCGGAGCAGTTGGGATTGGTGACGACAAGACCTCCCGACTGGCTGCGCCAGGATTGTTTGTCGATCAGTCGAATATGGTCGGCATTGACATCGGGAATCACCAGCGGAACGTCCGCCTGCATGCGCAGGGCGCTCGAGTTGGACACGACCGCGCAGCCGGCTTCGGCGAATTGCGGTTCCAGTTCGCGGGCGATGCCGGCATCGAGCGCGGCGAAGATGATTTTAGGCGCGCCCTCGGGCTTGGCGGGCGCGACTGTCATCCTGGCAACGTCAGCGGGGATGGTCGTTTTCAAACGCCAACGCGCAGCTTCGGCGTAGGGCCGGCCTTCCGAACGATCGGAGGCGGCCAGCCATGCTACTTCGAACCATGGGTGACGTTCGAGCATTTGAATAAATCTCTGCCCGACGATGCCGGTGGCGCCGAGAATTCCTACAGGGAGTTTGTTGGACATAGCTTGATAGACATGGGTAAGTTCTGATTTTATACCAGCGAAATTTTGGCGGGGGATGCTACCGTTGATCACCTGTAGATCACTGCTGAGGTTTTGCCGCCTGATCGGGTCTGTTTCTCGGGGTCGACGCCGCCTACGACCCTCGGTGACTGTTCGAGCCTTGAGCGGAGATGTAGGCTTTGGCTAGGAGGCGGTTGTGAGACTCCGACCTCCGGCCCCGTCTGAAGGGTTCGACTTGTCCGTAGGGTGCGGCTTGCCGGGTCTGCTGAAACGGGCTGAGACGGGGCAAGCCCCGTCTCTACATTAGGAGTAACTATGTCAGAACTGCGTCAGAATTTTGCTACCAAGGAATGGGTAGTGATCGCCACCGAGCGCGCCCGCCGTCCCGAAGAACTGGCCAGCCGCCGGGAGCGAAAACAGGTAGCGTCATTTGTCGCGACCTGCCCTTTTTGTCCGGGGAATGAGAAACTGACGCCGCCGGAAGTCCTGCGGGTACCCTCGGCCATCGATGTTCCGTGGCACGCCCGCGTGATACCAAATAAATATGCGGCGCTCTCGCGCGACGCACAGCCGACGCGCACCGTACACCGCTCGCGCCGAGTGGTAAATGGTTTTGGGGTCCACGATGTGATCATCGAGACGCCCGACCATTCGCAACTTCTGGCCCTGATGCCTGAATCCTACGTGGCGGAAATCCTCCATATTTACAAGACCCGCTACGATGAACTCACCCTGGACCCGCGGATCGCGCTCATTACCATCTTTAAGAATCACGGAATCGATGCTGGAACCAGTCTGGAACACCCTCACTCCCAGATGATCGCGACCCCGGTGACCTCGCTGCAGGTACGCCAACGTTTTCAACAAGCTTTGCGATGCTTTGACGATTTCGGCGCCTGCATGTTTTGTCAGATGCTCGAAGAAGAACTGCAGGAACAAACGCGAATCGTCGCGGTCTCCGAACACTTTGTCGCCCTCGAACTGTATGCCTCGCCGGCCCCGTTCTGTACTCACATTTATCCGCGGCGGCACATGGCCAGCTTCGGGGACGTGAGCGCCGCGGAGATCAACGATCTGGCACGCCTGTTGCGCTTGACCCTGGCCAAGCTCTATCACGGACTGGGAGACCCGGATTTTAACTTTACGATTCGAAGCTCTCCGACCGATAGCGTCGGGGTGAAGTACTTTCACTGGTATTTGAGTGTGATTCCGCGGCTGACGCGAGTGGCTGGATTTGAACTGGGTTCGGGAATGTTCATCAACACGGTGCTGCCCGAAGCAGCGGCCGAGTTTTTGCGCAAGGTCGATGTAAAGAATACAGCCGCCGCCAGCACGTCGTAGAAAGCTAACGTCGCCGAAGGCTAAACTAAACCCCGCCCCTGCCCAACTCCTGCGGAAACGAGTACTCGTTCAGCGGTCCGAACTTGCGTTTTTCGGCGTAGATGCGCCAACGCCGCCAGACGATGCGCAAACTGGCCATCACGGGGATGGAGAGATAGACGCCGAGTATGCCGGCGATTTCGCCGCCCGCGAGGATTCCGAACAGGGCCGCGAGCGGATGCAATTCCACGCTGACTCCCATGACGCGGGGAGAGATGACGTAGTCCTGGATCAAGCGCCACACGAACAAGAACAAGAGCAGGAAGGCCCAGTGCGGGTATCCCGCCAAGACGGCGACCACCATCATGGCAGCGCCCGCCAGCAACGGCCCGGCAACCGGGACAAACTCCAGCGCGCCTCCGGCAGTGCCGAGCATCAGCGCATAGGGAACGCGCATTGCACTCAAGATTGCGGTATACGCCACCAGCGAAAACGCCGCCAAGGTTAGTTGGGCACGAATAAATTGGGCGAGCATCTGATTCAAGTCCTGCAGCACGTCCTGCAAGAATTCACGCTGCGAACGCGACTGCACCAGCGCCACCAGCACTTCATGAAAGTTGCCCCCATCGCGCAAAAAAAAGATGGCCAGGATGGGTACCAGAAATAGCACCCACACTTCCTGCGCGGCTTGGGCCGCGCGCACGCCGATGCGCTCTGCCAGGCGAGACAAGTCTCCGCGGCGGGTGATCAAGAAGCTCTGAATCCGCTTCTGGGTATCTTCGCTCCAGCCATGTTCGTTACCGATGCGCGCGGCCAGTTGGCCGATTTGGCCGGAGAACTGGCCGGTGCTGGCCTTATCCATGAAACCTGGCAGGGACGCTCCGAGGCGGGCGCTTTGCCGGGCAATCCTGGGGCCGACCAGAAAGCCAAAGAGCCCGAGAGCAACCAGCAACAGCACGTAGATGACCGTGATCGCCCAGGCGCGGCTGCGAAACAGCTTCTCCAGCCGCAGCACGGCAGGATTAATGAGGTAGGCAAAGAAAATGGCGAAAAGGAAAAGAATCAGGGTCCGCCGCGCGGAATAGAGAAAGCCCAAGCCCAGGGCGAACAGCAAAGCCGTGAACAGAACGCGCGACGTGCGTGAATCAAGGATCGTCAAGAGTTATCCCGGCCGGACTGGTCCCGCTGGCCAACTTGTTTGCCGGCGCCATCCTCATCGTAGCGCTTGAAATAGGATGCAATCCAATGCCGAAAGGGGCTGACCTTCAGCAAGCCCAGGGCTCGTAGCGGCTAATCGCGGTCCACAATCGTATTCTCGCCCACAATGGATATCCGCATCACCTTGAATTGATCGTCGAGCCAGAGTTGCCATGTTCCCGCGTCGTTCTTCAATTCCAGCTTAAGCAGATCCTGTTGCCCGCTCTTCAAATTCAGCTTTTCCCGTCCGAGGAATTCCGCGCTCATGGATGACGATGAATGTTGGCGCGGATTCAAGATCCCAAACTGAGCGCGCTGCTTCAGGGGGCACTGCACTTGCCCTTTTTCCTGTTTGCAAGATGCGCCTAGAAACCTCCAAGCCAGCACCTCGCGCTGGATGAAGAAGTAGTCGTCCAGGATACTGGTCGATGGCGGGAGCAGGTAGGGCTGCTCGTGTTCTTTCTCCTCGCCAGCGCTCCACTTCTGATTCAGAAAATCTTCATTGGGGACGACCACCGATTCCGCCTTCTCCGGACTCAGTTCTTTCCACTCGTAGCGACGAATCTCCCCGGCGGCTGTAAGGTGCATTTCGGAGGTTTGCACGTCGGGAGGGGTATTCTCCGTCTTGAACTCGGACTGGATGACGCTGCCGCTGGAGGTCTGATAGATGGAAAAGGTTTCCGTTCCTACACGATGGCCATTCTGGAACACGCCAAACGAGCCGGCGTCAACCTGCTTTCCCTCGTGTTCCTTCTCCCTGTCTTTCGGTAGGGGGGCGGCCGATGCGATGGAAGCACATGCCGTAACAGACCACACCAGCGCCATCATGAAAGCGAGCAGCCGATAAGACAACGTCACTTAGATTCTCCGTTCGAAACTCGTCCGGTTACTATTCCGAGGTTCCTTCAGGACCCGCGTCTTCCTGAGTCCCGCTTAGTTGCAACGCTTCTTCGATCTCGGCGCAAATGGAAGCTAATGGCTTGCCCGCGGTTTGTACGATAACGGTCGCCTTGCGATAGGAGGGAAGACGTTGCTCGTAGAGCCGAGCAAACTGCTGTGGATCTCCTCGCAGCGGCCGTTCGATGCCATCCGCCAGACTCCGTTGCCAAAGTTCGGATACAGGCGCTTCCAGGAAAACCGATGGCGATTGACGAAGTAATTCGCGGTTCCTTTCCTGTACGAACGCCCCGCCACCGAGAGCCACTACGCTGTTGCGCCGCAGCGATGCGGTGAGCAGATCGCCAAGCGCGCTGGTTTCGGCAAGCCGAAAACCGGACTCGCCGCTGTCCCGAAAAATCTCGGGAATGGTCTGCCGCTCGCGGGCCTCGATGCGAGCGTCCAGATCGACAAAGTCCCAGTCCAGGCGCCGGGCCAGTTCCGGCCCCACGCTGCTTTTGCCGGAAGCCATGAATCCCACAAGAAACACCGCGCGCACTCCCATGGCGCTCCAAAACAAGGAAGCTATCAGCCGTCCGCTGTCAGGAATCTACTTCTGTAGACTGATGGCCGATTCAGCGTTGCTTGAGGCGGATTCTACCACTGAAAGAGCGCAGCACGACCTTGGACGCTGCCTTGCCGACCGTGCCAAAGAAGGAACGTCCCTCTTCGACAGAAAACCGGGAGTGCCTGGGTTGGAGTTTAAAGTCATTCTGGACACGGCCCAGCATCGAGTGCGCGCTGAAATCGGCCGAAACGTCGGCCGGCGCCAGGGCCTCGATGTCGCCGGTGTGAGTGCTGAATTTATAGTCTCCGCCGGAGCCGAAGTCACCATCGTAGAAAATCTTGCCGCTGCCGGAATTTGCCTGCACAAAGGGCCCAGTGACCGACGTCAAATGCACGTCGCCGCTGATGGAAGCAATCTCCACGTGGCCGTTGTGCACATCGGTCAGCGTGATTGGTCCGCGCATCGTCCGGACGTGCACATGGCCATTCTCGACGTTGCGAACATTCACTACCGCATCGGTGCCTTCCAGGGTTAAGTCTCCGTGCAAGCGCTCCGCCGAGAGTGGCCCGGTGGAAGAACGGAGACTGAGGGTGGCGTCAGGGGGAATCAGCACCTCATAGTCGACCCGGCCGGTTTGCTCGTTCGCGCCCTGCAACAGGTGCGACGCAATTTCAATGCGGTTGCCAGTTTGCTGGTGGTCCACTTCCACGCTGTCCGACTTAAGCGTGGCCGTCACTACCACCTGATTGCCGCTCCCGGACCTAACCGAAATCGCCCCGTACTGTGTATCCACGGAAATATTGGCACTGGGGCCTACGGTATAACGGTATTCCTTTATGGACTCGGCCAACGCGGCCGAGGACAGACAGGTTGCGAGCAGCAGAGTTACCACCGAGGTTTCCCGAAGATTCTTTTGCCCAACACTCGCCATAAAAACGCCGCCCTGCGGCCGGGAACACCGGTCCGCCCCTTCGACTATTGAATGCGATCCAATGCTATCTGGTAAAGAAGTGCCTTTTGTTGATAAGCATCCATCAGATGTTGCCGGGCGTCAACATCTCCCGGATTCTGATTCACGTAGGCCTGTGTCTCCCGGATGTCGGCGTTCACAGCCTTCAATTGACTCTCATACGTGGCCCTCATGGAGGGTGCACGGGTGGAAACTACACTCAGAAATTGTTGATCTTCGTCGCTCGGCGCGAGTTCCTCGGCGGGTGCGACTACGTGCCTGGGGGGAGTGGGTGGAGCCGATTTCTCCGCTACCTGACTAGCCGGGGCCGGTGCGGGGGCCACGGTAACGGTGGGAGTTTCTTCACTTGAGGTCGGAGACGCAGACGGGCCTGGCGTTGCTGGAGCCTGCTGCTTTGCCATTTGCGGTGCCGGTTTGTGGCTGACCACGTAAGACCCCGCCGCCACCAGTCCGGCCGCAACCGGCGCCAACCACCACGTGCTCCAGCGGCGCCTGGGCGCAGACGGGACGAGAATTGGCCGGGGCGCCGCGGAAGTATCCACGGAAGTCTTCAGGGACTCGGGCTCATGAATCAGCGCGTCATTAACTAGCCCCTCGGCGCGCAGTTGAGCGGCTATCCCGAGCCACACGCTGGGCGAGGGCTCTTCGGTTGCCGCCAATTGCCGGGCTTCGCTCGTAATCAGCTTCAGGTCCGACACCAGATCCGAGCAATCTGGACAGGACTGCACATGAGTCTTAAATTCAGGCGCAAGCCGAGCGTCAGGACCGCCGTCGAGAATCTCCGGCAGGACGCGTTGTACATCCGAACACGTCATAGCAACCCTCTCCCCAAAATACCGCCACTTCCGTTACCCAATCGTTATCCTGTTTTGGCCTTTTCGGCTCTCATGAACTTCAAGAAATCTCGCAGCTTCAATCGCGCCTTATGGAGCTGCGACTTGCTGTTGCCAATCGAGCATCCCACCATCTGGGCAATTTCGTTATGCTCGAATCCCTCAACGTCGTGCAGCACAAAAACCGTTCGATAGCCTGGCGGCAGGCGGTCAATCGCCCGCTGTAATTGCAGACGGTCAATGGAACCCGTCAGCTTCACGTCCTTGGTACCAAATTCCTTCCTGGGGGCCTCGTCGTCGGCTTCCAGCGTTTCCTCGAGCGACACCACCGGCAATCCCTTCTTGCGCAGTTGCATCAGGACGACGTTGACCGTCATACGATGCAGCCAGGTGGAGAACGCGGACTCGCCGCGAAAAGTGCCGATCTTGCGAAAGAGCTGAAGAAATGCTTCCTGGGCCAGATCTTCGGCCTGCGCGGGATTGGAGACCATGCGCAAAC
>Ga0209415_10015818_pt1 | contig 12196 bp, 9 predicted proteins | sample PeaSoiSIISIP2007_FD_187696 | JGI IMG/M metagenome (GOLD analysis project Ga0209415, IMG submission 187696) | Peat soil microbial communities from Weissenstadt, Germany - SII-SIP-2007 (SPAdes) (version 2) | ecosystem: Environmental > Terrestrial > Soil > Wetlands > Peat | place: Germany... | reverse complement strand
CGGATGCGGCGGGGCTGCCGGATGGTGGCCTGCTCGTGCTCGAGCGCCGCTTCCGCTGGAGCGAGGGCGTAAAATCGCGCCTGCGGCTCATCCGCCGCGACGAGCTCAAGCCGGGCGAGCGCATCGAGGGCGAGATGCTTTTTGACGCGACCATGAGCCAGGAGATCGACAACATGGAGGGGCTGGCGGTTCACGCCGGCGCCGGCGGGGAGATCATCGTCACCATGATCTCGGACGACAACTTCAATCACCTGCTGCAGCGGACGCTGCTCTTGCAGTTCGCCATCGAAGGCAGCGATCTTGCGCGCGCGGAGCCGGAGCACCGCGCCACCGACAGTCCGGTAGAGAAGAAGTAGTCTTGCCTTAGGCGGCGGCCGGGCCGGCCTTGGCGGCCTTGCGGAGCTCGCGCTTCAGCTTGAGGCAGCGCTCCGAGAGATCCTCGTCGGCCGCCTTCAGCAGGAAGGCGTCGAGGCCGCCGCGATGCTCGACCGACTTCAAGCCGCGCGCGCTGACGCGGAGCCGGACCTTGCGTCCGAGCGCGTCGCTTATCAGCGTGACCTCGCAAAGGTTGGGACGAAACTTGCGCTTCGTCTTGTTCTCGGCGTGGCTCCTGAGCTGCCCGGAAAGGGGCAGCGTGCCGGTCAGCTCACAACGCCTCGTCATCTCAAAGCTCCTTCGCCGCCCTGTCAAAGGGTGGCCCGCGCAGGGAAAATCGTGGATATGGAAGGTTGCCCGGGCCGTGGCCTGGGAAACAAGGCGCTGTCTATGCCCGAGGCTCTCTGCTCCGTCAAGGCGCTGCGGGCCACCCAGGGCCGTGGGCGAAACTCCGGCCCGAGGCCTGTCGCGCAACGGCCGGGTCACATATTTGACCAAAAACAGGGCTAACCGCCGGTTCGCAACGTGCCGCGTCCAGGGGACATTGGGCATCATGAGGTACGGAGTTTTGTTTCAAGGCAGGCGCGGCCGCGTCGCGGCGCTTCTGTCGGCGCTCCTGCTGCTCCCCGCGGCGACCGGCCTGGCGCCGCGGGCATTGGCCGGCTCCGGCGGTATGCTGCCGTCGCACGTGGACGCCAGCTACAAGATCAGCTTCGGCGTGCTCGGCGCCATCGGCTCATTCCGCTTCAAGTCCGACGTCAGCGGCGAGGTCTACAACTTGTCCGCAAACGCCAAGATCGACACCGCGGTGTTCGACTACAACGGCGCGATGACCAGCATCGGCAGCGTGTTTTCTACCGTCACCAAGCCCGCGCACTACACCTTCCAGTTCAGGCAAAAGGCGCTCCTCAGCTCCGCCAAGTCCAAATCGCTCGGCATCGGCTTCGATCCGACCGGCGTCCGCGAGGTGAGGTGGGTGCCGCCGGACGACTTTCCCGAAGGCTTCATTCCGGTGACGAAAGAGCAGCTGCGTAACGTCCTCGATCCGTTGACCGGGGTCATGTCCTTGTCCGTCGGCGACACCGCGCACCCCTGCGATCGCCGGCTACCGATCTTCGACGGGCGGCAGCGCTTCGATCTGGTCTTCACGCCCACCGGCAAGCCGGCGTCGCCGGCCGGCGACCAGGTCTGCCACGTGAAGATGATCCCCATCTCAGGCTACAAGCCCGGAGAGGGCTCCGAATCGGTGATCAGCGGCGCCATCGAGGTCGTGCTGCGCCCGGTGCCGAAGGCCAACATCGTCATCCCCTACCGCGTGACCGTCCCGACCATCATTGGCGCCGCGGTGCTGACCTCCGAGCAGGCCGACATCACCATGCCCGACCAGCAGCGAATCGCGATGCGCCGCTGAGTGGAAAGCGGCCGCTCCCGGCCCGATATGCTCAGGCGATAATCAACCGAAAACGCGACGACGACGGCGATGCGCGCCGAACTCTTCAGCTGTGTCAATAGCGATGAAGCTTGATCTCCGTCGATCCCTCTGCGATGGCAATGTGCAAGTGAGATGAGGAAGCCTTCGCAAATGGCCAGCGACCTCGAGGTCCGCATCCGGCACACGACGGCCGTGCTCGGACCCACCAATACCGGCAAGACGCACCTCGCCATCGAACGCATGCTCGGTCATGAGAGCGGCATGATCGGCCTGCCGCTGCGTCTGCTCGCGCGCGAGGTCTATGACAAGATCGCCGCCCGTCTCGGCGCCGACTGCGTCGCGCTCATCACCGGCGAGGAGAAGATCAAGCCCGAGCGCGCCCGCTTCTGGGTGTGCACGGTCGAAGCGATGCCGCGCGACATCGACGTCGATTTCCTGGCGATCGACGAAGTGCAGCTCGCGGGCGACCCGGAGCGCGGCCACATATTCACCGACCGCCTGCTGCACGCACGCGGCCGCTCGGAGACGCTGCTGCTCGGCGCGCAGACCATGCGCGAGGCGATTGCCGATCTCGTCCCGGGGGCAAACTTCATCTCGCGTCCGCGCCTGTCGAAGCTCACCTACGCCGGACAGAAGAAGATCACGCGCCTGCCGCAGCGTTCCGCTGTGGTGGCGTTCTCGGCGGCCGAGGTCTACTCGATCGCGGAGCTGATCCGCCGCCAGCGCGGCGGCGCCGCCGTGGTGCTCGGCGCGCTGTCGCCGCGCACGCGCAATGCGCAGGTCGCGCTCTATCAGTCGGGCGATGTCGACTTCCTAGTCGCCACCGACGCCATTGGCATGGGCCTCAATCTCGACGTCGACCACGTCGCCTTCTCCGCGACGCGCAAGTTCGACGGCCACAACCATCGCAACCTGACGCCGTCGGAGCTGAGCCAGATCGCGGGCCGCGCGGGGCGCCACATGAACGACGGCACGTTCGGCGTCACCGGCACGGCCGAGCCGCTCGACGCCGACACGGTCGAGCGGCTGGAGACGCACAACTTCGAAAGCGTGCGTGTGCTGCAGTGGCGCAACCGCAATCTCGACTTCTCCTCGCTTGAGGCCTTGAAGAACTCGCTGCGCGAGACCCCGCACATCAAGCATCTGACGCGCGCCCGCGCGGCCGACGACGTGGTTGCGCTCGAGACGGTGAGCGGCGACAAGGACGTGGCGCGCGCGGCATCGGCGCCGGCGGCGGTGGCGCGGCTGTGGGAGGTTTGCCAGATCCCCGACTACCGCAAGATCTCGGGCCAGAACCACGCCGAGCTCGCCGGCACGATCTACAAGTTCCTCATGAGCCCCGAGGAGCGCATCCCCGAGGACTGGTTCGCCAAGCAGGTCGCGTTCGCCGACCGCATCGACGGCGACATCGACACGCTCGCCAACCGCATCGCCCACATCCGGACGTGGACGTTCGTCTCCAACCGCGCCGACTGGCTGAAGGACCCGCCGCACTGGCAGGCGCGCACGCGCGAGATCGAGGACAAGCTCTCCGACGCCCTGCACGAATGCCTGACGCAGCGCTTCGTCGACGCGCGCACGAGCGCGCTGATGAAGGGCATGCGGGACAAGGACGAGCTGCACGCCGAGATCGCCGAGGACGGCGCCATCAACGTCGAGAACCACTATGTCGGCCGGCTGCTGGGCTTCCGCTTCTCCGCCGATGCAGGCGGGGCCGAGGGCATCCACGGCAAGGCGGCGCGCACCGCCGCGGCGCAGGTGCTGGCACGCGAGCTGTCGATGCGCGCGCGCCGGGTTGCCGCCGCGCAGCCGGACGCCTTCCAGCTCACGCAGCGCGGAATGATCACGTGGAAGGGCCAGGAGATCGCTCAGCTCGAGGCGAGCGAGGATCCGCTGAAGCCCTCGCTCGGCGTGCTCGCCGACGAGCATCTCTCGGCGCCCGACCGCGAGAAGGTGCAGGCAAGGCTCGATGCGTGGATTGCGCAGACCATCGCCGAGAGGCTCAAGCCGCTGGTCGAGATCGGCAACGCCGAGGACATCTCCGGCCTGGCGCGCGGCATCGCCTTCCGGCTGCGCGAGAACCTCGGCATCCTGCGGCGCGAGACGATCGGCGAGGAGATCAAGGCGCTCGATCAAACGGCGCGGGCGCAGCTGCGCAAGTACGGCGTGCGCTTCGGCGCGTTCAACATCTATTTCCCGACGCTGCTCAAGCCCGCGGCCGCCGAGCTGGCGCTGACGCTATGGTCGCTGAAGAATGCAGGGGCCTGCGGCCTTGCGCTCGACGCGATGCCGGAGGCGCCGCGCGCCGGCCTCACCTCGTTCGCGCCCGCTCCCGCCGCGCCGGAGGCGTTCTATCGCGCCTACGGCTACCACGTGTGCGGGCCGCGCGCGGTGCGCATTGACATGCTCGAGCGCCTCGCCGATCACATCCGGCCCCTGCTCGCCTGGCGAGCGGGCGTGGAAGGGGCAAGGGCCCCGAAAGGCGCGACTGGCGACGGTGGCTTCACAGCCACGCCCGACATGATGTCGCTGCTCGGCTGTTCGCCCGAGGAGCTCGGCGGCGTGTTGAAGGCGCTGGGCTTCCGCGTCGAGCGCCGGCCGCTCAAGAAGGCGCTGGAGGCTCCCGCTGCTGCGGCAGTTGCACCGCCGGGCGCCGCCGAAGCCGTTGCCGAAGGGCCGGCCTTCGAGCCCGCGCCGGAAGCGGCGGCTGCGGCCGCGGCAACCGAGACCGCGGAAACGCCGGCGGCGGCCGAGCCGCAGTTCGAGGAGATCTGGCGCCCGCGCCGGCACCCGCGCGGGGAGCGCCGCAAGGAGGCCACGCCGAAGCCGAAGCAGCGCTATGAGCGGAAGACCTCCGCCCAGCAGCCCGCCCCGGCGGCAGCGCCTGCGGCGCCTGCTGCGGGGGGCGGCAATGGGCACGACGCGCGTCCCTCACCGCACCGCGAGCCTCGTCGCGAGCGCGGCAAGGATGGCCCCGATCGCGGCCGCGATGCGCATCCGCGCCGTTCCAACGCTCAGGACCGGCGCCCCCGTCGCGAGGAGCGGCGCACGGCCGAGGTTCACTCCGCGGCTCCGCCACGGCGCGCGGGCGCCGACGCCGATTCCCCCTTTGCCGCGCTCGGAGCCCTTCGCGACGAGCTCGTCAAGCGGAGCAAGGAGAGCAGTACTTGAGCCGCGCGGGCGAGGAAGCGCCGGCCGTCGGCGAAACTCAGCGCATCGACAAGTGGCTCTGGTTCGCGCGCCTGATCAGGACGCGCACGCTCGCCTCCGAGTTCGTCACCTCCGGAAAAGTGCGACTCAATCGCTCCCGCGTCGAGAAGCCGGGCCACCCGGTGCGCGTCGGCGACGTGCTTACGGTCACGCTCAGTCGCCGCGTGCGGCTGCTCAAGGTGACGGGGCTCGGCCTGCGCCGGGGCCCATCTGCCGCGGCGCTGTCGCTCTATGAGGAATTGACAGCGCCCGGCGATCCGCCCAAACCTCTTGCGCAATCGAGGTTGCATATCCCGAGCTTGCAGCAATGTGATACGGGTCCCGGCCGGCGACTGCCAGGTAGTGGGCGCCCGACCAAGAAAGAGCGCCGCGAGATCGACCGGCTGAACGAGAAAAGCCGCTGAACCGTTGGGCACGATTTCGTGCGGGGGTTTGAGCACAATCAGGCTCGCCAAAGCGGGCGGTTTGGCCCATATCGCACTGTATTGAGGAACGAAGCCGGACCGACCGATGACCTATATCGTCAATGAGAAGTGCATAAAGTGCAAATACACGGACTGCGTGGAGGTCTGTCCCGTCGACTGCTTCTATGAGGGCGAGAACATGCTCGTCATCCACCCCGACGAGTGCATCGATTGCGGGGTGTGCGAGCCGGAATGTCCCGTCGACGCGATCAAACCCGACACGGAGCCCGGACTGGAGAAGTGGCTCGAGCTCAACCGGAAGTTTTCCGAGATCTGGCCGAACATTACCTCCAAGAAGGAGGCCCCTGCCGACGCCGACGCGCATAAGGACGAAACCGGCAAGTTCGAGAAATATTTTTCTCCCGAGCCTGGCACCGGCGACTAGGTGCCCGCTGAACGGGCCTGGAAATCCTGCCTGCCCACGCTTGCGGCAAAATGTGCAAAGCGTGCAGGGAAAGCCTTGAATTCTCGGCCTCCGGTTAATCGGCCCCACATCCTGTGGGCCGGTCGGCCTTCATTTTCGATGAAGTTTGTGTTATGCTACAAAAAATAGAAGCTGAGAACTGAATACAAAATCGGAACAGGTGCGGACAAACAGTATCTGCTACCCCCTGAGACCGAGGACGATCCGCCGCACGCGGATCGAGGAAGAGCGGTTTTGACATCAGCCAATACATCTTCCGGATCGGAAACCAGCCTTGGCGGGTTCCCTTTTCGGATCCAAGAAGTTGCCACAGAGCGGCGGCGGGGCCCTGTCGACGCCCTGGTTTGGTGCGTGATCGTTAACTGACCCTATATCCGAGTGCGAGTTTTTAAGTACACCCCGACGAGAAAGTGAGACGACCCCTATGGCTCAAAAGAAGAAGGCGCAAACTGCCAGTCGCGCGGCCAACGTTGCCGCTACTGCCAGCAAGAAAGGTGCCCGCAAGGCAGCCACCCTGACGAAGGGGACTTCTCGTCTCGAGCAGAAGTCGGTACCGCGTAAGGCCGTTTCCGGCTCGCACGCTCCTGCCAAGAGCACGAAGTCCGACGCCAAGACAGCATCAACCGTTGCCGCCGTCAAGTCGGCTGCGCGGCCGGTAAAGGCCGCGCCCGCTGCCGCGCCGAAGGTCGCCGGCAAGACCACAGTCGGCAAGGGTCCAGGTGCGATCGCCGCGATCCGGGCGGTCGCCGCCGCCATGAAGCCGTCGGGCCAGAAGATCACCGCGCCGGTCGCGCCCGCGACGCCGAAGTCGGTTGCCGAGAAGGCGGCCGCCTCGCGCCAGATCGTGGCCGCGCAGAAGAAGCCGGTCAGCCAGCGTCACGGGTTCCGCGCCAACGAATTCATCGTCTATCCGGCGCACGGCGTCGGCCGTATCATCGGCATCGAGGAGCAGGAGATCGCCGGCATGGCGCTCGAGCTCTTCGTGATCAACTTCGACAAGGAGAAGCTGACGCTGCGGGTGCCGACCGGCAAGCTGCAGAGCGTCGGCATGCGCAAGCTCTCCGAGGAGCCGACCGTCAAGAAGGCGATGGAGACGCTCAAGGGCCGCGCGCGTGTGAAGCGCACGATGTGGAGCCGCCGCGCCCAGGAGTACGTCGCCAAGATCAACTCCGGCGACCTCGTCGCCATTGCCGAGGTGGTGCGCGACCTCTATCGCTCGGAAGCGCAGCCTGAGCAGTCCTACTCCGAGCGCCAGCTCTACGAGGACGCGCTCGATCGCATGGCGCGCGAGATCGCGGCCGTCGAGAAGCTCGACGAGCGCGGCGCCGTGCAGCGCATCACCGACGTGCTGTCCAAGAGCGCGCGCGGACGCCGCCTCGCCGCCGAGGCGGAGGGCGGAGATGCCCAGACCAAGGCCGCCTGACGCGAAAGCGGAAGGCGGCCATCAAAGATCGACGCCCGGCAGCTTTGGCGCCGGGCGTTTTCGTTTGGGCTCCTCTCCCTGCCGTTCGCTGCTGAGCACCGGGCCGCCCGGCGCGGGCGCTGGCGGCGTGGGCTGCGCGCCCTCATCGATGACGGCGAGCTGGCTCGGGTCCTCGATCGCGATGTAGGGGCCGCCGCGGTATTCGATCCAGCCGCGCACCTCCACGCGTCGCCCTTCGAGCGCGGCAAGCGTCTTGGCCCATCCGGGATTGGTACGCAGCACCTTCACGTCGACGCCGGCCGAGAAATCCGTGCGCCAGTCGCGGCCGAAATCGAGGTATGTGCGCGTTTTCGCGGCCTTCACGTGCACCACGCTGCCTTCGACGATCTGATAGCTGTTGCGATAGCGCAGGAGCTTGCCGGCCTCCGACGCGGGGCGCGTGGCGTAGGCGGCGTGCGCCCACTGGCCCGCTTGCGCCGCGCGCGCAACGCGCTCATGCGCGAGCAGCTCGCGGGCGCAGGCGAAGCTTTCGGGCAGGCCGTAGGCGCGCGCGTGGCCGCTGCTCAGGAGGCGCCCTTGCACCCACACCCGCTCGCCGTTGTCGTCGAGGAAGAGGTGCGCGAGCAGGCGCCCGTAGCGGTCCTTGGCGCGTCCCGAGGTAGCGAGCTCCACGCTGCGGCCGGCCACGAGGTCGCGCAGCGCCGCCACCGCCTCCTGCTCAGGCGGCCACGGCGAGGCGTCGGGCCGCATGTTGGGCGAGCGCGGGGCCAGCGCGCCGATGAGGCGGACCTCCTCGCCGTCGTCGAGGAGGACGGTCTCGGCGTCGATGACGCGAACGACGGAGCGCGTAGGGCCGGCCTCCAGCGTGCAGGTCTGCACCTGCTGCGGAGACGGTTTTGGGTCTTCGGCTGCAACCGGCACGACAAACGACAGCAGCGCCGCGGCACAGGCGGCCGGCATAAAGACCCGTTGACGCGACGCGATCATCTCCGCCCCACGCCAGACGACTCTCGGGCGGCCGTCCCTCCCGGCGCCACGAGTTCACTGCCGCACTATAGGCGAGCGCCGGGCGCCGCGGAACGAGGTCCAACCGAGTTTCGTCACCGCGATCCCAGGCGCGTGACCGGCGAGGCGTCGGCGCCGGGGCTGCGTCCGGCCACGCGCCCTTCGTCGAGCAGCGGCGCAGCGCGCGCCAAGCGGTCGAGATCCTCCCGCTCCCACGCGGGCGCGCGGTCGAAAACGACGCGCTCGATGCCCGCCGACGGCGAGGCGAGAAATCCCTTGATCAGGATGCTGCCGCCGCCTGTTAGCTCGAGCAGCAGATCCTCGGGGCTCTTCGCAGGCCGATAGAAGGAAACCTCCTCCGGGCCGATGCCGCCGGCGAGCACGAGCTGGTCGACATCGCCAGGCGCCGCGTCGTCCAGGATCGCGTCGTTGCCGTCGCCGGGAAGATAGACGTAGGTGTCGCTACCGGGGCCGCCGACGAGTGTGTCATCGCCAGGGGCGCCGTAGAGAACGTCGTCGCCGGCCATGCCGACCAGCACGTTGTGCCGGCCGTTGCCGAGCAGGCGGTTGGCGAGCGCGTTGCCCTCGCCTCGGATCGCCGTGCCGACAAGCTCGAGGTTGCGCTCGCCGTCACGCAGCGTCGCATCGTGCGCGGACGCGATCGCCGCGCCGCCGTCGTCCCCGCCGATGAGGCGCGCGCTGCGGACATGCGGCCAGCCGCGCGCGCCGCCCGGCGCGGGACGCGCAAATGCGCTCGGGTCAAGGATCACGTTGTCCTCCACGAGATCGATGCCCCTTCCCAGCACGATGCGGTCCGTCGTCTCGTTCCACTGGATGCGCTCGATCGAGAACAGGTGATCGGTGCCGCCGGCAATCACCGCGACGTAGTTCGGCACCTTGTGCTCGATCCAGTAGCGGTTGAAGGCGATGCGGACCTCGCCCGCGCCGGAATAATCCATCACGTCGGTTCCGTCGTGCGCGTATTCGAGGCCCGGCTGGCCGCCGTGCACGATGTTGAAGCCCGGCGACCAGTGGAAGAGGTCGTCGCCCTCGCCGCCGTAGAATTTCTCGATGCGGCTGCGATCGGAGCCGCCGAAGAGCTCGTCGTTGCCGCGGCCGCCGAGCAGCGTCGAGAAGCTGGCATCGGCACGCAAGACGTCGTCGCCGCCGGTGCCGAGCAGCGTGGCCGTGCCGGGCGACAAGTGCAGCCCGAACGGGAGGCGCTCGGCCGCATCGAGCCCGGAGTAGTAGACGAGCGAGGCGATCGCCGAGGAGGAATTGACCGTCGGCGTCGGCGAGCCGGGCAGCCCGTAGGCGATGTAGGGGTAATCCTGCTCCTCGATATCGCGCGCGTAGGAGGCCATGGTCTCCCACGCGCTGAACGCGCTCCCGTCGCAGGCGAGGCGGCGGCTGCCACGGACCTCGGGCGTTCCGATCTTGGCCACGAGATCCTCGCGCGCGGCGAGGTTGGCGACCGATAGCGTGGTGCGGCCGTCGGCGCCTTCGATGCCGAGGAAGGTGCCGTCGCGCGCCACCTCGCGCACGCCCTCCATCACGTACCAGTCGTCCTGGCGGGAGCGGATGTCGTCGGGCTGATAGACGAGTTGCAGGTGGTCGAAGCCGAGGAGGCCGAGGGCGAACAGCTGCACGGGGAGCCATTCGATGCGGATGCACGGCATGCACAGGCCGCCCGGAAAAAGGGATTTGCGCTCTAGCCGAGCGCGCGAAACAGATATTAATACACCCGCCGCCCGTGCGGGTGGGCAATGCAACCGGCACGTAGTTGATGCCCGATGAAAATTCATTAGCCCGTATCGGGTAGCCTGCGGCCAGGCGCGGTTCAGCCCCGCGCGTCATCGGTCGGCACGAACCCCTGACGGATCCCATGGGCGGCAACACTACGAGACTGCGCGTCGGCGTGGCCGTCGCGGCAATCCTGTTTCTCGGGGCCTGCGAGCAGCAGAACAAGTACCAGCCGCCGCCGCCCGCCGAGGTCACCGTCGCCAAGCCCGAGCAGCGCAAGGTCACCCTCTACATGGAGGTGACCGGGTCGACGGCGCCGCTCAACCGCGTCGATCTCGTGGCCCGCGTGCAGGGCTTCCTCGAAAAAGTCGCCTACAAGGACGGCGCCTCAGTCAAGAAGGGCGACCTGCTGTTTCAGATCGACCCCGAGGACTACAAGATCGCGCTGGAGATTGCGCAGGCTTCGCAGGAGCAGCAGGAGGCATTGCTGCTGCAGGCGGAAAACGACCTGAAACGCAAGCAGGAGCTGGTCAAGACAAACGCGGTTTCCGTCGCCAATGTCGACGACTCCCGAGCCAAGCGCGATTCGACCGCGGCCGAGCTCGCCAAGGCCAAGGGCCAGGTGGCGCAGGCCAAGCGCAACCTCGCCTATACGACCATCACCGCGCCCTTCGACGGCAACATGACCGCGCGCCTGGTTGACCCAGGCGCGATGGTCGGCGCCGGCGAGCCGACCAAGCTCGCCACTATCGTGCAGATCGACCCGCTGTACGTGAAATTCAACATCGACGAGCAGCAGGTGCTCACCGTGCGCGAGCGCATGCGCCAGATGGGTGTGACGCTGAAGGATCTGGGCCCCATCCCCGTCGACATCGGCCTGCAGACGGAGAAAGGCTATCCGCACACGGGAACGCTCGATTACGTCGCACCCGAGATCGATTCGAGCACCGGCACTCTCGCCGGCCGCGCCATCATCGATAACGACAAGGGCCTGCTCGAGCCGGGCCTCTTCGTGCGCGTGCGCATTCCCAAGCAGAAGGACGTCGAATCGCTCCTTGTGCCCGACGTCGCGCTCGGCAACAACCAGCAGGGCCGCTACCTGCTTGTCGTCGGCGACAAGAACGTCGTGCAGCAGCGCCAGGTCGACGTCGGCGAGCTGGTCGACGGCGCGCTGCGCATCGTCAAGAGCGGGATTTCCGCCGACGACCGCGTGATCGTCGGCGGCGTCATGCGCGCTCTCCCCGGCAACACGGTGGTCCCTGTCACGGCGACCGCCGCGGCCGACAAGGACGCGAAATGATCGCCAAGTTCTTTATCGACCGGCCGGTCCTCGCCAACGTGATCGCGCTTTTGATCGTGATCCTCGGCCTCGTCGCGCTTATGCGACTGCCGGTCTCGCAGTACCCGGACGTCACGCCCCCCACGGTCGTCGTGACCGCGCGCTACCCCGGCGCCAGCTCCGCCACCGTCGCCCGCGAGGTGGCGCTGCCGATCGAGCAGCGCGTCAACGGCGTCGAGGGCATGATCTACATGTCGTCGCTCTCGACCAGCGACGGGCAGTACACCCTCACCGTCACCTTCAAAATCGGCACCGACGGGGACAAGGCGCAGATCCTGGTCGAGAACCGTGTGTCGAGCGCGCTCGCTGCGCTGCCCGAGAGCGTCCAGAAGCAGGGGGTGCAGACCAGCAAGAAGTCGACCTCGATCCTCGAGATCGTGGCGCTGACCTCGCCCGACGGTCGCTACGACAGCCTCTTTCTCTCCAACTACGCCACCATCAACCTGCTCGACGAGATCTCGCGTCTCGACGGCGTCGGCAGCGTCTCCGTGTTCGGCGCCGGCCAGTACGCGATCCGCATCTGGATGGATCCGCAGAAGCTGCAGGCGCGCGGGCTGGTGCCCAAGGACGTGATCGACGCCGTGAACCTGCAGAGCCGCTCGACCAGCGCCGGCCAGGTCGGACTGCCGCCGGTACCGCAGGGACAGAACTTCCAGTATTCGATCAATGTGCGCGGCAAGCTCGACGAGGTGTCCGAGTTCGAGAACATCATCGTCAAGACCGACACGGGCGGGCGCATCACGCGCCTGAAGGACGTGGCGCGCGTGGAGCTCGGCGCGCA
>Ga0209415_10015817_pt1 | contig 12196 bp, 13 predicted proteins | sample PeaSoiSIISIP2007_FD_187696 | JGI IMG/M metagenome (GOLD analysis project Ga0209415, IMG submission 187696) | Peat soil microbial communities from Weissenstadt, Germany - SII-SIP-2007 (SPAdes) (version 2) | ecosystem: Environmental > Terrestrial > Soil > Wetlands > Peat | place: Germany... | reverse complement strand
GCCGACGACGCGGTTGGGACCGGTGGCGCCGAGCCCACCCTCCGCATCGGGGAGGTCGCCAAGCTCTGTGGCGTCACCACCCGAACCTTGCGGTACTGGGAGGAGATCGGCCTGGTGGCACCGAGCGAACAGCGCCACGGAACCGAACGGGTCTACGCGAGCTCAGAGGTGGAACGGGCCAAGCGCATCCGAGAGCTCCAGTCCATCATGGGATTTTCGTTGGCCGAGATCCGCGCCGTGCTCGAGACCGAGGACGTCCTCGACAAGCTCCGTCACGCCTACCGGGCGCATGCCCGACCCGAGCTCCGGCGTCGACTGCTCACCGATGCCATGGAGGCCAACGACAAACTCGTCGCCCGCCTCGACGACACCCTCGAGCGCATCAAGGCCTTCCGTGACGAGCGCGTGGCCAAGGCGGCGCGCCTGCGGGTCCGAGAGGCCGAGCTCGACACCGAGATCGCCCACGCGCGGGCGAACGACACGGATCGAAAACGGCGTTGACCGTGGCGTCGCACCGGATGCCTCAGCGGACTGGTGGCTGCCGGGCCCGGTCGGTGTCGGTAGCCTTGCCGATCGAACCAACATGACTGCCACGACCTCGACATCGACGCCACCATGACGGTCTCCGACGCCATCGTCCGTACCCACGATCTGACCAAGGTCTACCCCGATACCGATTTCCGTGCCGTCGACGAGCTGAACCTTTCGGTGGGCATGGGTGAGATCTTCGGGTTGCTCGGCCCCAACGGGGCGGGAAAGACCACCACGGCGGGGATCCTCACGACTCGGGTCATTCCGACCGCGGGAAAGGCGTTCATCGCGGACATCGACGTGGTCGCCCATCCCGCCCTAGCCAAGCAGATCGTGGGCGTCGTCTCACAGACCAACACCCTCGACCGACAGCTCAACGTCTGGGAGAACCTGTACTTCCACGGCCGGCTCTTCGGGATCGCGGCGGCGCAGTCCCGCAAGATCGCCGACGAGCTCCTCGAGAGGTTCCAGCTCTCCAAGTGGGCCAAGGCCTCGGTCTACGCGCTCTCGGGGGGCATGGCCCAACGCCTCATGGTGGCACGGTCGATCTTCCACAAACCTGCCGTCCTGTTCATGGACGAGCCGACCGCCGGTCTCGACCCCCAGAGCCGCCTCTTGCTGTGGGACATCCTGCGCGACCTCAACGCCGAGGGCCAGACCATCCTCCTCACCACCCATTACATGGAGGAGGCGGACCAGCTCTGTGGCCGGGTCGCCATCATGGACCATGGCAAGATCCTCGCCCTCGACACGCCCGCCCGGCTCAAAGAGGGTGTGGGGGCCGACACCATCGTGACGGTGAAGGCACTCGGCGACCAGCAACGACTGGCCGAGGTGCTGCAACGCGAGATCGAAGACGTGCGTCGCGTTCGTCCCGCCGAAGGCGGGCTCGAGTTGCACGTGCGCGGTCGAAACCGCCTCCTTCCCCGACTGGTGGCGGCGGCCGAGAGCGGGGGTTTCGAGGTCGCCGACCTGTCGGTGTCCGAGCCCAGCCTCGAGACCGTGTTCATCAACCTCACCGGCAGGGAGCTCCGCGACTAATGACGACAACCGTGCCCACCCCCACCAGCGCCCCATCGATCGCCACCAAGCCGGTCCGTTCCGCCGCGTCGGCCAGCCGCATCGCCCTACAGGCTCTGATGCTGCGAGACGTCGCGGTGTTGTGGAAACACAAGTTCGAGTTCGTGGCCCGCACCGTGGTGCAGCCGTTTCTCCTGTGCTTTGTCTTCCTCTACGTCTTCCCCAAGATCGGCCAAGCCGTCGGCGGGGGTGGCCGCAGCAGCGCGACGGCTTCCTCCTCGTTCGCCACCGTGCTTGTTCCCGGCGTGGTGGGGATCTCCGTCATGTTCCAGGGCGTCCAGGCCGTGGCGTTGCAGATGTCCCAGGAATTCGGGTTCACCCGAGAGATCGAGGACCGCGTCCAAGCGCCCTGTCCCATCTGGCTCGTGGCCGCGGCCAAGGTCCTCTCGGGCGCCATGCAGGGCGTGATCTCGGCGATCATCGTGCTCCCCATCGCTTCGGTCATCCACGCCGGCGGGGTCGAAGCCCATCTCAGCCTGCACTGGTGGTCCATCCTCACGCTCGTACCCCTGGCTTGCGTGACCATGGCCTCGTTGGGGCTCGTGCTCGGGACGAGCTTCGAGCCGCGCAACATCGGGCTGATGTTCGGGTTCGTCGTCCTCCCGATCACCTTTCTGGGCGGCACGTACTACGAGTGGACACGTCTCGGACCGGTGAAGATCGGAGCATGGCACTGGCTCCAGACCATCGTGCTCGTCAACCCGCTCATCTACGTGAACGAGGGCATGCGCGCCGCGTTCACGAACGCGGGGCACATGCATCTCTACATCATCTATCCCGTGCTCCTCGGGTTCTGCACCCTGTTCCTCCGGCTCGGCCTGCGCAACTTCCGGCGCCGCGTCCTGGCCTGAGCGGTCCCTTGGTGCCGCGGGCCGGGCGTGTGCGGCGAAGCGTGACCATCACCTTGTCGCATCCGGTGTAGCGACGCGTCCTCCCCGCTTGGCAAAGAATGAGCCTGCCCGCCGGTAGGGATCACTGCGGCGCGGCGCCCAGGTCCAGCGGCGTAGCGAGACGACGATGCCCGCCACGGCCCAGATCGCCATGACGAGGATGTCGTTCCACGACCAGGGCGACACCGGGACACCGGCACTGGCGAGGAAGGGAGCGACCGTGGAGGTGATCATGTGGCGCACGGGGAAGAACGCCGCGAACTGGGCCAAACCGGACCCGCTCTTGATCGGGTAGTAGAGGCCGGACAGGAACAGCAAGATGAAGAACACGATGCTCACCACCGGACCCGCCGCTTCCTGGTTGGGGATCAACGTGCTGACGGCGATCCCGAGGGCGGTGAAACAGCACACCCCCACGACCAGCGCCACCACCAGGGGCACGAAGTTGTGGGGAAGGGCGACGTGGTACCCGAACTTGCCGATCAAGAACAGGATGACCACCTGGAGCAGAGAGATGATCAGGGAGTTGACGAAGATCGCGGCCAGCATGACCCAGGTGGGAAGGGGCGACAGTCGGGTGCGCTTCAAGAGCCCCATCTCGCGCCTCACCACCAGCGAGATCGTCAACATGTTGAAGCAGGCGGACATGATGCCGTAGGCCGCGAACGACGGCACGTAGTACACGACCACCCTGACGTGCGCCAGATAGGGGATCCGCGACGAACCCGCCGTCGAGGACAGCAGCAGCAGGAGGAAGACGACGGAGAAGACGACGGTGAACACGGCTCCGATCGGGTTCAGCCAGAATCCCAGCTGCTCGTAGTAGACCTGCCGACCCACGAGACGAAGGTCGTCGGCGCCTCGAAACGCCTTGAACCTCGCCCCGGCGGATTCCCCGGTCGCCGCTCGTGTCGCGCTCATCGTTCGAGTCCCTCGGTGACGGCCGCGGCTTGGGCTTCGGCTCCCGTGAGCCGCAGATAGACGTCCTCGAGCGTCGACCGTTCCACGGTGAGCCCGATGAGGTCGACCTTGTCACGCAGCGCCCAACTCGTGAGGCGGGCCAGCACCTCGATCTCGTGGTCGGTCCGGATCTCGAGCGCCCCGTTCCCCGAGACGGTGGCGGGGACGGGCAGATCACCGACCCCGGTGCCGGGGGGGGAGCCTGAACCGGATCGTCGCCTCCCCGACGTCGCGTCCACCGAGCGAGCCGGGCGGCCCCTGGGCGATGATCCGTCCCGCGCTGATCACGGCCACGCGATCGGCCAGGGCTTCGGCCTCGTCCATGTAGTGGGTAGTGAGGATCACCGTCGTGCCCCCACCCGTCATCGCACGGACCAGGTCCCAGGCGCCGCGCCGGGCAGTCGGGTCGAACCCGGTGGTGGGTTCGTCCAGCACGAGCAGTTCCGGGTTGCCGATGATCCCGAGACCGAGGTCGAGGCGCCGCTGTTGGCCACCCGACAGCGCCTTCACTCGCGCGTTCGCCTTGGTGTCGAGACCGACGAGCTCGAGGACCTCGTCGACCGGGCGGGGCCGGGGGTAGTACCCGGCGTTTCGGGTGAGGGCCTGGCGAACCGAGAGGAACGGCTCGACGGCCAACTCCTGCAGGACCACGCCCAGGCGCTCGCGCAACTGGCGGCTGGTGGAGCGGTCGGCGGGGTCGTAGCCGAGCACGTCGACCCGGCCGCGGTCGCGGGAGCGGAATCCCTCGAGGATCTCGATGGTCGTCGTCTTGCCGGCTCCGTTGGGCCCGAGCAGGGCGAAGACCTCACCCTGCTCCACTACGAAGGTCACGTCCTTGACAGCGTCGATCTCGCCGTAGCGCTTGCTCAGATGCTCCACCGAAACAGCCGCCGCGCGGTCCCTCCGGGCGCCATGTGCCAAATCGGGTTCGAACCCATGCGTACGCCCGCCGCGGGGACGTCACCGTCGGGTGAAAGGCTTCGGACCAACGTTACCGTCGATCTCGCCAGCCATTGTTCATCAGTGGTACGGATGCCGAGCCAATAGCATTGCGGCCCACCGCCGGGAATCGGTTTCGGCACGACCGCAGGGATGGCGCTCGTGAACACGTTCCTCTCCGAGGTAAGAGAGACTGTCTTTCCAGGTCGAGACGCAGCGTTCGGCCCGCTCCCGCCGCTGCTCCTCGCCCTGACCGTGGTCACCGGTCTGGTCGATTCCTTCAGCTATCTGGTTCTCGGCCATGTATTCGTGGCCAACATGACCGGGAATGTCGTGTTCCTGGCTTTTGCGCTGGTCGGCGCAGCGGGATTCTCGATACCCGCATCTCTGGCGGCTCTCTGCTCGTTCGGTCTGGGTGCGGTGATCGGAGGCCGAATGAGCTCCCGCCTGGCACAACACCGGGCGCACCTCTTGAGCACGTGCACGACCATCCAGGCGTCGTTCATCGCCGTGTCCGTCGTCCTGGCCGCGTTGCGTGGCACGCCGGTGACAACGGGGTTTCGCTACGGCCTGATCGTCGTGCTCGGCATCTCGATGGGCATCCAGAACGCCGCCGCCCGAAAACTCGCCGTGCCCGATCTGACCACGACGGTCCTCACGATGACGATCACCGGGATGACCGCCGACAGCGCGATCGGGGAGCGGAGCGGGGCGAGAGTGGGACGACGCGGTATGACGGTGATCTCCATGTTCGTCGGCGCCGTCGTCGGGGCCCTGCTCATCGTGCATGGGCAGATCGCGTACCCCCTCGGCATCGCCCTGGTGGTGACGGCAGGAGTGAGCGGCACCACCCGGGTCCTCGGATCCTCGGATCCGGCCTGGACGTCGGCGGCCCGCTGAGGGCCTTCGTAACGGCCTGGGGTGCCCGGAAGCCTCAGGCCGGCGCGGCCGGCATCGGTGGGTTGGCGCGGGGCCGTGTGATCTCGAAGAACCCGGGCTCGGCCGCGATCACCTGCACGGCGTCCCAGAGGCGGACGGCGGCGTCACCGGTGGGAGCCGGCGCCATCACCGGTCCCTTGAAACCGTAGGGCGGATCGGCCCGCACGACGATCGTCGGAGTCTGGGTCTTGGGGCCGCCGAACGCGTAGGCGTCCTCCATGGCCTCGATGATCGGGGTGTCCCACTTGTCGTCGTCCGCCGCTCCCACGAGATCGGCGGAGAGCCCACTGGCCGCCACGCACGTCGCCAACAGCTCGTCTGCGGGTGGGCGCGCCGGGCCGAAGAACCGAGAACCCCACTCGGCGAAGAGTGCGTCAACGGCGGGCTCGCCGGCGCTGGCCCGAGCGGCCTCGAAGATGCGCAGCATCCGATGCGAGACGGCGTGGCCCGCCAGTGCGGCCTTGCGGAAATGCTCCGGCACGGTGGGTGCGACGCCATAGTCGTCGCGGATCTCGAGGCAGTAGGAGCGCCAGGTCACCACCAGGTCTCGCCGCGGGGCGATCTCGTCGACCCACCGGGATGTCACCCACGCCCACGGACAACTGGGGTCCACGAATACTTCGACGTCGGTCACGCTGCCAGGATAGACGAGGTATTTCGCCCGCTCCGGTCGGGAACACAGCCGGACGCCGGGAGCTGAGCACGACCGCGCTGGTCGCGTTAGACCAGGACGATGCGGCGTAAAGGTTGACGGCGTAGCAGCACGAGCACGAGCACGAGGGACAGGAGTCTCCATGGCATCGTCACTAAAGTTCCGCGACCTTCCCGGCCGGGTGATCACGGGTGCGTACATCCTGCATGCGGGCCTCCAGAAATGGAACGCCGAGGAGGCGCGCGCCGTCGCCATCCATGGCATGGCCGCCGGGGCGTTCCCCGTCCTGGACGAGATCCCCCCGACCCGGTTCATCCGCCTCCTCGCCGCCGGCGAGATCGCCACCGGGGTAGTGCTGCTGTCACCGTTCGTGTCCTCCGCCGTGGCCGGCGCCGCGCTCACCGCCTTCTCCGGCTCCCTCGTGGCGATGTACGCGCGCACCCCCGCCCTCCGTGAGCCCGGCAGCATCTGGCCGAGCACGGCAGGCACCGCTGTGAGCAAGGACGTCTGGATGCTGGGCATCGGCCTGGGTCTGTTGGCCGATGCGGTCGGTCGGCGAAGGTCGAAGCCGACCGACCCTGACGTCTAGCCTCGACGCCGGTCTCGGCCCGCCGGCCTCGGATCGAGCGCGGCCGGCCCGGCAGGAAGAACGGGTTCCGGGAGGGAACACCCCCGGCGTCGGCGGTGTTGACGCAGATGATGACCGAGCCTTTCGTGTACGCCGATTTCTGGTTCGACCCATTGTGCCCGTGGGCGTGGATTACCTCGCGGTGGATGCTCGAGGTCGAGCGGGTCAGGCCGGTGCGAACCCGCTGGCACGTGATGTCACTCGCGTACCTCAACCTGGTTCAACACGGGGGTGAGGGGTTGAGCGACCAGTATCGCGAGCGCATGGAGCAGGCCTGGGGCCCGATCCGGATCTGCGCCGCGGCGGCGGCCGAGCGCGGTGACGACATCCTGCTTCCGATCTACACGGCCCTGGGCACCCGCTTCCATGTCGAGCAGCGCCGGGACGCCGCCGCATTGGCCGAGGCGGTCGACGAGTTGGGCTTACCCTCTTCGGTGCTCGATGCCGCTCTCCGGACGGATTTCGACGACGCCATCAAGGCATCACACCAGGCCGGCATGGACCTGGTCGGGCTCGACGTCGGTACGCCGATCATCAGTGTCGAGGGCAACGCCTTCTTCGGCCCCGTGGTGACACCGATACCTCGCGGCGAGGCCGCCGGGCGTCTGTGGGACGGTGTGCTGGCCGTGACCGCAACCGACGGATTCTTCGAGCTCAAGCGGACCCGGGACCGAAAACCCAGTTTCGATTGAACGGACCGGACCGATCGTTTGGTGGGTCCCGTTACGAGGTCGTCGGGGTGGTCGGGGTGGTCGTGATCGTGGCACCGGCCGGCAACTGGAAGAGTGACGCGGGTGGCGTCGCCGAGTAGCTCTTGATCTCGAAGCTCGTCGAGTCCGAGGCGACCTTCACGTAGCCGAGGATGCCCTGGGCCGTCGTGCAGATCGTGCTGGTCCCCGGGACCCCCGGAGCATTGAAGTCCACGCACTGCATGCTGAAGCCGTTGACCGACATCGTCGACGAGGTCACCTTGTCACCGGCGATACCGGCCGCCAGCGAGAAGTCCTTGAGGAACGTGGTCCAGTGCGACGGTGTGTAGAAGTCGAAGATCTGGTTCTCGGCGGCGGCGTCGGCGGTGCCTAGTTTTTGGCACCTCGGTCCCGACCCGGCCGCCGCCGGCGTGCACGAGTACTCGCCCGAGGAGTTCACGATGAGATCGACGGTGCTGGTACTGCCACCTGTCGGTGTGTCCACGAAGGCGAGCCCCTTGGGTGGCTGCACCGCATACACGACGGTGGCAGGCGTGCCACCCGTGGTCACGTATGTAGCCTCGAACGTCGTCCCTTCACTCGATTTGATCTGATTGGTGAAGGTGTCGATGGTTGCCTTGTTTCCCTTCACGTCGTGCTCGATCTTTCTGGCCGCGTTCACGACTCCGCAACAGGCGAGCCCGAAACTGCTCAATACGAACGCGACGGCGATGACTCCCGCGCTGCGGCGGCGACCGAGCAGAGTCGCAATCCCGTCGTTGTTCCGGTTCATTGCTCTGCCTCCCGGGGGGACCGTGCCGTGAAGCGACTGGACGCGCGGCAACTCCAGGACCGAGGATACGTCCTGTCCGGCTCCTATGGCTGAATCCCCGTTCGTCCCTGAGCCGAGGCCTCCAGGATCGGGGGCTCTGTGCCCCGAGGAGTCGCTGGCACACATGGACCGGCCGTCTTCCACACCACATATCGACGGGACGTTTTGTAACGCATTTGCAAAGGCCATTGCTCTGGTCCCCTATCGGTTCGAGGGTCCATGATGGGAACCGTGTTGCTGCCCCGCTCAGACGGAATCGGTCGTCAGTGGTTCGGCGATGCGCGGGATGACGGTCGGCGTATGGAAGTTTCTTGGCACCCCGATGAGGGGATCGTCATCGTCAGCCTCTGGCACGGTTCGATCTGCCGAGCGACCTTCCGCCTCCCGGTCGATCAGGCTCCGGCGTTGATCCAGACGCTGGCGGACGCGTTGGGTGATGCCGTGCAGTCCGCGCCGCCTTCGGGCTCGAGAGGCGGCCGCGACCGGCCTTCGTCGTTGCTCGACATGGGCCGCGAGCGACTGAGGAAGCACGTCGCCGAGATCGTCGCGTTGGAGGGACGCTCCAGGCACTGACCGGTGCTTTGCGCGACCCCCCCAGGACATACTTGGACATGGACACGTCCTCGGCACACGATCCCTATTACCGCGCCGATCTCGCCCTGATCCATCACCTCGGGTTCGGATTCCACGCCGACGCCTGTGCGCCGGCCATCATCGACCTCCTGACCTCTGTTCGTGAATGTGACGGCCTCGTGGTCGAGATCGGGTGCGGAAGTGGTCTGCTCACCCGCCACCTCGTCGAGGCCGGACACCGGGTGATCGCCACCGACGCCTCGACCGCCATGCTCGACCTGGCGCGCCGGCACGCTCCGGGAGCAGACTTCCGCGCCCTGCGCCTCCCCGATGAGCCGGTCCCCCGGGCCGATGCCATCGTGTCGGTGGGCCATGTCCTGAGCTACCTCGACGACGAGGCCGGCGTCGACCGGGCCCTCGTAGCGCTGGCCGGCGCCCTCCGGCCCGGCGGGGTGCTGGCCATCGACCTGTGCGACCTGGCCTACGGCCGCGCCCGACTGCACGCGCCGACCCTGGCACACCGCCATGACCAATGGGTGCTCGTGACCGAGTTCTCGGCCCCGGCGCCGAACCGCTTCGTGCGCCAGATGACGACGTTCGTCAAGAATCCCGACGACTCGTGGCGGCGCGGCGACGAGAGGCACGAGAACGTCCTGGTCGACACGTCGCGCTTGCCCCGGCTCCTGGCTGAGCACGGCGTGGACGCCTCCATCGCGTCCTCGTTCGGGATCGAGGAGCTGCCGGTCGGCCTCGTGACGGTGGTGGGGCACCGACCCCGTTAAGGGCGAGCTCCACCTATGAGCGCGACCTACTAGCGCGGTGGGCCGAAGTAGGCCACCATCGCGGCCATGCGCATCCTGTCCCTGCTGCCGTCCGCCACCGAGATCGTCTACGCCCTCGGTCTCGAGGACGACCTCGTAGGAGTGACTCACGAATGTGACTGGCCCCCGGCCGCCCGCGCCAAGAGGTCGGTGTCGTTCTCTGCGCTGCCGGCCGCCGACGAACCGGCCGAGATCGATCGGTTGGTGAGCGCCAGCATCAACGGCGGCGAGCCGATCTACCGCCTCGACAACGACGCGGTACGAGAGCTTCGACCCGATCTCGTGCTCACCCAGGATCTCTGTGCGGTGTGTGCCGTGCCCTCCGGGCACGTCAACGATGCCCTCGAGCTCCTCGGTTGTCGCGCCGAGGTCCTCTCCATGGATCCGAGCTCGCTCGGCGAGGTCCTCGATTGCATCCTGCGCGTCGGCACCGTCACCGGGACCGAGAGCGCGGCCACGGCCCTGGTCGACGGCCTGCGCGCCAGGCTCCGAGCGGTGTCGGACGGTGTGGCCGGGAGGGAGAGACCCCGCACCTTCGCCCTCGAATGGTCCGATCCCCCCTTCAACGGTGGGCACTGGGTGCCCGAGATGATCGAGCTGGCCGGGGCCGAGCCGGTCCTCGCCAGCCGCGGGACACCGTCGGTGCGGGTCTCCTGGGATCAGATCGTGTCGGCCTCGCCCCAGGCCGTGGTGTTCATGCCCTGCGGGTACGACCTCGATGGTGCCGTCGCCGAGGCGGGCCCGCTCCTCGATCGTCCCGAGATCTCCGACACGGCGTTCTTCGCCGTCGATGCCAGTTCTTACTTCTCCCGTCCCGGACCGCGTCTCGTCGACGGCGTGGAGATCCTGGCGTCGGCCCTCCATCCCGAGACAGCACCCGAGAGCCCCGCGGGTACTGTTCGTCGACTGCGGTAGTCGACGCGCGAGACGAGGGACCACGATGGCGACCGAGACCCTTTGTTACGACCCACTCGACCCCGAGCTGTGGCGCGACCCGTACCCGACGTACGCGCGCCTGCGGGACGAAGACCCGGTCCACTTCGTCACGAAGCGGGGATTCTGGGTCCTGTCGCGCTTCGCGGACGTGATGGCCGCTACGTGCGACACCACCACCTTCTCTTCCGCCCACGGCCTCACCTTCGAAGAGGACGAGATCACGAAACTGGGTCTCATGCCGACGCTGGTGATGATGGACCGTCCCCGCCACACCCTGTACCGGCGACTGGTCAACGCCATGTTCACCCCGAGAGCGGTGTCCGAACGCGAACGCGCCGTGCGAGCCTTCACGAGGACTTGCGTGGAGCACATCGCCGATATGGGTGACGCCGACTTCATCGCCGAGGTCGCCTCCCCCCTGCCGTCGTTCGTCGTGGCCGACTATCTCGGCGTCCCCGACAGTGATCGCGCCGCCTTCGGCACCTGGAGCAGCGCCATCGTGCAGGCCAACGCCAGCGGCAACGTGCTCTCGGCCGGTCAGGCCGTGGGCGAGCTCTACGGGTATTTCACCGAGCTCGCCACTTCCAAGAAAGGCGGCTCTGGCATCGACATGATCTCGGTGCTGCTCGAGTCCGAGATCGACGGCCGTCCGGTCAGCATCGAAGAGATCCTCGGGTTCTGTTTCGTGATGGTGGCCGGGGGCAACGACACCGCTGCGGGGCTCATCGGAGGCACCGCCGCCCTCCTGAGCGAGCATCCCGGACAACGTCGGCTCTTGACCTCGGAGCCGGGACGGGTAGCGGGCGCCGTGGAAGAGCTTCTCCGCTTCCTCTCACCCGTGCAGGGCCTGTCGCGCACGACCACCGCAGAGGTGACGCTGGGCCCCCCGAACGGCCCTGTCACCGTCCCGGCCGCCGCCAAGGTCCACCTCCTGTTCGCCTCGGCCAACCGCGATCCCCGGGAGTTCGGCCCTGATGCGGGCATGCTGGATGTCACCCGGGACATGGCGCGCACCCTGGCCTTCAGCTCGGGCCCGCACCACTGCCTGGGGGCCGCGGCGGCCCGACTCGAGGGGCGCGTCGTCATCGAGGAACTGCTTCGGGTCATGCCCGACTTCGTGACGGACGCCGGTGCCGGCCGCTACGCGCCCGGACCCTTCACCCGCCGCTTCGAGTACCTGCCCATCCGAGCCAACGGGTGAGAACCCGCCCCGGCGGGTGATCCCGCTGTGGACATCGATCCTGGTGCTTGGGGGACCCGGCGCAGACGGGACGAATCGGGTGACCTTCGTTGACCTGGGCCTGGATCCCAATTGTCACGATTCGTGTTTACAAACTCACGCAGTGCGGTAGAGAATCGATCAGAGCCTCACACGGCCCTGTCCTCTTGGGGGCATCAGCGAGCGAGACGCCACTCCCCCGGCGGGTGACGGGATCGAGCCACCGACCTTCGACTCAGGAGTCCTCATGTTCGAGACCAGGCGTATGGCAAAGAGCCTCACGGGCGTGGCATTGGCGGTCGCACTCCTCTCGGGGGGAGCGGCGTCGGCGACGACGTTGCGGGCCTCGGCGGGACATTCGACCGGCGACCGCCACCACGGCCGGCACCACCCGGTCGTACCTGCAGGGGTGTTCGGGATCGTGGCATCAGTCAACGGGTCCACCACGGCCGGGGCATGCGGGCTCGCCGGCACCGCCGGAACCTTCACGCTCACCGCCTTCCACGG
>Ga0209415_10015814_pt1 | contig 12197 bp, 11 predicted proteins | sample PeaSoiSIISIP2007_FD_187696 | JGI IMG/M metagenome (GOLD analysis project Ga0209415, IMG submission 187696) | Peat soil microbial communities from Weissenstadt, Germany - SII-SIP-2007 (SPAdes) (version 2) | ecosystem: Environmental > Terrestrial > Soil > Wetlands > Peat | place: Germany... | reverse complement strand
TCGTGGGCCTTGCACCAGATGAACTCCTCGATGTCGGGGTGGTCCACGTCGAGGATGACCATCTTGGCCGCGCGGCGCGTCTTGCCGCCGGACTTGATGGTTCCGGCCGAGGCGTCGGCACCGCGCATGAACGACACTGGCCCACTCGCCGTGCCGCCGCCCTCGAGGGCCTCGGCGCTCGAGCGGATCTTCGAGAGGTTCACGCCCGCACCCGAGCCACCCTTGAAGATGATGCCCTCCTCGGTGTACCAGTTCAGGATCGATCGCATCGAGTCATCGACCGAGAGGATGAAGCAGGCGCTGGCCTGTTGCGGGACGCCCTTCACGCCGATGTTGAACCACACCGGTGAATTGAAGGCGGCCCGCTGGGTGATGAGGAGGTACTTCAGCTCGGCGCGAAAGTTCTCGGCCTCTTCCTCGTCGACGAAGTAGTCGCGCTCGACGCCCCACTGGGTGATCGTATCGACGATGCGATCGGCCACCTGCTTCAGTGACGTCTCTCGCTCGGGCGTGTCGAGCGTGCCCCGGAAGTACTTTTGGGCGAGGATATTCGTCGCATTGAACGACCAGCTCGCCGGCACCTCGACATCGAGCTGTTCAAAGGCGACCGACCCATCGCGGAAGTTCGTGATACGCGCGTCGCGGCGGTCCCAGACGACTTCGTCGTAGGGGTGACGATCCTCGGTGGTGAAGTAGCGGCGGATCCCAATCCCGAGTCGCTGAGGTGCGATAGCCATATCTCTCTCTTCTTCCTGTACCGACACTAAGAACGCGTCCGGCGACGTCGAATCGAGATGTCAAGGTCAAATTCCCTTGGCCCCCCAGCCACAATATGTAGTGGCTAAACCAAAACCCGTCGCAAGATGCTGTGTTATTACAGCACTGTAATTACATCGTGTCAACTACTTTCTTGAAGACTTTTTCACAACAGTGCGTACCCCAGCCTAGGGCCCGAAACTGGCCGTTCGCCTCGGTAGCCTGATCCGCGTGAAGCTGATCCTCGCCCTCGACGCCGGCACCACCGGGGTGAGAACCGTGGCCTTTGACCGCGACCTCGACGTGGTCGCCGAGTCCCACCGCGAACTGACTCAGTATTACCCCTCCCCCGGCGAGGTCGAGCACGACCCCGCCGAAATCACCACCCTCGCGACCGCCACCCTGCGCGACGTGGCCGCGCGCGCCCGTTCCGCCGGCCACCACGTGGCAGCCGTTGGGATCACGAACCAACGCGAAACAACGGTCGGCTTCGATCGCGAAACCGGAAGCGTCTTTCACCGGGCGATCGTCTGGCAGGATCGGCGCACCGCGCCGCTCTGCCAGGCGCTCGAGCGCGAGGGCCGGGGTGACGAGGTCCGCGCCACGACGGGACTCGTCCTCGACTCCTACTTCTCGGCGACCAAGATGCAGTGGATGCTCGAACGGGGTCTGGCCGACGCGTCGAGCGCACCCAGTTTCGCCACGATCGACACTTGGCTCACCTGGGCCCTATCGGGCGGCGCCTTTCTCACCGAGCCGTCGAACGCCTCGCGCACGTCGCTGCTCGATCTCGCCACGCTCGACTGGTCGCCAACGATGTCGGATCTCTTTGGGGTCTCGCGTTCGATGCTCGCCGACATTGTTCCCTCGTCGAGTCACTTCGCCGCCGTGAGCGGCGAGGTCGTGCCCGAGCTCGCCGGCGTGCCTATTACTGGCGTCTTAGGCGACCAGCAGGCGGCGCTCTTCGGCCAGGCGTGCTTCGCACCCGGCACCGTCAAGGCGACCTACGGCACGGGTGCCTTCGTCCTCGCCAACGCCGGCGACTCGGCGCCGCCCGTCGTACGAGGGCTGCTCGGCACTGTCGCGTGGGATCTGGGCGAGCGCGGTGGCGCGACGTACGCGCTCGAGGGCTCCGCCTTCGTCGCCGGCGCCGCCGTGCAGTGGTTGCGCGATCTCGGGGTGATCAACGCGGCGAGCGACCTCGAGGCGCTCGCCGCATCCGTTGCCGACTCCGCCGGCGTGCAGTTCGTCCCGGCCTTCACGGGGCTGGGCTCGCCCTTCTGGAACCCCGACGCGCGCGGCTCGCTGAGCGGTCTGAGCCGGGGCGTCGGACGAGGTGAGATTGCGCGCGCCCTCATCGAGGCGCTCGCCTACCAGGTGCGCGCGATCACCGATGAGTTCCGCCGTTGCGGTGTCGAGCTTGTGGAACTGCGCGCCGACGGCGGGGTCGCAGCGATGGACATGCTGCTCCAACTGCAGGCGACGAACTCACGTGTCGAGGTATTGCGCAGCTCGACGCTCGAGGCGACGGCGCGCGGCGCAGCGAGCATCGCCGGACTCGCCATCGGCTTCTGGTCCTCGCTCGAAGACCTGGCGGCCCGCTGGCGCGGCGACGCGCGTTTTCTCCCCGGCGATCCCCTCTTCGTCGACGCCGGCTACAGCGCGTGGCTACGAGCGCTCGAGCGGGCCTGAGGTAGTTTCAACCAAGCGAGAGGGACAGTGGAGACGTATCAGACTCGAGTGCTGCGCGACGGTTTGGGCTTCGGCGAAGCGCCGCGCTGGCACGAGGGCCGGCTCTGGTTCTCCGACTTCTACCGCCGCGGCATCTTCTCCCTCGATGAGAGCGGCACGGACGAACGCCTTGAGCATGAAGTACCTGGTCAACCCTCAGGTTTGGGCTGGCTCGCCAACGGGGACCTGCTCTACGTCTCGATGACTGACCAGCGCGTGATGCGACTCCACGAGGCTCACCCGTCGCTCTTCGCCGATATCTCCCCCTACTGCGGCTTCTGGGCCAACGACATGGTCGTTGCAGCGAGCGGCGTCAGCTACGTGGGCAGCTTCGGCTTCGACCTCGACGTGACGCTGCGCGAAGTCGGCATCGGGGGCCTCCTCGCCGCCGTTCGAACGACGAACCTCATCGTGCTCGGCACCGACGGCGACGTGCGCCAGGTCGTCGCGGAGATGGCATTTCCCAATGGCGCGGTGATCACGCCCGACGGAGGGACCTTGGTCGTCGGCGAGACACTGGCCTATCGTCTCACGGCCTTTGACATCGAGAGCGACGGCACGCTTAACAACCGACGAACCTGGGCGCAGCTGGAGTACGTGGCGACCGACGGGATGTGCCTCGACGACGAGGGCCAGATCTGGCTCGCCCAGGCCAACGCACACCGCTGCCTGCGTGTCAGCGAAGGCGGCGAAGTCACCGGCGTCGTCGAAACCAGCCAGCGAGCGTTCGCTTGCGCGCTCGGCGGTGGCGATCGCCGCACGCTCTTCGTGATGAGCGCACCAACGAGTGACCGCTTCAAGGTCGCCGACTCGAGGGCCGCGAAGATCGAAGTGGCTCGCGTCGCTCGGCCTGGCGCTGGATGGCCCTAGATCAACCGAGCTTGGTGAGCGCCCGACGCAGATTGCGCACCGCCTGGTGGATGCGCAACTCGTTCTCGATCAGCGCGAAACGCACGTGCCCGTCGCCCCCCGCGCCAAAGCCCACACCCGGACTCGTGGCGACGTCGGCCTCTTGGATGAGAAAGGTGGCGAAGTCGAGCGAGGACATCTCGCGGTACGGCTCGGGGATGGGCGCCCACACGAACATCGAGCCTCGCGGTGGCGTGACGTCCCAGCCGATGCGCTTCAGTCCCTCGATGAGCGCGTCCCGGCGCGACTGGTAGATCGCCCGGAGCTGTTCGGGGTATTCGACCGCCTCGTTCATCGCGACGATCGCGGCGATCTGCACGGGCTGAAACGTGCCGTAGTCGAGGTAGCTCTTCAACTTGGTCAACGCCGCGACGATCTCGGCGTTGCCCACAAGAAAGCCCACGCGCCAGCCGGCCATCGAGAAGGACTTGGTGAGCGTGTAGAGCTCGACGCAGCACTCCTTGGCCCGGGGCACCTGCAGGATCGAGGGAGGACGATAGCCGTCGAAGCCCAGGTCGGCGTAGGCGAAGTCGTGGCAGATCACGACGTCGCGCTCGAGCGCAAAGTCCACGAGCCGCTCCATGAAGGCGAGATCGACGCAGGCACTCGTCGGGTTGTGCGGGAACGAGATGACGATCACGCGCGGCTTGATGACGGCGAGGTCCCAGGCTGCCAGCAGCCCTTCAAAGAAGTCGTCGCCCGGATCGGTCGAGCTGGTGCCTGGATCGACGATGGGCACCGTAATGACGTGGGCGCCGGCAAACCCCGGTCCAGCCAGGTGGATCGGGTAGCTCGGACTGGGCACAATCGCCGCGTCACCGGGGCCGAGCAGCACCCACATGAGATGGGTGAAGCCCTCCTTGGCGCCGATGGTGGTAACGACCTCGCGCTCGGGGTCGAGCTCGACGTCAAAGAGGCGCTGGTAGCGCGTCGCGATCGCGAGACGAAGGTTGGGGATTCCCCGGCTCGCGCTGTAACGGTGGTTCTTGGGGTTGTGGGCCGCTTCGGCCAACTTCTCCACCGCGACGTCGGGGCTCGGCAGGTCGGGATTGCCAAAGCCAAAGTCGACGACGTCCCGGCCGGCGGCGCGCGCCTCGGCCTTGAGGCCGTTGATCTCGGCGAACACGTAGGGCGGCAGTCCCGTGACGCGGCGAAACTCCATCCATCAACCGTAGTGAGTCAGTGCGACGTGCGCCATTCTCGCAGCGCCTCGATGCCCGACGGCGAGCTCGCAATGGCCCACGTGGCGCCCGCGTCGCGAAGTGCGCTCAGCGTCGCTGCGGAGGCGTCGTCGAGTGGACCTGCCCAGTTCACCGGACCCAACGAGGCGGCTTCGGCGACGGCTTCCGGCGCCGCAGCCCACAGGTTGATTTCGGCGCCGAGGTTGCGCGCCAATTCATTGGTGCGAGGCGAGCCGGCGCCACACCACACGGTCATGCGCGGCGCGAGGGCGGCGATCACTTCAACGAGCATCGCTCGGCGATCGGCGGCCGGGCGATCATCGAGACCGTAGGCGACCTCTTCACCCTGCGAGAGGTGATCGCCGGTGCCGACGGCCGCGATGACCCTTCCGGGCGCCATTGTCTCAAGGGTCCTAAAGCGCTCGATCAACTCATCGTTTCCATAAAGCCCGACGCGCGCCACGAGCGGACCAACCCAGAGCGAGGGCCAGCGCGTTGCGATAGCCGCGAGCACGGGAAACGGAGCGAGCGCCGGACGCTGCGGTTGGCCCATGGGCCAGAGGTGGTCGAATGCGAAAACGCCGTCGAGCCGAGCCCTGGCTGCGACGGCGGCGACGGCGAGGGCTTCCTCCGCGCCATCTCGGAACGTCGGCAGCATCACCCCGAGCTTCACGCTCGGTCAAATGCCACAAGCGCGGCGCCCATCGCGCCCGAGCGGGGACCGAACATCGATGCCGTAACCGTGATGGTGGGCCGAGCGTCGTAGCCCTCCACGAGGTCGGCGAGGTACTCGCGCGCCGCGGGCAGCACGAGCTCCGAGGCACTCGAGAGCCCACCGCCGATCACGAAGTGTCCACAGTCGAGGATCGCCGTGAGGTTGGCCAGGCCGAGCGCCAGCCACCAGCCGACTTCGCGCAGCAGCGTCACCGCTTCGTCGAGCCCGGCGGTCGCCGCGTCGGTCACGTCCTCGGCACGCACGCCGCAGGGATCGCCGCCACGTCGCTCGACCAGCGTCGAAAGTCGTCCTTCGAGGGCGGCGTCGCGGGTCAGACGCTGAAGACCACCGCCCGAGGCGTAGCGCTCCCAGCAGCCCCGCAGTCCGCAAGGACACGGCACGCCGTTGGCCGCGACCACCATGTGGCCGATCTCACCGGCGAAGCCGCTGCGCCCGCGAACGAGACGACCATCGGCGACGACCCCGCCGCCGATGCCAGTGCCAAGAGTCACCATGACGAAGTCGCCGATGCCCCTCGCCGCACCCCACTCGTGCTCGGCCAACGCGGCGCAGTTCGCGTCGTTCTCTGCGTAGACGCTCGAATTGCCCAGCTCGGCACTGAGCAATGCGCCGAGGTCAGCGCCCGAGGCCGTCTGGAGATTCGGCGCGAACGAGAGATGGCCGTCGCGGCGCATCATGCCGGGCAGTCCGACCCCTACGGGCACCTGCGACGGATCGAGTCCCTGCCGCTCACAGAGCTCGTAGACCTGCTTCACGAGGACCCTCGCCGTGGCCTCGCCGGCGCCGAACCCCTCGTCGTGGGGCGTCTGCGACTTGAGCGCACCGAGCACTCGTCCGTCGCGCGCCACCATGAGCGCGAGCGCCTTGGTTCCCCCGACATCGACACCGATGGCGACGTCGCTCAAGGCTGCGCCTCGGCCCGAAGCTTTAGTTCGCGCAGGGCCTGGGTCTGGATGCGCTGGGCCGCGCGCGACTTCACGAAGGCCGGGATGGGTACGAGCAACTCCACCTCGAGCTCGTAGGTGAGTTTCGTGCCCCCGGGCGCCGCTTCGAACCGGTACTGCCCGCTCAGCTCCGAGGTCAGGTCACCACGCACCTGATGCCAAGCGAGGTACTCGGGCGCGCGGCTGTAGTCATAGCGCAAGGTGTACGTCGTCGAGCGGCCAAAGGCGGCTGCGCGGAACTCGACGTCGAGGGGACGCCCCTCACCGTCACGCTCGAGAATGTCGATCCGCTTGAGGTCGCTCACCCAGTCCGCGTAGTGCTCGAAGTCGACGATGACGCGGTAGACAACGTCGGGTGGTGCGTTGACCATCGTCGACTGGGTCGCTCGCTCAGCCACCACACCTCCTCAACTCCACCCTAGGCCGGGGCCATCTCGCTACTGAAGTGGTCGAACGGCTCGAGGCCTCGCGCGAGCTCGAGTGCGAGCCTGTCCCATGAGAAGTTGAGGACGGCCAACTCGCGCGCGTTGCCCGCGAGACGCGCACGCCGATCGCCGTCCAGGATGAGACCGTCGATCGTCACGGCGAGCTCGTGCACGCTGCGAGGGTCCGCCACGACGAGTCCGGTCACGCCGTCGAGCACCGCGTCAGCGCTGCCGCCCGACCGCCCGGCGACCTGGGCGAGCTGGCACGCGGCGGCCTCGAGAAAGACGATGCCGAAGCCCTCCTGCTCGAGGCCGAGCCATCGGCTGCGACAGTCCATCACCATCAGGTCGCACGACGCGATCCAGCTCGGCAACGCCCCGTCGGCGACGCGCCCGAGGAACGTGACCGGCGCCTTCACCCGAGCCGCGAGCCCTTCAAGGCGGGGCCGGTCCCGACCCTCGCCGCCAACGACGATGCGCAGGTTCGGGTGCGAGGCGGCGAGCAGTGCACTCGCGCGAATCAGCGTATCCATACCCTTGCGGGGCACGAGCCGCGAGTACGACGCGACGAGAAAGTCATCCACGCCGAGGCCCATCGACCGGCGAACCTCGACGCGATCCTCCTCGTCGAGGGGACGAAAGCGCAGAGGGTCAACGCCCGGTGGCACCTGCACCACGGGGCAGAGGTACTCGGCCGCGCATCGGCGGGCTTCGCCTTCGGGAAACGAGCCGGCGCAGATCGCGACCTCGGCGTGGCGCAGCACGTAACGAAGCGATGACGCGACGAGCGGCAGCCGGCTCGGCACCGTGACCTCCGCGCCGTGCAGGACAACGCCGTAAGGGCGCGACAGCCACGGCCCAACCAGTCCCAACGGCCACGCGGGATCGAGCAGTACCAGCTCGGGCCGGTGGCGCTCGATTGCCGACTCGATCGCGCGAAATGCACGCAAGGACGGCAGAAACAGTGTCGACGCCTCGATCCGCTCGACGACGAGGTCGCTCGACGCGTCGAAGGCGGTCGCGCCTTCGTGCGAGTTTGCCGTCAGCACGGTCGCGCGACCGTCCTCGAGCCGGCGCCACAGTTCGTACAAGTAGACCTGGATGCCGCCGGTCTTGGGGGGAAAGTCGTTGGTCACCAGGAGGTGGCGCGCCACGGCACTACGCTAGCCAGCCGATCGAACGGGGCTAGCGCTCGAGGGGGCGATACTTCAACGTCGGCACGAGCCCCGCTTGGGTGAAGAGCTCGACGACCTCGGCCTCTTCGCTCGTCATCACCAACTCGTCGGGCGTCTCACCGAGGACGAACGTGACGAGACAGTCCTCGCAGTCGGGCGTGCCGCGTCGCACACACTCATGGCAGCTGATCGAGAGTTCAATCTCCTTGGCCATCGCTCTCCTTTGGTCGTCCTCACACTCTCTCGAGCGCCTGTGACATCAGCGATCGAGAACAGGGCCGATCTCCGAGGCGACCTGCGCGGGGGAAAACACTGCGCCCTCGACCAGCACTCGCAACGTCCTCGGGTCGATGAGAACGAAAAACGGCGGAGCCGTAACGCCAAGAGCCTCCAAGAGTTCCGGCGATACCCAGACGGAGTGCGAGGCGCCTCGCCATTCCTCTGACGGCGTAGCGCTCGCAATCACAACGTCAATGCCGTGGAACACCGAGAGGTCACCGTCCACGAACTGTCGGCAACCGTCGCACAGGGGCTTCACGGCGATGACGAGCGTGGGTCGGTCTATGACCAGTTGGCGCTTCTCGCCCTCGAGCGAGCAACCGCGTAGGAGCCGCGGCGCCGTCCGGTCGCGAGGGGGGTCGAAGGAGCGAGCTCGAAAGTCGCTCACTCGGGCTCGGCAAGTACTTCAACGCCGCGACCGTGCCCGCACCAGCGGCACGTCACCGAGTCGACGTGGTGGGCGATCACCTCGGGTTCCTCGACGCTCAGTTCCCCGCTCACGCTGAAGTGGTGAAACGAACGCACCGAGGTCGTCTCCACAACGTCGAAGCGCGTCAGGTTCCCGCACGCGTTGCAGCGGTAGCGGTAAGTCACGAACTCACGGTACTGGGACTAGCAATTCGTCATTCGAGGCGACGGCGTTGCCACTCGTCGGGTCGCACTTCGAGTTGGTAGGGGTCTGGGTCCTCGTACGTGAAGACGGTGTCCAGGGGAATCGCGGGACTCTCGACGCTGACGCGTTCGGCGTCGATCAATCGGCAAAGAGCCGCCGGATGGCGCACGAGTCCGACGAGGATCGGCCCGGCGGCCGTTTCGAGGTAGACGTAGCCGCGCCGCACGAGCCGTTCGCTCATGCGTTGGTCGATGCGCGTCGCGAGCACGTCTCGCATTTCAATCGACGTGCGGTAGCGGCGCATGATGCCGCCTTCGACGACGACGCGAGCGTTGGTGACGTGGACCTTGTGGGAACGCCAGCGCCACGTCCGCGTCAGCGTCACGATTGCGAGAGGAAGAACAAGCACCACGAGCAGCCAATCCTCGATTCGATGGATGATCGAGTAACGAGACGCCGCCTCGACGACGAGTGCGGCCGTTGTGATCGTCAGGAGAAGCGGACGCCAGACGCCGTGCGACACCGGGGTTACCGAAATTATTCGCGTTTCGCCCTCGCGCCATTGGCCGCGCCAACTCATACCTCCCAGAGTAAAGAGTGCCGCTTCTAAAAGGGCGGACGGGGCGCCGGACGGCGAAACGGCCGGGACGTCTCAGACATTTCTAAGTTGCGTCGCGGTAGTCACGAAGTACGTCGAGAGTGCCTCGAGCTGCGCGTCGTCCAGCTGGTCGCGCACGGATTCGAGCGCCACGCTCATCGCTGCCAGCCAGGCGTCGCGAACGGTCGTGGTGATAGCAAAGCGTGCGTGACGCATCCTCAGGCGCGGATGGCCCCGCTCCCTTTCGTACGTGTTCGGCCCTCCCCAGTACTGGGCGAGGAAGAGCGCCAGATGACGTCGCGACTCACTGAGGTCGTCGGGGTACAGGGCTCGCAGCACTTCGTCATGCTCGACCGCGTCATAGAACGCGTCCACTAGTTCGATGAAGAACGACACACCGCCGACCTGCTCGAAGAGAGTGCCGTCCACCTCGACACGCTAACGGGGTGACCTAGAATGGCCCTCTCGCTGCATACTTCACAAGCGGGTGTAGCTCAATGGTAGAGCTCCAGCCTTCCAAGCTGGTCATGCGGGTTCGATTCCCGTCACCCGCTCCACGAGTCTTCGCAATTTTGCCGGACTTCACCGCATTCTTGGCATGCCTGCGCATGACGGCTCGTGACCGAAGTCGGACCTAAGGAAGCGCCGTTATCGCCCAATTGACGCCCTAGATGACAACGCGTCGAAACGCACGGTTCGAACCACTTACCAGCGGTTGACTAGACGCAACAGGCTCGTCGGTGTAGACCTAGGTTAGTTCGGGCCGGGGGATTTGATGGTCCAATCTCATCGCGTTGCAATCGCCGTTGCCGTGGTAATGCTCGCCCCACTCACTTTCCTCTGCGCCACTGGCGCGTCCTCGGCGTCGACAAGCTTGTCTAGAGAACTTCTGACAGTCGACCAGATGCCAATTGGTTGGAGCATCAATAACTCGTCTTTGGGGAGCGGTGTCGGCTGTCTCGGCTCCACGTTTGAGCCAAGGGGCAGTGTGCAAACCGCTGCCGCCGAAAGCAACTTCCAAGCGAGTGGTGGCATCCCAGCGGTCGACGAAATGTTGGCCTCCTTCACCAACGCCAAAGCCGCCTTCAACATAATTGCTGGGAATCTCTTGAAGTGCATCGATGTCAGCGGTAAGGGCAGTGGTTACAAGGTGACGGGCGCCATGGGCGAGATGAGTTTCCCATCGTACGGAGACAAGAGCGAAGCCTTTTCATCTTCCCTTACGACTCAAGGCACGAACCTTGACGAAGTAACGCTCGTCGTTCGTGAAGGAGTCGTCGTACTGGGACTATCCGAGGCGGCGTCGAAATCGGTAGAACTGAACCGGTTCGAAGGCTACGTGAAGCTGGCATTGGAAAAAATTACCGGTGTCCGGCCTCTTGTAAGCGGCGCGCCCACAACGACCACCACTCAACCAACTGCGAGCGCAAGAGCTTCAATCTCATTCTTTGATCAATACGGCGATCCCTACAGGGTGGCTGAGATTAAGTTGATCGATCCCGCCCAGGGTGCCGACCAGTTCATGGCGCCCAAGGCAGGTTTCCGATTCGCCGCTGTCGTCTTCCGTGTCACCGACACCGGTCGAAATCAAATTACGGATGACGCCAACGTCGACGCCTCCGTCGTTGGTAGCAATGACCATGCGTACTCGGCCGATTTCGACAGCGTCGCTCAATGCACGAACTTTCATGAAGGCGAATACTCACTCACTGCCGGTGAGTCCGCTGTTGGATGCGTCGTATTTCAGCTTCCAATTCGTGTGAGCGTCGCCATGGTGGACTGGTCACCGTCTGGGGGCTTCGGAAGGTCCTTCGGGCGATGGAAAGTCAAGAATTGAGGACCGAGACCTTGCGAATCTGCTCGCCGCGTCTTGCGGCCATCGAACGTCACTGCGCTTAGGCCCGGCGTCGCTCAATTGACTAAAGAGGCGGCCGCGATGGAGCAACAGACATCACGGCGTCGAGCCGGCAACTGTTGAACGGGCCAGACCGCACTCGGAGCAACTGGTCGGTTGCGATAGCCCACACGACGAATTTCGAGGACGTGGAACCAAGGTGCGAGCAGTAGGCGACCATTGCTTAGATCACCAATGGACCGGACCCCAGTTCGTCTGAACTCTTTTTTCCCAGCGCCCTCCTAGAGAGCGGTTTCTCGATTCGTAGTTAGCAACTCGACGAAGAACCGGCACTACTCACGTGGGGTCGTGATTCGCTCTTTGGTCTCGTCCCGAGAGGATCTAAGTCCAATGCGGTTGGTGCTCGAGACGCGCTCCTATCGATCGATGCCTGAGCCCTACGCTTGGCCGTTGCCAAAGCCGTTGCCGTTGCCGTTGCCGTTGCCGCTGCTACGGCCGTTTCCGTTGCCTTTGCCGGAATCCTTGCCACCGCCACCGTTGCTGTTGCCGGGACCGCGTCCGCTGCCGTTTCCGGGCGCAGCGCTGGCGCTAATGCCGTTGGTGTCTCCGTTGCCGTAACCGCTGTTGCCGCCGGCTTCTCCTCCATTGGCGCTACCGCTGCCACTGCCGACGACGTTGCCGAAACCTTGGCCATTGCCGGGGCCGTTCCCATGGCCGTTGCCGTTGCTGGGACCGTCGCCGACGCCGTTGCTGGCGCCGTTGCTGATGACAATGTCGTTTCCTTGGCCGCTGTTTCCTTTGCCGCCGTTTCCGTTGCCATTTCCGGGGCTGTTGACGGTGCCATTATCGGGTCCGTTGCCAGAGCCGCTACCGCTGCCGCTGCCGACGAAGTTGTTGTTGCCCTTGTCCCTATTGCCATTGCCTTTTCCCGGGCCGTTCCCATTGCCATTACCGTTGCCGTTGCCGTTGCCGTTGCCGTTGCCGTTGCCGTTGCC
>Ga0209415_10015813_pt1 | contig 12197 bp, 8 predicted proteins | sample PeaSoiSIISIP2007_FD_187696 | JGI IMG/M metagenome (GOLD analysis project Ga0209415, IMG submission 187696) | Peat soil microbial communities from Weissenstadt, Germany - SII-SIP-2007 (SPAdes) (version 2) | ecosystem: Environmental > Terrestrial > Soil > Wetlands > Peat | place: Germany... | reverse complement strand
GGACTCGAACCTCCACAGCCTTTCGGCCACAGGTACCTGAAACCTGCGCGTCTACCAATTCCGCCATCTGGGCAGGCCGGGACTGGATAAGGGGCGCGCCCCGTTTGTGTCAATGCCGCAGTGGAGGCGCGGGCATGGACCGGCGGCTCCCACGAAGGCAGATCAAGCGGTCGCGGCTCTTCCCACGATCAGGACACCGGCAGCGGCAATCATCAGCATGCCAACGACGGTCGCGGCATCCGGCACTTGAGCAAACAGAGCGAAACTCCAGAACGCGGCAAACAGCAGGTATGTGTAGTCGAACGTCGCAATGATCGTCGGCGGGGCGGATTGATATGCCTTGGCGAGACCGACACTGATGCCGACCATCAGAGCCGCCAGCAGCGAGATGACCCCCCACTCCCGCGGACCCATGGCGACCCAATGACCGAGCAGGAAAGGATAGGCCGACGTCTCAAGCGCGCTCGGTCGCCATAGGGAGATGGCCGCCGTCGCCAGGACCCCAACCGCCATGAGGGAATAGTTCAGGGCGAGCGCAAGCACCATCGGGGATTCCTCGCGGCACTTGGTTCGGGTGACGATCGCGGCCAGCGCGTATAGCAATGCAGCGCCGATCGGAATCAGCGCCAGGAGGGAAAACCCGTCCGCTCCAGGCCTCAGGATCACCAGAACGCCTGAGAAGCCCATGACGATCGCGGTCCAGCGCCGGGGCCCGACGGGCTCGCGGATCAGAAGCGCCGAGAACAGCGCGATAAAGAGGGGCCCAGTGTAAAGCGAGGTCGCGATGACGGACAGGCTCAGGACCGGCGCGGCCGCGTAGATCCCGATGTACATGAAGGCGAGCAAAAGGCTGCGCAGAATCGTCCAGCCCTTCGATTTTGGTCCGATGCGCACCGGCTGAGGGCCGAGAACCGAGACGGCCGCGAGTATCGGGATCACGACGAGCGAGCGCACCACGTAGATCTGCCATAGTGGAAAGGCGGAGCTGACGTACTTCACGATTGCATCGGCCGTCGACATGGCGAACACGGTCAATACGATCGCGAGGACGCCCAGCATGACGCTCTCCGATCGCATGCTCGCTTTCCCGCTCATGCGTGGCATCTCCCGGCACCGGCTCAACTTTCGACGATGGGCAGCGTGGGCGAAACGGGTTTCATTGTATACTCACTTGTCGGTATACTTTCCCGATGCCCAGGGACTCGACTGAGACGCGGCGCCGTCTCCTCGCGGCGGCGGACGCGCTGTTTTACGGCGACGGCATTCGGTCCGTCGGCGTCGATGCCGTTGCGCAGAAAGCCGGCGTAACGAAACGGACGCTCTACTACCACTTCGCCAGCAAGGACGACCTGGTTGCCGCCTATCTGGACGGCCGCGACGTGCCAACGCTCGGTCGCTACCAGGAGCTGATCGCGGATTCCGCCGAACCGGTCGTGCAGCGGGTGCGTCGAATTTTCGAGCACCTCAAGGCGAGCGCCAAGAGTCCACGCTGGAGAGGATGCAGCTTCGTGCGCGCCGCGGCCGAGTTCGCGGGATCTCCCGGCCACCCTGCCCGCGTCGCCGCCTCGCGGCACAAGAAGCGGTTCGAGAGCTGGCTTGCGGAACTGCTCATCGCCGAGGGAACCGCCGACGCAGCGAGCCTCGCTCGGCAGGTCATGATTCTGTTCGACGGCGCGGTGACTCAAATCCTGATTCATCGCGATCCCAGTTATGCCGACGCAGCCGGCGCTGCTGCGGCGCGGCTGCTATCCATGCGCTCCGCTCAGCATGAAGCCGCAACGAGCGTATCGCCGCCTTGAGCGACGCGATGGCGCACGCCCTCGCCAGATGCCGGCCGCTTGTTGTATAGAGGCGCGCGCCTGGCTCGACGCGGGCAAATGCTAAAGAGGGGCGATCACCATGCGAAATCGGCGCGTCTGCGTGATCGGGGGCTCCGGTTTCATCGGCCGCTACGTGGTGAAGCGGCTTGCCGAGCGCGGGGCCGTGGTCACCGTGGTGAGCCGGCACGCCACGGAAGCGCAATTCCTGAAGCCGATGGGCGACGTCGGCCAGATTGCGCTGATCGACGCCGGCCTCGACGACGAGGCCAGGCTCGCCGCGGCGCTCGCGGGCTCGAGTGCGGTGGTGTCGTCCGTCGGCATCCTCTATGAGCGTGGTCGGCAGCGGTTCCAGGCGCTCCACGTCGACGGTCCCGCACGGGCCGCCCGCCTCGCAGCCGCGGCCGGCGCCAAGCATTTCGTGCACATCTCCGCGCTCTCCGCCGATGCGCAGTCGGTCTCCGCCTATGCCCGCAGCAAGGCCGCCGGAGAGGCCGCGGTCAAAGCGGCTTTCCCCACTGCAACAATTCTGCGTCCCTCCCTGGTGTTCGGGCCGGAAGATGATTTTTTCAACCGGTTTGCCGGACTGGCGCGGCTGAGCTGGGCTTTGCCGCTGGTGGGCGGCGGTGCCACGCGCTTCCAGCCGGTTTATGTGGGCGACGTCGCGGATGCGGTGATGGCGGCGCTGGAGCGGCCGGAGGCTCAGGGCAAGCTCTACGAGCTCGGCGGGCCCGCGATCCTGAGCTTCCGGGGACTCATGGAGCTGTTGCTCAGGGAGATCGGCCGCCGGCGCGTCCTCGTGACGCTCCCCTCCGGGCTCGCGAGCGCAGCCGCGGTCTTCATGCAGTTCATGCCCAAGCCGCTGCTGACCCCCGACCAGGTCAAGCTGCTGCAGAAGGATACGGTCGTGACGCCGGGCGCACCCGGCCTTGCCCAGCTCGGCGTCACCCCGACCGCGCTCAAGCTCATTCTCCCGACTTATCTCACTCGGTTTCACCGCGGCGGCCGCGCGACGTTGCGCCCGGCGGTCTGACGGACAACCGCCCGTCCTTGACGCTTGACCATGCGGCGCCGACGGTGTACGCTAGGAGCGTTCGATTTTTGGGTCAAAAAGCGTTCGGCCCACCGTCCGACGCGGATCATGAATTTTGCGAAACGAACCCAATTTTTCGCCAGGTGACGACGACCTCATTGTAATTCCAAATGAATTCTACAATAGTACTAATTCAGGACTAATTTGGCGCACTTCATGGGATGGAGTCCTCGTTCCGACCGGCACAAGGTCAGATTGGAAATAATTAGTAAAAACAATTGACCTATTTCAGCGCATCTGCTTGCATAACCTGAGCCATGGCTTGAGGGCAAGGGGTCGGCTGCGTCACGGGTCGGCCGACCAGCAGAGCGAGGAAGCACCCGTGGTTCAGAAGCTGCTGAAGTTCGTCTCGGTCGAGAAAGCCATGCCGGAGAAGCGGCAAGCGGCCGAGCGGACACGCGACTTCCGCGAGATCTTCGGCGAGTTCGAGCGGACCAAAGCGGAGGCGCAGGCCGGCCGCTGCTCGCAGTGCGGGATTCCCTTTTGTCAGATCCATTGCCCGCTCAACAACAACATCCCGGATTGGCTGCAGCTGACGGCGCAGGGCCGGCTCGAGGAGGCTTATGAGGTGGCCTCCGCCACCAACAACATGCCAGAGGTGTGCGGCCGGATCTGTCCGCAGGATCGCCTCTGCGAAGGCAACTGCGTCATCGAGAAGGGCTTCGACTCCGTCACGATCGGGTCGGTCGAGAAATACATCACCGAGACGGCGTTTCAGAACGGCTGGGTGAAGCCGCCGAAGCCGTCGCGCGAGCTCGCGAGCTCCGTCGGCATCATCGGCGCCGGCCCGGCCGGCCTCGCCGCCGCCGAGCAGCTGCGCCGGCGCGGTCACCAGATCGAGGTCTACGACCGTTACGACCGCGTGGGCGGCCTCCTCGTCTACGGCATTCCGAATTTCAAACTCGAGAAGACGGTGGTGGCGCGCCGGCACGAGATCTTGGCCGCAGGCGGCATTCGCTTCCACCTCAATACCGATATCGGTCGCGATGTCAGTCTCGCGGATCTCCAGCGGCGCCATGACGCCGTGCTGATTGCCACCGGCGTCTACAAGGCTCGCGACATGAGCTGCCCCGGCGTCGGCCTCGGCAATATTGTCGCGGCGCTCGACTATCTCACGGCCTCCAACCGCAAGGGCCTCGGCGATGCGGTGCCCGCGTTCGACAGCGGCGCGCTCGATGCCGAGGGCAAGCACGTCGTCGTGGTGGGCGGCGGCGACACCGCGATGGATTGCGTGCGCACTGCCGTGCGCCAGGGCGCCAAGTCGGTGCGCTGCCTCTATCGCCGCGACCGCAAGAACATGCCCGGCTCGCAGCGCGAGGTGCAGCACGCGGAGGAGGAGGGCGTCGAGTTCGTCTGGCTCTCGGCGCCCGAAGCCTTCCTCGGTGACGGGTCGGTGCGGGCGGTTCGCGCGCACCGGATGCATCTCGGCGTCGCCGATTCCACCGGCCGCCAGGTGCCGCAGCCTCTCGAAGATAGCCACTTCGATCTGCCTTGCGATCTCGCGATCATGGCGCTCGGCTTCGATCCCGAGGATGTGCCCGGACTCTTCGGCGCGGCCGATCTGACGGTCACCCGCTGGGGCGCGCTCGCGGTCGACTTCCGCACCATGATGACCTCGCTCGAGGGCGTGTTCGCCGCGGGCGACATCGTCCGCGGCGCCTCGCTGGTGGTGTGGGGCATCCGCGACGGCCGCGACGCCGCCGAGCAGATGCATCGCTACATCGCCGCCAAGACCACGGCCGCCCGCGCGGCCGCGGCGGATTGAACGGAGGCTCAGAATGACCTCGCATCCGAAGATTTCCGGCCAAGCCTTCGTCGATGCCTACCGTGCGAATGCGGCGCATCTGGAGACCGCTGGTCTCTACGATCCCGCCGAGGAGCATGACGCCTGCGGCGTGGGCTTCGTCGCCGCGATCGACGGCAAGCCGCGCCGCGCGGTGGTCGAGGCCGGGATCAATGCGCTCAAGGCCGTCTGGCACCGCGGTGCCGTCGATGCCGACGGCAAGACCGGCGACGGCGCGGGCATCCACGTGGAGATCCCGCAGAACTTCTTCCGCGAGCACATCAAGCACACGGGGCACGAGCCCGGTCCGGGCCAGCTCGCGGTCGGCATGATTTTCCTGCCGCGCACCGACCTCGATGGCCAGGAGCGCTGCCGTTCCATCGTGGAAACCGAGATCCTGAACTCCGGCTATTCGATCTATGGCTGGCGCCAGGTGCCCGTGAACATCGGCGTGATCGGTGAGAAGGCGAACGCGACACGGCCGGAGATCGAGCAGATCATGATCGCGAACACGCGCGGCCACGCGGCCGAGCGCTTCGAGCTCGACCTCTACGTGATCCGCCGGCGGATCGAAAAGCGCGTCATCGCCGATCAGGTGAAAGACTTCTACATCTGCTCCTTGAGCTGCCGCTCGATCATCTACAAGGGCATGTTCCTGGCGGAGCAGCTGACCGCGTTCTATCCAGATCTGCTGGACGAGCGGTTCGTCTCGAGCTTCGCCGTCTATCACCAGCGCTATTCGACGAATACCTTCCCGACCTGGCAGCTCGCCCAGCCCTTTCGCATCCTCGCGCACAACGGCGAGATCAACACGCTCCGCGGCAACATCAATTGGATGAAAAGCCACGAGACGCGGATGGCCAGCGAGACCTTCGGCGAGACGATCGAGGACATCAAGCCGGTGATCCAGGTCGGCGGCTCGGATTCCGCGGCGCTCGACGGCGTCTTCGAGGTGCTGGTGCGCGCCGGCCGCGCGCTCCCGATGGCGAAGATCATGATGGTGCCGGAGGCGATCGGCGACGGCAGCCTGATGCCGCACGCGCATCGCGACATGTACAGCTATTGCAACTCGGTGATGGAGCCCTGGGACGGGCCGGCGGCGCTCGCACTCACCGACGGTCGCTGGGTGATGGCGGCGATGGATCGCAACGGGCTCCGCCCCATGCGCTACGCGATCACCGGTGACGGCCTCATCGTCGCGGGCTCGGAGGCCGGCATGGTGCGGCTCAACGAGCAGGAGCTCGTCGAGAAGGGCCGGCTCGGGCCTGGGCAGATGATCGGCGTCGACCTGGCTGCAGGTCGGCTCTACCGAGACCGGGAGATCAAGGACCTGTTTGCCTCCCGTCGGGATTATTCCGAGTGGGTGAAGAACATCACGGTGATCGACAGCATCGTCAAATCGCGGGCGGAGACGGTCGAGCTCGGCCGCGAGGAGCTGCGCCGGCGTCAGGTCGCTTTCGGTTGGAGCCTCGAGGACCTCGAGTTGATCCTGCAGCCGATGGCGGAGGAGGCCAAGGAGGCTGTGGGCTCCATGGGCGACGACACGCCCTTGGCGGTGCTCTCCGAGCACTACCGCGGCCTGCACCATTTCTTCCGCCAGAACTTCAGCCAGGTCACCAACCCGCCGATCGACAGCCTGCGCGAGCGCCGGGTCATGACGCTCAAGACCCGGCTCGGCAATCTCGGCAACATTCTCGACGAGGATGCGAGCCAGTGCCAGCTGCTGCAGCTGGACTCGCCGGTGCTCTCGAACGCCGAGTTCAAGGCGATGCGCGCCTACATGGGCGAAACCGCCGCCGAGATCGATTGCACCTTCGACGCCGAGGGCAGCGAGAGCGCGCTCCGAGAGGCGATCCGGCGGATCCGCCAGGAGGCGGAGGAAGCGGTGCGCCGTGGCTGCGCCCACGTGATCCTGTCGGACGCGGCGATGGATGGGAAGCGCGCGGCGATCCCGATGATTCTCGCCACCGGCGCCGTTCATTCGCACCTTGTGCGCCAGCAGCTCCGGACCTTCATTTCGCTGAACGTGCGCTCGGGCGAGTGCTTGGACGTGCACTATTTCGCGGTGCTGATCGGCGTCGGCGGCACCACGATCAACGCCTATCTCGCGCAAGAGACGATCGCCGACCGGCATCGCCGCGGCCTGTTCCCGGGCGCGAGCCTCGAGGCCTGCATCGCCCGCTACAAGAAGGCGGTGGATGACGGGCTCCTCAAGGTGATGTCGAAGATGGGCATTTCCGTGATCTCCTCCTATCGCGGCGCTTACAACTTCGAAGCGGTGGGTCTCTCGCGCACGCTGGTGGCGGACTTCCTTCCCGGCATGACCTCGCGGCTCTCCGGGCTCGGTCTCTCCGGCATCCAGCAGAAGGTGCTGGAGATGCACGCCCGCGCCTATGCCGAGGATTTCCTGGCGCTGCCGGTGGGCGGCTTCTACCGCTACCGCCGCGGCGGCGAGCAGCACGGATTCGAGGGTACGCTGGTGCACACGCTGCAAACCGCGGTCGCCAACGACTCCTACGGCACCTTTCGGCGCTACAGCGAGGGGTTGCGCAAGCTGCCGCCGATCAATCTCCGCGATCTCCTCGAGTTCAATCCCAAGGGCGCCGGGATCTCCGCCGACGAGGTCGAGTCGATCACGGAGATCCGCAAGCGGCTGGTGGCGCCCGGCATCTCGCTGGGCGCGCTCGGCCCCGAGGCGCACGAGACGCTCTCGATCGCGATGAACCGCATCGGCGCCAAGTCGGACAGCGGCGAGGGCGGCGAGGACCCCGCCCGCCACATCCCGCGCCGGAACGGCGACAACGCGTCCTCGGCGATCAAGCAGATCGCCTCGGGCCGGTTCGGCGTCACCGCCGAGTATCTGCTCAATTGCCGCGAGATCGAGATCAAGATCGCCCAGGGCGCCAAGCCCGGCGAGGGCGGCCAGCTCCCGGGCTTCAAGGTGACGGAGATGCTGGCGCGGCTCCGGCACTCGCAGCCGGGCGTCACGCTGGTCTCGCCGCCGCCGCACCACGACATCTATTCGATCGAGGACCTGGCGCAGCTCATCTACGACCTGAAGCAGATCAATCCGGACGCCAAGGTCTGCGTGAAGCTGGTGGCGCGCTCGGGCATCGGCACGGTGGCCGCGGGCGTCGCCAAGGCGCGCGCCGACGTGATCCTGATCTCCGGCCACGCAGGCGGCACGGGGGCGAGCCCGCAATCCTCCATCAAGTATGCCGGCATCCCCTGGGAGATGGGGCTTTCGGAAGTGCATCAGGTACTGGTCCTGAACCGGCTCCGGCACCGCGTTCGGCTGCGCGTCGACGGCGGCATCAAGAGCGGCCGCGATGTCGTGATCGCGGCGATCCTCGGCGCCGAGGAATATGGCCTGGGCACCGCCTCGCTGGTCGCCATGGGCTGCATCCTGGTGCGGCAATGCCATTCCAACACCTGCCCGGTCGGCATCTGCACCCAGGACGAGAAGCTGCGCGCCAAGTTCGCGGGCACCCCCGAGAAGGTGGTGAACCTCTTCAGCTTCGTCGCCGAGGAGGTCCGCGAGATCCTGGCCTCGCTGGGCGCACGCAACCTCAACGAGGTGATCGGGCGCACCGACCTGCTGGCCCAGGTGAGCCGCGGCGGTCATCACCTCGACGACCTCGACCTCAACCCGATCCTGGCCCAGGCCGATCCCGGCGAGTACACGCGCTACTGCACGCTCGAGGGCCGCAACGAGGTGCCCGACACGCTCGACGCCCAGATGATCAAGGACGCAAAGGCGCTCTTCGATGTCGGCGAGAAGATGCAGCTCACCTACAACGTCCGGAACATTCATCGCGCTGTCGGCACGCGCTTTTCCGCCATGGTGACGCGGCGCTTCGGCATGACGGGCCTGCAGCCCGGCCACATCACCGTGCGTCTGCGCGGCTCCGCTGGCCAGTCGCTCGGCGCCTTCGCGGTGCAGGGCCTGAAGCTCGAGGTGTTCGGCGAGGCGAACGATTACGTCGGCAAGGGCCTCTCCGGCGGCACCATCGTGGTGCGTCCGATGACGTCGTCGCCGCTTCAGAGCCACAAGAACACCATCATCGGCAATACCGTGCTCTATGGCGCCACGTCCGGCCGGCTGTTCGCGGCGGGCCAGGCCGGCGAGCGCTTCGCGGTCCGCAACTCCGGCGCCCAGGTGGTGGTGGAGGGCTGCGGCTCCAACGGCTGCGAGTACATGACCGGCGGCACTGTCGCGATCCTGGGCCCCATCGGCGACAATTTCGGCGCCGGCATGACCGGCGGCATGGCCTTCGTCTATGACGCCGCCGACGAGTTTCCGCGCCGGGTCAACCCGGAGACCGTGACCTGGCAACGCATCGCCGCGCCCTATTGGGCGGACCTGCTCAAGGCACTGATCGAGGAGCACGTGCGCGAGACCCAATCGCGCTTTGCCGAGCAGATCCTGGTGGACTGGGAGCGCGAGGTGAAGCGCTTCTGGCAGGTCGTGCCGAAGGAAATGCTGCCGCGCCTCGCGGAGCCGCTCAACCTCGAGGAGAAGCGCGCGGGCACCGGTGACGACGACTGAGCGGATAAGGCCGAGCCAAGAGACCGTCCACGAAAATGTGAAATGTGCCCGGCTCCCGGTATCGGTGCCTTCGCGCTAGGTTCTTGCCCGAGCCCCCAGCGGCGGCCGAGAACGAGAAGGAATCTCATGGACCAACGCTTCATCGAGTTGTTCGACCGCTACACCCATGGCGGCATGAGCCGCCGGGCGTTCCTCGACCGCCTCTCCACGCTCGCGGGGGGCGCCGCCGCGGCAAGCCTGCTGCTGCCGCTCCTGGAGAACAACTACGCGCGGGCCGAGACGATCGCCGAGGCCGACCCACGCATCGCGACCGAGACCGTGTCGATCCCGGGCGTCGCCGGGCTCACGGGATATCTCGTGACGCCCAAATCCGGCGACAGGCACGCGGGCGTGGTTGTGACCCACGAGAACCGCGGCCTCAATCCGCACATCAGGGACGTCGCGCGCCGGGTCGGCGTTGAGGGGTTTACAGCGCTTGCGGTCGACTGCCTGAGCCCGATGGGCGGCACGCCCGAGGACGCGGACAAGGCGGCCGCCATGATCGCCACGCTGAAGCCCGAGGACGTGGTGGCGGACGCGCGCGCGGCCGTCGCCGCGCTGAAGGCGCGTCTGGACGCCACCGGTAAGGTGGGCGCCGTTGGCTTCTGCTGGGGTGGAGGCGGCATCAACGATCTCGCCGTGGCGGAGCCCGGCCTCGCCGCCGCCGTCTCCTATTACGGCCGGCAGCCGAGCGCGGACAAGGTGCCCTCGATCAAGGCGGCCTTGCTGCTGCATTACGCCGGCCTCGACGAGCGCATCGATGCCGGCATCCCCGTTTACGAGGCGGCGCTCAAGCAGGCCGGCACGACCTACGAGATTTTCATGTATCCGAATGTGAACCACGCCTTCAACAACGACACCAACGAAGCCCGCTACAACAAGGAAGCCTCCGACCTCGCCTGGAGCCGCACAATCGGATTCTTCAAGAAATACCTCGCCTAGCGCCTCGGTTCGCGCAATGCCCGCAGCTTTGCTAGACTGCGGGTTGCATGCGGCTCCTTTACCACCTCTGGCTGTCGCCCTTCTCGCGCAAGATCCGCGTGGTGCTGAAGGAGAAGAATCTCGATTTCACCATGAAGGTGGAGAAGACCTGGGAGCGGCGGCCGGAGTTCCTGGCGCTCAACCCGGCCGGCGACGTGCCCGTCTTGATCGAGCCCGACGGCACCGTGCTCGCCGAGGCCAACGCCATCGCGGAGTACTTGGACGAGGTCTATCGCGACAAGCTGCTCATCGGCATCAATGCGCTCGACCGTGCCGAGGTGCGCAGGCTCACCCAATGGTTCGACGGCAAGCTCAACCGCGAGGTCACGGAGCCGCTGGTCGGCGAGAAGATGATGAAGCGGTTCTTGGGGCTCGGCGAGCCCAATTCCAGCGCGATCCGCGCCGGCAAGGCGAACCTCGGCTATCACCTCGACTACATCACCTTCCTGGTGGAGCGCCGGCGGTGGCTGGCGGGCGACCATTTTTCGCTGGCCGACATCAGCGCCGCTGCGCATCTCTCGGCGCTCGATTATCTCGGCGACGTGCCGTGGGACACGCACGAGCCCGCCAAGGAATGGTATGCGCGGATCAAGTCGCGGCCGAGCTTCCGCCCGCTGTTGGCGGATCACATCCCGGGCGCGCCGCCGCCCAAGCACTACGCCGATCTGGATTTCTGACGAATCGGCCTGGACGCCCGTGTCTCAGGGCTTGGCGGGCTTCGCCGGCTTCGGGGCCTTGGCCACGAATGCATCGAGTTTGGCGAGATCCTTCTGCGCCAAGTCCGCGGAAAAGGTGTCGGGCGCGAGCTGCTTGACCCGGTTCCAATCCTCGCGGGCGCCAGTGTAGTCGCCTTTTATGGCGCGGAGGGTGCCGCGCTCGAGATAGGCGTCGGGGAATTGCGGCTGCAGCGCGAGCGCGCGCGCGACGTCGTCGACCGCGAGGTCGGTCGCATCGACCTGACGATAGGCCGCGGCTCGCAACACCAGCGCCTCGACGCGGTTCGGCTCGATATCGAGCGCGGCATTCAAGTCGTCGAGCGCCGCCCAGAAATCGTGCGCGAGCCCCTCGGCCTGGGCGCGGTCCATCAGCAGACGGACGTCCTTGGGCGCGAGCTTCAGACCCGCATCGAGCTCGGTCCGCGCGTTTTGCGGCTTCTGCGCCATGAGCCAGGCTTCCGCCGCCTGGTCGTAAGCCTCCGCGCGAAGGCTCGACTCCTCGGCGGTCGTGCCTTCGGCCACGTCGTGGAAGCGCTTGGCCGCCTCGTCGTATTGCTTGAGATTGAGCAGCGCCGTGGCCTCGCAATGCTCGGCGGCATAGCCGCCGCCCTTCGTGCGCCACTGCATGGCTTGCCGCTGAGCTTCGGCCGGCTGCGTGTCGGCGAGACTCATGCAGCGATCGTAGGCCGTCGCGGGATCGGCGGTAGTGGGGTTGGGGGCGGGCTTGCGTTGAGCGACGGCCGGATCGAGCGTGAGCGCGAGCGCCGCAAGCACCAGTGCACCCACGGTAGAGACTCGCGCGCTGGAGCCGCTATTCGCCCGGAGCGGCTGGAACATGACGATCGGCGAGCGCCGTCACCGGCTCGGGCCCCGCCGCCGCGGCGGCAGGCGCGGCAAACGCATGCCGCAAGCGCTCGAGATAAACATAGATGACGGGCGTGATGTAGAGCGTGAGCGTCTGGGAGACGATGAGACCGCCCACGACGGCGAGTCCGAGCGGCCGGCGCAGCTCGGAGCCGGCGCCGGAGCCGAGCGCGATCGGTAGCGAGCCCATGATTGCGGCCATGGTGGTCATCATGATCGGGCGGAAGCGCAGCAAGCAAGCGTCGAAGATTGCCTTTTCCGCCGTGGTGTCGCCGGATCGCTGCCGCTCGATCGCGAAGTCGATCATCATGATCGCGTTCTTCTTCACGATGCCGATCAGCATGACGATGCCGAT
>Ga0209415_10015812_pt1 | contig 12197 bp, 11 predicted proteins | sample PeaSoiSIISIP2007_FD_187696 | JGI IMG/M metagenome (GOLD analysis project Ga0209415, IMG submission 187696) | Peat soil microbial communities from Weissenstadt, Germany - SII-SIP-2007 (SPAdes) (version 2) | ecosystem: Environmental > Terrestrial > Soil > Wetlands > Peat | place: Germany... | reverse complement strand
GTGTGGCGGATTTGGTCATGTTGTCCTTGGTGTTGCAATCGTCGAACCGAATCGCTTTGATTTGCGATCCAGCCAAGAAGGGCACGATGAATCGTGCCCCTACAAATTTGTCATGGCGGCGGTGGATTGCCGCTTGGGGCGGGTTCGGCGGTTGGCGGATCCTCGGTTTTCGGATTTAGGAGCCGCGAACAGGCACGGAGAATCTTACGGTACGGCCAGTCTTTTTCGCGAAAGAAAATCTCGCCGGCGCGAGGGTTGCTGTAGAACCAGCGTGAAATCAGCGCGAGATGTTCACCGAGTTCCTCGCGCGCGGCAGATGGCGAGACCAGCGGGGAGGTTGAGCTTGCCGGCGGCGAAGGATGCGGTAAAAGGAAGACGGGCACGGCATGCGGTGAAGTCAAGACGGGCACGGCATGCCGTGCCCCTACGAGGCTGGCGGGAGCTTCGAGATAGTCCTTGAAAATGTGTTCCGCGGAGCGCGGCTGGCTTGCGATTTCGCCGAAGCGCAGGAAAAAAGGCTCGGCGAGGCGTCCGCCGCGAATGCCGAAGACGCCAATGGATTGCTCTTCGGCGGCGCGTTGGAGAATCACGGCGTCGAGATTCGCGATGCGGCGCGCGAGTTCGGGGCGGAAGCGCAGCGCGGCGTCGAGCTTTTCAATGCGTTTGTGGAGCAAGGCGGCGCGCTCGAAATCGAGATCTGCGCTGGAGCGTTCGCGATCATCTTCGATGGCGCTGCGGAGAGAGTTGCCGTTGGTGTCGAGAAACTGGACGAGGCGCTGCACTTCGGCGTCGTACTCCTCTTTGGTGCAGCCCGCGAAGCACGGCGCGAGGCACATTTTCATTTCGGAATAGATGCAGCCGGGGAACGTGGGATCGCGGCGGATTTTGATCTGGCAGCGGCGGACTTTGAAAAGGTCGAGCGCTTGCTCGGAAAAAGCGAGAGCGGATTTTCGAGAAGGAAAGGGGCCGTAGTAGGCGCCGGCAGTGGGCGCGCCGGATTCGTCGACGGCGATGCGGCGCGTGACGTAGCAGCGCGGGTAAGCATTGCGCAGGCTGACTTTCAGAACGGCGGGAGGACGCAAGCGCGTGAGTTTGCGATAACGCCGCGGAAAATGATGTTTGGCGTGCTGGTAGTAGGTGAGTATTTGTTCGAGCGTGGAGCCGGTGAGCCGATAGCGAATGCCGCCGGCAAGTTCGCGAAGATTGAGACGTTTGCTGGACGGATCGGCGGGGCCGAGGAGGCGTTGCAGGCGGCGGCGCAAATCCTGCGTGCGAATGAGGAAGGGCTCGGCATTTTCGGCGCGCGATTCGATCAGGCAGACGGCGGGTTTGGCCGGGAGGGCAGGGAAGAAATCGTCGTCCGCGCTGGCGAGATCGAAGGCGAGGCCGCAGTCGAGTTCAAGCACGGAGACAGGATATAACGGAACGGAGGCGAGGGCTCGTGAACCCGCACCCGCAAACCCGCGAGTGCGGCACCCCGTCGGCACTATTCGCCACCCGTGCGAGTACGAGAAGTGGGCGAGGCGAGCCCCGCACTTACGGACTTTTTGGTTGTTGGCAAACTGTGTGGACGCCGTGGATTGCGGGAGATGTGGTATACCACTGGCGATTGGAAAGTTCGGGATTGGGTTGGATGCTTTCGCAAAAAGGAGGTTGGGAATGTCCACGAGACGCGGTTGGCGGGTCTTGTCTGGCGTTTTGATGATTTTGGGGTGCGCGGCGGGGGCTGTGGGGCAGAACGTGGAGGGAAAGGCGCCGCCGGTGATTGATGTGCATGTGCATGCGATCGACGGAAATTTTCCGGGAGTGGCGCCGATGTGTCCGAACACTTCGAAGTTTACGGCATCGGATCCCAAGGAGAAGGAAGCGCCGTTTGGATGGGTCGCGGAGACGTGCACGCCAGCGCTGTATCCGTCCGCGCCGGGCGAGTATATGAAAGATGTTCTGGCGGAGATGGAGCGGCTGAATGTGACGGCGGTGGTCTTTGGCGATCCGAAGAGCGTGCAGAAGTGGAAAGATGCCGCGCCGGCGCGAATCATTCCGGGCACGTCGTTCACCGGAGGGATGGGCACGGGCCAGCATGTTGAGCTGGACGAGTTGCGAAAGGATTTCACGACGGGCGGGTTCAAGGTGATGGGCGAGATCGGCTTGCAGTATGAGGGGATTTCGCCGAGCGATCCTTCCGTGGATGCGTACTTTGCACTGGCCGAGGAATTGGATATTCCTGTTGCGGTGCATATGGGAACGGGCGGATCGGGACGCGCGAATGTGATGATGCCGAAGTTCCGCGGGTCAATGGGGAACCCGCTGCTGTTCGAGGAACTGTTGGCGCGCCATCCAAAGCTGCGTGTGCAAGTGATGCACGCGGGGTATCCGATGATCGAGGAGATGCTCACGCTCTTGCAGGCGAATTCGCACGTGTATGTGGACGTGGCGGGGCTGATCTGGAGCTATCCGATCAAGGAAGTGAACCGGTATATCGAGCGGCTGGTGGATGCGGGATTCGAGGATCGCGTGATGTTTGGTACGGACCAACTGCTGTGGCCGAAGCTGATGGCGTACTCGATCAGCATTATTCAGAACGCGGATTATCTGACGCCGCAGCAGAAGCGGGACATTTTGTATAACAACGCGGCGCGATTTTTGAGATTGGATTCGGCGCAGGGGAAGTGAATTCTTCTGCCGCCCTAAAGGGCAGCGTACAGATGCGCCGGTTATTCCGGAAGCGGTCGTCGAAACCTGCGGATGGTCCAGCGGATGACACCGACCAAGAACAACAAGAAACCACAAAGGAACAGGATTACGGGCACGATGAGAAGCGTGAACGTCCAGTAGTGGACGTTCACGGACGGAAGCAGACTCATCCACGTAATAACGCCAACGGCCAATATAACTGTCCCTGCTAACAGAGCGACCAGAGGGCGAAGTTTGCGCGACAGAATCACACATAAAACGAACAGAAGCGCGAAGGCCACGAAGAGCAGAAAAAGAGCGAAACCAGGGATGTAAGAGTAGATGCCGCCGCTGGACATCTGATCGGAGTCGAACTTCAGCAGTCGGAAGGCAACAACCGAAAGTCCGATGCTGGCCAACGGCATGTAAATAAATTTGCGCATCACCGGTTTCCTACGAGCGGAGGAGCCAGGAGGAGATGACTAGGCGCTGGATTTCGCTGGTGCCTTCGTAGATTTCGGTGATGCGGGCGTCGCGGTAGTTGCGCTCGACGGGATATTCGCGGGAGTAGCCGTTGCCGCCGTGGATTTGGATGGCTTTGTGGGTGACGCGCGTGGCCATTTCGCTGGCGAAAAGTTTGGCGATGGCGGCGTCCATGCTAAAGCGGGCGCCGGTGTCTTGCTTCCAGGCGGCCTTGCGAACGAGGAGGCGGGCGGCGTCGAGGTCGGTGGCCATGTCGGCGAGCATGAATTGGATGGCCTGGAATTGCGCGATGGGATGGCCGAAGGCGAGGCGTTCCTGGGAGTAGGCGCGGGCGGGTTCGAAAGCGCCTTGGGCGATGCCGACGGCTTGCGCGGCGATGCCGATGCGGCCGCCGTCGAGCGTGGAGAGAGCGACTTTGTAGCCTTCGCCTTCGTTGCCGATGCGATTGGCGGCGGGGACTTCGCAGTCGGTGAAGATTAGTTCGCAGCAGGCGGTGGCGCTGATGCCGAGTTTTTTTTCTTCCTTGCCGGTCTTGAAGCCGGGCGTGCCTTTTTCAACGACGAGCGCGGTGATGCCTTTTTCACCTTTTTCGGGATGTGTGTTGACGTAGACGATGGCGGCGTCGGCGGCGCCACCATTGGTGATCCAGGCTTTGGTGCCGTTGAGGATGTATTTGTCGCCGCGAAGAACTGCCTTGGTTTGGAGGGCGGCGGCGTTGGAGCCGGCTTGGGGCTCGGTGAGGGCGTAGCAGCCAATTTTTTCGCCGCGGGTATAGGGCTCGAGGAATTTCTTTTTTTGTTCGGGGGTGCCGAGGCGATGGATCGGATCGCAATAGAGAGAATTTTGGACGGAGAGGATTACGCCGGTGGAGGCGCAGCAGCGGGAGATTTCCTCGATGACGATAGTGTAGGCGACGTGATCGAATCCGGCGCCACCTTCGGATTCGGGGATGGCGATTCCGGTGAGGCCGAGTTCGGCGGCTTTGGCGAAGAGGGCGTGGGGGAAGTGGCCGGATTCGTCGAGTTCTTTGGCGAGGGGGCGGACTTCGGATTCGGCGAATTCGCGAACGGTTTTTTGGAGGAGAGATTGTTCTTCGGTGAGATCGAGATTCATGGGTGTGAGTAGTTTAGCGCAGAAGGGAAGGAAGCTGACAGCTTACAGCCGACAGCCGACAGAAGAAGAAGTTGAGAGTTGAAGGTTGAAAAGTTGAAGGCGGAAGAGGAGGTGGAAGCTTGCGAGATGCGCAGGGACGCTCTCGCGCTGGAAACCGGGGTTGAAGTGGAAGGTTGGTTTTAACACAGAGTTCACAGAGCGCGCAGAGAAGAAGAAGACTAGAGAGAGGGCGCTAGGAGGATAGGGCTTTGCGGAGGCGGTCGTAGGTGACGTGGAGATCTTCGGGGTGGACGCGGGTTTCGGCGGTGACGGTCATGAAATTGGAATCGCCGAACCAACGCGGAAGAGCGTGAAGATGCAGGTGGCCAGCGACACCGGCGCCAGCGGCGCGGCCGAGGTTCATGCCGAGATTCATGCCGTCGGGCTTGTAGTCGGCATGGAAGGCTTTTTCGATGCGTTGCGCGAGCTGCATCATTTCGGTGAGCGTGGCGGCATCGCAGAGATTTAGTTCGGCGACGTGGGCGTAGGGGACGATCATGACGTGGCCGGAGGTATATGGGAAGCGATTGAGAATGACGAAGACTTTTGCGCCACGATAGGCGATGAGGGTGTAGGCATCGTCGTTGCGAGCGACGGCGTCGCAGAAAATGCAGTCGGGCTGCTTGCCAGCCGTGACTTGAGCCATGTATTGGTAGCGCCAGGGGGTCCAGAGATAGTCCATCGGGAGGCGTCCTTAGGAAAAAGATGCGCGGACAGAATAACGCAAACGCAGGGAGATTCGTACGGGATGAGAATAGTGGCTCACAGCTCACAGCCGACAGTCAGAGGGCAGTGGTGGTTTGGACTCTGTGTAACGTCGGGCTATCTACACGCCAGACGAGCAGGTTATTTCTCTTAAGAGTGTTTGGCATCGCCAGCGGCGGAGGCGGCGGCTTCGGAGCTGTTGACAAAATCTTTCAGTTCTTTACTGGGCTTGAAGAAGGGAATTTTCTTTGGCGGGACTTCGACTTTTTCGCCGGTCTTGGGATTGCGGCCGACGCGACCGCGGCGCTGGCGCGTGCGGAAGCTGCCGAAGCCGCGAATTTCGATTTTGTCGCCCTTCTGGATGGATTCGATGATGCTGTCGAAAATAGTTTCGACGATGGTCTCGGACTCCTTGCGAGGGAGTTCCGTGATACGCAGGACCTCTTCGATGAGGTCGGCCTTCGTCAGCGTGAGTTGCTTGGTCATCTTGCCTATGCCTCGTTGCAGAGCCAGAGTAACAGCGGCCGCAGGTTCTTGCTGCGAAACGGTTTAGAGGGGCGAAAGACGCCCGGTTGCCCCTCTTCCTATCATTAAATTGACCCGCAGGTAAATGAAATTGTGTTGCCCCTGATGCCTAATCGCCGGAGCCCTCTGGGAAGAGCGACCGGTTTGCTGCCAGAAACCTTTAGACAGCCGACTGCTGCACAACGCCAACTGCCTAACGTGAACCCGTTAGCGAGCCGAAAGTTTGGATTTGAGCGCGTCACCGATGGTGGCCGTCGAAGAAGTCTTCGACGTCGAGCGATACTGCTCGATTTCCTTACGCTCGATTTGCTTGGCGGCGGCGCGATAGCTCAAACCGATGCGGCGCGTCTCCGGGCTGATCTTGATGATTTTGAAATCATACTCCTTGCCCGGCTCGAGGGGACCGGCACTCTTGAGCGGGCCGGTGCTGGTGCGGTGCATGGGTGAGTGGCCTTCGTCGCGGCGCTTGCGTTCTTCGATTTCTGTGTTGTGGCAGAGAGCTTCGATGTTGTCGCCGAGTTCGACGAATGCGCCGAAGGTGGCGATGCGCGAAACTTTGCCTTTCACGATCTGACCGACTTTGTGCTGCTTGAACCACTCGCCCCAGATGTCGTTGACCTGCTTGATGCCGAGGGAGACGCGGCGATTCTCGGGATCGATCTTGAGGACCTTGGCGGTGACGGGTTCGCCCTTCTTGAAAACTTCGTGGGGATTCTTGATGCGTTCGGTCCAGCTGACATCGCCGACGTGGACGAGCCCGTCAAAGCCTTCCTCGATTTCAACGAAAGCGCCGAATTCCGCGATGTTGCGAACTTTTCCGGTAACGATGGTGCCCACGGGATATTTTTCCGCGACGAGCAGCCAGGGATCGGGGAGGGCTTGCTTGATACCGAGAGAGACGCGGCGGTCGCTGGGTTTGATGTCGAGGACGACGACGTCGACTTCTTCGCCTACTTTGAAGAGCTTTGAGGGATGCTGGGCTTTTTTGGACCAGCTTAGCTCGGTGACGTGGACGAGGCCTTCGATGCCTTGCTCGAGTTCAACGAAGACGCCGTAGTCCACGACGCCGACAACTTTGCCTTTGACTTTGCCACCAGCGGGATACTTTTCCGAAGCGTTCACCCAGGGATCGGGCATCAATTGTTTGAGACCGAGCGAGACGCGCTGCTTTTCCTTGTCGAACTTCAGGATGATGACGTCGAGTTCCTGCTCGGGCTTGACGACATCGGAAGGATGCTTGACGCGGCCCCAGCTCAGGTCGGTGAGATGGAGCAGGCCGTCGATGCCGCCGAGATCGACGAAGGCGCCGTATTCGGTGACGTTTTTCACGTGGCCATGGACGACCTGGCCTTCGGTGAGCGTTTCCATGAGCTGGGCGCGCTTGGCGTGCAGCTCTTCTTCGAGAATGGCGCGGCGGCTGACGACCACGTTGCCGCGGCGGCGGTTGAGCTTGGTGACGCGGACTTGAACTTCGGTGCCTGTCAAATCGTCGAGGTTTTGCGTGGGGCGAAGATCGAATTGCGAGCCGGGCAGGAAGGCGCGGACGCCGATATCGACCACGAGGCCGCCCTTGATGCGGTCGACCACTTTGCCGGTGATGGTTTCCTTGGCTTTATAGGCGGCTTCGATTTTTTCCCAGGTGCGGCGACGAAGAACTTTTTGATAGGAAAGAATCGTGAAGCCGTCTTTGTGATCGCCGGTGCGCTGGACTTCGATAGTGGCGTTGGGCTCGGGGCGTGGAATGTCCGTTTCGGAAAATTCCGCGGCGGGGATCAGGCCTTCGGTTTTTCCGCCGAGATCCACGACTACTCCGTGTTCCGTATAGGCGACCACCTTTACTTCAATAATCTCGTTTTGCGAGGCAGCTTCGTGCTGCTCGTCGTACTGCTCCATCAGCTTGCTCATCTCTTCAGAGCCGGCTGCTTCTTCGGCGGCAGCGGTAGCTTCGGCATCGGCGGGAGCTGGAGCGGCGGCTGCCGGCTTCGCTTCCGCGGGACCTGCGGGCGCGGCGGCAGTTGCGTGTTCCGGCGCGGAATCGCTGGCTTGAGCCGTGGGCGCCGGGGTACTTTCGTGCGCAGCAGATTCAGGCGCGCTGGCTTGCGCGGTGTTCACTTCTTCCGCGGTGTTGCTTTGAATGGGATCTGAATCAGGTGCAGGTGCGGCTGCGGCTGCTGAGGACTGGTTGTCGTGGTCGGGTAACATGGTTGTTGGCCTCCGGAAGATAACTTCTATTCTGTCCATCCCGGCTGAGCCGGGATAACGCAAAACGTCGATAAGATTCCTTGCGAATTCCCTGACAGGGTTCCTACAAGGAGGTTAACCGCCGAGCGGTCTTTTGGGACAATGCTGCGAGCGTTTCGAGGCGCGCTGCAACCTCAAAAGGATACTCGCCGCGTAGCGCGCGTGTCAATGAAACCGGTTCGGCCGGATTGGTCCCACCCCTAGCTTGCAGCCCCTATGTCAATGAGATGCAAACTGGCGAAAAAGATTTGGCTAGGCAGGAAATTTTTTCAGCAGGTGGCGGGCGCGGGCGCGCATGGCCGGTGTGCCGGATTGGACGGCGTCTTCGAGGAGTTGTTTTACCTTGCTGCGCAGAGTGGCGTCGTTTTGCGAAAGGTCGGCAAGGGCTTGGAGCGCGAAGGTTTTTACGATGGAGCTGCGATCTTCGAGGTAGCGCTGTAACGCGGTTGCGGCGCGTTGGCGTTCGGCGGGGGTGAGGCGAAGGCGAGGGATCATGGCGGCGAAGTGCCAGCGAAGCTCGATTTGGTCGGCCTCGGCGAGGAGGCCGAGGAGTTCGGATTTGTGGCGGTCGAGAAGGCGGGGCATTTTCTCTGAGGCTTTTTCGGCGGCGTCAGCGGCGCGCATGCGGATTACGGGATTTTCGTGCCAGAGGCACTTGATGAGCTCGCGAAAACGGCGCGGCTCTTTGAGAACGAGGCGCGCCGCTTCGTTTGCGCGACCGATTGAGCGGCCGTCGCGGCCTTCCAGCATCGTCGCTAGTTTTTGCTGGGACATGTTCGAAAAGCGGGCCAGCGAGAACCTAAGCGCGGGCGCGGCCGGCTTGGGTGGATTCGCGGCGGAAGTCGGGGGCGGTGATTTCGACGGTGCGGCACATTTCGAAGAGGCGAGAGCGCATGCGGCTGCCGATCCGTTGGTCGAGGGAATCTTCGCGGGTGGGCATGACTAGTTTTCCGCTGGGGAGGCGGGTGGCTTCGCCTTCTGTCGCGGGATTGTCGTAATAGTTCGTGGTGATGATGGTGGTGCGGCGCTCGTTGTAGCGGGCGTTGAGGACGATGCCGACGATGTCGCGGACCCAATCGGAAGGTTTGCTGGCGCCGAGATCGTCGAGGACTAGAATTTCTACGGTGCGGATCGGTTCGAGAATGCCCATTTCCGTGGATTCGCTGGCGGGATTATAGCTGGCCTGGATTTCTTTGAGGAGTTCGCGGTAATCGCAGAAGAGGCCGGCGTGGCCGCGGCGAATTAGATCCTTCAGCGCTGCGACGGCGAGATGGGTTTTGCCGACGCCGGACGGGCCCATGAGCAGAAGGCCTTTTTCCACCGCTCCGGGATAATCGCGAACGAATCCCTGGGCCAGCAGCTTTGCCTTTTTCAGCGAGTCGGTTTGTTGCGGCGTTGCGCCTACGTCCGTGCTGTAGCTTTCAAAATCGCAGTGCTCGTATCGTTTGGGAATTTTTGCGCGCTCGATGACGCGTTCAGCGCGATCTTGCATGCCGCAATCGCAGGCGACGGCCACATTGCCGGCGGCACCATCAGGGCGCGCGACGAGCTTCCAGCCGGTGCCTTTGCAGAGGCGGCAATTTTCAAGAGCCATTGGCACAGCATACGTTTGCGGAGGCGGAACGGCAAGGCGGAGACTGTGGGAATTCGAGGATCGATTGGCGATGGCGTGGCGGGTTTTCTTAACACAGAGTGCACAGAGGACACAGAGAAGAAATGACGCGGAGTTGCAGAGCTAACTAGGAGGTGCGGGAGAGGCGTGGAGTGGCGCGGACGATGGCGTGACCCGGCACTTTATCTGGCGAACGTAACGCGGCTACGCGGGAGAGTTCTTGTTGGACGACGGTGGCGAATTCGGTCATTTGGCGTTCCATCTCGACCATTTTTTCGCGCATGTTCAAAATAATTTCGATGCCGGCGAGGTTGACGCCCATGTCGCGGGCGAGCGTGAGGATAACGTCGAGGCGTTCGAGATCGGAGTCGGTGTAGAGGCGCGTGTTGCCTTGCGAGCGGGAAGGCTTGAGCAGGCCGACACGCTCGTAGAGGCGGAGCGTTTGCGGGTGCAGCTTATAGAGCTCGGCTACGGCGCTGATCATGTAGCCGGCTTTGGCCCGTTTTCTGGCTCGTGGTGGCATGCGTCGCTCTCTCTATCTCTCCTGGAAGAGGGGCACGGCATGCCGTGCCCCTACGCCTAAAATTTACACTCCTGCTTTCGTGAAAAGGTCCTTGCGCGGATCTTCCGGCGCGATGGTTTCCAGTTCCTTCATCAGGTTGCGAACACGCTCGTCCGTCGGTTGCGGAACGATCACCTGAATTTCGACGTATTGATCGCCGCGCAGGCCGCTTCGCGCGCTGGGTACACCTTTTTCTTTGAGGCGAAGAGTTTTGCCGCTGTTCGTTGCCGGAGGAATGCGCACCAGCGCGCGGCCATCGATCGTGGGGACTTCTACCTTTGCGCCTAGCGTGGCTTCGCTCACGGTGACTGGGACTTTTGTGTAGAGGTCGTCGCCGCGGCGTTCGAAGAAAGTATGAGGTTTGACGTCCACGCGCAGATACAGATCGCCTGGAGGCGCACCCATCGTGCCGGCGTTGCCTTTGCCGGGGACGCGAACGCGTGAGCCGCTGGCCACACCTGCAGGAATGCGCACGTCGATCGTCTCGGTGCGGCGCAGACGACCTTCGCCGCTGCATGTCGGGCAGACTTTCCGAATTTTGCCAGTGCCTCCGCAGCGCGTGCAGGGGACGTTGAATTTCATTTTGCCGGCAGCTTGTTGAATGGTGCCGGAGCCGTGACACGTCGGGCAAGTCTGTGCGGAGCCGACCGCGCCTGTGCCGTGGCACGTATCACAGGTGTCGAGGCGCGTGATGGTGAGCTTCTTCACCGCGCCGCGGACCGCGTCCCAAAAATCAATTTCGATCTGATACTCGAGGTCGCCGCCGGGTTCCTGCTGCGGCTCTTCGCCGCCGCCACGCCCGCCTCGGAAAAACTGGCTAAAGAGATCGCGGAAGCTGCCTCCGCCGCCTTGCGCTCCGGAGCCGCCGCCAAAATCAAATCCGCCGAAATCGAAATTTACGCCTTCGCTGTCGTGCTGCGGTCCGCCTCCTGGTCCGCCAGGAGGAATGTTGTCGCTGTAGAAGCCGTACTGGTCATACATCTGGCGCTTTTTTGAGTCGGAGAGGACGTCGTAGGCTTCCTGCAGTTGCTTGAATTTTTCTTCGGAGGATTTGTCGCCGGGATTCAGGTCAGGATGGTATTTTCGCGCGAGTTTACGGAAAGCCGTGCGAATGTCTTTCGCGGTGGCTTTTTTCGCGACCCCTAAGAGTTCGTAATAGTCTTGTTTTGCGGTTGTGGCCATGGAAACCAGTTAACAGTCGACAGCTAAAAGTTGAAAGTTCAAAAACGCCACTTCGGAGATGAGCAGCAAAGCAAGCAGGGGCGCAGCATGCTGCGCCCCTACAAGCTGTGTTGCGTTAATTAGGTCGCTTGGATTCGTCGACGTCGACGTATTCGGCGTCGATCACATCGCCGGGCTTTTTGTCCTGCGCGGTGCTCGAGCCCGAGCCGGGAGCGCCGCTGGCTCCAGCGCCTGCGCTGGCACCGGCGGCTTGTTCCGCGCCTGGCTTCGCTTCATTCGCCTTGTAGAGAATCTCGGCGATCTTGTGCAGAGACTTCTCGAGGTTTTCCGTGGCGGAGCGCAAGCGAGCCGTGCCGCCTTCGGCGATGGCTTTCTTGGCTTCTTCGATGGCGTCTTCGGCCGTCTTCACGTCCGATTCGGCAATCTTTTCGCGATTCTCGCGAAGCATCTTCTCCGCCTGGTACATAATGCCGTCGAGCCGGTTGCGGGATTCGACTTCTTCCATACGGCGGCGGTCGTCTTCGGAGTGGGATTCGGCCTCGACGCGCATCTTCTCGGCTTCTTCCTTGGTCAGGCCGCTGGAAGCAGTGATGGTGATCTTCTGCTCCTTGTTGGTGGCTTTGTCCTTGGCGCTGACGTTCAAAATGCCGTTGGCGTCGATGTCAAAAGTCACTTCGATTTGCGGAGTGCCGCGTGGCGCCGGCGGAATGCCATCCAGCTTGAATTTGCCAAGCGAACGGTTGTCCGAAGCGAACTTGCGTTCACCTTGAAGAACCTGGATTTCCACGCCAGGCTGATTGTCCGCCGCGGTCGAGTACGTTTCGACTTTGCGCGTCGGGATCGTGGTGTTGCGCGGGATCTGCACGGTCATCACGCCGCCGAGTGTTTCGACGCCGAGAGAAAGAGGCGTTACGTCGAGCAGGAGGATGTCCTTCACTTCGCCAGCGAGTACCGCGCCCTGGATTGCCGCGCCGACCGCGACAACCTCGTCCGGGTTCACGCCCTTGTGCAGTTCCTTTTCGCCGAAGAACGTGCGGACGAGCGATTGTACCTTCGGAATAC
>Ga0209415_10015811_pt1 | contig 12197 bp, 13 predicted proteins | sample PeaSoiSIISIP2007_FD_187696 | JGI IMG/M metagenome (GOLD analysis project Ga0209415, IMG submission 187696) | Peat soil microbial communities from Weissenstadt, Germany - SII-SIP-2007 (SPAdes) (version 2) | ecosystem: Environmental > Terrestrial > Soil > Wetlands > Peat | place: Germany... | reverse complement strand
GACATCACCATCCTCGAGATCGTCGAGACGCTCGAGGGGCCGATCGGGACGTCGGAGTGCGCGCTGCGCGGTGGGCCCTGCCACTGGGACGACGTCTGCGCCATGCACTGGGTGTGGTCCTCGGCGCGGGCCGCGCTGAGCGACAGCCTGCGCGCCGCCACCCTGGCCCGGGTGGCCGCCGACGACCGCGCCCTCGCCGAGGGCCGGGCCACCGTGCCGGCGGACTCCCATCGGCACGGGCGGGGCTGAGCCTTCAGTATCCGGCGTCGCCCTCGGGTGACACCGTCAGGTAGTCGATCAGCCCGGTGACCGTGAGGAGGTCGCGCACGAACGCGGTGGGTGACTCGATGCGCAGCTTGATGCCCGAGGCGGTCGCGCGCTGCTGCTCGGCGACCAGCGGTGACACGCCGGCGGCATCCAGGTAGGTCAGCCCCGACAGGTCCACGGTGAGCTCGGACACCCCGGTGCGGTTGACGGCGGCCAGCCGCTCGCTCAGGCCGGCGGCAGTGGCGACGTCGAGCTCGCCGCGCAGTGAGATCCGGGCGCAGCCCTCACCCTCGAGGACCACGATCTCCAACTGCGGGGAATCGTCTTCCACACCAGCCCCCTCGGCGACACCGGCACGCACGGGGTGCGGGGATACACCCCGCGTGCGGCATCCCCCCCATCTTGGGTCCACCGCCGACCGCGTGACAAGGGGATCCTGTGACCAGGCGTCACTAGAGTCGACGGTGGTGTCCGGGGACGACGAGCGCACGGTGGAGGTCGACGGCCGCGAGGTGCGCATCTCACGCCCCGACAAGGTGTACTTCCCCGAGCTCGAGGCCACGAAGTTCGACCTCGTCTCGTACTACCTCGAGGTGGGCCGGCACCTTCTCAACACGGCCGGGGGCCGGCCCGCCATGCTGCAGCGGTTCCCGGACGGCGCGGCCGGCAAGTCCTTCTACCAGAAGCGGATCCCGGCCGGCGCCCCCGATTGGCTGGAGTCCACCACCGTCTCGACGCCGAACGGCACCACGTCCAACGCGCTGGTCGTCGCCGACATCGCCCACGTCGTGTGGGCCGTCAACATCGGCTGCCTGGGGCTGCACCTGTGGCCGTATCTCGCCGCCGACCCCGCCCACGCCGACGAGCTGCGCATCGACCTCGACCCGACGACGGGCATCGGCTTCGAAGAGGTGCGGGCGGCCGCGCTGCTCTGCCGCGACGTGCTCAGCGAGCTCGGCCTGCGGGGCTATCCCAAGACGACGGGCAACAACGGGCTGCACGTCTATCTCCGGCTGGAGCCGCGCTGGGACTCGGTGGAGGTGCGCAGCGCCGCGGTCGCGCTGGCGCGCGATCTCGAGCGGCGCTATCCCGAGCAGATCACGGCCAACTGGTGGAAGGAGGAGCGCGGCAGCCGCGTCTTCGTCGACTTCAACCAGAACGCGCCGCACAAGACGGTGTTCGGCGCGTGGTTCGCCCGGCCCCGCACCGGTGGCCAGGTGTCGACGCCGCTCACGTGGGAAGAGGTCGAGGCGGTGGCACCCGACGAGCTGACCATCCGCACCGTGCCCGACCTCGTGCGCCGGCGCGGCGACCCGTGGGCCGACATCGCGGCGAAGCCCCAGTCGCTCGAGCCGCTGCTGGCGCTCGCCGAGCGCGACAAGGCGGCCGGGCTGCACGACGCGCCGTGGCCGCCGCAGTACCCGAAGATGCCCGACGAGCCGCCCCGGGTCGCCCCGAGCCGGGCCAAGAAGGCGTAGGCCCGGTGGACCCGCTCGAGGCGCTGCGGCGGGTCGCGTTCCTCCTCGAGCGCGGGGGTGCCGACACCTACAAGGTGCGCGCCTTCCGCAACGCCGCCAAGGCGCTGGACGGCATGCCCGCCGACGAGCTGGCCGCGCTGGCGAAGGCGGGCCGCCTCCAGAGCATCCCCGGCGTCGGCAAGTCCACGGCCCAGGTGGTTCGACAAGCGCTGCAGGGCGGCGTCCCCGAGTACCTGGCCAAGCTGGAGGGCGAGGGCGGGCCCGACGACCTGGAGCTCGACGCGCCGGCGCGGGAGCTGCTCGGGTCGCTGCGCGGGGACTGCCACTCCCACTCGGACTGGTCCGATGGCGGCAGCCCCATCCTCGAGATGGCGGAGGCGGCCCGCGACCTCGGCCACGAGTACCTGGTCCTCACCGACCACAGCGCGCGCCTCACGGTGGCCCACGGGCTCAACGCGGAACGGCTACGGAGCCAGCTCGACGTGCTGGCCGAGCTCAACGAGCAGCTGGCGCCGTTCCGCATCCTGACCGGGATCGAGGTGGACATCCTCGAGGACGGATCGCTCGACCAGGAGATCGATCTGCTGGCCGAGCTCGACATCGTGGTGGCCAGCGTCCACTCCAAGCTGCGCATGGACCAGCCCCAGATGACCGCCCGTATGCTCGCCGCTATCGAGAGCCCCCACACCGACATCCTGGGCCACTGCACCGGCCGCCTGATCACCGGACGGGGCCGCCCCCAGTCGACCTTCGACGCCGAGGTGGTGTTCTCCGCCTGCGCCCGCACCGGCATGGCCGTGGAGATCAACTCGCGCCCCGAGCGCCAGGACCCGCCCCAGGACCTGCTGCGCCAGGCGGCCGGGCTCGGGTGCTCCTTCGCCATCGACACCGACGCCCACGCGCCCGGTCAACTCGAATGGCTCGGCCGCGGCTGCGCCAAGGCCGTGGACGCCGGGCTGGAACCCGCCCGGATCGTGAACCGCGGCTCGACCGACGACCTGCTGGCCTGGGCGGCGTCACACGGTGGCTGATCGCTCGTGACGCTCCCCGTCCGCCCCCCGGTGGCGCCGATGCTGGCGAAGCTCTCCCGCGAGCTGCCCCGCGACGCCGGCCTCTTCTACGAGCCGAAGTGGGACGGCTTCCGCTGCATCGTCTTCCGGGACGGCAACGACGTCGAGCTGGGCAGCCGCAACGAGAAGCCGCTGACCCGCTACTTCCCCGAGCTGGTCGAGACGCTCGCCCGCGAGCTGCCCGACCGCTGCGTGCTCGACGGCGAGATCGTCATCGTCGGGCCCAAAGGCCTCGACTTCGACGCGCTCTCCCAGCGCATCCACCCCGCCGAGAAGCGCATCCGCCAACTGGCCGAGTCGACGCCGGCGTCGTTCGTCGCCTTCGACCTGCTGGCCCACGACGACCGCTCCTACCTGGACACGCCCTACGCCGAGCGGCGTGCCGCGCTCGAGAAGCTCTTGAAGAAGGCGCGCCCGCCGATCCACCTCACCCCGGTCACCGACGATCCCGACGTGGCGAGCGACTGGTTCTCCCGCTTCGAGGGGGCCGGGCTCGACGGGGTGGTCGTCAAGGCGGCCGACCTCCCCTACCAGCCCGACAAGCGGGCCATGGTCAAGGTCAAGCACCAGCGGACGGCCGACTGCGTGGTCGCCGGTTTCCGCACGCACAAGGACGGCGCGGGCGTCGGGTCGCTGCTCCTCGGGCTCTTCGACGACGCCGGCGTCCTGCACCACGTCGGCGTCGCCTCCGGGTTCAGCGTGGCGCGCCGCTCGGAGCTTGTGGCCGAGCTCGAGCCGTACCGCTCAGGGGCCATGGAAGGACATCCGTGGGCGGGCTGGGCGCCCGAGGGCGCCCGCATGCCGGGCGGCACGAACCGCTGGAATTCGGGTAAGGACATGACCTGGGAACCGGTGCGCGCCGAGGCCGTGTGCGAGGTGTCCTACGACCACCTCCAGGAGGAGCGCTTCCGCCACGCCACGTCGTTCGTGCGTTGGCGCCCCGACCGGGACCCCGCGTCGTGCACCTACGACCAGCTGGACACGCCGGTCCCCTACGAGCTGGCGAGGGTCTTCGGGACCGTGTGAGCGCCGCGGGTGCCGCCGGCACCGTATGCGGCGGCGCGCTCGGGACGCCGGGGGCGGTGCGCGTGCAGGGCCCGGCGGGTCTCGGCCCGGCCCCAGCGCATGAAGTCCGGCCACTCCGAGGGGTTGAGGAACTGGCGGTAGAAGCCGACGCCGCGCACCTTCTCGTAGGGGACGGGCTCAATCATGAGGACGTCGGTGGCGGCCCGCAGCCGGCGCAGGTTCACCCGGGCCAGCTCGCTCTGCTGGCAGGTCCGTACCTGGCTCGCCACGGCGAGGATGCTGGCTGCCCGGTCCTGCCAGCCCGTCGCGTCCTCGCCGGCGAATTCGGGCGGGTAGAAGCCGTTGATCGCCAGCGCGGCGTGGCACGGCTCCTCCATCTCGAGCACGGGGCGCACCGGGAAGATGTCGACCAGGCCGCCGTCGCACCAGTGCCGGCCGTCCAGCGGCACGGGCTCCACGAACAGAGGGAGGGCGATGGCCATGCGGACGGCGCGCGCCACGCTCAGGTCCGGGTGCGTCCTCGGCCCGATGTACTCGAGCCGGTTCTCCTCCACGCACCACACCGGCGCGTAGGCCGGGATCTCGAGCTCGCCCAGCGTCATGTCCCCCAGCAGGCGCCGGTACGTCGCCTCGATCCGCTCACCCCTGATCACGCCGGCAAAGCCGCGCCCGGCCGTCGGGACCAGTGTGGACAGGCGGCGCCAGTCGACGTCGACGTAGTCCTCCGGCTGGAAGCCGAGCACGAACTCGGCCACCTCCGCGGCGGGGATGCCCGCGGCCACCGGGAACCCGAAGAGGGCAGACCCCGAGCACAGCGTGATCACCGCCGGCCGCACCCCGGCCTCCTCGAGCGCCCGCGCCGCCCCCACGACCGAGGCGAGCGCACCGCTGCCGCCGGTGGCCATGAGCGCCAGGCGCCGGCCCTCGAGCCAGTCGGCCCGGAAGGGTTGCGGGGCCGGGAAGGGCCGGAGCTCCACCGGCCGGGGCCGCTCGCCCGGCAACCGGAAGGCGGCCCGACGCACGTCGGTCAGCAGCCCGGCGTCGTCACGGATGCCGTCCACCCACTGCCGGGTGGCGGTCACCACGTCGAAGTACTGGCGCAGCCGGAACACGTCGAGGGCCGCGCTCAGCACGGGACCGCCGCCTCCTCGTGACGGGCCGTCGCGATGACCTCTGCGAAGCCCTCGGCCAGGCACTCGACGAGCAGTTCATGATCCGGCACCGCCGTCGTGTCCACCGTGATGCCGATGCAGCACGACCCGTCGTAGGAGAAGAGGGTGGCATTCATGGCGGCGCCGATGGTGGGCCCGAACGCGGAGTAGTCAGTCACCCGCGCCCCGCAGAGGAAGATCGGGTTCGGAAATCCGGTCACGTCACTGGCCAGAAAGTCCACGTGTTTGAGCATGGTGCCCACGAACGCCGTGGGCACGAAGTTCAGTGCGCCGGCGATGGCGTCGGTGAACGCCAGTGACCGCTCGGAGCGGGCAGCCCGGCAGGCGGCTCCGATGGCACGCATGCGCTTGACCGGGTCCGCCATGCTCAGCGGCACCCGCAACCGCTGCAGGGTGATCCGGTTCCCGCCGGGCGCGTCGTCGGCCTTACGGATGCTGATCGGCAGCGTCACGGTCAGCTCTTCGACCGTCGCGCCGTGATGTTCGTGGTAGCGGCGCAGGCCACCGGTGAGCGCGGCCATGAAGCTGTCGTTGAGCGTCCCGCCGCTGGCGGCACCAGCCTGCTTCAGCTCGTCCAGGCCCACCGTGATGGTGTGCAGGACCCGTCCGGGCCCGCGTTGGGTCATGACCGGCGACAGCACCGCAGGGAGCGGTCGCACCGTGCGCCCGATGGAGCGGGCCGTCTCCACGACGTCCGCGCCCGCGCCCAGGGGGTGGCGGACGATCCTGGCTGCCGCACCCGGCGCGAGGTGCACCGCCTCGAAGGCCCCGTCGCGCAGCCGTGTGGCACGGTCGGCCAGCGCCTCCAACACGAGCTGGCGGCCGCCGGTCTGCTCGCCGGTCGGCGCGGCGGGGAGCGGGTCACTGACCTTGTGGTCGGCTTCGGCGTCGAAGAGCGCCAGGGCGAGCTGCACACCCCCGATCCCGTCGGTCAGCGAGTGGTGCATCTTCATGACGATGGCGGCCCCGCCGTGCTCCAACCCCTCGACGAGCGTGAACTCCCACAGCGGGCGCGTGCGGTCGAAGCCACTCATGGCGGCGAGCGCCGCGAATCGCAGCACCTCGTCCCGGCCGTGCGGTGCGGGGGCGTCGACCCGGCGCAGATGCCAGGCGACGTCGAAGTGCACATCGGTCGTCCACCGTGGTGTGGACAGCCGACCGGGAACCTCGAACAGGCGCTGGCGGAACGAGGGGATCTGACGGGTCGCCCGCTCGAGCCGCAGGACGAGATCCTCCCAGGCGGGCGCCGCCTCCAGCCAGGCGACGGCGACCACGGTCGAGCGCAGCTCGGGATCGCTCTCCATGTACCAGGTGAAGGCATCGTTCTGGCGCATGAACGGCGACGTTGTCATGCCTCCAGCTATCCACGGCGCCCGGGGGGTGTCTAGGGACCAAGGTCACCTACTCGGTGGTCGGGGGTGGCGCCGACCGGGTGGGTCAGTCGAGCAGGTCGGGGTCGGCCGCCAGCTCGGCCCGGACGGCCGCTTCCCAGAAGCCGAGGAAGCCCTCGCCGTCGCTCCTCGCTACGAGGTCGATGAACGCCTGCGGGATGCTGGACGCGCCCGAGCCCCCGGCGGCGCGGGCGTACCAGGCGTGCTGGCAGCGCTGCTCGAGCGCCACGGCGCGCTGATGCACGGCGCGGGCCGAGCCCCCCAGGACGAAGACGCCGTGGCCGGCGAGGAGCGCCATGGACGCTCTGCCCATCTGCTCCACGGCGCGCCGGGCGCTCCCCGCGTCGTTCACCGGCCCCTCGTACTCGTCGACGAGGGTCAGCGTGCCACCGCCGAGCGCCGAGCTCTGGTCGAGGATCGGCGGTAGCTCGGCCAGGTCGGCCCACACGGTGCCGAAGAGCGGGTGGTTGTGCACCGCCCACCCGACGTCGGCCCGCAGCTTGTGCAGCTCGAGGTGGAGCGGGATGCCGAGCGGGACCGGCCAGCCCCCCTCGACGACCCGCCCGTCGAGGTCGATGCGGAGCACCTGCGACGGCCGCAGCTCGGCCCAGGTGAGCAGCCACGGGTTGCACAGGAGCGTGCCGTCGCCGAGGTTGACCGTGATGTGCCCGGCCAGGTGGTCGTTGTAGCCCTCCCGCCACAGCGCGCGGGCCAGGACGACGAGCTCCTCGCGGGGCGTGAGGTCCGGCATCAGCTTGTCGGCGGTCGGCATGAACACGGTCGCCTCCTCTCAGCGCGGCAGGACGTGGTCGGGGAGCGGGTGGCGGTAGAGGGCGGCCGCGTTCTCGCAGCACATGGCGCGCAGCTCGTGCGCCGGAATGTGGCCCCAGCACTTCTCGATCACGTCCTGGGTGTCGGGCCACGTGCTGTCGCCGTGCGGGTAGTCGACCTCGACCATGATGTGGTCGACGCCGATGGCATGGCGGGTGTCGATGGTCGACGGGTCGTCGATCGTGCAGAACCAGAAATTGCGCCGCAGCACCTCGGCCGGCCGCACGTCCCAGCCGGCGCCGTAGCCGGAACGGTCGACGATGTTGTCGAGCCGGTCGAGCAGCATGGCCACCCAGCCGATGCCGCCCTCGCTCATGGCGATCTTGAGTGTCGGGAGGCGCTCCGCATAGCCCGACCACAGCCACTCGGCGCAGGCGGTCAGCGACAGCTGGCCGAAGAGCGTGGCCCCCAGCTGCAGGGCGTCCATGCCGGCCCCGGGCGGGGCGGGGGTCAGGCCCGAGCTGCCGACGTGCAGCGAGACGACACTGTCCGTCTCGACCACGGCCTCCATGATCGGGTCCCAGTGCGACCGGTCCCACAGCGAGGGCAGCCCGATCTCGTGCGGGCGCTCGGGGAAGGTCACCGACGTGAAGCCGCGGTCGGCGTTGCGGCGGATCTCGGCCACGGCGAGATCGGGGTCGGCCAGGTACGTGATCCCGAGTGGGACGATGCGCTCGGGATGAGGGGTGTACCACTCCTCGAAGAGCCAGTCGTTCCAGGCCCGGATGCAGGCCAGGCCGAGCTCGCGGTCCCTGGCGTCGAAGAAGACCCGGCCGCAGAAGCCCGTGATCATGGACGGGAAATTCACCGACGCCCAGACCCCGTTGATGTCCATGTCGCGCACCCGGGCGCCGGCGTCGTAGCAGCCCGGCCGCATCTGGTCGAAGCGGAACGGCTCCAGGCGGACGGTCTCGGGCCGGCGCCCGGCCACCGCGTTCATCCCGACCTGCGTGTAGAGCTGGCCCTCGAACTCCCAGACCTGGTGCCCCTCGGGCGTCTCGACGATCCGGGGTGCCTCGTCCTGGAGCGCCGCCGGGAGCCGCCCCTCGAAGGTGTGGGCGGGCTCGACCACGTGGTCGTCGACGGAGATCACCGTGTAGCGCACCGCCCGTGGCTCGGGCTCGGGGAGGAAGAGATCGTCCGCGGGCACGTCCGGAGTATGCCCGACGTCGTGCCCCCGCGCCCGCGGCGGTCCCCTCCTGCCGCCCACCCCCGGGGATACTGGGTCGAACCCGGTAAAGGAGGCGGAGTGGTTGCTCTCGTCGTGGTGTCGACGTTCGTGGTCCTGGTGCTCGGCGTCCTGGTGGCGGGGCTCCTCCGCAGCCATGCCGACATCCTGCGGGCGCTTCACCGAGCTCGGACCCCTCGTGCTCGTGGTCGTCGTCGTGGTCGAGGTTTCCGCGGCGGTGCTCCTGGCGTCGCTCGTGTCACCGTGGGCCGCGCTGGTCGTGGTGGCGCTCGCCGCTGCAGCGGTCGTGGCGGCGGCGCCGCGGTCGCGCCGGGCGCTGCGCCTCTGAGCGCGCCTCAGCCGCGCATGTTGACCGCGTTGATCCGGACCGGGGCGATCCGCACGACGACCCGTCGGACCCCCGGCCCGTCGTGCTCGCGCAGGTCGGCGCCGCCGTACTTGGTTCCGACCCTGTCGGCGAACTCGTAGCCGTCGTCGGGCACCACGTCAGCCGTGCCGCGGATCTCGAGGTAGCGGTACGGGTTGGCCAGGTCGAGGATGAGCAGCGCGCAGGCGGGGTCGGTCTGGAGGTTCTTGGTCTTCTGCCGCGCCGTGTTCAGCGAGATCGCGATCTGGTCGCCCTCGGCCAGGAACCACACCTCGGAGACCTGGGGGTAGCCGTCCTCCCCCACCGTGGCCAGGGTGGCCACCTCGGCCTCGAGCAGGTCCCGGTGGCTGTCGGGTATGCGGTCGTGTGCCATGGGGTAGGTCTACCCGCCGGCGCCCCGCGCTGTCGCGCGGCCTCGCCCCGCTACACGCCCCGGTGGTTCTCGAAGCGCGCGTACTGCTTGAGGAAGAGCAGGTTGGCCTTCCCGGTCGGCCCGTTCCGGTGCTTGGCCACCTCAATGAGCGCGTCGTCGGCCCGGTCGATCGGCACCTCGTCGTTGTACTCGGACTCGCGGTAGATGAAGAGGACGACGTCGGCGTCCTGCTCGAGCGACCCCGACTCCCGCAGGTCCGACAGTTGCGGCGTCTTGTCCTGGCGCGACTCCAGGTTGCGCGACAGCTGAGAGAGGGCGACGACGGGCACTTCGAGTTCGCGGGCCAGGATCTTGAGGCCGCGGCTGATCTCGGCGACCTCGGTCTGGCGGTTCTCCGCCCGGCCCCGGCCCGTCATCAGTTGCAGGTAGTCGACGACGACGATCCCGAGGTCGCCCTCGGACTTCTTGAGCCGCCGCGCCCGGGCCCGGATGTCCATGACCGTCACGTTCGGGTTGTCGTCGATGAAGATGGGCGCGCCCGACAACCGGGTCACGGCCATCCCGATTTTGCTCCAGTCCTGGGTGCGGATCCGCCCCGTCTGCAGGCTCTGCCCGTTCACCTCGGCCTCGGAGGCGAGGAGGCGCTGGGTCAGCTCGAGGTGACCCATCTCGAGCGAGAAGAGCAGCGCCGGGCGCTGCACTTGGAGGCCCACGTTGGCCAGGACGCCCAGCGCGAAGCTCGTCTTGCCCATGCCCGGACGGGCGCCCACGATGTTGAGCGAGGAGGGCTGGAAGCCGAGCAGGATGCTGTCCAGCTCGTGGTAGCCCGTGGCCACGCCCGTGATGTGCGAGCCCCGCTGGCCCAGCTCCTCTATCCGGTCCAGCCCCGCGCCCAGCAGCTCGTGCAGCGGGCGCATGGTGTCGGCCGTGCGGCGCTCGCCCACGTTGAACACCATCTGCTCCGCCTCGTCGACCGCCGCCTTGACGTCCTCGGGGACCGAGTAGCCGATGTCGGCGATCTCGCCCGCCACTCCGATGAGCTTGCGCAGCAGCGCGTGCTCCTCGACGATCTCGGCGTAGTGCCGCGCGTTGGCGATCGACGGCGTGTTGGCCTGCAGCGAGATGAAGATCGAGGGGTCGCCGACCGCTTCGAGCACCCTCGAGCGCTTGAGCTCGTCGGTGACGGTCACCGCGTCGATGGCCTCGCCCCGCTCCATGAGGGCCCGGATCGCCCCGAAGATGTGGCCGTGCGCCGGTTTGTAGAAGTCGGCGCCGGAGCAGCGCTCGATGCCGACCGACGCGGCGTCGTTGGACAGAAGCATCGCCCCGAGCAGCGACTCCTCGGCCTCGAGGTCGTGAGGCGGCACGCGCGCTCCGGAGGGAGCGGGCATGGGGGCGGCCCGGAGCGGGCGGGGGCGGGTGTCGTCGAAGGCTTGGACCACGGCTCCCCTACTGTGACCGCTGCAGCCTGGGGACCATAAGGCCCCAACACTTGTGGGTAAGACCGCCGGGCGTGTGGATAAGCGGTGCACCAGCGCTCACCCGCTGTGGACCGTGGAGCGGCGTGGCCTTCCGGATCGATTGCACCGCACCATGGTGCAATTGGGTTGCGCGCGGTTCGGGGATACCCGCCCCCCACCTGCCGCTCAGGTCGCGGCGCTGACCTCCACCGTCACCACCGTGGCGACGTCGGGGAACAGCTCGACCGTCACGTCGAAGCTCCCGGTCTCCTTGATGTGCTCGGGCAGCACGACGTGCCTGCGGTCCACCTCGACGCCCTTGGCGGCCCGGATGGCGTCGGCGACGTCGGCCGGGCCGATAGAGCCGAACAGCCTGCCGCCGCCGGCCGCCCGGGCGCTGATGGGGATCACGGCGCCCGCCAGCAGGGTGGCCTGGGCCTCGGCCGCGTTCCGGTCCTGGGCCTCCCGCAGGTCACGGCCTCGGCGCATCAGCTGGGCCTGGCCCTCCACGCCCTCGGTGGCAACGATGGCCCGTCCCTCGGGGAGCAGGAAGTTGCGGGCGAAGCCGCCCGCCACCTTCACGATGTCGCCCCGCCGGCCCACGCCGGCGACATCATCTCTCAGCAGGACCTTCATGCGTCCGCACCCGCCTCTTCGGGCTCGACAACGACCTCGACCGTGACCCCGGCCTCGGCGTCCGCGACAGCTTCATCGACAATGCCCAAGGCTTCTGCGACCTCGACATCGACCTCGACCTCAGCCGGCGCCGGTGCCGGCGCCGGCGCGCGGCGCGCCTCGGCGGCCATGGAGTCGCCCAGCGTCCGTTCGCCCCGGTCCCGTCCGCCGCCGCGGCCACCAGGGCGCTCGGTGACGGTGCGCTGGACGTAGGGCAGGAGGACGAGCTCGCGCGCCGTCTTGATGGCCATGGCCAACGCCCGCTGGTGCTGGGCGCAGTTGCCCGTGACGCGGCGCGAGCGGATCTTGCCGCGGTCGCTCATGTACTTGCGCAGCATGGGGACGTCCTTGTAGTCCACCCACTCGACCTTGTCCCGGCACAGCGCGCAGGGCTTCTTCTTGACCCGGCGGCCGAGATCCTTGGGGGCGCGCCGCGCCGCGGTCCCGCCGCGTTGGTTGTTACGTGCCATCAGAAGGGCTCCTCGTCGAATCCGTAGCCGCCGCCGGCATCCGCCGCGGGCTGTGGTTGTGGCTGTGGTTGTGGCTGTGATTGTGGCGCGGGCGCCGCCTGGCGGGCGCCGCCTCGCGGCGACCCGTCGCCGGGCCCCCGGCGCTCGTTCTTGGTGATCTGGGCGGTGGCCCAGCGCAGCGACGGGCCGATCTCGTCCGCCACGACCTCGACCTTGGAGCGCCGGTCGCCCTCCTGGGTCTCCCAGCTGCGCTGCTCGAGCCGGCCGGCCACCATGACCCGCGTGCCGCGGGTGATGGTCTCGCTCACGTTCTCGGCCATCTCGCGCCAGCACACCACGTCGAAGAAGGAGGTCGCCTCCTCCCACTCCTGGGTCTGGCGGTTCTGCCAGCGCCGGTTGACCGCCAGCCCGAAGGTGACGTTGGCCTG
>Ga0209415_10015810_pt1 | contig 12198 bp, 6 predicted proteins | sample PeaSoiSIISIP2007_FD_187696 | JGI IMG/M metagenome (GOLD analysis project Ga0209415, IMG submission 187696) | Peat soil microbial communities from Weissenstadt, Germany - SII-SIP-2007 (SPAdes) (version 2) | ecosystem: Environmental > Terrestrial > Soil > Wetlands > Peat | place: Germany... | reverse complement strand
AAAGGGGAGTGGGGCGTGGCGGCCGATCTGTTCGAATGGTTCGCCGAAGAGGCCAAGCGTGCTTATGGCCGCTGGGTGCCCTCCCGAAGCGCCGCTAAGCGGCAATTGGTGATCCGCCAACCGGTCGGCGTGGTGGGGCTGATCACGGCATGGAATTTTCCCGCCTACAACGTCGCGCGCGCTGCTTCGGCCGCTCTGGCGGCAGGCTGCACGATCGTGATCCGGCCCTCTGAATTTACGCCGCTCACCGCGATGGCAATGGTGAACATCCTGGTTGAGGCGGGCATCGGCGACGGCGTAGTGAATCTGGTCAATGGCGAACCCGAGAGTATGGGCCAGGAGATGTTGCGCAATCCAAAGTGTGCCAAGATCCACTTCACTGGAAGCCAGCGCGTTGGCAAACTGTTAATGGACGGCGCTTCAAAATCAGTGACACGCCTGTCGCTAGAGCTGGGCGGAAACGCTCCGGTGCTGATCTTTCCGGACGTCGATCTGGAGCAGGTCGCCGCCAGCGCCGTGACCGCCAAATTCCGTAACGGCGGGCAGGTGTGCATTTCCCCGCAACGCTTTCTGGTACACAGCCGCATCGCCCAACAGTTTGCGGATCAGGTTACATCCCACGTGTCGAAGCTGCGTGTGGGAGACGGGCTGGCGCCGGATTCGAACGTCGGCCCGCTGATCAACGCGCGCCAAAGGGATCGCGTTGAGGAGATGGTGCAACAATCCCAGACCAAAGGCGCGCAGATTGCGATCGGCGGCAAGCGCCCTGCTGCAATGCCGCGCGGCTACTTTTACGAGCCGACGGTGGTGACCAACGTTCATTCCGAAACGCCGCTCTTTCAGGCTGAGATCTTCGGTCCCGTGCTGCCGATCGCAACCTTCGAGGATGCCGATGCGGCGATCGAGCTGGCCAATAGCACCCGCTACGGCCTGGCGGCTTACGTGTGGACCAACAATCTTCGAGCGGCGGTCCGAACAGCCGAGCGCCTGGAATTCGGCATGGTCGGCGTAAACGAGTGGACGCCGCAAAGCACCGAGGTTCCGTTCACCGGATGGAAAGAGAGCGGTGTTGGACGGGAAAGCGGCGCTGAAGGTTTGGACGAGTACCTGGAGACCAAGCTGATCGCTTTTGGAGGGCTGGCATGAGCCGTGACCTTGAACTGGGAATGGATCGTCCGATCACCAGGCGCGACTTCCTTGACGGCGTCGCGGTGGCCATCGGCAGCGCCAGCTTGCTTGCCGGAAAAGCCGGGGCGACGACGGCTTTCCCGCAGGACCGCCCTGGATACAATCCCCCAACCCTCACTGGGATGCGCGGCAGCCATGACGGCTCGTATGCCTACGCGCATGCGCTGCGCGACGGTAATGCATTTAAGAGCGCGCGGGCTCCCGTCGATACGCGGGAGACATACGATCTGGTGATCGTGGGCGGCGGCATCAGTGGTCTGGCGGCGGCATATTTCTATCGCGCCCGGAATGCCTCCGCGAAGATTCTTATTCTCGACAATCACGACGATTTCGGCGGACACGCCAAGCGCAATGAGTTTCGCCCTGGCGGACGCCTTCTCATCACCAACGGTGGCACGCTCAGCATCGAGTCTCCTTTTGACTACAGCCAAGAGGCGCGGGGGCTGCTGTCGGAATTGGGAATTGAACCGGTGGCGCTGGAGGAAAAGTCCGAGAAGATTACGGATCGCACCGTTTTCCAAGGGCTGCAGAACGCGGTTTTCTTTGACAAAGAAACTTTTGGCACGGACCGTTTGGTTGTTGGGATGCCTGGCGGTGGACGCGGGCCAGCAACCACTAGCGTGACGTGGAAAGAGTTTTTGGCGAAGACTCCGCTCTCAGAACAAGCGCAGGCCGATATTGCGCGCCTCCAGGAAGAGAACGTCGACTACATGCCTGGCCTTTCCGACGACGAAAAGAAGGACCGCTTGTCGCGGATGAGCTACAAGGATTTTCTGCTGAACGTCGTCAAGGTTCACCCCGAAGTGATCCCGTTCTACCAAACTCGGACGCACGGCTTGTATGGAGTCGGCATCGATGCCGTGGGCGCATTGGAGCTTTGGCCGAACTTCCCCGGTTTTGAGGGACTGAATCTCGAACCAGGCCCCTATCGTCGCCTGAGTTTCACAGCCCTGGGCGAGCATATTGAAAAGCAGCCCTACGAGTACCACTTTCCCGACGGGAACGCGACCATCGCGCGTCTTCTGGTGCGATCCCTGATCCAGGGAGCGATGCTGGGCAAATCGGCCGAGGACAGCGTCCTCGCAAATACCGATTACACCCGGCTGGACCAGAGCGATTCGCAAATTCGCATCCGGTTGGGCAGCACCTGCCTCCGCGCGCACCACGTGGGCGATGCGGCGACAGCGAAAGAAGTCGAGATCGTGTATGGCCGCGAAAAGCAGTTGTACAGTGTGCGTGCCAAATCAGTGATCCTGGGTTGTTGGAACATGATGATTCCCTACCTGTGTCCCGAGCTTCCACCGAAACAGAAGGAGGCGCTGCACTACGGCGTGAAGGTTCCTCTGGTGTACACAGCGGTCGCTTTGCGCAACTGGACCGCGTTCAAGAAATTGGGAATGCGCGGCGCGCAAACGCCAGGCATGTACCACACCACATTGAATCTGGAGCTTCCAACTAATATCGGCGAATACCGGCCTGAGATTTCGCCGGAACAGCCGATTCTCGCGCGCATGTTGCGGACGCCCTGCAAGCCGGGGCTCTCCGCCAGAGATCAACAGCGCGCGGGGCATGCCGACCTGCTCTCGACGCCGTTCTCGACCTTCGAGCGGAATATCCGCGACCAGTTCGCACGCGTCCTGGGGCCGGGCGGATTCGATCCGGCGCGCGACATCGACGCCATTACGGTGAATCGCTGGCCGCATGGCTACGCGTACGAATACAATTTTCTGTGGGATCCGGAGTGGCCGAAGGGCGAGTCGCCTTGCGAGATCGGACGGCAGCGTTTCGGACGCATTTCGATCGCGAATTCGGACGCGGCCGCGGCAGCGTACACGGATCAGGCCATCGACCAAGCCTACCGGGCGGTGCAGGAACAGATGGCTCGCGACGCTTCGTGAGCCGCAAGGCGTTTCACGCCTGGTAGACCGTATTGCCGCCCACCACCGTGCGAACGATCTCGATGTCTTTGATTGTTTCCTGGTCCACGGTATGAAGGTCGTCAGCCAGGACTACGAAGTCGGCTAGCTTACCTGGCGTGATGGATCCTTTGATCGCTTCTTCATGTGAATTGTAGGCGCCGTTGAGCGTGTTGACGCGCAGTGCCTCTTCCCTGCTGATCTTCTGATTGGCGCCCCAGGTCTCTCCGTTCCACCCAGTGCGCGTCACCATCCCTTGAATGCCCATGCGCGGGTCGAACGGCCCCGGACTGAAGTCCGAACCTGCCGCCACTTGAACCCCCGCGTCGAGGAACGAGCGAAAGGCCATGCAGTGCTTCATCATCTCTTCGCCATAAAAATGGAACTTGTCGGAATTGTAGTAGGCGTACGACGTGAACGGAGCTGGGACCACGCCCAACGCTTTGATGCGCCGCAACAAATCATCGTTGATCAACGTGCAATGTGTGATCTTGGGGCGCGCGTCGGTCCGCGGGTGCAGGCGCTGCGCCCGTTCCACAGCGGTAAGCACCATGTCGATAGCGACATCTCCATTGGCGTGGCAGTTGACCTGGATGTCCGCCCGATGCACCCGCTCCACCCAGGCGTTGAGGTCGTCCTGCGTCTCAGTGACATTGCCTTTGTATGGCGGACTGATGCCCGCATACGGCTGGCTGAGAGCCATGGTGCGCTCCGAGAACGACCCGTCGACGGCGTGCTCAGAGGTGGCTCCCAGCCGGATCCACTCGTCGCCGAAGCCGGTCTCGATGCCGCTCGAAATCATCGCCTCCAGCACTTTGCCGCTGGCTTCATAGCTAACCCGGTGCAGGAGTTCTCCACGCGCCCGCACTTGCTGCAGGGCGAACAGATCGCCACCCTCGTGGTGCACGCTGGTGAGGCCATAACGGACGAACTGCTTGGAGATGTATGCCAAGCCGTCGCGTCCGCGCTGCTCGGTCTGCTCCTGGGTGTAGGTGGTCCGCTTGCCGGCTTTGTTGAAGACGCTCCGCGCGCGATCGGTAACCCGGCCATTGAGTTCACCGTTCGTGTCGCGGTCGAAAGTTCCGCCCGGAGGATTGGGCGTTTTCTTGTTGACGTCGGCCAGTTCGAGCGCCTTGCTGTTGTAGTAGGAAGTGTGGCCGCCGCGATGATGAACCGCAACCGGATGGTCCTTCGACACTTGGTCGAGGTCATGAACGTTGAGTTGGCGATTGTCCTTCACCTTGGTATCGTCGAAAAAATATCCGTCTACCCAAGTTCCGGGCGGAGTCGCTTGCGCTTTCACGCGGAGCTTCTCGATGATGCTGGCGATGGTTACGAATTCGACCACATACGGGTTCCCGACGATGACTTCAAACAGCAAGGTGTCGCCACCGGCATGATTATGGCAATCGATGAACCCCGGAACGATCGTCATCTGCTTGGCGTCGTAGGTTTGGGTTCCTTTGCCGATCAGACTCTTGATGTCTTCGGTGGTTCCCACGGCCACGAACTTGCTCGCCTTCACCGCGAAGGCTTCGGCCTTGGGCGCGCGGGAATCCACGGTGTAGACCTTGGCGTTAAAGACGACGAGATCGGGGACTTCGCCTTCGGCAGCCGCCGCGGCGCCTAGCCATGGCCCGCCGAGAACGCCCGCGATGCCTGCGCCAGCGGCACCGATAAATTTTCTGCGGTTGTAGCGGTGATTCATCATCGACCTCCAGTCTATTTCGGCCGTTGAATTCTGACGGAGTTCAGCTCGTTGGCGTTCGCGATGGCCTTGCTTCCCGTTGGCACGCCGTTCAATTGGAGCAGATAAGCCACCAGGTCGATCACGTCCTTCTCGGCCAGGCTACCGGGGTCGTCCGGAGGCATGGTACTGATAATTCGGCTGTAAAGCGATCGCACCGTTTCGTGTTCCCACTGCGACCAGAACGGATTGCCTCTCAATGGAGGAGCATGCTCTCCAGGGAGATTGCCTCCGTGGCAGGCAGCGCAGTTCGACCGATAGAGAGTCTGGCCGTGCGTGGCTTGCGCCTCCGTGAAGATACTGGCTCCGCCGAGTCCAAGAGCGACCCAGCCGGCGCCGTACGCCTTTCCTCCGACCGGCACAACGATGTACTGCTTCCCGTCAGCCATGTAGGTCATCGGACCGCCAGTGGCGCCGACCGGCATTTCGATCTCCGCTACCAGTGTGCCGTTGGTCTTGTCGTATGCCCGGAACCTCGCGGGACCCGCGATCCCGGCGCGGCCCATCACGGCGTTGCTGCTGTCGCCGAGAAACAGCAAAGTCTTGGTCAACAGAGCAACCGGCCGCCCGGTATTTCCCAGCGGCGGAAGATTCAGATCCTTGAGCAGCGGATGGTTGCGAGGGCCGTCGCCATTGGGCACCATCCACAGCTTGGTTCCCTGATTCATGTCGTAGGCAGTGATGCGGCCGTACGGCGGCTTGATGAGTGGGAGACCGTGAACGGTAAGCTCCGGTTCTTCATCGGGCGGCCGCTGAGGCTTTTCGGCTCCTGCCGGGCGCGGGGGTGGACCTTCTCCATACAACATGAGGGATTCTGCGTTCGGATTTCTTCGTAGGCCATACACCGTCGGCAAAGTCATCGAGACGGCATAGTAAAAACCGGTTTCAGGATCGAATGCGCCAGTGTTCCAGTTGGCGGCGCCCCAGTCGCTCGGAAGCGCCAGCGTGCCCTGGTTACCATTCGGCTGGTCGTCGATGATGGTGGGCGGCGTGAAGAGTGGGCCCATCACGAAGTGCTTGGCGATCTCAATCGCTTCCTTGTGCAATTGGGGCGTGAAATCGATGAGGTCGTCCTCGCTAATTCCCTGGCGGTCGATCGGCGGCGGCTTGGTGGGGAACGGCTGTGTCGGCCAGGTTTCCTCACCCGGAACGGTGGATTTCGGAACTGGACGTTCTTCGATAGGCCACACCGGTTTTCCGGTCACGCGATCGAACACATACAAGAACCCAGTCTTGTTGGACGCGATGACAGCCTTGATGCGCTTGCCATCCACGGTAATGTCGCCGAGAACGGGTGGTGTCGCGGCGTCGTATTCCCAGAGATCGTGATGGATCAATTGGTAATACCAAACTAATTTTCCGGTCTTGGCGTTGAGCGCCACCAAGCTGTCGGAATAGAGGTTGATGCCGGGCCGGTGACCGCCGTAGTAGGAAGCCGTCGGAGTGCTCAGAGGGATGTAAACGTAACCCAGCTCTTCGTCGGCGGTGAGCGAAGCCCAGGCGGCCATGTTGCCGACATACTCGGCGGAACCCTTACCCCAGGTATCGTAGCCGGGCTCGCCTTTTCTGGGCAAGATATGAAAAGTCCAGAGCAGAGCGCCGCTGTGAATGTCATAGCCGCGGATGTCCTCCGGCTTTGCCTTAGCCTCGAATCCGCCATCTCCGTAACCACCTTCGGCTCTTCCGCCGCCGTTGCCGCCCACGACGATCACGTCGTTCACGACGAACGGACCGGGCCACCCGAAGTAGCGCGCGTTGTCGGGAGTGTCACGCTTCAATGAAATTCGGCCGTTTTCGCCAAACTCACGCTCCGGAGCGCCGGTCTTGGCATCCATGGCATACAAATACTCACCCTTGATGGAGACGATTCGCTCATCCGAACCTTTGCGCCAGTAGGCGACCCCGCGCGTGCTTTCACCGGCGGCCTCCCGCAACGTCGGCTCAGTGGGCTGTTGAACCCACTTGGTTCTTCCGGTAACGGCGTCGAAGGCTTCCACCAGGCCGACTCCATCGGGCGCATACAGCACGCCATCAATCATGATCGGAGTACCGCGAAAATAGTTGGATGGGCTGAGATCCGGAAACTTGTCCTTAATCTGAGCGTCGACCGCCTGCCGGCTCCACACGATCCCTAAATTCTTGACGTTGTCGCGATTAATTTGATCCAGCGGCGAGTACCGGTTGAAGCTCTTGTCTCCACCATAGGTGCGCCAGTCGCCCTTTGGCGACAACTGTGCGCTGGCGGTCAAACTCAACGCGACGATCGAGATTGACGTCGCGGCTGTCGCAATCGCTCGTTGAATGATGGATGCCATAAAGCTAGATCAGAACTTGCGCGACCATTCTTTGGGCCAACGCTCGACGACAACTTTTTTGTCGGTGTAGAACTCCACTGCGTCGCGTCCCTGTCCGTGCAGCACGCCAAGGAAGCTATCCTTCCAGCCGCTGAAGGGAAAGTACGCCATGGGCGCCGCGACTCCAATGTTCACACCCACGTTGCCGGTTGGTACTTCGTAGCGGAACTTGCGCGCGGCAACGCCGCTGGTGGTGAATATAGACGCTGCGTTTCCGTAGGGATTCTTCGCGATCATCGCGATGGCGTCGTCCAGATCCTTGGCCGGTTCCAAAGTGAGAACGGGACCGAAGATTTCCGTGGTTGCCAAGGCGTGGTCCACGCCGAGTCCGGTGAGCACCGTCGGTTTGAGGAAAGAACCTCCGTTACCGCCATGAGCGCCGCGGCCATCCAAAAGGGCCTTCCCGCCGGTTTCAAGCCCGGTCGCGATCGATCGCTCAATGCGGGTCTTGCTGGCGGGCGAGATCACCGGTCCCATTTGAATGCCTTCATCCAGCCCGTTGCCGACGCGAAGACTAGCGGCCATGTCAAGAATTGCGGTGGAAAAATGCTCACGCGCCTCTCCGACCATCAAAGCGGTGGATACTGCCAGGCAGCGTTGTCCAGCGCAACCGAACGCGCTGTCACTGACCACTTTGGCAGCCATCTCGACATCGGCATCCGGCATGATCACCACATGGTTCTTGGCGCCGCCCTGACACTGGACCCGTTTTCCGTGCGCCGCGCCCTCCACGTAAATGTATTTGGCCACGGGCGTCGACCCAACGAAACTGATGGCCCTTACATCCGGATGACGGAGCAATGCGTCGACCGCCGGCTTGGCTCCCACCACCAGGTTGACCACGCCGCGCGGCAGGCCGGTCTCATGAAGCAGTTCGAAAATCTTACGGGCAGTGAGCGGCACTCTTTCCGACGGCTTCAATAGGAACGTATTCCCGCAGGCAATCGCGTAGGGCAGGAACCACAGCGGAATCATGGCGGGAAAATTGAAAGGCGTGATGGCCGCCACTACTCCCAGCGGCTGGCGGATCATGATCTCATCAATGCCGCTCGAGACGTCTTCCAAGTTGTAACCCTGCATCAGTGTCGGGATGCCGCAGGCTACTTCCACGTTCTCGATACCGCGCTGCAGCTCGCCTTTCGATTCGGCCAGCGTCTTTCCGTTTTCGAGGGTCGTAGTGCGGGCGATCTCGTCAAAGTGGGCTTCCAGCAGTCGCCTGAACGCGAATAGATACTGGATCCGTTCTTGTGGTGGTGTCCGACGCCAGGACGGAAAGGCCGCGGCCGCGGAAGCCACCGCTCTCGCGACGTCGTCGCTTCCGGCCAACGCCACAGTCGCCAGGCTTTCGGACGTCGCGGGATTGGTTACTTCCACCGAATCAGGTGAACCGCCGCGGAGCCACTCTCCGCCGACATAGTTCGACGCGAGCTTCTCTGTTGAAAGAGTTGTCGGCATCTAAGCCTCCACGTGCCGGTCGGCAATTGTCAGGGCATTGTCGAGAGCCGCGACGCCCAGATCAATCTCGCTCTTTTCGATGATCAGGGGAGGCGCGATGACCAGGTGACTGATCCAGGCTTGCAGCGCGACTCCGTTCTTCATCATGTCAGCCGCAATCTGATCCACCACCAGCGGCGCTCCGGAAATCTTCTCCGCCTTGCTGTTCAGGGGTTCCTTGGTCTGACGGTTCTTTACCAGATCCACGGCCCAAAACAGTCCCAAGCCGCGAACATCGCCGACGCTGGGGTGCGTTTTCGCCAATGCCTTTAGCTTTTCACCGAGATACTGACCCATGGTCTGGGCGCGCTCCACCAGTTTCAGCCTTTGCATCTCGTGAATGGTCGCGATGGCCGGGGCGAGCGTCATGGGATGTGCTTCGTAAGTGTGGCCGTGGGCGAAATAGTGCTCGTCGAAATAGGCAGCGATGCGCGCGGTCGTAGCGCACAGCCCGAGGGGAACATACGCGGAAGTGATGCCTTTCGCCGTTACCAGGATGTCGGGTTGAATATTCCAGTTATCCACGGCGAACCATTTGCCGGTGCGTCCCCAACCGCTCATGACTTCGTCGGCGATCAGGAGGACATTGTGCCGGTCGCAAATCTGGCGCAGCCGCGGAAAATATTCCGGTGGCGGAACTAACACGCCATTGGTTCCCACCACGGGCTCCACGATCACAGCCGCCACATCGCTCTCGTTCTCGATCATGTGTTCGAGATAATCCGCGCAGGCAATGTTGCAGCCCGGGTATTGATGTTTGATGGGGCAGCGATAGCAATTGACTTCGGGAGCGAAGATGACGCCCTGGCCTTTACCGCCCGGCTCCAGGGGCCACCGCCGGGGATCGCCGGTCGCGGCGATGGACCCACTCGTGGATCCATGATAGGAACGGTAGCGCGCGATGATTTTCGTTTTGCCGGTGAACATGCGCGCGATCTTCATCGCGGCTTCGTTGGCCTCGGTGCCCGAAGTCGTAAAGAAGAACTTCACCAGCCCCGCCGGCAGCACCTCCAGCAGTAAACGGCTCAATTCGGCTCGCGCGGTGGTGGCATAACCGGGCGCGATGTAGGGCAGCGTTCGCGCTTGCTCGACAATAGCCTCGATGACGGCCCGATTCTTGTGACCCAGGTTTACGCACATCAATTGCGAGGAAAAGTCGAGATAGCGTTTTCCCGAGCTGTCGATGAAGTAGCAACCCTCGGCATCCACTACGTGCAGCGGCGTCCAATTCTTTTGACGGCGCCACGTGCCGAAGTTCAACTGACGAGTCGCGTCCACCACTTCCTGGGAAGAAAGCTGCTGTATCGTACCTTGTGGCATTTTTTACAACCTTATAATAATTTTGTGATGTTGTCAAACAACTCTCAACTGCATACTTCAACGATGGCTTGCTCCAGAACGGTCAATCCTTCCTCGATTTGCGAGTCTGTCGCAACCAGAGGAACCAGTATCCGAATGACGTTTCCGAAAGTACCCGCCGAGATAATCAGCAGGCCGCGGCGATGGCAAGCCGCGAGAATCTTCTGCGTCTCCGAGTCGGCTGGCGCGCGGGTGGCTTGATCCTTGACGAGTTCGAACGCGCGCATCGCGCCCACGCCGCGGATGTCGCCCATCAGCCGGAACCGGCGCTTCCAGTCGCGTGTCATGGATTCAAAGAGCCGGCCGATGTGTTCCGAACGCTCCTCCAAATGCAGCGAGTCCATGGATTGCAGGATTCCCAGCGCCGCGGCGCACGCAACCGGATTGCCACCGAACGTTCCGCCCAGCCCGCCGGGCCCGGGCGAATCCATGATCTCGGCCCTTCCGGTGATACCGGCCAGCGGCAGTCCCCCGGCGATGGACTTGCCGGTCAGGAGCAAGTCGGGTTCCAGCCCGAATCGCTCGCTGGCGAATAGCGGACCCGTGCGGCAGAAGCCGGTTTGAATTTCGTCGGCGATGATGAGGATGCCCCGTTCGCGGCAAATCTTGGCGATCACGCCAAACCATTCCGGCGGAGGCGCGATGAAACCGCCTTCGCCCAGTACCGGCTCAAAGATAATCGCCGCTACCGCTTCGGCTTCGATTTGGCGTTTGAACGTGGATTCCAAGCGGCGGGCGCATTCCACCTCGCAACTCGGATACTTCAGGTTGTACGGGCAGCGGTAGCAGTAAGCGTACGGCATCCGGTACACTTCGGGCGCGAACGGTCCGAACCCGGCTTTGTAGGGATGCGACTTGCTGGTGAGGCTCATGGCCAGTTGCGTCCGACCGTGAAAAGCATCCTCGAACGCGATGATGGCCTGCCGCCGCGTGAAGTGGCGCGCGATCTTGATGGCGTTCTCCACCGCCTCGGCGCCGCTGTTGACGAAGAACGTCTTCTTCGCGAAGGTTCCCGGCGTGCGGGTGTTCAAAAGCTCCGCGAGGCGAAGATAATCCTCATAAGGAGACACGCTGAAGCAGGTGTGCAGAAACTTGTCGGTTTGCTCGTGGATGGCATCGGTCACCGCGGCAGGACGATGGCCGGCGTTCTGACAGCCGATCCCTCCGGTGAAGTCAAGAAACTGGTTGCCGTCCACGTCTTCCAGCGTGGCGCCTTCGGCCCGCCGGATGAAGACCGGCAGCGCCGACTTTACACCGCGCGGTATGTTGGACTCACGCTGCTTTTGGAGTTCCAGGGAAAGCGGTCCTGGCACCGATGTAACCAATCGAATGGATGTCTGGGTGGCAAGATTCATAAGCTGGCCGAAGATCGCCGGAAGGCGAAATAAACCGGGACTCCGATGAGGACAATCACGAGGCCGGGGAAAGTGGTCTCTGGACGATACACAAAAAGCATTGCCAAAATCACAGCGGCGCACAAAATATAGAGGGCCGGCACCACGGGGTATCCCCAGGTGCGATAGGGCCGCTCAACTTCCGGTCGCAGACCGCGCAGCCGGAACACTCCCGCGATAGTTAGGATGTAGAACAACAAAGCGGCGGAAACCACATAGTTCAACAGATTGGTGTAAAGATTGCCAAAGGTGCCAGTGGAAGGATTGTAAGTGCGGATCAGAACCAGGAAGCACGCCCATGCGCCTTGCATCACCAGCGACGCGCCTGGCACGCGAGCTCCATTGAGGGTTGCGGCGCGCCGGAAGAAGAGGCCATCGCGCGCCATGGCGAAGTAAGCTCGAGCGCCCGACATGAGCATGCCGTTGATGCAACCGAACGCGGAGATCACGATGACGCCCGCCATCAGCGCCGCCCCTATCGATGGAAAGACCGCTTGAAGCATGGCGCCGGCCACGCGATCCGAAGGCGCGTGCTGGATTTTCTCCAGTGGCAGGACGGCAACGTAGGCTAAATTGGCGCAGACATAAAGACCAATGACGATGAGCACTCCCAGCGCCAGCGAAAGCGGCACGTTGCGGCGCGGATTCTTCACCTCGCCGGCGGTGAACGTGATATTGTTCCACGCATCGGCGGCAAATAGCGATCCCGCTTGAGCCAGGCAGATGGCGGCAATTAGTCCAAATAC
>Ga0209415_10015809_pt1 | contig 12199 bp, 16 predicted proteins | sample PeaSoiSIISIP2007_FD_187696 | JGI IMG/M metagenome (GOLD analysis project Ga0209415, IMG submission 187696) | Peat soil microbial communities from Weissenstadt, Germany - SII-SIP-2007 (SPAdes) (version 2) | ecosystem: Environmental > Terrestrial > Soil > Wetlands > Peat | place: Germany... | reverse complement strand
CGCTAGATTCAGGTTCTAGTTCTCGCAAGGGAGTGGAGGTTCAAGTCCTCTCATCCGCACCAGTAAGATTCTAAAGCAGTTAGCGCGCCGCTCAGCTATGGGCGGCGTTGCTGTTTTGGGGCGACTGTAACGATTATTGTAACGATCACGTTTTGCACTTGCCGTTGCAGAACCGCGGATTGTCGGGATGCTACCATCAATTTGGATGCCAACTGACCACATCGTTTCTCTTTTGATCGCCGAACGTGACAAGCTGAACCGCGCCATTGAGGACCGTCCAAGGGGCTGTAAAGCGCCGGGGCCGTCCTCCGAGATGCGCGGTGATTCGATGCGCAAGAATCGGGGAAACCAAATGCCTAAGCTCCGGCTATGAGCATTCGCTTCGACTGACGGTAGAGTGAGAATGGCCTCGTGCCGGCGCTCAGAGCGATAATTACGCTACGGTCGAAAGCATGACTGACATTGACAAACTCGTCGCACGGATTCTAGCTCTGATCCACGACCCTTCGTTGCGCACGGGAGCAGGGTCCCAGTTTCCAGTACTCGAGATTTACACACCGGTTGATCCACAAATTATCGAATCAGCGGAAGCGAGTCTGGGTTTTCAGCTTCCTGAACTTCTTCGCCGGTGCTACCTTCGAGTTGGCAACGGCGGATTCGGCCCGGGTCACGGGATGGTTGGACTTCAAGAGGGCTACCCGGACGATCTGTCATGTGTGTGTCTTCCAGAACTGTACCACTACTATAGGCAGGAAGACACTGACAATCCATGGCCGCAAGGGCTCCTTCCGTTGTTCGTCATGGGATGCGGGCTCGTCGATTCTATCGATTGCTTAACTCCCGGCTTCCCGGTTGTGAGGATGGATGATGGACGTAAGCACACAGGAATTCCGCTATATGACTGGATGAATCGGTGGGTGACCGATATGGAGCGAAAACAAGCCAGTACTCGCCGTTCCTCTTGATCCCGCAACAGGGTGGTACCCACGTGTCGTCATCTGCAACGTCACCGGTAAAAATCGTGGCTGGGTTCGGAGCGCTTTCGCGCTCCGGACCACTGTGTGCTGGGGACTGCCGCCCCTTTCCCCACGCCCCTTTCTCCGCTAACAGCATCCTTCCTTCGCTGCGCCCGGATAAGTTTTCCTTGACGAAGCCGAACACTTCCTGCACAATCTAGTTGCCAGCGTCGCCAAGCTCCGAAGGTGTTCGGGTTCATCCCGGAATGCCGTTCGGCTTCCCTTCGGAATCAGCGCAAGGGAGTGGAGTTCAAGTCCCCTCATCCGCACCAACTTGAAGCCCCGCCCATCGTCATCCGCACCGTTAAGTCGATGGCATACAATATCCCCATGAAACAGACCGCGCTGCTCTCATTCGTTCTGGCGCTGACTGCAAGTACTCTTCTCGCGACGCAAGCCCAGACCGGAGCCTGCGACCGCGGCTGTTTGGGAGGATTCGTGAATCAGTATCTGGATGCGCTGGTCGCCCACGACCCGGCGCGTCTGCCGCTTGCCCGCAACGCGAAGTACACCGAAAATGGAGTGCAGCTTCAGCTCGGCGACGGCATGCGGGGACCCAAGGTCGTCTTGGGCTCCTACAAGCTTTATTTCGCCGATCCCAAATCCGGCCAAGTGGGGTTTTATGGAAGCATCGAGGAGCATGGGCATCCGGCGATTCTCGGACTCCGATTGAAGATCGAGGACCGCAAGATCAGCGAGATGGAGGCGCTGGCGCTGCGCTCCACCGCGCGAGGAACGTTCTCCGCGGTGGGCGATCTGAAAGCCACCCCGATCCTGACCCAGGCTCTGACGCCGTCCGAGAGACGCTCCCGCGACGAACTCATCACGGTCGCCAACTCCTATTTCGAAGGCATGGAGCAAGGCACGGACAAGAAGACGCCGTTCGACAAAGACTGCAAGCGCATCGAAAACGGCGTGGTCACCGCCAACGATCCGGGCAATACCAAGGAGATCAGCGGGCTATCCTGCGGAGCCCAATTTGCCACAGGCTTTACCAAGGTGATTACCAAGGTTCAGGAGCGCCGGTTCCCGGTAGTGGATGAAGAACGCGGCCTGGTGTGGGCGTTCGTGCGCTTCGACCACGCCGGCAAAGATAAGACGATCACCTACAACGACGGATCCGTGCACCCGGTGAATACTCCGTTCGACGAGCCGTTTTCTTTCCAGATCTGCGAGCTATTTAAGATCCGCGACGGAAAGATCCTGCAGATTGAAGCGCTGGTCGCGCCCGTGCCTTACGGCATGCCCACCGGCTGGGGCGGCAAGGCCAGCATGAAGAAGTAAGCCCGCCTATAACGGCAGGTAACAGACCTGCCCCACTGCCGCAGGATCTCAATACGTCTGCTTGCCGAGAAAAGCCAGAAGCAGACGGTTGAACTCGTCCGGTTTCTCGAGCATCAGGAAATGGCCGGTATCCGGGATTTGCGTGTATTCGGCATCCGGGAAGCGCGCCAGCACTGCTTCGCGAGCGGCAAGCGGGCGGCCGGCATAGATGCCCAGGATCGGCATCTTCACCGCGGAATCGTCTGCCGGGGCGTTGAACGTGGCGTTCATTGCGCCCACGGCGGTGGCCTCCGGAGCGCCTAGCATCATGTCGAGGATTTTGGTCTGAATCGCAGGCGTCGTGGACACGGAGAAAAATCCGCGGATCATGCCCTCACGATTCCTGCGGCCGTCCGGTCCGGCCATCGCCGCGCCCAGATTCAAGGGAGGCGCGCCGCTGGCATTGGCCGCCGGCATCAGGCCATCCACCAGCACCAGCGCCACGGTGTGCTGAGGATAAAGCTGCGCGTACCGGATCACGACAGGTGAGCCCATGCTGTGCCCGACAATCACGGCGTGATCCGCCTTGACCTCCGCGCGCACCGCTTCGACGGCGCGGGCGAAAAGATCCATGGAGAACTTGCCGTCTTTCGGCGAATCGCTCTTGCCGTGGCCCGGCAGATCCAGCGTGACGACGCGATACTGTTTCGCGAGCGCGGGCACCTGTTCGGTCCATGTTGTTTCGTCGCAAGTCCAGCCGTGGACCAGAATCACGGTCTTGGGGCCATTGCCGGTGGTTGTGGAATGAATCTGGAGGCCGTCCAAGGATGCCCCGGACAGGGATGCGGCGGACAGCGAAAGCGAAAGAACGAAGCCGATCAGGTATCGCATGGTGACTCTTTTCTCGCGTGGCTATTTCGCCGCCTGCGGCAGCTCATCCGGGTTCGACCCGCCGAGAAACAGCCGCTTCCCATCCTTGAACGTGATGTTCGCGCCGTTGGCCCGATTCTCACCGCTCTTGGCCTGATAGCCGGTGATGACGATCTCCGTTCCAGTTTCGAGCGAGTGCTTCGTAAAGCCTCGCCTCAAGAGAATGTTCGGACTGCCGCCTTCTACCATCCAACTGGTGATCTTGCCGTCCGGACCCTTCACGTCGATGTGGATCCAGGCGTGGGGATTGATCCACTCCATCTGCGTGACGGTGCCCGTCAATGTGACCGGCTTGTTGATGTCGAATTCCGCCGCAAACGCGTGATGAGCCCACGCGGCCGTGGAAAGCATCAACACTCCACAAGAAATCGAGAACGTTCTGCGCATTATTTCGATCCTGCCCTTGTGGCCTCTTCCGCTCGGGCTCCCTTGAGCGCGTTGTACATATAATAGTTCCCTTCGTGGCACGCGTACTCATAGAGGACGTAGCTGGGCTCGCTTCGTAAAGGAAAGGCGATGGTCCAAGGGCGCGTCCAAGTCTTGGGATCGTCAACTGTGACCTGATAGTTCAGCGTATTGGCGTCGACCCGCGTGAAGCGTTCGGTCAATCGTAAGCTCTCGGTGGCGGGAGTATTTCCCACCACAGTTCCATCCTTGAAATTAGTGGTCTCCACCACCAGCGTGTTGCCGTCCCAATGTCCCCGCGAATCGCCCATCCAGGTGCGGATATCCGATCCAACATGAGGGCGCCCATCCACGGGGATCAGCCGAGTCTCGTGGATCATTTCATTACGCAGCACCACGTATCCGGGAGTCTGGAGAATTTGGTTGCCTTGGTTGTAGGTATTCGGCACGATGGAACCTACCGTCCCGCGCGTGATGCATCGGTCCCACAGACTCTCGTCTTCCCAGGAATCATGGCAGCCGCCGGGCATAGTCGAGCAGGGCCGCGCCCGCCTCGCCGCGGTACGGCCGGTAGCCAGTCTCTGCGCCTCCGGCGTCAGCGGGGGAATGCGCCCAGTCGGCGGATCCACCACCAGCGAGGCTTGCCGGTTCGGCTTTCCACGGTCGTCCCAGTAGAGCGGAGGGCCGATACTCACGCCGTCCTTGCACGTGGTCGGCGTATTTCCCAAACCCCCGCGGTTCGGATCGCAACGGGTGACGTCGTTCACCGTTTCCTGTTCGTCGATTTCAGCTTGTGTCTTGGCGCGAGCCTGCCTCTGAGCGAACTCCTCGTCATTGAGAACGTTTCTGGTCCCGAAGTTCCCGGGCCGCTCCAGCGGAGTGCCCACCATGTCAGTTCCCGGCCACACGCCTTGCAGATCCGGATCGCCCCACGCCGTTTTGGGCTGGGCCCAAGCTTGAGTAGCTTTCGCGGAGGTCTTCGCAGGGGTGTTGGCGGCGGTCGATTGACCAGCGATGGAAATCGCGCCCATCGCCAACAGGCTGATGGCGGTCAGGAATTGCGGTTTCATTTCAACTCCTCCGGCTTTTTCGGCTATGGCTCAAAGTTATCGTAACACCGCGTTGCGATCAAGGGGCGGACTCCTAACGCCTTCCTTGCGCATCCAGATGAGCATGCCGATTCAAACCCCCTTAAGTCATCGATTGGGTCTTGGTTGCCCGATTATTCAAGCCCCTATGGCCGGCGGCGGCGATACCCCCGCGCTGGTGGCGGCTGTGAGCGAAGCTGGCGGATTGGGGTCGATCGGTGCGAACTATCTCTCGCCGGAGCAGATCCGCGAGGCCGGCAAAGCGGTCCGCGCGCGGACCTCCCGACCGTTCGCCGTCAACCTCTTCGCTCCTCTCCCCCTGCCCGGCTTTGCCGATCCGGCGCCAGCCATGGAACGGGTCGCGGCGTTCTTCCAAGAACTCGGCCTCGATCCGCCCTCACCGCCCATGCTGCCCGCAAGTTCGTTCGACGCTCAACTGGAAGCGGCTCTCGAAATAGGCGCTTCGGTCTTCAGCTTTACTTTCGGAATATTTCCGCCCTCTGCGATCGCGGCGATCAAGAGCCGGGGCCTGTTCATGATGGGCACCGCCACGACCGTGGACGAGGCTGTCGCGCTGGAGCGTTCGGGCGTGGATGCCATCGTGACCCAAGGAAGCGAGGCGGGCGGTCATCGAGGTACATTCCTGAGCGACTTCGAAGCGGGCATGGTGGGCACGATTTCCTTGGTCCCTCAGGTGATCGACGCGGTCTCCATTCCAGTAATCGCTTCGGGAGGGATCATGGACGGCCGAGGCGTCGCCGCCGCTCTCACCTTGGGCGCCGGAGCGGTGCAGATGGGGACCGCGTTTCTGACTTGCGATGAATCGGGAGTTCCCGAGGTCTATCGAGAAGCGATCTTGAGCGCGCGAGAGAACGGGACACGCCTGACGCGAGCCTTCTCGGGCCGTCCCGCCCGCGGCATCGTCAACAGGTTCATGCTCGAAGTCGAATCGGAAGGTTCAAGAGAAGCAATCCTTCCGTTCCCCCTGCAGAATGCCCTGACAAGGCCCTTGCGCAGCGCGGCCTCCAAGCAGGGCCGGGTGGAGTTCTTGTCTCTCTGGGCCGGACAGGGATCGCGCATGGCTCGCCGGCAGTCCGCAACCGAACTGATAGCCAGACTCGATCGCGAAACGAACGACGCCATCCTTCGGACCACCCGGCTTATCCCTTCTTGACTGGATTCCTCGCAGCCGAATGGCGGCGCATACTGAAAAACAGGCGGCCCGGAAATTGGAAATTTGTGGGCGCGCTGAAAGGAATTCTAAAGAAATGAAACACCGGTTTTCTCTACTTTGCATGGCGCTGGGCGTTACCGGTTTGGTGACCTTGGGCGCACCGATCGACGGAAAATGGACCGTGGAAGTTCAGGGGCAAAAGGGGGCGCAGACGCAGACTCTGACGCTCAAATCCGATGGCACGAAGCTGTCCGGCTCGCTGGATACCGGAAGGGGCGCCGCGACCGAAATTACCGAGGGCAAGGTCGACGGCATGAATGTGAGCTTCAAAGCGACTCGCACCGGACGAAACGGCAATGTCACCACCACTGCTTATACCGGTAAGTTGACGGGCGAGGACCTGAAGCTGACAGCCACCCGCGAGGGCGGAGGCAGCGGCAAGGGCGGCGGTGCGCAAGAGCTGGACTTTAAGCGTGCGAAGTAGTTCTTGAGCTGCTGCTGAAACAATCCGCAGCCGAACCGTATCCATCTAGGAGGTCGAAAGGATTCTATTATGAAGACTTTTTTTAGAAATCTGATTGGTTTGGCCCTGCTCGCCGGTTTTTCGGTGGCTGCATCCGCCGCTCAAGTCGACGGCATTCTGATCGATAAAATGTGCTCCGCGAAGGCCCTGAGCGGTGGCCAATCCGCGGCGAAGGCGCACGACAAAGACTGCCTGCTCCAGGATGCTTGCACGAAAACCGGCTACGGCGTGTACACCGCGGATGGCAAATATCTGAAGCTGGACGCAGCCGGCGATGCGAAGGCCCTGGCGGCAATCAAGGCCTCGAAGAAGAAGGACAACTTCACCGTGAGAGTCACGGGTGATGTCCAAGGGGATTCCATCAAAGTAACCAACTTGAAGTTGCTGTAGCGGAATCGCGTCAAACATTTTATCCTTAGTATGTTGTGACGCTTGCGAGTACTTCCCGGACTATGCCTGGCGGCGCCGCCGATCGCGCCGCTTTGCCGAAGGGAAACAATGGCAGGGCGCTCTGCCGTTGGTGCAGCCTGGAAGTCCCCGCACGACGCTTCACATTCTGTTCGGATTGGTGCGTGCACGAATGGCGCCTCCGCAGCGACCCGGGCTATCTTCGCGAGCAGGTTCTGCAACGGGACCGTGGCATTTGCGCGATCTGCCGGACCGACACTCGAGCCGCTTATGGGGAACTGCGGCGCGCACGTGGGACGCATCGGCTGAGGCTTCTGGCTAGATGGGGGCTCAAGCGGCTCACGCGCAAGACTCTCTGGGATGCCGACCATATCCTGCCCGTGGTGGAAGGTGGAGGAGAGTGCGACCTTCAGAATCTGCGCACCCTATGCCTGATCTGCCACCGGCAGCAAACCCTTGAGCTACGGCGCAGGCTTCTCTCGGCAGGCGCCCGCCGAGAGCCCGCTCAGTAGCCTAGACGCAGCATCCCTTCCTGCTTGCCGTCAACAGTGCCTTGCGTCAGCCATTCGAGAGACGCCTTGAAGAGAAGCAGGTGATTTCTCTCCCACATGGCGTTATGGGAAGAGCACGCCAGATCGACAAATACCTTCTTGGGCGATCCCAAATCCGCGTATAGTTCCCGAACCCGGTCCGGGTTGACCTGCTTGTCGTGGGCCCCCGAGATCATCAGAGTCGGGATCTGGGTCTTCGAAACCACCGCCGTTGTCCATCCCCATGAAGTCACTTGCGGTGCACGCCGCACACCGGTGCCCCACGTGGCTCCGACGGGGTCGGAGAGAAGCATCTCGGTCCAGACGGAATCCAACGCCGCCGGTTCATATTGGGCCGGGCAGCCCACCTGGCGATCCCAGTTCGCGATAAATTCGTTACGGGATTGCGTGTTCATTGCGGCTCCGTTCGCGGGTACTTGGGCCGGAGGGTTGGCCGACGCGGCACGATTGTAGGCCGGAGCCAATAGGACCAGCCTCAGGACCTTATCCGCGTGCTGCGCCGCGTATCCGGCCGAACGCGGACCACCTAGGGACCATGCCAACAGGTTCAACTTGTCCACGTGGCGCAGCGCTCGCACGTGATTCACCACTGCGTCGATATCCTGCCAGTCCGAAGCGAGAGTGGTCATTTGATGCGCGTAGCTGGGATCGCAAGGCGCGGGAATCAACGCGGGCACGTACGCCGCCTGTTGCGCGCGCGTGAGATTGCAAGGATCGTTCATTGCAGCCGGCCGCGTGGAACGTCCGTAACCGGTCATATCCATGGAGAACACGTCGAAGCCCGCATGAGCCAGGTACGCCATCCAACTGTAGTCCTGGTAGGAGATGTCGAAAGCGACCTCGGCGGGTGTTCCAGCGCCATGAATGAAGAGCGCCACGCGATCCTCAGCAGGTCCTCCGCGCAGGACCGTAGCTGCCTCGACCACTTCTCGAACATAAATCTGCGTGTTCTCCCCCGCGATGGCGGGAACCGCGGAACGGACCTGAACGTAGTGGTCGAGACGCAGTAGGCGGCCTCCATCGTCGGCGGTGGCGGGCAGCGCGACGCCCAAAATGGCAAGCAGGTAGCGAAGTTTCATGGTGACGTTCCCTCAATGCAGTGTACACTCAGCGGAAGCGGTTGAGAGAAATCGTGGGCCTAGTTCCTCCGAACTCAATGCCCGCACGGGCGCCGGACGGAATTCTCTGTGGTAAACGCCCAGTGCCTCTTCCTAGTCTGGCTTGGGCGCACACTACCCACGCGTTCTGTCGGCGTAGAATGAAAGTGTCGCGGAACGGAGCCCAAGTTGTCTCCTGGTTTGGACGGCTCAGAGTTCAGGTTGGTGGTTTTGATTCATCAAACGTAGAGCGATATGCAGTCAGCCAAGTCGCCGAGCCGGATTCTACTCGCCGAGGACAATGATGCAGATGCGCTGATCGTCGAGGAAGCTCTTCGACAGCACGCAATCGACTTTGAACTCGTCCGGGCCAGGGATGGAGAGCACGCGATTGAGATCGTGGAAGCCCTTGAGCGTGACGCCGACCTACCCGTCCCGCAGCTTTTCATCTTGGATCTGCACCTCCCCAAGTGCGACGGGCTTGAGATCATCCGGAAGATACGAGCGGGACTGCGCTGCCGCGAAATTCCGATAGTCGCCTTAAGCGCGTCTGATGCCCCGAAAGACAAGGAAGCTGTTCGAAATCATTCTGCGGTCTACTTCTGAAAGCCGAGCGACCTCGACTCCTACCTCGTCTTAGGGGCAGTCGTTCGAGAAGCCGTGAGATGCCAGGGGCATAAAGGGATCGCCGATGTCGCGTGATTATGCTCTTCGCGGAGTTTCCGACCCTTCGGAATTCGTAACTGACACAAGCGAGGTTGCCGCCCTCATTCGCACGCTTGACTGGTCCCGGGCCGCTCTTGGGCCCATTGGGACCTGGTCAGCCAGCTTGCGCATGATGGTCAGCTTTCTTCTCGCAAACCGCTTTCCGCTTCTTCTCTGGTGGGGCCCGAATATACGTCGATTTACAACGATGCATACTGGCCCATCCTTGGCCCCAAGCATCCGTGGGCTTTGGCTCTGCGATGGCTACCGGACGAGGGAGCTGCCGGCGCCGAATCGTCTGAGTGCGTGCTTGACAGCCTGGAGTCCACGGATGCCCGTGGTCCGTCACTGGCCGATGAACGGCCGCGAGTTCTGCTTGCGGACGATAACGCCGATATGCGCGCCTACGTCCAGAGGCTTCTTGCTCCAACTTTTCAGGTAACTGCCGTCGCGGACGGGGCCGCCGCCCTCGAATCCGTCAAGGAGCGAAGGCCCGATCTGGTCCTTGCCGACGTCATGATGCCGGGGCTGGACGGCTTTGAACTCCTGCGTGCGCTGAGGGCTGACGAGCGGTTCAATACGATTCCGATGATCCTGCTTTCGGCCAGAGCAGGCGAGGAATCGCGTGTAGAGGGACTCGAAGCCGGGGCGGACGACTATGTTTCGAAGCCATTTAGCGCGCGCGATCTGGTGACCCGCGTGGAATCGCACGTGAAGCTCGCGAGAATTCGCCGTGAGTCAGAGGACGCGCTCCGGAACGCCGCACAGTTCAATGAAGCAATCGTTAGCAACATGGGCGAGGTCGACAACCAAGGCCGCGTTTACCTTCATGAACCCCGCGGCGGAGGCTCTGTTCGGGTGGACATTTGATGAGCTGCGCGGAAAGCGAATGCACGACGTCACGCACTACATGCATCGTGACGGCAGCGCTTTTCCGGCCGAAGAGTGCGCTGGATTTCAGGTATTACAAGCGGGGAAGATCCTAACCGGTCACGAAGATGTGTTTATTCGCAAGGATGGGACGTTCTTCGACGTGATCTATAGCTCGTCGCCGATTCGTGAGGGTGATGCGACTTCGGGGCTGGTAGTTGTTTTCAGTGATGTCTCAAATCGTAAAAGGACCGAGGAAGAGCTGAGACGGAACAACGAAGCACTTCAGCGAGCAAACGCGGATTTTGAACAGTTCGCCTACTCTGCGAGTCACGACCTGCAGGAACCGATCAGAAACATAGCTGTCTCAGGGGATGTGCTTATCCGCCGCTACGGGCACCTCTTCGACGAGAAAGCGAAGGAGTATCTCGGATTCATGACCGGCGGCGCGAAGCGCATGGAGAGCATGGTGAAAGATCTCCTCGCGTACACCCAGAGCACAGCCGCGGATGGAGAGGTGAGTGCGGTGAGCGACGCCTCCGCCGCGCTCGCCAAGGCACTTGATAATCTCTCTGCCGCGATAAATGAAACGGCTGCGGAAGTTAGTCACGACCCTCTTCCGCATCTTAAAAATGAGCGAAATTCAGCTTCAGCAGCTCTTTTAGAATCTCATCGGAAACGCGATCAAGTACGGGAAGGACAACGAAAAGCCCCGGATACACGTGGGCGCTTCCCGGAACGGAAAAGAGTGGCTTATCTCCGTTCGTGATAACGGCATCGGTATTGCCGCAGAATACAAGGAGCGAGTATTCGGGATCTTTAAGCGACTCCACGCGGACGGAAAATATTCAGGCACCGGAATCGGCTTAGCTATCTGCCAGAAGGTAGTCGAGCGCAATGGCGGGCGAATCTGGTTAGAGTCGGAAGGATTGGAAAAAGGTTCGACGTTCTATTTTACCGTTCCGGCATAATGGTGCGAATCGATTCTCATAATCGCGTTATGTAACGAGAGGAAAATGCTGTGACGACGGATCCCGATACAACAACCAAACAGAAAGAATTGAGCACCAGCGGCGGTCGAAAAAATAGTTGCGCTGCTTGCAGAGGGCAACAGGACTGACGTCCTTATGGCGGAAGACGCGATAGAACATCAAGAGCTTCCGGTTGAGCTTCACGTGGTCGGCGACGGTGAAAAAGCCTGCGAGTTTCTCGAACGGGCAGACAGAGACCCCGCAGCGGTAAAACCGACGTGCTACTGCTCGATTTAAACCTTCCGAAGCGTACTGGAAAGGATGTGCTCGCGTGTTTACGGCGGAGCAAGGTTTGCAAGCACATTCCGGTGCTCCAGGCGACCGACTCACTCCCTCTTTATCGGGCAGGCTCCCAGAGCATGATATAGCCGCCAACATCAGGATCGCGAATCAACGCCGCCCGCCCATTGTGGTAGTCAATAATGCCGCCTTGTGAGACGGTGATCGCGTCGTGCTGTCTGGCTCTCGCATAAGCGGATTCAATGTTGCTGACCTGGAAGCCGGCATAGTTGGCATTGATGTCCTGGAACTTGATCGGCGGAGGAGTCTTGCCGGCATTCACGGCAAAAAAGCCCAGCTCAATGCGGAGGTTGTTATTGGTCGTCGCCTGCGGGAACCAGCCGTTGAGCATGACCTGGGCTCCACTGGGACGGCCTGCCAGGGGCGCATAGTCGCCACCCAGGACCTTCGCATAAAAATCCTGGGCTTTCTGGGGATCGATGATGTTGGTGGCGTAGTGATTGAAGCCGGCCTGTTTGCCCAGGCGGTCCATGTTTGCGCCTGTGGCGGAGGAATTGGAAACCATGGGCGCCGCGGGAGGATCGCCGGGCCGCGGAATGGGTTTGCTGAAATACTCAAGGGTAAGTCCGTCGGGATCCTGGATAAAAGCAAAACGGCGGAATCCCTCCTGGTGGCGCGGATTAGGAAGTCCTTGAACTTCAGGCATCTTCAGCAGATTCAGTCCTTCGAGCTTGTCCAGTAACGCGCTGACATTGCCTTCAAATGTCAGGTCAATATGGCTGGCCAACAGATTCCAGGAACTGAGCCGGCTCCAGTCCTGGCGTTCAATTCCACGGTATTGACGCAGCACAAGGGTGAAGGGGACATCGGACACGGAACTTTGGACCCTCATGGTTGC
>Ga0209415_10015807_pt1 | contig 12200 bp, 8 predicted proteins | sample PeaSoiSIISIP2007_FD_187696 | JGI IMG/M metagenome (GOLD analysis project Ga0209415, IMG submission 187696) | Peat soil microbial communities from Weissenstadt, Germany - SII-SIP-2007 (SPAdes) (version 2) | ecosystem: Environmental > Terrestrial > Soil > Wetlands > Peat | place: Germany... | reverse complement strand
GCGGAACCGACGGGGGCGACGTCGCCGTTCAGCGGCGCCGCGGCGACGGATTCGTCCGTCTTCGGAGCCGCGCCCGCGTCGATCCCGCTCCCGATCTTCTTCATCCCCGGGTTCTTCGCGTCGAAGTTCATGGCGCGTCGGTCGACGACGGGGTTGTCGCCGTTCAGCGTGATGATCGCGGGGGACCCGACGTCCGCGCCGTCGCTCGTCTTCACCTGCAGCTTGTACTCGCCCGCCTCGTAGCCGCGCTGGCGCGTCAGGCTGAAATCGAAGTGGGTGATGTTCCAGATCTTGCCGTTCGCGTTCGAGAAGTCGACCTCGAGGCTCTCGACCGACGGGTTCTGACCCACGAGCACCTGGCGGTTCGTGACGGGCTTCGGGCTGTTGTCGACGAGGTCGCGCTCGTAGACCGCGACCTTCGTGAAGAGGAACTTGAGCGTCGGGTGCGCGATGTCCGGTGCGCGCGCCAGCTGGATATCGCAGTAGACGTGCCAGCCTCCCGAGACTTCGTTGACCGACGTGCTGCGCAGCTTGAACGAGCCGCCGGCCCACGCCGTCGTCGCCATGAGGAAGAGCGCGACCGCGAGGAGAGCGACGAGCGAGCCGGGGGCCCGGGAGCGAGCGCAACGCTTGGGGTGACGGTTCATGATGAGCGCACGCTACAATAACGGCCGACGCGGGGGCGCGGGTTTTCGCGTTCGTTGACACCCGCCATGGCGCGGGCCAAACTTTCCTGGAGGGTGATTCGCGGAAGCCCTCGATTTTCTCCGCATTTTGGAGGGCGGGTAGTCGATCATGGCGGAGGGCGGCAACGGATCAGGGCCTCCGAGCCAGGCGGTCTCGCCCGCGAGCGGCGCGATCGGCGCCTCGGTCGACGATCCGCACGTCGGCCGTCTGATCAACGGGCGCTTCAAGATCGTGAGCTTGCTCGCGCGGGGCGGGATGGGGCGCGTGTATCGCGCCGAGCAGGCGCCGCTCGGGCGCGTGTGCGCGGTGAAGATCCTGACGACGACGTACGAGGGGGAGCACGATCCCGAGTTTCACAAACGCTTCTTCCTCGAAGCGAGCATCGCGTCGAAGATCACCCACCCGAACAGCGTCACCATCTTCGACTATGGTCAGACGGATGACGACGTCTACTTCATGGCGATGGAGTACCTCGAAGGGGTCACGCTCCACCGCGCCATCCGGGTCTCCGGTGCGTTCCCGGAGGCGCGCGTCGCGCACATTGGCCGACAGGTCTGTCGGGCGCTCCGCGAGGCGCACGCGCTCGGCTGCATCCACCGCGACCTGAAGCCCGCGAACATCTTTCTGACGGAGCACGGCGACGAGCCGGACTTCGTGAAGGTCCTCGACTTCGGTCTCGTGAAGAACGTGGTCGCCGAGACGAAGCCGGAGGATCAGCTCACGCAGACGGGGCTCTTCATGGGCTCGCCGAAGTACATGGCGCCCGAGCAGATCCGCGGCGAGCGCGTCGACGCGCGGACCGACGTCTACGCGCTCGGGATCATCCTCTACGAGATGCTGACGGGCAAGGTGCCCTTCGACCGCACGACGAGCCTCAACACGCTCATGGCGCAGGTGAACGACGCCCCGCCCAAGATGCGCGACATCAAGCCGGACGTCGATGCGTCGCCCGAGCTCGAGGATCTCGTCGTGCGATGCATGGCGAAGGATCCACGTGACCGCGTGGGCTCCATGGACGAGGTGCTCGCCGCGCTCAAGCGCGTCGGCGGGTTGGGCGGCGGGCTCACGGGGGAATACCGCGCGCTCGGTGCCTCTGCGTCGGGGCCGTTCAGCCGCGCCGATCCGACGCCGAGCGCCAGCGGTCCGCCGAAGAGTCAGCCACCGTCCGTGGTGCCGAGCGCGCCAGGCGGCGACCAACCTTCGGTCAGCGTCACCCTCTCCGCCCCTCATACGATCCCGTCGGTGACGCCCATGGTCGAGTCGGCCGGTGGCGGCTCGATCACGGTGAGGGGTGGCTCGATCCCTCCTCCGAACTTCCGTCGTCGGAGCGGCCCGAACGTCCCCCTCATCGTGGGCGGCCTCGCGCTCGCGGGCGGGCTGCTCGCGCTCGTGCTCGCGCGTCGGCCGGAGCCTCCGCCCGCGTCCGCGTCCGCCGCCCCGCCGCCGCCTTCTGCCGCGGCGCCGATGCCCGCGGCGACGTCGCCGTCGCCGTCGTCCGTCACGAACACGCTCTCCGTGCACTTCGCCAGCGAGCCACCCGGCGCGAGCGTGAAGGAGAACGGCGAAGAGCTCTGCGCGCCTACGCCGTGCGACCACGCCTTCGCGGCCGACACCACCGTCGATCACAAGGTCGTCATCAGCCGGCAGGGCTTCCGGCCGGAGACGCGCGTCGTGCACGCGACCGACGCGCAGATCGCCGTCACGCTCGCCCCGGTTCGAGCGTGGACCCCTCCGGCCCGAGGAGCGTCGCCGAAGGCCGCCGACTCGCCGGCGTCGACACCTCAAGGCTTCAAGGACATCCCGTACTGACGCCGTGCGGCGCTGGCCGACACGCGCGAGGATGGGGCGGTGCGACGCCGAGCCGCCGTGAAAAGGAGACCCTCGCGAACGCGATGATCTATGCTCGCGCGGGTGCGCCACGGGGGTCTCGTCCGTGCATCCATCGCCCGCGCCATGAAACGGGCGGTCGTCGGCGCGCTCGTGACGCTCGCGCTCTCCTTGACGACGTCGCTCGTGCTCGCCGACGCGCGCACCGAAGCGCGCGGCCACTTCAAGAAGGGCATGGAGGCCATCTCGAACGGCCGCTACGAGGCCGGCATCGCCGAGCTCAAACGGGCGAACGAGATCCTTCCGCACCCGAGCGTCGTCTACAACATCGGTCGCGCGTACGCCGAGTCCGGCGATCTCGCGAACGCCGTCCTCTACTACCACCAGTACCTCGACGCCGACCCGTCGGATCGGGACGAGGTCGGCCAGATCGTCAAGAGCCTCGAAGCGCGTATCCAGCGCCAGCAGGCCACCGCCGCGCAGGCCGTCGCTCCCGCCGCGTCCACGCCCGCGCCGCCGGTCCCCAACGGGCCGGCATCGGGTGAACCGGCCGGCCCCACCGAGTCACCCGCCGCGGCGCCGAGCGCGCCCGTGGCGGCGTCGGCCCTTCCGGCGCCTTCGGTCGGCGCGGCGAGGCCGGAGGACGTCTTCGAAGAGACGGTCGTCACCGCGTCTCGCGGAGCCCAAAGCCCGCTCGACGCCCCGAACTCCACGTCGATCGTGACCGAGCAGGACATCCGGCTCTCGGGCATCACGAAGATCCCCGAGCTCCTCCGGCGCCTCGCGGGGGTCGACATCATGGAGGTGACCGGCGCCCAGACGGAGGTCTCGCTCCGGGGGTTCAACCAGCGCCTGTCCAACAAGGTGCTCGTGCTCGTCGACGGCCGCAGCGTGTACCTCGATCTCCTCGGTGCGACGCTCTGGGCGACGCTCTCGATCGCGGTCGAGGACATCGCGCGTATCGAGGTGGTTCGGGGGCCGGCGTCGGCCCTTTACGGCGCCGACGCGTTCAACGGCGTCATCAACATCATCACCAAGCACCCCGGTGAGGGCGGCGCCGGCGTGAGCGGCGGGTTCGGCGATCACGACGTGACGCACGGCAGCCTCTGGGCCTCGGGCCGCGAGAAGGACTTCGCGTGGCGCGCGTCGGCCGGCTACGACTACCTCCCGCGCTGGAGCCGAGAGGTCCCCGATGGCCGGGCGGATCTCGTCCTGTCGTCGAGCGACCAGAACCAGAGCTCACGGACGACCCGGCTCGACCTGCGCGCCACGGAGCAGCTCGGCAAGAACGTGATCGTCGGGCTCGGCGGCGGGCTCACCCAGGGCGACACCGAGGTGCTCGGCATCGGGCCTCTCAACGACATCGACATCCACGGGCTCGTGAACAGCGACCTCACCGCGTACATGAACTCGCCGCACCTCGAGGCGCGCGCGTTCTGGAACCGCACCGACGCGTCGTTTGGGCTCAACGCGGCGAGCATCGGGCAGTCGCTCCTCCCCGGCACCGCCGACCTCAACGTCGTCGACGGCGACGTGCAGGGTGTGGCGAAGTTCGAGACGGGAAAGGGCATCCTCCACGATCTGCGCGCCGGGGTGGAGTACCGCTACAAGGGGGTCGACTGGACGTACATCGGCAACTTCCGGTCGGAGAGCCACGAGTCGCTCACGGCGGAGGACTCCGTCAAGATTGGAAAGTACGTCGGCTTGGTGGCCAACGGTCGCATCGACTACGACCCTTATCTCGAGCGCTTCATCGGTTCGCCCCACGGGACGGTGCTCGTCCACCCGACGGCGCGGTCCACGGTCCGCGGGATCGTGGGGACCGCCTTCCGCACGCCGAACTTCCTCGAGGAGTACCTGAACCTGTCGCAGCAGCTCCCCGACGCCGGCGCGGCGTTCGTCCAGACCCCTCTCCCCGCGAACACGTCGCGGCGCGTGCAGCCGGAGCAGGTGTTCTCGACGGAGGTCGGCTACCTCAACCAGGACACCGACTTCTTCACGCTCGACACGGCGTTCTTCTACAACCGGATCAGCGAGCTCACGCAGCTCGAGCCGGTGCAGCCCATCACCGTCACGAGCATCCAGCAGGGGCAAGCGCAGCCCAGCGCGGCGACGGGCCTCTACCCGGCGCTCGTGGGCGGGTTCGACAACCAGTGCCAGGCGTACAATGTCTACGGAGCCGAGATCGGCGCCCGCGTGTACCCGGTCGAGGGGCTCGACGTTTACGCCAACTACACGTTCAACGACGTCGTGCAGGACAACTCGGGTTGTAGCGCCGCCCAGGCCGCGCTCCTCGTGAACGACTCGCGCACGAGCGCGCACAAGCTCAACACCGGCGTCCAGCTGCGCACGAAGCCGGGCATCGACGGGTCGATCGACTTCCACTACGTGTCCCCCGAGACGTGGGCCGAGCAGGTCACGGAGATCCAGCAGCAGCGCATCGCCTACCAGTCGTTCCAGCTCGCCGCGTACACGCTCTTGAACGCGCGCGTCGGCCTGCGCTTCCTCAAGCGCGATCGGGCCGAGCTCAGCGTGGTCGGCTTCAACATCCTCGGCGTCGAGCACCGCGAGCATCCGTTCGGTCAGCTCATCGGGCGCCGCGTCATGGCCCTCTTCTCCTACAAGTTCTAGCGACCCATGCGCTCAACCCCGCTCACGATCGCCCCTCTCGCCGCGTGCGCCGTGCTCCTCGGGTGCTCCACCGTTCCGGTCGACAGCGGCGCGGGCAGCCGGGTGATCCCGCCGGCCGGCGTCATCCAGGGGAGCGCTCTCTACCAGGGCCCGCACCCCTGCTCGCGCGACGGTCACATCGTCGGCAACCTCGTGCTCCTGTTCTTCGACCAGAACGACCCTCCGCCTCCCGCCGGCATCGCGTCGACCGCGGTCAACTTCGGCGTCGTGGCGGGCGACGTCCTCTTCGCGAACGAACCGCGCGCCGCGGGGAGCACGACGTACTGCCCGAAGGATCACGGCGACACGGGGACGATCACGGCGAGCGCGCCGTTCGCGGTCTCTCCGTTCGCCGCGGGCACGTACGTCATCGAGTCGTTCTTCGACTACACGGGCGACTTCTTGCCGACGTTCAAGTTTCGCCAGCTCCCCGAAGAGGGCGACGTGGCGGGAGGCTACATCGATACGACGGACGCGATCCTTCATGCGGATGCGGGAGTGGACTACAAGCCGATCTTTCTCCCCGTCACGGTGGGTGTTCCGGCGGGCTCGGTGGACGCGGGCGCCGACGCTGCCGTGGGGGCTGGGCTCGACGGAGGGACGCTCGTGCTCCCTCCGAACGGGTACGTCGCGAGCAACGTCACCGTCAGCGTCGGCTCCGTGCTCCCCATCCCGCGCCCCTACTTCTACGTCCAAGGGGTGACGGCCCCCGCGAGCCACGCGGCGTCGACGCCCGCGAACCCGTCGGGCGACCCGCACTACGCGCCGGCCGAGACGATGGCGCAAGACATCCAGATCTTGGCGCAGCCGACCGCGATCTCACCGGCGAACGTCGCGACCTTCCAGGCGAGCCTCGTCTCGATGAGCTTCATGGCCGGCGTTCCGACCGGGGAGCTCGCGGCCGCGACGGATCCTAGCGGTCCGTTCCACTTCCAGCTCACCCCTTCGACGGACGCCACGAGCCTCTTCGTGTGGACGGACGGCACCAAGGTTCCCGAGAACGATCTCATCTCGAATCTCCTGCCCGAAGTCGTGTTCACCAAGCTCATCGACGACCCCGACCATACGCTCGACCCCCAGTCGGTGACGCAGCAGGTCCCGCCGACCGGCCCCGTCGTCGTGTTGCTCGGGCTCAACCTGGGGCCGAAGACGGGGCTGCTCGATCTGGTCGGCTACCCCGTGAAGGCGCCCGGCCCGGAGGCGGCGACGACCCAGATCAACGTGCTCGTCCGGCCGGTTGCGATCTGCGTCGATCCGACCCAGCCACAGCTCGGCGCGACGATCGTGACCCCGTTCCTCGAGGGGACGATCGCCGGATCGAGCCCGCCCACACAGGGAGCGCTGTTCGATGCGACCGTCCTCTCGGCGCTCCACTCCGCGCTCGAACCCATCTTCGGAACCATCCACGGTCCCGTCCAGGGCTGTCTCCCCCCAGGTCGATACGCGCCGAACTTCGTCTACCCGACCGGCGAAGCGTGGACCGTGCCGAACGAGTCGGGCAGCTGCGCGCCGACGGAAGGGGCTCTCGAGCTCTCCGCGAGCTCCTCGAGCGGCGCGCTGTGCTCTGGCGACGGCGGGGCCGCGTCGCGCGACGTTCTCTTCTCTCAGGGGCCGCGCGCCGTGCTCGAGATCACGAAGACGGCAAACTCTTCCACGTGCGCGAAGTTTCCGGTCCCGAAGGCGTGCGGCGGCCCGTAGCACCCGCCTCCCCTCGCGTCGCGTTACCTGGTAAAGCGGCAAGCGTGACCGCCGCGAACGCGCTCTGGCTCGATGACACGACAGAGGCCGCGGAGCTCGCGCCCGACGTCCGCGGCGGCACGGTCGTGGTCACGGGCAACTTCGACGGCGTCCATCGCGGGCACCAGGCGCTCTTCGCGCGGGCCGTTGCGGAAGCCGAGGCGCGCCGGCTCGTCCCGGTGGCCCTCACGTTCGACCCACACCCCCGGGTCGTCCTGGGAACGGGTGCCCCGGCGCTGCTTACGTCGACCGCGCGTCGCGTGCAGCTCGTCGAGCGACTGGGGGTGACGCACGTGTTCGTACGCCGCTTCGATCACGCGCTCGCCGCCTGGCCGCCGGAGCGCTTCGTGCGACAGCTCCTCGTCGACGATCTCCACGCGCGCGTCGTCGTCGCCGGCGACAACTTCCGCTTCGGCGCGAAGCGGAGCGGCGACGACGCCCTCTTGCGCGCGCTGGGCCCGAGTCTCGGCTTCGAGGCATTCACGCTCGAGGCGACCGACGCGCGAGGGCCGCTGTCGAGCTCTCGCGTGCGCGAGGCGATCTCGGCCGGAGACGTCGAGGAGGGGAGGCGCGTCCTCGGCCGGCCGCACTCGATCGTCGGCGTCGTCGAGGCGGGTGACCGCCTGGGGAGGACCCTCGGCTTCCCCACGGCGAACCTCGGCCAGGTGCTGGAGCTCCCGCCCGCAAACGGAGTGTACGCGGTCGCCGTCGAAGAGGTCGACGGCGAGGACGCGCGGTCGCTCGCGACGGGGATGATGAACATCGGGGTCCGGCCGACGGTGAGCGCCGGGCTGCAGAAGGCGCTCGAGGTCCACCTCTTCGACTTCGACGGCGATCTCTACGGTCGGTCGCTCCGCGTCCATTTCTTCGCGCGGATCCGCGCGGAGGTCCGCTTCGAGAGCGTCGACGCGCTCAAGGCCGAGCTCGCTCGCGACGAGCTCGCCGCTCGTGCCCTCCTCCGCGATTTGGGTGGAGACGCCGCGAAGGGAGCGTACGCTTAGCTTTCCGCGCCTGCCTTCCGGGAGTCGCGCAACAAGGTGCCACGCGAGGACGAGTCGATGGATCGTGCAGAGCTCGAAGGACTGGATCGCCCCAACCTCATCGCGCGGGCGGAGCGGCTCGGCGTGACCCGCGCCAACATCCTGACGCGTCCGGAGCTGGTCGATGAGCTCCTCGTGCGGACTGCCATGAAAGGTGACCGCGACCTGCCGCGCGCGCGGGGTTTCTTCGGGCGCGCCCGCGATCTCGTGGCGCGTGTGATCGAGAAGGGGCTCCACCTCCCCGACGCTGCAGAGCGCCTCCGCCAGGTGACCGCGGCGGCCTCCCAGATCGCCGCGCGCGTCGTTCCGCCGGCCGTGCCGACCGTGACGCTCGCCGAGATCTACGCCGCTCAGGGGCACCGTCCGCGCGCGATAGAGACGCTGAAGCGGATCCTCGAGGTGGAGCCCGAGCACCTCGCGGCGCACGCGCTCCTCAAGAAGCTCGAGGCCGTGCCCGTGCTCGTGCCCGTCGACCCGCCCCCTCCGCCCGAGGAGGACGTCGACGCACCTTCGGTCGAGCCCGTCGAGCCCGTGGCCGTCGCCCCACCGTACGACGGTGCGCGGTCGGGCCAACCCTACGCGTCCACCACCGAGCACGGCGAGCCGCTCGGCTTCCTCGACGACGAGCCGCTCCCCGGTCGGTACGACGTCGACGAATGCGTGGCGATCGCCATCGATCCCGTGACGCTCTACGTCTACTGGGAGGTCCGTGACGCGACCCTCGCCCACGCCCTGCAGACGCGCGGCGAGGGGTCGCTCACGCTCCGGCTTCTCGTGATCACGCCGGGCTGGGACGGCCCGCGTACGGTCACGCGCGACTTCGACGTCGACGCCGCCATCGCCGATCGCGTCGTCCGGGATCTGCCGGCGGGCGCCGTCGTCCGCGCCGCCATCGGGTGGCGCGCGGGCCCCGTCTTCGTCCCGCTCGCGCACGCGCCCGCGCTCGAGACCCCGGCCGGATCGCCGTGCCCGGCGGCCGTCGAGTCCTTCGTGCGCTGGACCCCTCGCGGCCTCGCGCCCGTCACCGCGCGCGACGCGGACTACGCGTCGATCGGACGTGCGCTCGGCAAGCTCCAACCGCGTCGCGAGACGCGCACGAGCTACGAGCGCAGCGGACCGGCGCTGGGCTCGTCGGAATTATCGGCGGGGTTCGGCGCTCCCGCCGACTTGCGGAGCTCCGCCGGAGGCTCGAGCGAGCTCGGGACGTAGCGTCAGCGCCCGAGCGCGCCGCGGTAGACCCACCCGTCGCCCGACGTCGGTCCGGTGAAGTCGATCTTGTACCAGCCCTCCTGGCTCGTCCCGACGTGGACCTTCGTCCCGCGCGGGAGCCGCGCGACGACCGCCCCCGTCCGGGGGGAGTCACGCACGATCGCCACCTCCCACGCGACCTCCGCGCTCGTGTCGTCCGACGGAGGCTTGGACGTCGGCGTCACCGTCGCGACCGGGACGCCGTCCGCCGGTCCCGCGGTCCGCGGCGGCTGGGAGAGCGGGTCGGTCGGTGCGAAGACGACGCTGTAGGCGATGGTGTAGCGAGGATTCTGGTGGTCGAGCGCTCCGAGCGAGACGCCCTGGAACGCCCCCTTCACGCAGGTCGCGAAACCCTCGGCGTCGCCGACGGTCGAGGACCTCCCCACCTCGGTCGCGACGCGTTTGCTCTTGAAATCGAGGTTGAAGATGACGGAGAGCTTGCCGCTCGTCGACGACGTGGCCGCCGGGCAGGTCGCGAGCTTCCGCAGTCGTGGCTGGACGATTCCGTCGAAGCCTCCGACCCCTCCGCAGGTGGAGACGCCTTTCTGCGTCTGACCGTCCTCGTCACGGCACGACAAGAGGACGCCGTGGTTGACCGTGACGGCGGGCGGTGACGCGCTCGCGGAAGCGGGCGGCGGGGTTGACGGTGCGGCTCCGCTCGCGGAGCTTTGCGGTGCGGCGGAGGCCGTGGCGTGCGCCGGCTCAGCATTGGGCTCTGCCCGGGTCGCGGAGGCTGCGGAGGTCGCCGTGTCGGAAGGAACGGACGGCCCGATGTGGGCGCCGACGAGCCGCGGCCAGCCGACGCCGATGGCAAATCCGACGGCGGCGATCGCCCCGACCCTGCCCCAGGACGGCTGATCTGCGCTCAGTGGGGGGACTTGAACCCGAAGAGGCGAGTCCGGCTTCATTCGCGGAAGAAGTAACACACGCCGCGGAAACGAACGAAAACTCGGCGGAGCTCCGCGCGCTGCGCGCGCTACGGCCGGAGCGTGATTGCGAGGATGAGCGTGCCCCCCTGGTAGAGCTGGCCGGCGACGAAGAACGGGTCGTTGGGCTTTGCCGTGAGCTCGAGCAGCTTGAGGTACGCCTTGCCGCCGGGCTGGTTGATCGCGGCGCGCACGTGGAATCCGTGGTCGGGCGTGCGCTCGACGAACGTCACCTGGAGGACGCGACCGTTCGCCATCGTGTAGGTCGCGCCCGTCCCGACCGTCAACGCGAGGCTGCGCTTGTCGAGAAGGCGGTAGGTGTTGAAGGCGCTCATCGGCGGGGTGCGAAGCTGCGGCATGTTGCCGATCGCGGGGTCAATCGATCCCCCCCCGGGCGACTGGGTCGCGTGGAGCACCATGACCTCGGCGTTCACGACCATCGTCGCCGACGGCCTCGACGCGCCGGTCGCGTCCGCCCACGCGGGCGGCGCGAGAGGGAGGGCCAGGACGACCGCTCCTGCGGCGAGCGCGAGGAACGGCGAGACCAGCGTGGTCACGAACGAGGTGCGTCGCCGGGCGGAGGGGGTCATCGTGCAGGATCTCGCGAATGAAGGAGAGGGGAGAGGGGAGCCGGCTACTCGCCGATCCATACGACGACGCTCGACGAGTGGGCATTGAGCCCGGTCGCAGCGGGCACGTAGAAGATCGAGAAGGGGTGCGCGGGTGATTCGACGGTCTGGACGTCGACGCCGGCGCCTTCGGCCTCGCTGGCCGAGGCGGTCGCCGGGCTGGTGTCTCCTTGCGACCCGCTCGCGACCGAGGCGACGGCCGACGACGAGGGGGTCGAAGCCGAAGGGCGCGTCGTGTGGGAATGGGCAGGGGGGGGCGCGACGGCGACGGGCTGTGGCTTCGACTGAGGCATCAACCAGAAGGTCGCGGCCGCGGCGGCGACCGCGAACAGCGCCCCGAACTCCTTCACGCGCTGGCGCTTGAGCGCGACCATGGCACGCTCGCGCTCGAGGTGGATGACCTGTCCTCCGCCGAGCTTCTCGATGGCCGTGTGCACGCGGCCGGCGATCTCGTCCGCCCCGCCGCTCGCGGCGCGGGCGTCGCTCGATGTGCGCACCCAGTCCGACAGGGCCGCTTGCTGGGCGACGATCTGACGCGCCTCCTCGCTGCGGTCGAGCAGAGCCAGGACCTCGGGGAGCTCGTCGTCGTCGACCTGCCCGTCGGCGTAGGCCATCAGGTAGATGAGCTCGTTCTGCGAGAGGCTCATGTGCGCTCTCCGCTGGCCGGGTCGCTCGGCGTCGCGTCCGGCGCGGACGCCGGCGGGCTTTCGGCCGGCTTGATCGCGCCGATCTGCTCCGCGTAGCAGTCGCAAAGGGCCCGCTGGAGCTTCTGCCGCGCGTGGAACAGGCGGCTCATGATCGTCCCCTTCGAGACGCTCATGACGCTCGCCATCTCGTCGTAGCTGAGCCCTTCGACCTCGCGCATCACGATGACGCTCCGGTGGTAGGGGGGAAGGGCGTCCAGCGCGACCTGGATCCGCGTCGCGATCTCGCGGCGCCGGAGCACATCCGCCGGATCCGATCCGTCGATGCGCGAGAGGAGCGGGAAATCGGCGTGTTCCGGGTCATGGTCGGGGCCTTGATCGAGCTTTCCTTCGACATCGTCCAGCCCCGTGACGCCGGCGCCGAGCGCCCGGCCCGGTTTGCGCATGAGGTCGATGCTAAGGTTGGTGACGATGCGGTAGAGCCAGGTGAAGAAGCTGGAGCCCCCCTTGAAGGTGCCGAGGCCCTTGAAAACGCGGAGAAAAGCGTCCTGGACGACCTCGCGGGCGTCGTGCTCATCGCGCACGAGCGCATAGGCGATCGCGAAGGCGCGTCGTTGGTGGCGTTCGACGAGGGACCGGAACGCGGCGGTGTCTCCTGACTGCGCCTTGGTGATGAGCGCACGATCTTCCTCCGCTTCCCGAGCCCGTGTCTCCTTCGCGTTGGACGACGCGCCCCCCGTCCTATTCACGGGTGGCTGGCCTGGCGACGGTGCTCCGGTCGGTGCCGCCCCC
>Ga0209415_10015806_pt1 | contig 12202 bp, 9 predicted proteins | sample PeaSoiSIISIP2007_FD_187696 | JGI IMG/M metagenome (GOLD analysis project Ga0209415, IMG submission 187696) | Peat soil microbial communities from Weissenstadt, Germany - SII-SIP-2007 (SPAdes) (version 2) | ecosystem: Environmental > Terrestrial > Soil > Wetlands > Peat | place: Germany... | reverse complement strand
ATGGGCGTGGGCCACGGCGAGCGCGTCGCCATCGTGAGCCCGAACTCGGCCCGGTTCCTCATCTCGTTCTTCGGGGTCAGCGGTTTCGGGCGGGTGCTGGTGCCCGTCAACTTCCGCCTCAACGCCGACGAGGTCGCCTACATCGTCGAGCACTCCGGCGCATCGGTGCTGCTCGTCGATCCCGAGCTCCACCAGTCCCTGGCCGGGGTGTCGGCCAAGGTACGACTGCTTCTCGACGGTGACGAGGACGCCGCGCTCTTCGCCCCCGCCGCGCCCGGCGCTCAGCCGGCGCGCTGGGAGGGTGACGAGTCGGCGACGTGCTCGATCAACTACACCTCGGGGACCACGGCGCGCCCCAAGGGGGTGCAGCTGACGCACCGAAACTGTTGGCTCAACGCGTCGATCTTCGGATGGCACACCACCGTCAGCGAGCGGGACACCTTCCTCCACACCCTGCCCATGTTCCACTGCAACGGCTGGGGCATGCCCTATGCCCTGACCGCCATGGGCGCCAAGCACGTGGTGGTGCGCAAGATCGACGGCGAGGAGATCCTGGCCCGCATCGAGGCCGAGGGCGTGACCATGCTGTGCGGGGCGCCGGCGGTGGTGGCGGCCATTCTCGATGCCGCCGCCGCCCGGCGCCGCCGGGGCGAGGAGGTACCCGGCCGCGACAGCGTGCGGATGGTGGTGGCCGGTGCCCCACCGCCGTCGAAGACCATCGAGGCGGTCGAGAGCGAGCTGGGGTGGGAGTTCATCCAGATCTACGGGCTCACCGAGACGACCCCGTTGCTCACCATCAACCGGGCCCCGGCCGAATGGGACGACCTCGACGGCGCCGTGCGGGCGTCGCTTTTGTCGCGTGCCGGCGTCCCCGCCGTGGGAGTGCGCATCCGCGTCGACGAGGAGGGCGAGATCCTGGCCCGCACCAACCACGTCTTCGACGGCTACTGGCAGCAGCCCGAGGCCACCGCCACCGCCCTGGCGGGAGGCTGGTTCCACACCGGTGACGGTGGGTATCTCGACGGTGCCTACACCGTGATCGCCGATCGCAAGAAGGACGTCATCATCACCGGGGGCGAGAACGTGTCGTCGATCGAGGTGGAGGACTGTCTCTACCAGCACGCCGCGGTGGCCGAGGCGGCGGTGATCGGCGTCCCCGACGACAAGTGGGGGGAGACGGTCAAGGCGTTGGTGGTCCTGCGCCCCGGCGCGCTGGCCACGGAGGAGGAGCTCATCGAGTTCTGCCGGGCCCGCCTGGCGCACTTCAAGGCCCCCACCTCCGTGGAGGTGCGCGACGGGCTCACCCGCACGGCCACCGGCAAGCTCCAGAAGTACAAGCTGCGCCAGCCCTACTGGGAGGGCCGCGACCGCAAGGTGAATTGACCGGCGCCACCCGCGTCCCCTTAGGGTTCGGCTCATGGACGCACGACAATTCCTCGGGCTCGAGGCCACCGACGACCCCTTGCGTTGGCGCCTCCCGGTCACCCCGGCGGTGTGCACCCCCGGCCGGTTCCTCTACGGGGGCTGCGGTCTCGCCGCCGGCATCGTCGCCCTCGAGGAGGCCTCGGGGCGCCCGACGGTGTGGGCCACGGCGCAGTACCTCGCCTACGCGCCCACCGGCTCGGTGCTCGACTGGGAGGTCGTCCTGGCCGCCACCGGCCACAACACCACCCAGGGCCGCGCCATCGGTCGCCTCGGCGACGAAGAGGTGCTCACCGTCAATGCGGCTCTGGGCCGCCACGACCTCGATCTGTCCGGGACGTGGGTGAGCCCTCCCGACGTCCCGTCCCCCGAGGACTGCCCCGTGCAGGTGATCCCGCCGATGTTCGCCGACACCGTGCTCGTGCGCGTCGACCAACGCATCGCCCGGGGCCGGCGCATGACCGAGCTCGACGGGACCCCCGGAGACGCCCACTCGGCGTCCTGGGTGCGGGTGCCGGGCCATCTCGAGCCCTCGGCGGGCTCGTTGGCGATCATCGGCGACTTCGTCTCGGGCGGGGTGAGCCAACCCCTCGGGGTGCGCACCATGGGCCGGAGCCTCGACAACACCCTGCGGGTGGCCCAGCTCGTGCCCACCGAGTGGGTGCTGTGCGACATCCACATGCACGCACTGGTCAACGGCTTCGGCCAGGGCCTCGCCCATCTGTGGGCGCAGGACGGTACCCTGCTCGGGACGGCCAGCCAGTCCATCAGCGTGCGCCGGTGGCCCGGGGACGGGGCCGTGCTGTCGGGGGCGGCCCTCTCGAGGCCGGCACCCAAGACGAAGAGGTGATGACGATGCGCACCCGCAAGATCGGCTCGCTCGAGGTCTCGGTCGTGGGCCTGGGATGCAACAACTTCGGGGGCCGCATCGACTACGACGCCTCGGCGGCGGTGGTCCACGCCGCCCTCGACGCCGGCGTCACCTTCTTCGACACCGCCGACATCTACGGGGGGACCAAGAGCGAGGAGTTCCTCGGTCGTGCCCTGGGGGCCCGGCGCACCGAGGTGGTGGTCGCCACCAAGTTCGGCATGCAGGTCGACGCCGAGCGCAAGGGGGCCAAACCCGACTACGTGCACCGGGCCCTCGACGACAGCCTCCGTCGCCTGGGCACCGACCACGTCGACCTCTTCCAACTCCATGCTCCGGACCCCGAGACGCCCATCGCCGACACCCTGGGTGCGTTGGGCGAGTGTGTCGCCGCCGGCAAGGCGCTCGAGGTCGGCTGCTCGAACTTCACCGTGGCGCAACTGCGCGACGCCGAAGCGGCCCGATCGGACCCCCCGGCGCACTTCGTGAGCGTCCAGAACGAGTTCAGCCTGCTGCGTCGCCGAGCCGAGCGAGACGTGCTGCCCGAGTGCGAGCGGGCCGGCCTCGCCTTCCTGCCCTACTTCCCGTTGGCGTCGGGCGTGCTCACCGGCAAGTACCGACGCGGCCAACCGCCTCCCCCCGGCACCCGGTTGTCGGGGGTCAAGGCGGACGAGGGCCCCCTGGCCGACGCCTCGCTGGCCGCGGTCGAGCGGCTCACCGAGTTCGCGGCGCGCCACGGCCGCAGCACGGTCGAGCTCGCCATCGCCTGGATCGCGGCACACCCACCCGTGGCGTCGGTCATCGCGGGAGCCACGTCACCCGAGCAGGTCCACGCCAATGTGGCGGCGGCGGACTGGGTGCTCGACGATGAAGAGATGATCGAGATCGACGAATTGGTACCACCGCCGGCTACCGCCTGACACACAGGACGGCACCCACCGACCGTCCGCGGCGAAGGAAGGGAAGTGTGAAAGCCTTGGCCTGGTGACTCGCCCGCGTCGCTGCGTGTGGGCACCGCGGCGCCCTGGCAGCGACGAGACCACCCCGACGGTCACGGGCAGGCGACCGCAGCATGCACGGGGCGGCCGTCGACCGTGCTGACCACATCGCCGACGAGACCCATCGAGCGAGACCACTCGGGATCCCCCACCGACCCCTCGCGCCGCATGACGGTGGCCCTGGTTGTACTGGGCGTCGCGCTGTTTCTCTTCGGCCTCGTGCTACGGGTGTGGATGGTGGACCACCTCCCCATCACCTCCGATCAAGCGGTGAACGGGCTCATGAGCCTCGGCATCGTCCACGGCCACTTCGGAGCCATCACCTGGGGACAGAAGTACGGCGGCGTGGAGCCGTACGTGACGAGCGTGCTCTTCGCGCTGTTCGGGCACAGCGACACCACACTCAACCTCACCCCCACCGTGCTCTCGGTCACGGCGTCGGTGCTCGTCTACCTGGTCGGACGTCATTTCCTGCCCCGCGCCCTCGCCGGCCTCGCCGCGGTGGCGGTGTGGGTGTGGCCGGCCATGGTGGTGCGCAACGGTGCCACCGAGCTCGGGTACCGCTATGCCTGTCTCAACCTCGGCCTGCTGGCGATCCTGTGCGCCATCTGGGTGCGGAGTCGAGGGCTGTCGACAGCACGCGTCGCTCTGTTGGGGTTGGTGCTCGGGCTGTGTCTGTGGGCGAACCCCGATTCCGTCTACTTTCTGGTGCCCTGTGGGGTGCTCGTCGCCCCCGGCGTCGTTCGGGGTTGGTCCACGGACCGCCAGAGGACCGCACGCGAGCTCTTGTGCGGGGTCGTGGGCGTGCTCGTCGGGGGCCTGCCGTTGTGGTGGAGCACCCAGACCCATCACGCCGTCTCGCTGTCGCCGTTCCCGGGGACCATCTCGACCCGGGCCCACGCGCTCGTGGCCCACGCCGCCCCCTTGGCAATCGGCGTCCAGGCCCCCGACACCGGCGCCTGGTTCGGAGGGCCGGCCGTGGGGGTCACCGTGCTCGTGGTCCTCACCGTGGCGGTGACCCTCGGGATCATCTGGGCAGTGGTTTTGCATCGCCCGCGCACCATCGTGGCCCTGGTCGCCTTCGTCGTGGCGTACCCCATCATCTACTCGCTGTTGCCCGGCACGTGGTTCTGGCAGGACGGGCGCTACATCTTGTACCTGCCCTACGTGTTGATCATCGTGGCGCTCTACCCTCTGGGGCTGTTGCGGTGGCGCCGCCTTGTCACTGCCGCGGTGGCGGTGGTGGTCCTGGGGGCGGCCATGGTCAGCGCGGCCGAGCTCAACGGCGCGGTGCCGGGGCTCACCTTCAGCGCACTCCCCCACGCCTTGGTCGTCAAGCGCATCTCGTTCGCTCCGCTGGCACGAGTGCTGGAACGGCGCCGGGTGACGCTCGGCTACGCGGGCTACTGGGTGGCGTACAACCTCGACTTCGAGTCAGGGGGTGCGATGCGGTTCACACCCACACAGTTCGACACGGTGCGCAACGTCTCCTACTTCTTCGCCGTCAAGGCCCAGCCACGACCGACGTGGGTCCTGTGCCGTCCCGATCGCGCCGCGACCTGCGCCCGCTACGCGGGGGACAGTGAGGTCGACCCCCCGGGCGTGACATGGACGTCGATGACGACGTGGCTGAAGCGGCGCGCCATCGCCTACACGACGGTGTCGGTCGACGGCTTCACGGCCTTCTTCCCCTCCGCCAAGGTGACGCCCGCCGATCTGCACCCTGCGGTCAGAGCCCGGGCGTCGCGATGATCCGACCGGCGCGCACCGCCTTGACCAGCAGGGCGTAGTCGCGTTCGTTCTGTTCGGCGTAGGCCAGCGCGAACCGGGTCACGGCGTCGTCGAGCACGCCACCGCTACCGGCGTACCCGGCGATCTCCGCCGCCGCCCCCGAGCGGGCATGGGCGCGCGCCAGCGCCCATCCGCACAGCTTGGCGTAGCCCGTCAACCCCCGGGCGTCGAGCGAGCCCGCAGCCACCGACCCCTTCATGTCCCGGAGCTGTCGGACGTAGAAGTCGGAGTCCCCGGCCCCGGCCCAGCCCAAGAAGATGTCACTGGCGGCCTGCATGAGCCGCTGCCCGGCGACCACGCGCCGGCCCCCCGAGCGTGGCGACTCGGGCGGGCGGGGTCGCGCCGCGCCGCCCCCCCGGTCACGGGCCGGCCGTCGCGGCACGTAGGGCGCCAACACCGATGCCCGAGCCTCTTTCACCTGGAGGAACAAGGGGTCCCCGATGTCACTGACCAGCAGGGCCACGAAGCAGCGCGTGCCCACGCTGCCCACCCCCACCACCTTCGACGCCAGGTCGACGAGCTCGAACCGTTCCAACAGGGCCTGGCGATCGCTCTCGAGCGAGCCCGGGTACCGGGCCATCACGCCGGCGAGCAGGGGCGCGTGCTCGTCGACACCGGCGTGCGACACCAGCGGGGGGTGATCGGCGATGCGGCGCTCACCCCCGGCGCTGCGCACCGTGAGCTTGGGCAGCTCGGCCTGGGAGGTCTGGTGGTGCGCGCCGTCGACCGCCGAGCGCACCGGGGCCGGGGCCCGACGGCCGAGCGTCCGCAGCGCGGCCTTGGCGTCGACACGCTCGTACCAGACGTCCATGGCGCTCATCTGCGCGAACCGGGCCATGTTCCGGCGGTAGGCGCGGGCCGCGCCGTGCGCCGCCTCGCGCTGCTGCGCGCCGGTGAGCCCCGAGACGCGGCCGACCACCACCACACTGGCCGCCAGCCGCTTGAGGTCCCACTCCCATGGTCCCGTCGTGGTCTCGTCGAAGTCGTTGACGTCGAACAACAGGCGACGTTCGGGCGAGGCGAAGACGCCGAAGTTGGCCAGGTGGGCGTCTCCGCACAGCTGCACGTGGAGGCCCGTCGACGGCGTCCGGGCCAGGTCGGCCGCCATGAGGCCGGCGGCGCCGCGCAGGAAGGCAAAAGGCGACTCGAGCATCCGCCCCCACCGCACCGGCACCAGCTCGGGGATCCGACCCTGGTTCTCGGCGTCGAGCAGGGCCAAGGGATCGGGACGGTCCCGGGGTGGGGCCCACTCCCCCTGACTGGTGCGGGGCACCACGGTTCGCCGGCGACGGCCGGTGCGGCGTTCCCGGTCCCTGCGCGTCTCAGACATCGGGTCGCGCCCCCTTCACCCCGTGGCCGTGGCGAGACGCTATCGGGCGCCGCCCCCGAAGGAGACGGCGCCCGAACAGTGACGTGCGACAACTGTGGCAGGTGCCCGACGGCACCGCCGGCCCAGGGTCAGGCTGCGCCTTCTTGCTGGTCCTGGCGCAACACGGCCTCGACGTTGAGCTCGATGCGGACCTTCTTGCCCACGACCACGCCCCCGGTTTCGAGCGCCTGGTTGTAGGTGAGCCCCCAGTCTTCGCGGTCGATCTCGGTCGACGCCTCGAAGGCCACTGCCTGGGTTCCCCACGGCGTGGTGTTGGCCCCTTCGAACTCGACGTCGAGCACGACCGGCCGGGTGACGTCACGAAGCGTCAGATCCCCGGTCACCTTCCAGTGGTCGCCCTCGAACGCCACCGACGTGCTCTTGAAGCTCAGCGTCGGATAGGTCTCGACGTCCAGGAAGTCGGGCGTGCGCAGGTGGGCGTCACGCTGGTCCTGGTTGGTGTCCACGCTGGCGGCGTCGATGGTCACCTCGACCGACGACTCCTCGGGGACCTCGGCGACGTGCACCGACCCCGAGAAGCTGGCAAAGCGGCCCCGGACCTTGCTGATCATGAGGTGCCGGGCCACGAACTCCACCGTGGAGTGGGCCTGGTCGAGGTCGTAGACCCCGGGCGCGGGCACCACGGAGCCCTTGTACTGCCTGGTGGCGCCGGATGTCGGGCTGGTGGTTACCGATGTAGTCATGGCCTTGCCTCCTGAGATCTTTGTGACCCGTACTTTTGTGTACGCAAGCACTCTACCGCCAGGTACTTGCGGTGTCAAGTACTTTGTCTGGACGGGGGGATGGACTCGGGTGTACGCCTGGTCACGGGAGGGCTTGAGGCCCAGCTCGGGGGCGGTTTCGGGGCGAGCCCGAGCCGGCGGGCGGAGCGCGCCGGCGGCCTGGAGCCCCGTCCGGGCCCGGAGGCGCTCAGGCGCCCAGGGGAAGGGGGAACTTCTCGACGAGCTCGTGGGCCGGCACGGGCCGCGAGAACAGATACCCCTGGGCGAAGTCGCAGTCCAGGCGGCTCAGGGCGTCGAGCTGGCGCTCGGTCTCCACGCCCTCGGCGATGACCTGGAGGCCCAGGGCGTGGGCCAACTTGACCACGGCGGCCACGATCTCGGCACCGCCCCGGTCGATCCCGAGCTCGTCGACGAAGCTCTTGTCGATCTTCAGGATGTCGAGGGGGAACCGCTGGAGGTGGCTGAGCGAGGAGTACCCGGTCCCGAAGTCGTCGATGGCCAGGGTGACCCCGAGGTCCTTGAGGGCCCGCAGCACCCGCAGGGCCGATGCGGCGTCGTTCATGAGGGCGCTCTCGGTGATCTCCAGGGTGAGGTTGGCAGGGGGGAGCCCGGTGTCGTCGAGGATGCGCTCGACCGTCGAGACGATCTCGGGGTGGTCGATCTGGCGGGCCGACAGGTTGACCTCGACCGCGCCGCGCGGCCCACCGAGACGATCGGCCCGCCACATGCACAGCTGGCGGCACGCTTCGTGGAGCACCCAGGCCCCGATCGGAATGATGAGCCCGCTCTCCTCGGCGACGGGGATGAACCGGCTCGGGGCCACCAGCCCCTGCTCGGGATGCTCCCAGCGCAACAGGGCCTCGACCCCCACGGCCCGCGCCCCGTGGATCTGCACCACCGGTTGGTAGAACAGCCGAAGCTCACGGCGCTCGAGCGCACGGTGCAGCGAGTGCTCGGTGTGCATGCGGTCGAGCACCCGTCTGCGCATGACCTCGCCGAACACCTCCACCGTGCCCCCGCCGCGCCGCTTGGCCTGGTACATGGCGGCATCGGCGTTGGAGAGCAGGGGCGTGGCCTCGGCGACTCGGGGCGTGGTGCAGGCGATCCCGATGCTGGCCGTGATGAAGACCTCGCCCTCTCCCGCCGCGATCGGAGCCGACAGCGCGTCGAGGACCCGGTGGGAGAAGGCGATCGCCTCGCTCACGGCGTCGTCGCGGTCGAACAGGACCAGGAATTCATCGCCCCCCAAGCGGGCGATGACCTCGGCGCTCGCGTCGGCGTGCTCGAGCCGGCCCGCCACGGCCACGAGGACTTCATCGCCCACTTCGTGGCCCAGGCCGTCGTTGATGGCCTTGAAGCGGTCGAGGTCGAGCACGAGCACGGCCACCGAACCCGGTGCGTGCTTCTCCTTGGCCAGGGCGTAGGCGAGGCGATAGGTGAACAGCGTCCGGTTCGGGAGGCCGGTCAGCGAGTCGTGGAGATAGGCGTGGGCCAAGGCCTCTTCGGCGGCGTGGTCCTCGTCCTGGTGGTAAAGGAAGCCTCCGATGCGCAGCTCGGGGCCCGACCCGACGATGTAGGCCGAGCCCAGGACCCGGACCTCGTACCCTTCGCGGTGCAACAGGGTCAATGGCCTCGAGCCCGTGCGCGCCATGGTGCGTGGTGAGCCCTGGACCGATGCGAGCTCGGACAGCACAGCCTGGCGGTGGCGCTCGGGGATGAGGAACTGGGTCACTCGTCGGCCGAGCACCTCGTCGCGCGACCACCCGAAGAGCACCTCGGACTGGCGGTTCCACTCGGTCAGGGTCCCGTCGACGTCGGTTTCGACGAAAGCGTCGCGCGACATGTCGAGCACGTGCTCGATCCGGGAACGCAGGCCACCGACCACCGGCTCGCGGTCACCGACGAGGCTGGCACCCGACGAGATGTTCACCATCCGCTCTTGCACTGTTGACCCCCGAAGTGTCGTCTGCGTCGTGCTGAGCTGTGCGCGGTCGCGCACGCTGGACAGGTGTGTGGACGGGCGCCCGGCTTCACCGTGCGAAGGCGCCGGTTGCCGAGCGTGTCATGGTACGCGTCTGTGTGTGAAGTGGTCAATGCAACGTATGTGAAAATAGTGAAGACACCGTGGACCTTTCACGGATACCGGCGCTTTCATCACTCTGCGTCGTCGTCTGGCCCGCTCGCGGGGCGGAACCGGCATCCGCAGGCGCCGCCGGTGGGGACCCGGGTCGGTTGGTTGCAACCGGGGTTCCCGCCTACGGTGCCGCCAATGGTCGTCGTCACCGGGGTCTTGCAGAAAGAGGCGTGGGACCGCGACGTCATGCCCCCCGTCGAGCGGGTCCGGCCCGGTCTGTGGTCGATCCCCGTGCCGATCCCCGACAACCCCCTGCGCTACGTCCTCGTCTACGCCTTCGAGCTCGATAACGGAGTCGCCATCGTCGACGCCGGCTGGAACACCGAGGATGCCTGGACGGCGCTCAACAACGGCCTGGAGGAAGCCGGCGGGTCGATCGCCGACGTGCAGGCCGTGCTCGTCACCCACATCCACCCTGACCATTACGGCCTGGCGGGGCGCGTCCGCGAGGAGTCGGGGGCGTGGATCGGCCTGCACCCCGACGATGCCGAGATGCTCGAGTCGCGCTACATCGAGACGGACGACCTCCTGGCCCGCATGCGCGAGTTCCTCCAAGACGCCGGCGTCCCACCGACGAAGCTCCCCGACCTCAACTTCGCCTCCATGATGATCCGGGGTCAGGTCACCATGGCGGTGCCCGACGTGCTGTTCGAGGACGGCCGACGCGTCGACGTGCCGGGGTGGGATCTGCAGACGGTGTGGACCCCGGGCCATTCCCCCGGCCACGTCTGCTTCTACAGCGAGCAGCAGCGGATCCTGCTGTCGGGTGACCACGTCCTGCCCCGCATCACCCCCAACATCGGGGTTCACACCCAGCAGTTCCCCAATCCGCTCGGGGAGTACCTGGAGTCCTTGCTCAAGGTGCACAACCTGGGAGTGGACGAAGTGCTTCCCGCCCACGAGTACCGGTTCGCGGACCTCAAGGGCCGCCTCGACCAGATCATCATCCACCACGCCGATCGCCTGGCGGAGATCGAATCCCTGCTCGCCGAGCACCCCGGCTCCACGGCGTGGGACATCTCCGTGAGCCTCACGTGGTCGCGCCCGTGGTACGAGATCGCCGACTTCATGCAACGAGCGGCGGTGGGCGAGACCCTGGCCCACATCGTGCTGCTCGAGAACCACGGGCGGGTGCGTCGCGAGGGCGCCTTCCCGTCGCGGTTCTTCCTTCCCGACCAACGCTGAGCGCCGCCGGCCCTCGGCGCCCGCGCACCGCGAGCCACCGCTCAGGCAGTACCGGTGTTCGGGGAGGGGCCGTCCGGGGTTGGCGAATCCCCGGACGCTCCCGCCGAGCCCCATCGACGGCGGTCGCGGCGCCGGCGCACCACGACATAGGCCACCACCGCCAGGACCACCACCCCCAGGACCAGCAGTGAGTACGTCCCGACGGTCTTGGCCACCGCGGCGTACGACGTCCCGGCGCCGTAGCCGATCAACACGAACGTCGTCCCCCACACGATCCCGCCCATGGCGTTGTAGGTGAGGAAGGTCCGGTAGCGCATGCCGCTCATGCCTGCCAGCCCCGGCACCAGGGCGCGCGCCAGGGCCAACCACCGACCCAGGAACACGGCCGGGCCGCCGCGCTTGGCCAACAGGGCCGTGCCCCGGTTGACACCGGGGTGGCCCCGCAACGGCCGGTGCTCGACGAGCCAGGGACCGATGAGCTTGCCCACCTCGTAGCCGATGGAGTCCCCGACGATGGCACACACCACGATGACCGCCACCATGAGCACCAGGTTGACGTGGTGCAGGGAGGCGAGGACGCCGCCGATGAGTGCCGCGGTCTCGCCGGGGATGATGAAGCCCAGAAGCACCGAAGCCTCTCCGAACACGAGGAGGCCGCACACCACGTAGGCCAGGGTCCCGTGGAAATGCTCGAGCCACGACCCCACGCTTGCGATCAGCGTCGAACCCCCCGATCGGGGTGTGTCTCGGTCAGCGGGCCCAGGGGGCCCACGAGGCGCTCACCCAGGTGCGACGCCGACAGGCGGGGCAGGTCATGAACCGGGTGTAGCCCCGACCCGGCCGCCACAACCAGACCGGCAGGTGGAGCATCAGGAACTCGGCGATGTGGATCTCCGAGCGCGTGCTGCAACGCGAGCAGTCCACGGCGATGGCGCTCATGATCCCCCGACCCGAGCCGAACTGCCGCACCCGGGGCGTGGCGGTGGCGTCGCGTTCGAGCGGGCCCACGGGCCGCACCCTGGTGACCGCAGCCCGCGCCTCTTCGGAGAACAAGGCGTGCTTGCCCGGCACGTCTCGTTCGGCGGCGCGTCGGGGCCCTCCCTCGTCTCGCTCGGCGGGGGCCCAGAACAGCGCCCGTTTGCCCAAGGGGTCCGGCGCGTCGGTCATGGGGATCGCCCAGTCTTCCGGCAGGCTCAACGGGCCGGACGCAGGTCGGCGTCGAGCTCGCGCGCGATGGCCCGGTAGGCCTCGGCACCCGGGGAGGTGGGTGCGTGCTGGAGAATGCAGCGGCCCTGCGCGGGGGCCTCGGCGAACCTGATCGACTTGCGAATGGGCGGCTCCATCACGGTGAGGCCGTGGCGGGCCCGCACATCGTCGAGGACCGCCTTGCCGTGACGGGTCCGCTCGTCGTACATGGTGGCGATGACGCCGCGCACCTCGAGCTCCGCGTTGGCAAACATGCGGACGTCGTCGATGGTCTCGAGCAACTGCCCCACGCCGCGATGGCTCAGCGCCTCACACTGCAAGGGGATGAGCACCTCGTGGGCGGCCGTCAGCCCGTTGATGGTGAGGACCCCGAGCGACGGGGGGCAGTCGATGAGGATCATGTCGTACTCGTCGGCCACCGTGGCGAGGGCGAGTGCCAGGACATGCTCTCGTCCTGTCCGGGTGAGGAGGTGGACCTCCGAGCCG
>Ga0209415_10015804_pt1 | contig 12202 bp, 13 predicted proteins | sample PeaSoiSIISIP2007_FD_187696 | JGI IMG/M metagenome (GOLD analysis project Ga0209415, IMG submission 187696) | Peat soil microbial communities from Weissenstadt, Germany - SII-SIP-2007 (SPAdes) (version 2) | ecosystem: Environmental > Terrestrial > Soil > Wetlands > Peat | place: Germany... | reverse complement strand
AGGCGCTTCAGCGGGTTCTCGTCGGGAAGCAGCGAGATGATCACGACAAGCGCGATCAGCAGCGCGGTCATTACGGCGACGAAGATGAGAAGGTCGCGGACGATCTCTTCAATTGCAGACAGCGCCATTGCGTCGGTGTCCTATGGCCGGTTCCAGGTCACGATCAGCGCGAAGCTCGTTCGTGCTTCACGCAGTAGATCTGTGTCTTGGAGCTGAGCGGCTCTTGCATGCGCAGCAGCCGTGCCGTTGCCTCACAGCGTACCGCGCTGGGGAATTCACGGGTATTGGTGGGGTGCTGGCCGGAGGTCAAAGTGACGATCGTGTAGAGTGTCGCGGCGTCCATGCCATGCTCCTCCCGCCGTCAGCGATCGTTGCAGTCTAGCTCACGCATCGACGCATTTCTCGTATCACGTCGAACTTTTCGGCCGCGACTCGAGCTTCAGATGAGCTCGCAGCCCGGTGCGCGTAGGCCGCAAGCTCGAGGCGCGGTTGCCGATGCCTCGCCGGTTTGTCCCCAGCCAGATGCGGCGATGACCGCAAGCCGATTGTGACAAGCGGCGCTTGGCGGCACTATTTCACGGTGTCGAATCACATCGAGTGCGGGGAGTGCGCCAGCAAGCAAATCAACGAAGCACATGAAGCCCAATCCGAGCAGCATAATGGTCGTCGCGCTGGCCGCGGCCGGGCTCCTTGTGGCTGCGACTTTCTCCAGCTCCGGCAGTATCGCTGCTGAGCCGCCCGGTGCCCAGGACCCTATGGCGAGCCAAAGCTCGCTCGAAGACGGCATTGAGGCCTATCAGGCAGGCGCTCTCGAAGTCGCCGTCGAGGCGCTGAGCGCCGCCCTCGAGGGAGACCTTTCCGGAAGGCAGCTTGCCGAGGCTCTTTACTTTCGCGGAATGGCCTATCGCGAGCTGGGCAAGCCGGGGCAGGCCGTTACGGATTTGACGAGCGCTATCGCGCTCAAGAATGGGCTGTCGAAGGCGCGTTTGAAGGACGCCGTGAGAAACCGCGTTGGCGCCTTGCGCGAAGCCGGGATCGCCCCAACGGAGTCGGCGGTCGCCGTCGATGCTTTCCTGAACGGCCCTCCGATCCCGGTTCCCGTTCCTGCCGATCGGCTTCCCGTACCCGTTGCGGCCGGTGAGCAGCAGCCACGCCAACCAGATCCCCCGGCAGCGAGCTCGATCGGCGCAGGCGAGGGCCCGCCCACGCCCAAGGGGGACTTTGTGTCGGCCATAGAGAAACTGATCCCCGACTGGCCGTAGCCGGCCGGGGCAACACGTCCTATAGATGAAGGCACGCGTGTCGCAATCAGCCCACAATCAGCCCATGAGGCGGCAGGCGTTGGCTGCCACCTGCTCGCGGTAGCGCTCGATCACCGACATCGGTGTGCCGCCCCTCATCATCGAGGTCACGGCCTCGGCTGCCGCGCTGACCTTTTCGGTCATCATGAGGTGGAGCTCCGCGAAGGCGTCGCCGCCGCCGAAAGCCATTTTCAACATCCGAAGCCGCATCACGTCGCTCGCCTCGAAAGCCAGCAGCGTGGCCGAAAGCCATGGGTTGAGCATCTAGGTTCCCCCGCGGCAGGATGCCCACTTCGGGCAAGAATACCGACTCACTCAGCCTATATCGCAGTTCATCGCCATCGTGGTGCGCGGTATAACCGCCTCGCCCACTACCGCCACGGAGACCCGATGATCGATCTCCATTATTGGACCACGCCCAACGGCCACAAGATCACGATCTTCCTGGAGGAGGCGGCCGTTCCCTACCGGATCATCCCGGTGAACATCGGCGCGGGCGACCAGTTCAAGCCGGATTTCCTCGCCATCGCTCCCAACAACCGGATCCCCGCGATCGTCGACACCGCGCCGGCGGACGGCGGCGCGCCGATCAGCGTGTTCGAGTCGGGTGCGATCCTGCTCTATCTCGCGGAGAAGACCGGGCAGTTTCTCCCCGCCGACGCGCGCGGCCGGGTCGAGGTGACGCAATGGCTGTTCTGGCAGATGAGCGGTCTTGGCCCCATGGCCGGCCAGAACCACCATTTCGCGCAGTACGCGCCCGAGCGCATCCCCTATGCGACGGAGCGCTACGTGAAGGAGACCAACCGCCTCTACGGCGTGCTCAACAGGCGCCTCGCCGACCGCCCCTTCATTGCGGGCCCCTATTCCATCGCCGACATGGCGAGCTACCCGTGGATCGTGCCGCACAAGGCTCAGCACCAGAACCTCGACGACTTCCCGCATCTGCGGCGCTGGTTCGACGCAATGCGGGAGCGGCCCGCGGTCAAGCGGGCCTACGAGCGCGCCCGCGCGATCAACGAGCGCCCAGTCGTCACCGACGCGGCCAAGGCGATCCTGTTCGGGCAGACGGCAGCGACGCTCGACCGCTGACTCCCGGGGCGGGCGAGCGCGAACAAATTGTTGCCCGCGGGGGGTGGTCTATCTAGGCTCACCTAGCCACCCGAGCCGCGTCCAACCGCATGCTGTCGTTTCTCCTGCGCGCCCTACTGCTCGTGAGCGCGTGTGCAGCTCTGGCTGCGCTGCTGAATGTCCCGCTCGCCGTCTGCGGCGTGGCAGTGAACTGGAACGACAATTCGGCGACGCTTCTGAGCCGCATCGCGGTTGCCAACGAGTTCTCCGCGCACGGCTGGTTTCATCGCTTCAGCCTGATGCTGTCCGGGATCAACGCGGCCGAGAACGGGCTCGACCCGAAGCTCGACACGCTGCTGTTTGCCGCGCTCGATCCGCTCAGGGCCACGCTCGCCTATTACGTGATGCGGGACTTTGCGCTGCTGGCCGGTCTCTCGACCCTGCTCGTCGCGCACTATCGCGTCACGCCGGCGATGGCGCTGGCGGCGAGCGCGCTCGCCTGCGAGGGGTTCAACGTCCTCAACTGGTACTTCTTCGGCTTCGACTATTTCGCGCCCGTGTTCCTGTTCGGCTATCAGCTCCTGCCGCTGCTGGTGCTGCCGGCGCTCCTTGTTCGCGCGACGCCATCGCGCCGGAGGCTGGGCGTGAGCTGCGCGTTGTCGGTGGGCTTGGGCGCGCTCTATGCGTTCTCGACGACGTTCGCGCTGGCGGTGTTCACGGTCCCGCTGGCGGCTCTGTGGATCGCCGTCATCGTGCGCTCGAAAAACGCGCTGTGGCCCATCGCGGGGATCCTCATCGGCGCCGGTGCCATCGCGCTGCCGGGGATCGCGAGCTTCCTGCAGCACGAGGATTCGATCCGCAACAGCGTGCGCGAAGCGTCCGGGCTGACGTCATTGTGGGAGGGGCTACGCTACCTCGTCCATCGCGATCCGAGGCTTACCGCCGTCGGCGGGGTGATGGTTCTCGCGGCCGGCGCGTCCGCCGCCATGGGCAGGCGATTGCCGGACTTTGCCCTGCTTTGCCTGCTCTATCTTGCGGCCATGGCGCCGGACGTGCTGGTGAAATCGGTGCTGGAGCCGTCGGCCGCTCTGCCGCCGCTGCTGCTTTCGGTCAACTATTACGGCTACGTCGCGGCGCCGATATTCCTTTGCGCGGCGCTCGCCGTCGGCTTGGGGGCCCTGCCTCGGCTCGAGGTGTCGATCCTCGCGGCGGCGTCGCTGGTGCTCGCCGGCTCCATGGCTTGGGGAAGAGTCGCGGCCGAGCACGGGCGGCCGGGGATGCTGCTGGCCGATCTCCTCGCGGACCCGGCACTCACGAGCGTCGCTCGCCTCACCAAGGACAAGGCCCAGCGGGCCGCGATGCTGACGGCCGACGTGGCGTCGCTTGCGCATTTCAAATTCCGCATACCGCGGCCACTGCCGGCCTATCTCAACGCGCGGGGCATCTCGACCTCCGACGGGTACGCCTCGAGCATGAGCGTTGACTACGCGGTGCTGTGGTCGAACATCCTGCGGCCGCGGCAAGCGGCACCACTTCTCGCCCCCGGCCTCTTCCGCCAGGCCTATCTCCAGATCGACGTCCACGATTACGTGCAGGAAGCCGCCGACGGCTGCTTCTCGCAGGTGAGGAAGCTGGCGCTGCCGGGCATCGACACGGACCTGCTCGGCCTCACCGCGACACGCTTCATCGTGAGCTATCTCGATGTCGACGATCCCCGCTTGCGCCTCATACGCGCGCGCAGTCCGGGCCCGTTCGTGTGCCGCGAGCGGCGGCTGCTCGGTGGGTTCAACGTCTACGAGCTGGCGTCGGCGGCCGAGCGCGTTTCCCTCGCGCGCAGGGTCGAGGTGCTCGATGATGCGCCCGCGGTGCTGTCGATGATGCGTCAGGCGGCCGCCTCGCAAAGCCGCGAGACGGCCTACCTCGCCGCGTCCGGCGTCGCAGCGCTGGAGCCCCGGTACCTGGCCGGCAGCACCGGCAGCACCGCCATCGTGGAGGACAGGCCCGACCACCTTTCCGTGCGCGTGCACGCCTATGCGCCCGGCCTGCTGATCGTGCGCGACAGCTACGCGGCGTCCGCGCGCGTCTCCATCGACGGCAAGCCCCAGAGCTCCGTGCGCGCCAACTACGCCCAAATGGGCATTCCGGTTTCCACCGGAGAGTCGCTCGTCGAGATCCGGTATTGACCCAACCGCCCTCGGACCAGGTGCTTTTGTCCCGTTTTGACGCGGATTAACCGACGGCGAGCCCCGGTTTCGCTCACTCGGGACACCGCGGCGGCGCCTCGGGGCTCCCTCGGTCCGCGCCGGGGCTGGCAGGGGAGTTGCAAGGAAGAGCACCGAACAGGGCGCCCTCCCACCCGGGCGATCCCCCCTGGGGTCCGCACCGGACAGTTGCTTCGTGATGGTGACCTGCCATGAACACCTTTGCATCCTCCGAGACCTGGAGCCGTGCCGAGCCGCATGCGATAGCCGCGGCGGGGCGGCGTTTCCGCGTCGAAATCCTCACCTGCATGGAGGCGGCCGCACCGGCCTGGCTCGAGTTCGAGCGTAGCGCGGCGCTGGCGAGCCCCTATCAGCGGTACGCCTGGGCCTCGAGCTGGCAGAACACCGTCGGCCGCGCGGAGGGCGCCACGCCCCACATCGTCGTCGGCCGCGATTCCGCGGGGCGCGCATCCTTCCTGTGGCCGCTCTGCCGCACGCGGCTGGGACCTCTGTCGATCGCGCGCTTCTTCGGCGGCAAGCATTCGAACGCGAACTTCCCGCTTTGGCGGCCGGAGGTCGCGAGCACCGTCACGGCGGCCGATGTCGCCACCATCCTCGACGACGTCGCCCTCAGCGATCGCAGCGTGGACCTGCTGGTGCTGCTCAATCAGCCCAAGAGCTGGGGCCACCTGGCAAACCCGCTGGCGCTGCTGCCCCACGAGGAGTCGCCGAGCAAGATCTGTCACGGCGCGCTGTCGGCCGATTCCGAGGCCATGTACCGCGAGCGCGTCAGCTCCGGCACGCGCAAGAAGATGCGCCAGAAGGAGCGTGCGCTCGCCAAGCACGGCGTGGTCCGCTACTGGCGGGCCCGGTCGCCGGAGGAGGCTCGCCGCGTGCTCGAGGTCTTCTTCGCGCAAAAGGCCGAGCGGATGCGCCAGCTCGGCATCGCCAATGCCTTCGCCGATCCCGGTGTGCCCGAGTTCATCGACGCGGCATGCACTAGCCCCGATCCCAACACGGGCGAGCCGCCGATCGAGCTTTATGCCGCCTCCGCCGGCGATCAGATCGTGGCGACCTTCGCCGGCGTCGTCTCCGACGGCAGGTTCTGCGGCATGTTCAACTCGATGATCATGAACGAGCTGTCGAACGAAAGCCCGGGCGAGCTGCTGCTCGCCAACGTGGTGCGCATGGCCTGCGAGCGCGGGCTCGCGACCTTCGACCTGGGCATCGGGGAGGCCGGCTACAAGCGCGCCTTCTGCAACGACACCGAGACGCTGTTCGATACCGTCGTTCCGCTCACCGTGCGCGGCAAGCTGGCAGCGCCCCTCTGGCGCGGGCAGCTGAACGTCAAGCGCCGGATCAAGCATTCGCCCTATGCGCTGCAGACGGTCGAGGCCGTTCGCCGCCACATCAAGGGCGACGGCCGCATCGGCCTCACCGCCGCGGAAACGGTCAAGCTTCAGGATGCCGCTCATGAGCACCTGTGATGTAGCTATCGTCGGCGGCGGTCTCGCCGGAGCCACTGCGGCCGCCATGCTGGGCAAGGCCGGCTACGACGTCGCCCTCATCGACCCGCACGAGACCTATCCTCCCGAGTTCCGCTGCGAGAAGCTCGATGCCTCGCAGGTCGCGCTGTTGCGCAAGACGGGGCTCGCGGAGCCCGTGCTGCGCCAGGCCTCGCTCGATGGCGTCGTCACGATTGCCCGCTACGGCCGCCGCGTTGGCTCCAAGCAGAGCACCCGCTACGGCATCATCTACGACGCCCTCGTCAACGCGATCCGCGGGCAGATCCCAGGAAACGTGCGCCAGATCCGCGCCAAGGTCACCGGCGTCGCCAACGGATCGGACCGCCAGACGCTCATGCTGACGGGCGGCGGGGAGCTGTCGGCCCGCCTCGTCGTGATGGCCAACGGCCTGCACCCAGGGCTGGCGCAGTCGCTCGGCATCGAGCGCCGCGTGGTCAGCCGCTGCCACACCATGGCGATCGGCTTCGACATGCGCCCGATGGGCTGCGCGAGCTTCGGCTTCAAGGCCCTCACCTACTACCCCGAGAAGGCTTCCGACGGCGTCGCCTACATGTCGATCTTCCCGGCCGGGGGCACCACCCGAGTCAATCTCTTCACCTACTGGCAGGCGCGCGATGAGCGTCTCGCGGGCATGCGCGATGCGCCGGAGCAGACCTTGCTGCGGCTGTGGCCGCGGCTCGAGCGCGTGATGGAAAGCTTCGCTGTCGAGAACGTGCGCATCCGGCCCATCGACCTCTACGTCACCGAAGGCTACCGGCAGCCGGGCATCGTGCTCGTCGGCGACGCCTTCGCCACCGCGTGCCCGGCGGTGGGCGTGGGCGCCAACAAGGTGCTGACCGACGTCGAGCGCCTGTGCAACGTGCACGTTCCGCGCTGGCTCGCTTCGCCGGGGATGGACGTAGACAAGATCGCGAGCTTCTACGCCGACCCGATCAAGCGCGCCTGCGACGAGAGCTCCGCCGCCCGCGCGTTCTACTTGCGCTCGCTGTCAACAGACGAGGGGCTGGCCTGGCGCGCGCGACGCTGGACGCGGTGTGGCGTCCAGATGGGGGCGTCGGCGCTGGGCCGCGCACGCGCGTCGGTCGAGACCTTGGTGCGCGATCACAGACCGCGCAGGAACGCGGCCACCGGCCAGGTGAGCGAGAGCTCGCCGATGCCGAGATAGGCTGCGTTGAGCCAGTAGGCGAGGCGGTCTCGCAGATCGTCGTCCTGGCCGTCGTGACTGGGGACGGCAAAGCTTACACCCATGGTAAATATCGCTGCCTCGGACATTGGCTCCTCGCGCGCCGGACCATCCGGCGTATCCGTGCAGCCTAAGTCGGGTATCGCCGGCAGGCGGTTCCGGCGGGAACAGGAGCAGGCGTGGAATGCCGCATTGAGCCCCGATGCCTCCCTCGGGCCGCGACGCCCGGTCGCGGAACGCCCGCGACGGAGGCCGCAGGGGTCCCCTCCGTTATACCTGCGGCCGCCGATGATCGTCCCCCGTCCCATCGGCGGCCAAGGGAGCGCCTGATGCAGGGCTTGGGGGCGCTCCCGTCCGCGCGTCTCACAATCGTCTCCGAAATGTGCATAAAGCCGTTGCAATTCACTCTGGGGAAGGAGAGTTGCAAAATGCATCGGTGCCACATGCATCGTATCGCCCGGTTTCTGCCTCTGGCGGCGGCACTGCTGTGTGCGCCGGCGCTGGCCGACAAGGCGTTCAGTCCGGAGGATGCTGCCTACATCGACTGGAGCTGGAAGAACTGCGAGACGAAGAGCACCGACAAGGAGCACCAGCTCGCCGATGCCGCAACCACGGGCGGCGGCGAGAAATTCCACGAGCAGTACAAGAAGGCGTTGCAAAAGCTCACCGACGTGACGCGGACGCCCACCGAGACGGAGCGCCTTTGCACGACGATCCTGGGCATGTACGGCCCGAGCGCTTCGGTCATTCCCGACCTCATTGTCGCCAAGGGAGAAGCCCCGCCCCCGCCCACGCCGACGGCGACAACGACGCCGGCCGCGGCCCCGTCCTCCACGCACGGGCACAGGCACCACTGATTTCATTCGCGGCAGCGCAGCAATGCATTTCCAACCATGCCTGCGGGCGGGAACTCTTTCGGCTGAGGAATCGGACTACTATACGCGTAGCGCCATGGGGTCGTGGCGCGGGCGCGCGATTGCGTCCGCAATCAAGAAGAGAAAGGGGAGACTCATGCCGCAAGGAGTGACATCCGCAAGCCTGATCATCATCATCCTCGTGGCCGCCGCGGTGGGCGCCGCGGTCGGGGGCATGCTGGGGCCGAATTTCGATCCCGCGCCGCTCGCCGTCATCTCGGGCTTCATCGCGACCGTCGTCGCCGTGCTCGTGCGCAACGAGCTGATCAACCGCCTGTCCGGCGTCGGCCCGAACGACTTCAAGATCCCGATGGTCGTCGCCGTGTTCGCCGTCGTCGCCTCGCTCGCCGGCAGCCTCGCCGGCAAGGAGCTCCTCGACGACCTGGGCGGCAACTACTCGCCGGTCTGGGTGGGAACGGTGGCGGGGCTGGCCTCCGCCCTCCTCATGTCCATGCTCATGATCACCTACCACATGGAGGCGCAGCAGCAGGCCTGAAGCCTGCTGCGCGCTCTTAAGACGAATGGCGCGGCGTCGGCAAGCGTGCCGGCGCCGCAGCATTTTCCGGCCCGCATGCGCGGATGTTCCGCGCCTCTCGTCGCATCGACAACTGTGGAAAAGGCGCTGAAACTACAGTGCGCTACCGCATGTGCGGTGTACGCTGGGGGCGGGTAGCGAACATGTTGAGTAGGAGGGGTCTCAATATGCGTGATAATCGTGCAGTTCTGAGTGCGCTTTACACGGTTCTGACGGAAGCGCACGCGATGCGGCGGGACGCGGAAGCCCGGGAGATCATGCAGGGGTATCCGGCGCGCGATCTGGGCGCCTTCACCCTGCTGCCGACGATGGAGCGCGATCTCGACTGGGAGCTTTCGATTGAGCGCGCCAAGCGCGCCAGCGCGGAACTCGAGGCGGCCGGATTTCGCACCCGCATCCACACCGTAGAGGCGGCCGGCGCCTTCGACTAAAGCTTTGAAATCATCGTGTTTTCTGGTTACGTCCGCGGCGGCTTCACGTTGGCCGCCGCGAGCGCTCCGACGCGGCTGTGGCGCATGCCGTAGAAGACGTAGATCGCCAGCCCGAGCAGCAGCCAGACGCCGAGGCGGACCCACGTGTCGGCCGGAAGGCCGAGCATGAGGAAGGCGGCGGACGCTGCGCCGGCGGGCGCAACGAAGTAGATCGCCGGGGCTTTGAAGGGCCGCACCAGCTCGGGTTGCGTGATGCGCAGGGTAAGCACGCCCAGGCACACGATGGCGAAGGCAAACAGCGTGCCGATGCTGACCAGCTCGCCCACGAGAGCGATCGGCAGGATGCCCGCCAGCAGCGCCACGACCACGCCGGTCACGCTCGTCGTGACGTAGGGGGTGCGGAAGCGCTTGTGGATGACGGCGGCCCACGGCGGCAGCAGTCCGTCGCGCGCCATGGCGTAGAAGATGCGCGGCTGGCCGAGCAGGAGCACCAGCACCACCGAGGTGAGGCCGAGGATGGCGCCGAGCTTGATGATAGGCGACAGCCAGGTGAGCCCGATGGCGTCCACGCCGACCGCGATTGGATCGGGCACGTTCAGCTTGTCGTAGGGCATGATGCCGGTGATGACGAAGCTGACGAGCACGTACAGCAGCGTGCAGATCGCGAGCGAGCCCAGGATGCCGATCGGCATGTCGCGCTGCGGGTTGATCGCCTCTTGCGAGGCGGTGGAGACGGCGTCGAAGCCGATATAAGCGAAGAACACGACCGCCGCGCCGCGCACCACCCCGCTCCACCCGTATTCGCCGGGCGCTATGTTGGGCGGGATGAGATGGCCTTGCGGATTGGTCGCGGTCACCCAGTTGGCGGTCGACATAGAGCTCAGGCCGGCCACGATGAAGGCGACGACGATCGCCACCTTGATGAGCACGATGACGTTGTTGACCTTGGCCGATTCGTGCACGCCGACGACCAGCAGCGCGGATATGCCCACCACCACCACCATCGCCGGCAGGTTGACGAGCGCTCCCGTCGTGGCCCAGGCGCCGCTCGCGGGATCGTAGGCGAGCGGCGAGTTGACGAGGCGGTCGGGCAGATGGATGCCGATGTCGTTGAGGAAGCTCGCGACGTAGCCGGACCATCCGATCGCCACGGTGGCCGCTCCGAGCGCGTACTCGAGGATGAGGTCCCAGCCGATGATCCAGGCAATCAGCTCGCCCATGGTGGCGTAGGCATAGGTGTAGGCGCTGCCCGAGATCGGTACCGTCGAGGCCATCTCCGCATAGCACAGCCCGGCGAAGGCGCAGGCGATGCCGCCGAGGATGAAGGAGAGGCCGATCGCGGGGCCGGCGTTCGCCGCCGCAGCATGCCCGGTCAGCACGAAGATGCCGGCGCCGATGATGGCGCCGATCCCGAGCGCCAAGAGGCTCGTCGCCGTCAGCGTGCGCTTGAGCGGCACCCCACCGTGCGTGACGAGCGCCTGCACCTCGGTCTCTTGGGCTTCCGCTTGCAGGGTTGCAATCGACTTCCTAGCCAGCAGTCGGTGCATGTCCCCCCCGTAGATCGTCGGCTGCGTCCGGCGCCAGCGCCGCTAGAAATTCACATTGTGGATAACCCAGCCGCCGGCGAAGGCGATGAGCCCGGCCGCTACGATGTAGGGCAGCACCGACACGAAGGCGCTGAGCAGCGCGACGAACGCCGCGAACACGGCCACGGCCGCTTCCCAGAGCACAATGACAGCCTTGTAGAGCACGTAGGCGACCACGGCCACGACCGCGATGAGCACCACGAGCTTCCACACGGGAAGGGATTTCCAGTCCGACTGGAAGACGGCGATGATCTGGCCGAACGACCACGTCCAGATCAGCTCCAGGAATTTGAAGATCGCGGCAATTCCCTGCTGCAGGAACTGCACGATCGAGCTGATGATCTGCTGCACGGCGCTTTTCCCCCAAATGGCGACAGCCAGCCCCCCGGCCGCCTTGCGCCTCCATACTAGGCCAGGGAGAAGTGATCTGCCAGGAGGGGAAACGCCCCCGGACGTGCCAATTCGCGGCCTCTGGGCCGACCTCTGGGCCCGACCCCTGGGCCTGGCGTCAGGCCAGCTTGCGCAGCTCCTCGGCAGTGATGCGCACCGCGGTGCGGATCTGCTCGGGCGTGTGCTCGCTGGTGACGAAGAAGCGCAGCCGCGCCGCCTTCAAGGGCACGGCCGGATAGATGATCGGCAGCACGTTGACGCCGCGGGCGAGCATGCGATCGGTGATGCGGCCGGCGCGGACGATGTCGCCGACCATGATGGGGACGATGGCATAGCCGCGGCTCGTCACCGTATCGAGGCCGTGCGCCCGGGCCTCCTGCAGGAAGAGCGCGCCGTTGGCCTGCAGGCGGGCGACGCGCTCGGGCTCGGCTTTGAGCAGCTGCAGCGCCGCCGAGGCCGCGGCCGCAACCGGCGGCGACATGCCGACGGAATACACTTGACCGGCGGCGCGGAACTTCAGGATCTCGATCAGCTCGCGGCTACCGGCGATGTAGCCGCCGCAGGCCGAGAGCGCCTTGCTCAAGGTGCCCATCCAGATGTCGACGTCGCTCGGGTCGATGTCGAAATGCTCGGCCACCCCGCGACCGTGCTTGCCCAACACGCCGAGGGCGTGCGCCTCATCCACCATCAGCCACGCGCTATGCTGCTGCTTGAGCTCGATGAGCCGCGGCAGATCGGGAATGTCGCCGTCCATCGAGTAAAGTCCCTCGACGACGATGAGCGCATTCTTGTAGCAGCCGCGCTCCTCCTCCAGCAGCTTCTCCAGCGCCGCCATGTCGTTGTGGCGGAACGGGCGCACGGTGGCGCCCGAAAGCTTGGCGCCGACGAGGATGCTGTTGTGGGCAAGCTCGTCGTGCACGACGAGGTCGCCGGCCTCCATCAGCGCGGCGATGGTCGAGACGTTGGTCGCGTGCCCGCTGACGAAGGCGAGCGCGGCTTGCGCCTCGTAGAGGTCGGCCAGCGCGCTCTCGAGCTCGCGATGGAACACGCGCTCGCCCGAGACTATG
>Ga0209415_10015803_pt1 | contig 12202 bp, 7 predicted proteins | sample PeaSoiSIISIP2007_FD_187696 | JGI IMG/M metagenome (GOLD analysis project Ga0209415, IMG submission 187696) | Peat soil microbial communities from Weissenstadt, Germany - SII-SIP-2007 (SPAdes) (version 2) | ecosystem: Environmental > Terrestrial > Soil > Wetlands > Peat | place: Germany... | reverse complement strand
CCGAACAGCACCTCGTCGGCGAGCGGCTTCTTGATGTGCTCCTGGATCACGCGGGCCATCGGCCGCGCGCCCATCTGCTCGTCATAGCCGCGCTCGATCAGCCACTTGGCGGCCTCTTCCGAGAGCTCGATGGTGACATCGCGGTCGGCAAGCTGGGCCTCGAGCTGCAGCACGAACTTCTCCACCACCTTGGCGATGACTTCGGACGACAAGTGATTGAAGGTGATGATGGAGTCGAGCCGGTTGCGGAACTCGGGCGCGAACAGGCGGTTGATCGCCTCGACGTCGTCGCCCGTGCGCTTGGTGCGGGTGAAGCCGTAGGCCGCCTTGGCGAGATCGGAGGCGCCCGCGTTCGTCGTCATGATGAGGATCACGTTGCGGAAATCGACCTGCTTGCCGTTGTGGTCGGTGAGCTTGCCGTGATCCATGATCTGCAGCAGCACGTTGAATAGATCGGGATGCGCCTTCTCGATCTCGTCGAGCAGCAGCACGCAGTGCGGATGCTGGTCGACGCCGTCGGTGAGCAAGCCGCCCTGGTCGAAGCCCACATAGCCGGGCGGCGCGCCGATCAGCCGCGACACGGTGTGGCGCTCCATGTATTCCGACATGTCGAAGCGGATCAGCTGCACGCCGAGCGAGGCCGCGAGCTGCTTTGCCACCTCGGTCTTGCCGACGCCGGTCGGCCCTGAGAACAGGTAGCAGCCGATCGGCTTCTCGGGCTCGCGCAGGCCGGCGCGGGCGAGCTTGATCGAGGCGGACAGCGCCGAGATCGGCTCGTCCTGGCCGTACACCACGCGCTTGAGCGTCTCCTCGAGATGGGCCAGCACCTCGGCGGCGTCCTTCGACACCGTCTTGGGCGGGATGCGCGCCATGGTGGCGATGGTGGTCTCGATTTCCTTGAGGCCGATGGTCTTCTTGCGTTTGCTTTCCGGCAGCAGCATCTGGGCGGCGCCGGATTCGTCGATCACGTCGATCGCCTTGTCGGGCAGCTTGCGGTCGTGGATGTAGCGCGCGGAGAGCTCCACCGCGGCCTTGATGGCCTCGCTGGTGTATTTGAGCTTGTGATAGTCCTCGAAATAGGGCTTGAGGCCCTTCATGATCTCGATCGCGTCCGGAATGCTCGGCTCGTTGACGTCGATCTTCTGGAACCGGCGCACCAGGGCGCGGTCCTTCTCGAAATACTGGCGATATTCCTTGTACGTGGTCGACCCGATGCAGCGCACCGTGCCGGCGGCGAGCGCCGGCTTCAAGAGGTTCGACGCATCCATGGCGCCGCCCGAGGTGGCGCCGGCACCGATCACGGTGTGGATCTCGTCGATGAACATGATCGCGCCCGGATAGGCCTCGATCTCCTTGATCACCTGCTTGAGGCGTTCCTCGAAGTCGCCGCGATAGCGCGTGCCGGCGAGCAGCGTGCCCATGTCGAGAGCAAACACGGTGGCGTTCTTGAGCACGTCGGGCACCTCGCCGTGGACGATGCGGCGCGCCAAGCCCTCCGCGATCGCGGTCTTGCCGACGCCCGGATCGCCGACGAACAGCGGATTGTTCTTCTGGCGCCGGCACAGCACCTGGATGGTGCGGTTGATCTCCAGCTCGCGGCCAATCAGGGGATCGATCTTGCCCTCGCGCGCCTTCTTGTTGAGGTTGATGCAGTAGTTGTCGAGCGCATCACCCTTCTTCTTCGGCTCCTCGCCGGATTTCTGCTCGGCCTCCTCGTCGACGCCGCGGGTCGGGCGCGGCTCGGTGAGGCCGGGACGCTTGGCGATGCCGTGGCTGATGTAGTTCACCGCGTCGTAGCGCGTCATCTCCTGCTCCTGCAGGAAATAGGCGGCATGGCTCTCGCGCTCGGCGAAGATCGCGACCAGCACGTTGGCGCCCGTCACCTCCTCGCGGCCGGACGACTGCACATGGATCACGGCGCGCTGGATCACGCGCTGGAAGCCGGCGGTGGGCTTACTGTCCTCGGCGCCGTCGGTGACGAGGTTTTCCAGTTCGGATTCCACGTAGGCCACCAGGTTGCGGCGCAGCTTGTCGAGATCGACGTTGCATGCCCGCATCACGGCGGCGGCGTCCTGATCGTCGACCAGCGCCAGCAGCAGGTGTTCCAGCGTGGCGTATTCGTGATGGCGCTCGTTGGCGAGCGCGAGGGCCCGGTGAAGCGATTGCTCGAGGCTGCGCGAGAACGTTGGCATTAGATTCTCTTCTTTGCTGGTTGCACCGGCAGTTGACCGTTCCCCCCGGAACTCATTCTAGCCCCCAATCCCTCCGCCCCTAAGCGTCGCGCCCCTGTTGCCACCTTGGACATCACGTACGAACACGAAACCTGAATGTCACAAACCTGCGCTCCGACTCCATTCTCTCACTTATGTAGTCATCGCCCTGCCGGCTGTCACTTCTTCTCCATCACGCATTGCAGAGGATGCTGGTGTTTTCGCGCAAAGTCCATGACCTGCGTGACTTTCGTCTCCGCGACCTCGTACGTATAAATGCCGCATTCGCCGATGCCGTGATGATGGACATGGAGCATGATGCGCGTCGCCGACTCGCGGTCCTTGTTGAAGAAGCGCTCCAGCACGTGCACGACGAACTCCATCGGCGTGTAGTCGTCGTTGAGCAGCAGAACCCGGTAGAGGCTCGGCTTCTTGGTCTGCGGCTTGGTCTTGGTGATGACCGCGGTGCCGGGCCCGTTCGGGTCGTTGCGCCGCTTGCGATCGTCGTCGGCTGCCCGCGGCGCGGCTGGCGTCCCGGGTTCCGGCGAGAGGAATGGAGGAGGCTTGCTCATGGATCGATATGGGCTTCTGACTTCGCGTCGGCGACAAGAATGCCGCAAACCGAAGCGATCGTGTAGCTAAAAATGAGGAACGCGGTGGCGTTGGTGTAGATAGGGAACACACGACGCTTTCGCCAGCATGGCCGTCCGGCACCGCAGCGCATCTCGCATGAGCGTATCCCGCATCGATGCGGTGGCGGCGGGATGTGGTGGCGCATGACGCATGGTCATCCCGATCATCCTCGCCTGGAGAATCGATTCTCTGCACCCGGCGACCTTGTTCCGAACCGCCACCGCTTCGAAATTTCGAAGTCATCATTTCCAAACCGCCATCTCCAGCGATGATTTAAAGCAAATTCAAGGCCACCGTTGCGGCGGGCGCGATCGCTGATGGGAGGCGAGAGATGGTGCCGACGACAGAAAAAAGCCCGCCCGGTGGCCCGGACGGGCTTCGTTGTCACAAACGCCACAACAGGAGATCGCTACGACGTGTCGCTCGAGGAAATCAGGAAGCGTGTCGTATCAGCGCTCGGTCGCGTCGGGAGTTATTTCGCGACCGGAGCCTTGGGGACGAACGTCTCGAACGGCTTGTAGGTTTCCTTGGCGAGATCGGCATAGAGCTCGCCCATCTTGGTCGCCTGGGCGACAAAGCCCTCGTAGGCGGTCTTGGCATAGGCGGTCTGGATTTCGATGGCCTTTTCGAGCGATTTGGCACCGAACAGCTTTTCGAGCGCCGCCGAGCCTTCCTCGAACGACTTCTTCGAGTAGTCCGCGGTCTCGGTCGCAATCGTCTGCACACCCTTGGAGACTTGTCCCCAGGCCTTCATGGTGGTGTCCATATGGTCCTTGCCGTACTTCTGGATGTCGTCGAAATTCTTGAGCATGCTCATCTCCCAACAGCCGGCGCAGCGCCGCATTTCTTGGTTCGGCCCCACGGCCGTCGCCAGGCTATCTATGCCGCACTGCACAATAAGTCAAGGATTCTTTTGCGTCGCAAAAAGGTGTACGTAGATCCTGGGGCTAAGCCCCTGAGTGGCTTAATCACTTGGCAACTCCCCCGCCCTAGGCTGGGAAGGCGTGCCATGGTGCCGCCCGTTTTCACAGTCAGGAGATGATTCGACTGCGGACGGTTAAAGGGCAGAATGGTCGCGGCCCGGGGGTTTTGGGCCAACGATCAAAGACGAGGGAAGCTCGCGGTGGGGCTAGCACCTCGGAGCAGGATGTCCGGTAACAGCCGGACGGGGAATGGGGAGACAAAGTTGACAGCAGATCATTCTGTTCTGCGCGGACGGCCGGGCGTCGTCGCCGGCCTTCTTGGCGCGCTCGCCGTCACGGTCGCGGTCCACCCGGCCGATGCCCGCCACTCCGGGTCGCATCACGCGTCGCACGCATCGCATGAATCATCGCGCGGCGCGCACGAGTCGCCGCATGCCACGCATGAATCCGGCCCGCCCTATGCGGCGATCGTGCTCGACGTCAATTCCGGCAATGTGCTGCATTCCGCCAATGCCGACGAGCTGCGCCATCCGGCCTCGCTCACCAAGATCATGACGCTCTATCTGCTGTTCGAGCGGCTCGAGGCCGGCAAGCTCAAGCTCGACTCGCAGCTCCCGGTGTCCGAGCACGCCTCCGTCCAGGCCCCGACCAAGCTCGGGCTCAGGCCCGAGCAGACGATCGCGGTCGAGGATGCGATCGGCGGGCTGGTGACCAAATCCGCCAACGACGCCGCCGTCGTCATCGCCGAGGCGATCGGGGGCGACGAGCACGAATTCGCCGAGATGATGACCCGCAAGGCCCACGCGCTCGGCATGTCGCGCACGATATACCGCAATGCGTCCGGCCTGCCGAACGACGAGCAGGTCACGACGGCGCGCGACCAGGCGACGCTCGGCCGCGCCATCCAGGAGCGCTTTCCGCGCTACTATCGCTATTTCTCGATGCCGGCGTTCACGTATCACGGCCAGTCGATGCGCAACCACAACCACCTGCTGGGGCACGTGGAGGGAATGGACGGCATCAAGACCGGCTACACCCAGGCGTCGGGCTTCAACCTCGTCACCTCGGTGCACCGCAACAACCGCCACATCGTGTCGGTGGTGCTGGGCGGCGCGTCGGCCGGCGCGCGCGATGCGCGCATGCGCGGCCTGATCGAGGAATACATCGTCGCCGCCGCGCCGCAGAAAACCACGACCATGCTGGCAGAGGCGACCCGCGACCCGCAGGCGGCGGAGCCGCGCGCCGCCGAACCTCGCCCTGCCGAGGCGCGCACTGCAGACAGCGCTGCTTTCAGGAGCCGCACCACCGAAGCGCGCCCGATGAAGCCGGCGCCGCAGGCGACCTATTCGGTTGCCTCCTACGGAAAGCCCGCCATCTGGCCGGCTCCGACGGCCGTCCCCACGCCGGCGCCAAGCCCGTCGGTTGCCCCGGCGATCGCCGACGCGGCGCCTACCGCCGCGGTACCGGCGGCCAAGCCGGTGTCGAGCGATCCGATCAGGCCGATCCAGGTCAAGACCGTGAAGGTCAAGCTGCCCCAGGTCGCCGCCCTCACGCCGCCACCCGTCACGACGGCGCCCGAGCCGGTCGCGGCTGCCGAAGCGCCGCAGGATCGCTCACCGCCCCCTGCTCCCGCCACGCTGCCGCAGGCCGCCGCAGCCCCGCAATCCGCGCCTGCCGCGAAGCCGGCGGCAGCATCCCAGAAGGCCGGCATGCTCGGCACATTGCCGTTCCGCGACGTTACGCCGGCAGCGGCGGAGCAGAAGCGAGAGCCCGTCCGCGAGGCCGCCCGCGAAACTGCGCCACCCGCACCGCCGCCGGCCCCCCAAAGCGTTCCCCGGCAGGCCGCGCCGAGCCCGACCGCCCATTCCGGTTGGGTCATCCAGGTTGGCGCTTTCGATGCCGAACGGGATGCGCGCCAGAAACTCAGTGCCGCCCAGGCCAAGGCCGCCGAGCTTCTCAGTCGTGCGAGCCCGTTCACGGAGGCCGTGGTGAAGGGCGACAAGACGCTTTACCGCGCCCGCTTCGCCGGCCTGCAAAAAGACGAGGCCGAAGCCGCCTGCCGGCAACTAAAACGTAACGATATCGACTGTATGACTATCAAGAACTGAGAGCGTTTTCGTGCGAAGTGGTTACCGGTTCTACCCCCGCGAAATCACGTCACATGCGAACCGCGATAGCGGTTTCATATCCGGTTCGGATCTGAGACCGTCACGACGGCCCAAAAACCTTCAAGATTGGGCCGCATAAGAAACTGCGCGGCCAGGCGAAAAACACCACAGGAGCGAGTTGCCGTTTGTTGGCGTGACGCGAGGGTGCAAGCACTTGTTGCGTAAGGCATCCTTGTTGCGTGAGGCGTAGGAGTCATTGATGGCGTCGAAGCAGCACATCCTTAGCTTCATTGACGCGGGCAGCCAGATACGTCGAGCCCCCCTGGTCGGGATGCAGTTTCTTCATGAGCCCGCGATGGGCGCGCCCGATTTCCTCGGAACTCGCACCCGGTTGAAGGCCAAGGATCTGATAGGCCTCCTCCTCCGTCATTTTGCTGGACCGCGCCGGGCCGCCGCGCCCCGCTGCCGCACCGCCCTCAACGTCCTCACGCCATCGGGGATGCCGGCGGTCAAGATACGCTGCCAATAGGTCCCGGCTTTCGGCATCGAACTCGCCCACAAGTTCGACCAGCGTGGAAAGCTCGAGCTTGTCGAGCTCGGTGCCGTTGAGGCGCCCTGCGGTGATGGTGCCGGTCATGACGCCGGTGTCGTGATCGAGCGCGACGTCGAGAAAATTCGAACGCACCCGGGAGACCTGGCCGGCGCTCTTGTGACCGCGCGCAAACCAGCCCATCGCATTGCCCGGCAGCCATCCGAGCAAGCCGAGCCCGGTAAAGCCGAGCGGCAGCGCGATCGCCAATTGTCCCCGCGCCCCCATGAAGGCGGCACCCGCCAGCGCCACGATGCCGCCCGCGGTGCGCCCGACCTTGATCAGATGCTTCGGATCGGTGCGGGCAAAGGATTTCAGCAGCCACAGGACCAGGGCCAGCGCGAGGAGGCCAATGAACACGGTCGGCATGGCTATCTCATCTGCTCAAGCAGCCGGACCGCGCCCGCATGGCGCCGGGCCGACAGGTCGGCCAGCGCCTTCATGCCGCCCGCCGCATAGGCGGCGACCGCGCGCAGCAGTTCCCGCAATTCATTGGCGGCGCCGGCGTTGAAGCGACAATAGGCGCCGCGCGACAGCCGTGCAATTTCCCGGAACGCCTGCTCGACTGCCGGATCGTGGCCTTCCTGGAATACGAAGGCCGGAACCCCGAGCAGCCCGATCTCGCCGGCCCGGGCGCACAGGTCGTCGACCGCCTCCTCCATGGCATCGCCCACATAGACCAGCGCCTGCACCTTCGACCTCTCGGTCTCGCGGCGCGCGTGGGCGAGCACCTTACGAATCTGGGTATGCCCGCCGCGGCAGTCGATCCGCTCCATCAGCGCCGCCAGCGCCTTGGGCTCCGAAACCCAGCGCGACGCCCGGCATTCCGCCATGCCGCGGAAATAGACGAGCTGGACGTCGAGCCCGCCGACCGCTTGCGCCTCCTGGAACATCTCGCCCTGAAGCTTGCAGGCGGTGTCCCAGGTGGGCTGGCGGCTCATGGTGGCGTCAAGGGCGAAGATCAGCCGGCCGCGCGCGCCGGCGGCGCCGGTGCGCTCGATGGAGCGGACGCGCTCCAGGAACGCATCGATCTCGGCGCGCGAAGACGCCTCGGCCGGCGTGCCGCCCTGCGCGGCCGGCGCCGGTGCGCGATCGCCAGGTGGTTTCGCCTTTCCTGGTTTCGCCATTCGAAGCCCCATCTGCCGGCCGCATCGGGTGCCGGCGGTTCTCTATTTTAGGCCCTTATAAAGTGGCCGTCGCGGTGATCCGGCGCAATGGGCCGACCTACCATGCGATTCATGATGAATTTCGGCCGTGGCGGGGACGGGACTGCTTTGTTTGGGGGCGAGGACAAACGCCCGGCAATCATATATGGCACGGCGCGTTCGTTTCCCTCCCCGTGTTCGGGGAGGGCGGTGCGAAGCCCGGGTGGGGCTACCCGGCACGCTGCGCCGTGGAAAGAACCCCACCCTAACCCTCCCCGAAGACGGGGAGGGAACAAGTCGACCGAGAGGACAGGATGGCGCGCGGACCCGTCATTGTGCAAACCATCGCGGCGCTCGACCGGGCGACCGCCAGATTCCGCGCGGCGGGCGCGAGCGTCGCGCTGGTGCCCACCATGGGCGCGCTTCATGCCGGGCATCTGGCGCTGGTGCGCCGTGCCCGCCGCCGCGCCGACCGGATCGTCGCTTCCATTTTCGTCAATCCGGCGCAATTCGCCCCGCATGAGGATTTTACCAGCTATCCGCGCACCTTCGCCGCCGATGTCGCCGCGCTCGGCGCCGAACGCGTCGATCTCGTCTGGGCGCCGTCGCGCGAGGTGATGTACCCGGAAGGCTTCGCCACCAGGGTCGACGTCAAGGGGCCGGCGGTGGCCGATCTCGAAGACCGGTTCCGGCCGCATTTCTTCGGCGGCGTCGCCACCGTCGTCGCCAAGCTGTTTGCGCAATGCCGGCCGGACTTCGCCTTGTTCGGCGAGAAGGACTACCAGCAGCTCAAGACCGTGATCCGCATGGCGGCCGATCTCGACCTCAAGGTCGAGGTGATCGGCGTCGCGACCGTGCGCGAGAAAGACGGCCTCGCCCTGTCGTCGCGCAACGCCTATCTTTCCCCCGCCGAGCGCGCCGCGGCGCCCGCGCTCTACCGCACGCTTGCCGCAAGCGCGGCGCGGATCGCGGCGGGCGAGCCGATCGCGCGGGTGATGAGCGAGGGCTTTATCGCAATCGAGGAGGCGGGCTTTGCGGTCGACTATTTCGAGGCCCGCCATGCCGACACGCTCGCCCGCGTCGAGACCTTCGGCACAGCGCCGGTCCGCCTCCTCGTCGCGGCGCGGATCGGCAACACGCGGCTGATCGACAACGTCGCGGTGCGTCGCCGGTAGCCCGTGGCCCGGATGGAGCGCAGCGAAATCCGGGAACAGCGTCGCAATCCCCCGCTGCGTGGCCCCGGGTTGCGCTTCGCTCCACCCGGGCTACGAAGTCTCCATCCTGGCGCGCATTTCCTTGAAGCCGCGCACGAAGCGCGCCAGCGTATCGGAAATGGCGCCTTGGCCGGGTCCTTGACGGCTTCCACGGTCGCAAGCGCGACGTTGTCGAGTTGCCGCCTCACCTTCTCGACCCGGCGGATGTACTCGTCATGCACCACGTCCCGGGTCTCCGGATCGATCGACATCGGGCCGCGCGGGCCCATCGCAGTTCCATTCACGCCCGCTTCAATCGCTCGATTGCGGGCCGCTCGCCGCGCGCCTTGCCGCTGATCGGCGGACGCGGCAATGTGGCGACGCCGGGCTCGATGCCGAACGTATAGTCGAGCGAGTACCACGGCCCCTTGACGTCGGGCGCCGGCGCCGGCTCGTTGTCGTGGCGCACATAATGGCCGATCAGGGCGCGCGTCACGCCGAACTGGGAATCGGTTTCGAGGTTGGGGTCGTCGTCGGTGTAAACCTGGGAAACGTGGGTCTTGAAGCCCGGCTTGTAGATCAGGAAATGCAGGTGCGCCGGGCGCATGTTGGCGCGGCGCTGGGCGCGCAGCAACGCCCCCACCGGCCCGTCGACCGGGATCGGATAGCCGGCCGGCTTGATGCTGCGGAACGCAATGTGGCCGTCGGCGTCGGCGGTGAACTTGCCGCGCAGGTTCATGTCGGCCTGCACCGGGTCCTGGTTCTCGTAATAGCCCTCGGTCGAGGAATGCCAGACATCGACCTCGGCGCCGGCAACCGGCTTGCCGTGCGGGTCCTTGATCCAGGCATTGACGAAGATCGGCTCGCCCGGCGTCGCCGAGCGCACGATCGAGGCGCCGTTCGCGGTCGGCGGCGAATCGCTGCGCCAGAACGGCCCGAGCAGGTTCGCGGTGGTCTCGGTCGCGCCGTTGTTGCCGTTGTTGAGGAGGCAGATCAGGGTCGAGAAGCCGAGCGAGCCCGCCATCAGCACGACCTCGTTGTGGCTTTCGGTGGTGCGCCTGCCGAGCTCGGCGATGTATTGCACCGCGGTCTGGAACTCCGCCTCGGTCAGCCTCACCTCGCGGGCGAAGCCGTGGAGGTGGCGCACCAGGGCGGACATGATTTCCCGGAAGCGGGGGTCGGGCGCGCGCGCAATCTCGGCGAGCACGGCCGGCGTCACGTCTTCCTGGGTGCGAATGATCATTTTCTTCTCCGTGCGGGGCTCGCGTTCCCGGCGCCACCATAGCACCGGACCGGCTCAACGAGCTATTGCTGGCACATCTCGCCAAACACCCCGTATAGTCGCCCATCATGGCGCGGCCGCACGGCCGCGACAAATGCGAGGCGGACATGACGCAGCGACGCGATATCAATCGACGCGACTTCCTCAAGCGCACGAGTGTGGCGGCGGGGATCGGCGCACTCGGCATGCCGGTGCCGCCTGCCACGGCCGCCTCAGGCGGAATTGCGCTCGTCGTCGATCCGGCCAACCCGATCGCCGCGAGCGCGCCGGTCCGCTGGGCGATCGGGGCGTTGCGAGACGCGCTCGCCGCGCGGCAGGTGGCGGTCGCAATGCCCGCCTCGTTCGACCAAGCGGGTACCGCCGTCAATCGCATCGTGATTGCCGGCGTCACCTCGCCGGCCGCCCAGGCGCTGCTGCGGCGGTCGAATATCGTCGTCCCGGCTGCCGCGGAATCGCTCGCCCTCGTCCCGTCCGCTCATCGCGAGGACGCAGTTCTGCTTGCCGCCGGCACCGACCCCCGCGGCCTGGTCTACGCCGTCACCGAGCTTGCCGACCGTGTCCGCCACGCCGCCGATCCGGTCGCCGCACTGCACATCGCCCAGGCGATCGTCGAGCAGCCGGCAAACGCGGTGCGCAGCATCGCGCGCTGCTTCGAGAGCGACGTGGAGGACATGGGCTGGTTCCATGATCGCGAGATGTGGCGGACCTATCTCGCCATGTTGACTGCCCATCGCTTCAACCGCTTCAGCATGACCTTCGGGCTGCAATACAACTATCCGATGGAGGTCAGCGACGCGTATCTGTATTTCGCCTACCCGTTCCTGTTTGCCGTGCCGGGCTATCCGGTGCGGGTGCGCGAATTGTCGGCCGGCGAGCGCGACCGCAACCTCGAAACGCTGCGCTTCATCGGCGAGGAGACGGTCCGCCACGGCCTCGATTTCCAGGTCGGGCTGTGGACTCATGGCTACAAGTTCGACGGTCCGCAGGTGAATTACCACCTCGAGGGCATCACGCCGCAAAACCACGCCGCGTATTGCCGCGACGCGCTGGTGCTGCTCCTCAAAAGCTGCCCCGCGATCGGCGGCATCACGTTCCGCATCCACGGCGAAAGCGGCATTCCGGAAGGCGATTTCGATTTCTGGCGCACCGTGTTCGCCGGCATCGAAAAGTCCGGCCGCCGCATCGAAATCGACATGCACGCCAAGGGGCTCGACCAGCAGACGATCGATATCGCGCTGGCGACCGGCATGAAGGTCGTGGTCTCGCCGAAATATCTCGCCGAGCATATCGGCCTGCCCTATCACCAGACCGCGATCCGCGAGCTGGAACGCCCGCCGCGCGACGCCGGCGACCAGCATTTCGCCGTCAGCAACGGCGCGCGCCGCTTCACCCGCTACAGCTACGGCGATTTCCTCAACGAGGACCGCCGCCACGACGTGCTGTTCCGCATCTGGCCGGGCACGCAACGCGTGCTCATGTGGGGCGATCCGGTTCTGGCCGCCGGCTACGGCCGCCACGCCGGCTTCTGCGGCAGCCAGGGCGTCGAATTATGCGAGCCGCTCTCCTTCAAGGGCCGCATGGGCTCGGGCCAACCGGGCGGGCGGACCGCTTACGCGGACCAGTCCCTCGCGCCGCGCTACGATTTCGAAAAATTCGCCTATGCGTATCGCGTCTGGGGACGGCTCACCTATGACCCCGACGCCGCGCCCGAGACCTGGCGCCGGCAACTCGCGACGGACTACGGCGCCGCCGCATCAGCCTGCGAGGCGGCGCTCGGCCAGGCGAGCCGCATCATGCCGCTGATCACGCTGACCCATGGGCCTTCGGCGTCCAACAATTCCTATTGGCCGGAGATGTACACCAATATGTCGATGGTGCGCGACGACCCGCCGCGGCCCTATTACGACACCCCGAAGCCGCCCCGCTTTGCCAAGGTCGAGACCTTCGACCCGCAGATGTTCTCCCGCATGGACGAATTCGCCGAGGAGCTCTTGCGCGGCGCGCCGAGCGCGCGCTACTCGCCGCTCGAGGTCGCCCGATCGCTCGACGATCTCGCGCGCGGCGCGACCGAAGACCTCGCCCGCGCCAATGCAGCGGAAGCCGCGGGAGTCGCGCTTCG
>Ga0209415_10015802_pt1 | contig 12204 bp, 10 predicted proteins | sample PeaSoiSIISIP2007_FD_187696 | JGI IMG/M metagenome (GOLD analysis project Ga0209415, IMG submission 187696) | Peat soil microbial communities from Weissenstadt, Germany - SII-SIP-2007 (SPAdes) (version 2) | ecosystem: Environmental > Terrestrial > Soil > Wetlands > Peat | place: Germany... | reverse complement strand
GCGCGGGCGGTGTCGATCAGCCTCGACGGCGCGCGCCCGGAGACGCACGACGGGATCCGGGGTGTCCCCGGCCATTTCGCACAAACACTCGACGCGCTCCGCCTTCTCGGATCGGAGGGATTCACGGTCCAAGTCAACACGACCGTGATGCGCCGGAACGTCGAGGAGCTCGCGGACGTCACCGACCTCTTGCGGGGGGCGGGCGTCCACATTTGGGAGGTCTTCTTCCTGATCGCGGTGGGGCGGGGCGCGGACTGCGAGGAACTCTCTCCCCAGCAGCACGAGGATGTCTGCCACTGGCTCGTCGACGTGGCACGCCGCGGCGTCGTCGTCCGCACGGTCGAGGCGCCCTTCTTCCGGCGTGTCGCCGTCCAGCGGACGGAGAGCGGCGCGGACGACGTGGGGCAGGCCTTCGGCCTCGGACCGCTGTACGGTCGGCTCACCGATCGACTCGAGGCGTTCCTCGGCGGGCCGACGCGGCCCGCTGCGGCGCCGACCGCGAGGACGCGGGACGGCCACGGGATCATCTTCGTCGCGCACAATGGGGACGTCTATCCCGCCGGCTTCCTGCCCGTGTCGCTCGGCAACGTGCGCACGGCCTCGCTGGTGGACCTCTACCGGAATCACCCGCTGCTGCACGCGATTCGCCGGGCGGAGTTTTCGGGACGATGCGGCGAGTGCCGGTTCGCCGATTTGTGCGGGGGGTCCCGCGCGCGCGCGTACGCACGCATGGGGAATCCGCTCGCCAGCGACCCGGCGTGCCCGTACCTCGTCGACGCCGGCATCCCGGCAGGCAGCGCACACTGATCCGGCAGGCACGCGTCCCGCGCCGGCCGCCGCCCTTGGGACCGGCCGCCGGGACACCCCACTCCGGAGAGCGCCAGACCGGACCCCGCGCCGCCGGCGCGTCGGGGGAACCGCCGCGCTACCGGTCGACAAACAGCGGGTTCGTCCAGGCGCGCTCGCCGTGCGGACCGACCACCTCGACGCGGAGGAAGCGCTCCCGTCCCCGCAGCGTGAAGCGGGCGTGTCCAAGCGGCGCGCCCTCGGCGACGACCCGGTGGCCCCACCGCCCGTTGCACATGAACCGGATCTCGCGGGCGCCGGGCGCACCGATGCGGACCTCCACGGTCTCGCCGTCGAAGGTCACGTCGTCCAGCACCGCCCCGGTGGACGCGTAGAACGCGCCGTCGGTGAGCGCCTGGACGACGGCCGCCGCGGTCAGGGCGCCCGCCCGCAGCATCGTCCATGCCCGCCCGTGGTCGTTCATGCGCCAGTGCGTATCGTCGTTGGCGATCCCGAACAGCGGCTTGCGCGCGGAGAGACAGTCGTCCCAATGCACGCCGCTGTCGCCCTTGGCGACGTCCACCTCCACGTTGGTGTTGTAGACCTCGAGCCCGACGATGCCGTCGAGCGACAGCAGGTCGTCGACCAGGAGGTTGCTCCAGTAGGGGTGGGCGACGAACACGACGGCGCCGGCGCGGCGCAGCCGGGCCACGATCTCCTGCGCCGGTAGGGCGTGGCGGGACGCGACGTCCCGAGGCAGGTCGATCATGCCGTCCAGCCCGATCCCGACGATGTGATAGGGCTCGCCGAACCGGGCGCGGCCCGCGTCGACCTCGATGCCGGGCACGACCAGGAGCGGGCTGCCGGCGGCCGGACGCGCCGGCGTCACCCGGTTGTGATCCGTGATCGCCAGCACACCGTATCCGTGGTCCGCGTACCATCCCACCGCGTCGGCGACCGACCGGCCGCCGTCGGACTCGGTGGTGTGACAGTGAAACATCCCGCGATACCACCGGCCGGCAACCGCGAACGGATTCAGACAGCGCGTGACCGCACCTCCTTCACGGCGTGTCGAGCCACCCGCGCGCGCGCTCGACGGCGCGCTTCCACATCGCGTATCCACGGTCGCGCTCGTCGGCCGACCACCGCGGCTCGAACGTGCGGTCCACGGCCCAGTGCTGCGCGACCTCGTCAAGCGACGCCCAGATACCCTGCGCCAGGCCCGCCGCGTACGCCGCGCCGAGCGCCGTCGTCTCGCTGACGGTCGGACGCACGACCGGGACCCCCAGCACGTCGGCCTGCAGCTGCATCAGCAGGTTGTTTCGGGACGCTCCGCCGTCGACGCGCAGGCTCGGGAGCGTGAGCCCGGAGTCCGCGGCCATCGCCTCCACGACCTCGCGCGTCTGGTAGCAGATCGCCTCGAGCGTCGCGCGGACGAGGTGCGCCCGCGTCGCGTAGCGGGTCAGACCGACGATGACACCCCGCGCCGTCATGTCCCAGTGCGGCGCGAACAGCCCGGAAAACGCCGGGACGAAGTACACGCCGCCGCTGTCGGGCACGGACGCGGCGACCACCTCGGTCTCCGCCGCGCTCCCGATCAGGCCGAGGTTGTCGCGCAGCCACTGCACCGCCGACCCGGCAACCGCGATCGAGCCTTCGAGCGCGTACGCGACCTCATCCGGCAGCGCGTACGCCGCGGTCGACAGGAGCCCGCTCCCGCTCGGTACCGGGGTCCCGCCGACGTGCTGGAGGAGGAAGCACCCGGTGCCGTAGGTGTTCTTCGCGTCCCCCGGTGCGCGGCACGCCTGTCCCACAAGGGCCGCCTGCTGGTCCCCGAGCGCCCCGCACACCGGCACCGCGAGGCCGAGCGGGCCGTCCGCCGGCGTCTCCCCGTACCGCTCGCTGCTGAGCCGGATCGTCGGCAGCACGCTCTCGGGGATCCCGAACAGCGCACACATCTCGGGGTCCCACGCGCGGGCGCGCAGGTTCATCAGCTGGGTGCGCGACGCGTTGGTGACGTCGGTCACGTGCGCGCCGCCGGCCGGCCCGCCGGTCAGCCACCAGATCAGCCACGCGTCGATCGTCCCCAGGCAGAGGTCGCCCCGTTCGGCGCGGCTCCGCGCGTCCGGCACATGCGCGAGCAGCCACGCCGCCTTCGACGCCGAGAAATAGGTGGCGACCGGGAGCCCGGTCCGCTCGCGAATCAGCGGCTCCGCGCCGCGGCGGATCAGCGCCTCGCAGAACTCGCGCGTGCGGGTGTCCTGCCAGACCAGCGCGTGATGCACCGGCCGGCCGGTGCGGCGGTCCCAGAGGACCACCGTCTCGCGCTGGTTCGTGATCCCGATCGCGGTAACGCGGCCGCGCTCGATCCGGCCGAGGGCGGCCCGGGTGACCCGGACCGCGGCCTGCCAGATCTCCTCGGCGTCGTGTTCCACCCATCCGGGCTGCGGGGTAATCTGCGCGTGCTCGGCGTACTCGGACGTCACCGGCCGCCCCGCGGCATCGAACACGATGCACCGGGTCCCGGTGGTCCCCTGATCGATCGCGGCCACGTACGGCTCCGACGCGGCGAGCGAGGGGGTGCTCACGATGTCCCCCGCCGGGCCCGAGCGCCAGCCGACACGGCGGGTCCCCGAACGGCGACCGCCCGGGCCGGCGGCACCACGGCCCGGGCAGTCGCGTCCCTCACTTCACGCCCATCGTCCGGTTGTACGTGGCGATCGATTGATTCATCAGGCTGGCGCAGTTCGCCAGAGCCTGCTGGGCCGTCATCTTTCCCAGTACCGTCGCCTCGATCGCGTCCTCCGACCTGGCCCGCGCCTCCGGGAAGACGCCCAAGAGGCCCCCCTGGGTGGCGAGGTTCACCGGGCTGCTGCGCAACTCGCTGATCGCGGTCAGGAACTGCGGGTACTGCGCGAGCGTCTGCTGCGCCACCGGCTGGTGGTACGCGTCGCGGCGCACCGGGAAGTACCCGGTCCCGACGTACCACGCCGCCTGCTGCTCGGGGGCGCTGATAAACTTCACGTACTCCCACGCCGCCTGCTGCTCCGTCGCGGGCCGGCCGGCGAGAATCCACACCGACGCCCCGCCGACGATGCTGCCGCCGTTCTTGGCGCTCGGCGGCTTCGGGAAGTACCCCGTCCCCAGCTGGAAGCGCCCGCCGATGCCGGTGAGCACGCTCTTCAGCGCGGCCGTCGAGTCCCACGTCATCGCCGTCTGCCCCGCTGCGAACGCGCGCTGGCTCGCCGCGGTCGGACGACCGGGGTTCGTGGCGACGCCTTTCTTCACCATGCCGGCCCACCACTCCAGGATCCGGGGGCCCTCCTCCTCGTGGTCATACGCAACCGCGGTGGCCTCGGCGAGCCGGCCGTTGCCGTTGTTCACGTACAGGACGCCCTGGCGCGCCAGCAACTGCTCGAAGAACCACCCGTAGATCGCGATCGTGATCCCGGAGTTCGTCGCGCCGCTCTGCACGAGCTTCGTCGCGTACGCCTCGATCTCCTCAAACGTCTGCGGCGGCCGGTTCACGTCGAGCCCGGCCTTCTGGTACATGTCCCGGTTGTAGTACATGATCGCGGTCGACGTGTTGAACGGCATCGAGTACAGGCGCGAGCCGATCCGGTAGTAGCTCAGGATGTTCGGCTCCATCTGGCTGATGTTGTATTTATCCTTGTCGATGAACTCCTGCATCGGCACGATCGCCTTGCTGTCGATCATGAACCGGGTCCCGATGTCGTAGACCTGGCTCACCGCCGGCACCGCTGACGAGCCCAGGCTCGCCTTGAGCTTGTTGATCAGATCGTCGTAGCTCCCCTGGAACTGCGCCGCGACCTGGATATCCTTTTGCGCGGCGTTGAACTTGTTCACGAACGCCGAGAGCACCGTATCGCCGAGATTCCCGCCCATCGCGTGCCAGAACGTGATCCGCGCCGGCGTCTGTGCCGACACGAACGGCACCCCGAACCGCCCGGCTGCCGCGGCCCCCAGCGCCACCGCCCCGGCCGTCTTGAGGAGCTTCCTGCGTGTCACCTTCGCACCCATCTGCCACCTCCCACTCCGAATCTCACCGTTCGTACGAGCGTAGCTGTTCGGACGTTCGCCGCGCACGGGGCGCACCCGCCCCCCTCCCCCCTCTGTCCCGTCTATTGAACCCGCACCGCGCGCCGGGCGATGCATCAGGCGCGCGGGATGCTCCGCTCGAGTCTTGGCGTGGTACGACTATCCCTTCACGGCGCCAGCGGTAAGCCCCCGAACGACGTGGCGATACCCCAGCATAAACACCAGTACGGTCGGCAGAATAATCAGGACCACCCCCGCCATCACCAGGTTCCAGGCGACGACCTCGGAGGACTGCAGGATCGCCAGGCCGACCTGCGCCGTGCGCATGTCCGTTGAGTTGATCACCAGCAGCGGCCAGAGGTACTGGTTCCACGACGAGAGGAACGCGTAGATCGTGAGCGTCGCGAGCGCCGGGCGGGACAGCGGAATCACGATTGCCCACAAGAAGCGACGCCGCGACGCGCCGTCGATGCGGGCGGCGTCCTGCAGCTCCCGCGGGATCGTCAGGAAGAACTGGCGGAGGAGAAACGTCCCGAACGCGGTCGCCAGAAACGGAGAGACCAGCGCGGCGTACGTGTCGAGCCACCCGAGCGCACGGATCGTCAGATAGTTCGGGATCAGCGTCACCTCGCCGGGAATCATGAGCGTCGCAAGGAACGTGAAAAACAGGGTCTGGCGGTACGGAAACTCCATGAAGCTGAACGCGAACGCGGCGAGCGTGGCCGTGACGAGCTGTGCCACCGTGATCGTGCCCGACTGCACCAGCGAGTTCAGCAGAAACCGTGCGAGCGGGGCCTGCTGCAGCGCCGCGACGTAATTGCTGAGGGTCAACGTGTGCGGCCACAGCGTGGGCGGGTACTGGTCGACCTCGGCGGACCCCTTCAAGCTCGTGAGGACCGCGAACAGCAGCGGGAACAGGAAGACGACGGCCACCGCCACCATCAGCGCGTCCGTGGCCACGCGTCCGAGGATGCGGCGCGGCGACCTCACGGGGCGGCGCGCGGCCGGGGCGCGGTCGGACCGGTCCGGTGCGGCGGAGGTCGCGACCGCCGGGCTCACTGGTAGGTCACCCGGTGCTCGAACACCAGGAACTGCAGGGCCGTGAGCATGAGCATCAACACGAACAGCAACATCGCCTGGGCCGCCGCGTACCCGTACTGGAAGTTAAAGAACGCATTCCGGTAGATCGAGTACACGATCAGGTTCGTCGATCAGACCGGTCCGCCCTGGGTCAGGATGTTCACCTGCGTGAACGCCTGCAGCACGCTGAGCGTCGCGATGACCCCGACGAAGAACAGCGCCGGCGAGATCGCCGGGATGACCACGTGACGGAACACGGCCCACTGCCCCGCGCCGTCGATGCGCGCCGCCTCCACGAGCTCATCCGGGACACCCTGCAGCGCCGCCAGCAGCACGACGACGTCGAACCCGAGATCCTTCCACACCGTCATCATCGCCACCGCGGGCAGCGCCCAGCGCGGATCGATGAGCCACCCGATCCGCGGCCCGTGGACCAGGGACAAGAAATAGTTGAAGATGCCGACGTTCGGGTCGAACAGCCACTCGAAGATGAGCGCCGCCGCGGCGATGCTGACCGCGATCGTAAACGAATAGGCGGTGCGGTACGCCCCGATGCCCCGCATTCGTCGGTTGGCGAGCATCGCGAGGGGGAGGCCCAACACGATGCCGGCGGGCACCGTGTAGAGCGCAAACAGGAATGTCACCCGCAGCGTGTTGAGGAAGTCCGCCGAGGTCAGCAGTGCGGCGTAGTTGTTCGCGCCGACGAACAGCGCGAGCGCGCCGAGCTGACTCGTATCGTACAGGCTGATCTGGACGTTCCGGACGAGCGGGTAGAACACGAAGACCAGAAACACGGCGAGCGACGGCGCGAGATAGACGAGCGCCTGCGCGAGGTCCCACCAGGACCGGCCCGGATGCACCCGGCGGCCGCTCACGGCCGGCACGCCGGCGCTCACGAGCGGCCTCCCCGCTCGGCTCCGCCGGCCCGCTGGACCCGTTCGGCAACACCGTCTTCACGCGTCATTGCGGGCCGAGCATCCGGAGCAGCAGCCGGGTGTCGTTCGAGGTGATCCCGTCGACGCCGAGCGCGAGGCAGTGGCGGAACGCGTCCTCGTCGTCGACCGTCCAGACCAGCACGCGCAGCCCCGCGGCGTGGGCGCTCGCCACCACGCTCTCGGTCACGTACGCCCACTGCAGGCACAGCGCGTCCGCGTCGGCCGCGCGCGCGGCGGCGGGCCCGTCGACGAGGCGCGCCGTGTAGATGATCCCGGTCGGGGTGTGCGCCGACTGCGCGCGGACGGCGCGCACGCTCTCGTGGTCGAAGGACATCAGCAGCACGTGCTCCTCCATGCCTCGGTGCCGGATCGCCTCGACCGCCTGCTGCTCGATCCCCTCGTAAAACGTGGGCGCGTTCTTGATCTCGACCTTGAGCAGCGCCCGGCCGCGCACCAGGTCGAGCACCTCGTCGAGGAGCGGGATCCGCGTCCCTGCGAACTCGGGGGCGAACCACCGTCCGGCATCCAGCCGCCGCAACTCCTCGAACGTGAGCGCCGCCACTGCACCCCGGCCGTCGGTCGTGCGGTCGACCGTCTGGTCGTGAATGACAACGACGCGCCCGTCGTGCGTGCGCTGGACGTCGCACTCGACCGCCGGGACGCCCTGGTCCAGCGCGAGCTGAAACGCCGGCAGCGTGTTTTCGGGCGCGTACCGAGACCCGCCCCGGTGGGCAACGGCCAAGACGCGTCCGTCGCCCCAGAACCGCCGGCCCCGCACGTCCCCCGCGCTCACCATCTCCCCCACCGTCCGGCCCGCATCACGATGACGCGCTCCGCAGCAGCCCGCGCAGGTCGTCCAGCACGAACTCTGGCCGCACACACGACCCGGCCAGGTGCTCCCGTCGGGTCGCCCCCGTCAGCACGAGTGCCGTGTGCATCCCGGCCCGCACCCCCATCGCCACGTCCGTGTCCAGGCGGTCGCCGACGACGATCGCCTCACCGGGCCGGACGCCGAGGCGCGACAGCGCGGCCTGGGCCATCGTCTCGGACGGCTTGCCGACCACCGCGTCCGCCCGCGCGCCCGTGGCGGCCTCGATCGCCGCGGTGATCGCCCCGCAGTCGGGCAGCCCGCCGCCGGGCACCGGGCAGTAGGGGTCGGGATTCGTCGCCACCAACCGGGCACCGCCCCGGATAGCGTCGAACGCGATCTGCAGCTTGCGGTAGTCGAACGTCCGGTCAAACGCGGCCACGACCACGTCGATCCGTCCGGGGTCCTCGGTGAGCGTCCACCCGGCCCGACGCAGTTCGCCCTGGAACGACGCCTCGCCGATCACGAACAGCCGGGCACCCGGGTGACGCCGCCGAAGGTACTCCACCATGACGCCCGAGGAGTTGACGATCTCCTCGGGCGTCGTCGGCACGCCGAGTCGCGTGAGGAGCGCGGCGTAGCGTTCCCGGGTGTCGAGAGGGTTGTTGGAAAGAAAGACGATGCGCCGGTCGAGCGCACGCAGCGTCGCGATCGTCTCCGCCGCGCCGGGCAGCAGCTCGACACCGAGGTACACGGTCCCGTCGAGATCGATCGCGTACCCCCGGTAGAGACCCGGGTCGACGGCGGTCTCCTGCAACAAGGACACTGCCTCAGGCTCCCCCACATCTCACTCCGCGGCCGGGCGCCCTCAACAACCCTCCGGGGCGCCGCCGCGATCCCAGACCGCGGATGCCGTGCTATCTGTTCGATGGGCGCGGCGGGCTCCCTGCGTTGGGTGGTTACCGTTTGGTTAAGGAGCGCGAAATACCCGGCGAAACCGGCGCCCGGTGGCCGGCGGGCGCGTCACCGAAAGGGACACGACGCCCGCCCCACGAAGACAGCCACGACCCATTCCGTTCGGCGCAACGACGCCGGCGCTTCCAGAAAGGAGCCGTCGATGTCAGGACGACATTTCCTCCAAATTCCAGGTCCCACGAACGTGCCGGACCGGATTCTGCGGGCGATGGACCGGCCGGTGATCGATCACCGAGGTCCGGACCTGCCAGCCGTCGTCGAGGAGGCGATCGGCGGGCTCAAGCGCGTCTTCGGAACGACGCGCGGCGAGATCGTCATCTATCCGAGCTCCGGCACGGGCGCGAACGAAGCCTCGCTCGTGAACACGCTCAACCCGGGCGACCGCGTGCTGGCGTTCAACATCGGCCATTTCAGCCACCTGTACAACGAGTGCGCACGGCGGATCGGGGCCGCGGTCGACGAGGTCGATCTCCCGTGGGACGGCGGGGTGCCGGCCGAGATCGTGCAGGAGCGGCTGTCAAAGGACACCGCCCACCAGTACCGCGCGGTCATGCTGGTCCACAACGAGACGGCCAACGGCGCGACGACCGATCTCGGCGCGATCCGCCGGGCGATCGACGCCGCGCGCCACCCGGCGCTGTTCCTCGTCGACATGGTGAGCTCCCTCGCCAGCATCGAGGTCCAGTTCGATGCCTGGGGCCTCGACGTCGGGGTGACGGGAGCGCAAAAAGGCCTCATGCTGCCGCCCGGGCTGGGGATTCTGTGCGTCAGCCCGCGCGCGATCGAGGCCGCGTCCAAGGTCACGACACCCCGCTACTACTTCGACTGGCGGCCGGTGCTCGAGGAGATGCACCGCGGCTACTTCCCGTACACGCCCGCGACCCTGTCGTTGTACGGACTCCGGGAGTCCCTGCGGATGCTCGAGGAGGAGGGGCTCCCCAACGTGTACGCGCGTCACCGCCGGCTCGCCGAGGGCGTCCGGCGCGCCGTCACGGCGATGGGGCTCGCGATTCACTGCCGGCGCCCCGCAGAGTACTCGAACACCCTCACCGTGGTCGGGGTCCCGGACGGCGCGGACTCCAACGCGGTCGTGCGCCTCGCGGCCGAGCGCCTTCACCTGTCGCTCGGCCTCGGACTGGGACGCCTGCGGGGCAAGGTGTTCCGCATCGGCCACCTCGGCGCCCTCAACGAACTCGAGGTCCTCGCCACGCTGGCCGGGGTGGAGATGGCGTGCGTGCTCGCCGGGATCCGGGTGCCGATCGGCGCCGGCGTCGCGGCGTGTCAACACTACTTCCTCGAACAGTACGCGGCCGCGGTCCCTAGATAACCGGTCAGCACCGACCTCCGCGCAGCCGGCCACACGACCCGAGGCGGTGGGGCGGCCAGGTGCTCGGATGTCCGGTGCTCTACCCCTAGAGAGCGCGCGTTCAAGCACGCGAGGAGGTGCGCTGCCGTGAGTCGCGGCCCTCGTTGTGTCCTGGTCCTGCTCGCGGCGATCCTCGGGCTGTGCACGCTAAGCGCGCCGCTCTCCGCTGGCCCCGCCACCAGCCCGAGCGTTGCGCCGCCAACACATCTGCGCCCGGTGCAGAGCAAAACGGATTGTGCTGCGGCCCTCAGCCTGCTGGCGGTCATCTGTGACGCCGCCGTGAGAGCAGGCGACCTGTCACTGATCTGGGACGAGTCCGAGAACACGGTGGCCGGGTACAAGGTGTATCAGTACGGCGGCCGCGGCGACACATTCTTGGGCACGGCACCGGCGCGTTATTACGTGATTAAGAAGCCGCCGGGGGGCTACGCCAACCTGTGCTTTGCGGTTGCGGCGTACGTCGGCAGCCGAACCTCTCCGGTGAGTCAGCGGTACTGCTATGCGCCCGGTGCGACGGCGACGACGCGTTCGTTGAAGCCCAGTCACGCGGCAACGGTCGTCCCCTACCTTGTCGTATTGAATTGTCCCCCAAACTCGGCTCAATCTGGCGCCTCCTATTCTCCGCGCCTCCCCGGCGTCACGGTGCTGTTCCCCTGGCTCCCGTATATGGCCCAGGGCAAGCAGACGCTGAACGGTACGTACGTCGGCAACGCGGTGTCGACGCACGTTCCCGTTGCGACCCCATCGTGTCAAAATTCAAGCGTCGCTTCAGTGTCGGTATGGATGAACGCGTTCTCGGGCGTGGCATTCGATACCGGTTCGCTCCGCGGTCACCGGATATACTCGGCCACCCTGACGCTCACGGCGTTGCAAACCGTCACCGCTGCAGCGGGAACATTCAAGCTCTCGAACGGTGGTTGGTGCGCGATGTGGGTCCGGGCCGGGATTAACCCATGGTGGCTCGGACCCAGTGGCAACTTGTTCGGCGCGCCGGAGGGGCAGGTGAAGGTCGTGTCCCGGCCAGCGACGGGCACGATCGACGTCACCGCGACGGTGGCGGCCTTTGGCCTCCCCTACGGCATCATTCTCATGAGTCCCGACACGCCGCCTAACGCGCCGCAAAATAACTACCTTGTCCCGAACGCGACCAACACCTGTCTCACGAAATTCTCGACCCCGTCGCTGCAGGTCGTGTCCTTTTGAGCGTCGCGGCCCCTGCGGGGTCGCGGGTTCAGAATCTCGATCTCGAAATCGAGAAGTGCGGTCGTACCATGTCCGGGCGTACGCTGGTTCGTTGCGCATCCATGGGCGCGAGGCGGCCCAGAGTCCAGGGCGCCTGCTTCACACGCCACTTATGTCGGATGAGGCGCTCGAGCGATTCCGGGCTCGGTTCGAGCCGATGAATCGAACTCACCCGCTGGAGCCATCACCGTGTATGTGCCGTCGCTCGAGTGGCCGCAACGTCTCTACGCGGACCATGCGATCCTCGAGGGCGTCGGGTGCGCGGGCGCACGCCGCGCACGCTACGGCAGATTTTCGATCGGCACCGGTTCGACCCGATCGGCGAGTGGGAACCCGAACACACGCGAGAGGAAGTAAAGCTCCGCCTCAAGCGTCCGCTTGATGTTCTCGGCCCGGCGAAACCCGTGCTGCTCGCCCGGATATTCGATGAGCGCGACCGGCAGCCCCTTCGCACGCACCGCCTCGAACATCAGCTCCGCCTGGTTCGGCGGCACGATCTTGTCCTCGAGCCCCTGAAACAGGATCAGCGGCCGCGCCATGCGGTCGAGAAAATGGATCGCCGAGCGCGCGTAGTAGAGGTCGCGCCGCGCGGGATACGGCCCGATCAGCTGCTGGTCGTAGCGGGACTCGAACTTGTGGGTGTCCTGCCGAAACACCTCGAGGTCGGCGATGCCGAAGTGGCTCGCGCCGGCCGCGAACGCGTCGCGGAACACGATCGCGCACAGCGTCGTGTACCCACCCGCGCTGCTGCCGCGGATGACGAGGCGGCGGCCGTCCGCCCGCCCCTGCTCCACCACATACCTGGCACCGTTGATGCAGTCGTCGACGTCGACGACGCCCCACTGACCGTAGAGACGCTCGCGGTAGGCCCGGCCGTACCCGGTGCTGCCGCCGTAGTTCACGTCGAGATACGCGAACCCCCGGCTCGTCCAGTACTGCACGCCGAGGTCGAG
>Ga0209415_10015801_pt1 | contig 12204 bp, 10 predicted proteins | sample PeaSoiSIISIP2007_FD_187696 | JGI IMG/M metagenome (GOLD analysis project Ga0209415, IMG submission 187696) | Peat soil microbial communities from Weissenstadt, Germany - SII-SIP-2007 (SPAdes) (version 2) | ecosystem: Environmental > Terrestrial > Soil > Wetlands > Peat | place: Germany... | reverse complement strand
CTCGAAAGCATGATCATCTCGCGGCCGTCCAGGCGTATGGTCGTGCCCTTCTGGGCATCCATGGCGTGGTAGAACGGGGCGTATCGGAGCCGCATCTTGGTCGAGTAGTCGTCAATGCACCGCCCCAAGATGGGCTTCTTTCTGTTCAGGAATAAGGTGATCGCCATGTGGGCCTGACGCTAGGTCCGGGGCCGGACATTGCAAATGCAAATGGGCGGGCGCTTAAGGCCTTGCCCGGGGGTGCAGCAAACGCCCGCCGCGGCCGTCAGGCGCGCCGCTCAAGCGAGCCCATCCAACCGAGGAGCTCGGCGGCGTATTCGGCCGAGGTCTTGAATCTGCGCCGGCTTGCCGCGGCCGCAAGCGAGGCGAGCTCCTGCGGGGAAGCGATCATCCGCCCGATGGCCGCCGCGATTTCCCCTGGCGCGGTCGACGCCAGGCCGACGCAGCCGCCGCCGCGGGCGATCTCCTCAAGGGCGCCGTCGGCCCGGCAGATGCAGGGCTTGCCGCGCGCGAGGCTTTCCGCGACAGGCAGCCCGAATCCCTCGGCGAGGGAGGGGTAGACCGTGAACGCGCATTCGCGGTAGGCCTCCTCGAGGCCGTCGTCGCCCTCGGGGCCGCCGTAGCGCACCGGCCTGCCCGCGGAGCGAAGCGCGCCCAGCCGATCGAGCGCGGGCCCCCCGGTCTCCGCGTTCGCCAGCCCGATGAGGCGCAGCTCGAACCGGACGCCCCGGGCCCAGAGCGATTCGCACGCATCGAGCAGGGCAACGTGGTTTTTCCTGCCCTCGATGCTGCCGACACAGAGCACGGTGGGGACAGGCGGGGGAGCCGCCGCCGCGCGAGGCGGCGCAGGCGGGTCTAGCCCGAGAGGAATGGCGGCGACCGGGGGCGGGTGGGCGGCGCCTAGCCACCGCCAGTAGCCGGTCAGCGATTCGCGCGAGGCTTCCGAGACGGCCGCGACCGCGTCAAATCGAAGCAGGTCCCGCAGGTAGGCGGGGAACCGCGCGGCGCTGGAGCGCGGGGAGAGCTCGGGCAGCTGCAGGGCGATCGCGTCGTGGAACAGGGCCACGCGCGGGCCCGTGGAGGCGGCAAAGAGGGCGGGCAGCGCGGCGGCCACCGACGGCGAGAAGATTTCGGGCACGAGCAGCCCGCGGGTGCGGCCCCGGGCCGAGGCAAGCGCGGCCAGCGCCGAGGGACGGGGCCGCCAGCGCCGCATGCGCCCCCGAATGCGCGCGCCCAGGGGCCAGCGGGCCCCGCGGCTGGCGGAAGGGCCCGCCGAGGCGAGGTTCTCCTCCTCCCAGCCCTCGATCGGGCGCCAGGCGCCCTCATACGGGTCGAAGCACACGGCGGCGGCCAATCCGGCCCATTCGCGGTGGAGGCTGCGCGCGACGCGCTGGACCCCCGTGCGGGCGCGCGTATGGCTCGTGTGGCTGAGGTCGAGAAGGAGGGGCACCGGCCTATTCAGAGTTTGGACGCCTCGAGGTCGCGCCGCCAAATGGTCACGTCCTGCACCTTGCCGACCTGGCTCCAGTGCCCCGGCATCAGCCTTTCGAGGGCGCCCAGTTGCTCGATTTCGAAAGGGAAGAGGACGGCGTACAGGGGCCTCCTCGAATTGCGGATCGCGCTCTCGACCTTCCCGATATTCGCTTTGTCGAGCACGTCCCAGCGGACGAACGTGAGTTGCGTGTAATAGAACAGGGCTCCGCTCGCCTGCATCGTCAGGCACACGGCGCCGGGCGGGACGTTCGACGTCATCCAATCGGCGACGCGGCCGTACCTGAGCTCTGCCTTGCCGATGCTGAGCGCGTGCAGGTCGCGGGTCGCCCAGAAGGAAATGCCGGCAACAAGCGCAAGCGCCGCCGCGAGGGCCGCCACCGAGCGGCCGGGGTCGGCGAGGGCGGGTGCGCGAGAAAGGAGCGCGCGCAGCACGAGGAGGCCGCCGACCACGATCGCCGGGACCGCCGGCAGTAGGAAGCGCAGGTACCACCACGTCTCGTGGGTGCACTCGTAGGCCGAATAGAAGCCGGCGAAGACGGCGACCCATGTTCCCAGAAGCCACCGGGAACGCACCGTTTCGCCGCCGAGCCACGGCAGGCCGAGGACGAGCGCCGCGGCCGGCGTGAAGAGGACCGGCAGCCAGCGCGCGTAGTGGAGGAGGGTTGCGGGCACCAGGCCGGCCCTGAATGCGGAGGTGTTGTCGCCGTAGCCCGTCGCGAGGTAGCTGCCGTAGGCGGCCGCGCTGTGGGCGCAGAAGAAGATGGCCCCGGGGACGCCCCCGGCGATGAAGAGCATCCAGCGCCGCGGCGATGCGCCCAGGGCGACCGCGACCGGGGCGAACGCGAGGACGTTGGTCGGCCTAAGGAGCACGTCGACCGCGATTGCGCCCCCCGCTGCAACCGCCCACGCCGCGCGTTCCCGGCTCTTCAATGCGGCGAGCACGGCGGCCGTCGTCCAGACGAGCGACGGGACGTCGCTCATCGCCTGGAGGGACGACCAGAGATAGAGCGGGCTCAACGCGACGATGGCCGCGCCGAACGCGGCCCAATTCCTCCCCAGGCCGAGCATTCGGCCCAGCGCATAGGTCGCGACCAGTCCGGCGAGCGAGTGGAGGATGATCGCCAGGTCCCCCGCGTGCCTCCAGCCGGCCAAGGGCTTCAGCGCGAGGACGAAAAGGGCGAATCCCGCCGGATAGGTGGGGACCAGGCCGTCGCCGTTCCAGGCGGGCTTGAAGCCAAGCGGGACGTACAGGAACGGCGGCGCGTCGGCCTGGGGGAGTCCGGGGATGATCCGCGGCGGGACATGGACGCGTTCGGAAGCGAGCAGGCGGGCATGGTTCATGTACCCCGACGAGTCGGAGCCCCCGGCAACGGCGCCGACGTGCGCGATCAGCAGGACCGCGTAGAGCGCCAGGAAGAGCAGGGCCGCCCCGGCAGCCGCGCGCCGCCGGGCCGGAGGGGACGGCGGTGTCGGGGCGTTTTGAAAATCCATACTTGCTTTGGTAGGGTCCGGACGGTGGTTTGTCCTCTTTTCGTGGCTGGACTCAAATCATTTCTCGGCGCTCGGGCCAATGCCTTGCGGTGGCTTGTGTGTGGAATCGTCCTCGCGCTGTTTGCATGGAATGCCGCGCTCTTTTATCTGCCCGGGCAGGGCTTTACCTACCTCATCCAGTTCGGCGGGCTGGTGCACGACCGGTACCTGCCGGAGGTGAGGGCGGTGAACCACTACGAGATGGCGAACTCGGCCGGCTACGATTCCCAGTGGTACGCCCAGATCGCGGTCCGGCCGCACCTGAAGGACCAGGCGCTTGCGAGGGCCGTCGACAGCCTGCCGTACCGCGCAAGGCGGATTCTCTTCCTTTGGACTTCCTGGCTGCTCGGCGGAGGCGATCCCGCTCGGGTGATGAACGCCTACGCGCTGCAGAACATCGTCTGCTGGTACCTCCTGGCGGCGCTCCTGCTCAAGTGGTTTCCTCCGGTGAACTGGGGAAGCTGCGCCCGGTGGGCGGCCGTGCTTTTCTCATTCGGACTGATCTTCAGCATCAAGGGGGCGCTCCTCGACGGCCCGAGCCTGCTCTTGATCGCCGTAGGAATGGCCCTCGTGGAGACCGAGCACCCGTGGCTCGGCGCGGCGGTGCTGGGCGTTTCCGGCCTGGGCAAGGACACCAGCGTCCTCTGCGGCGCGGGGATGAAGCTCCCAGGTTCGCGGACCCCGCGGGCCTGGGCGCTGTGGCTCGGGAGGGCCGCCCTCGTGCTCCTTCCCCTGGCCGCATGGATGCTATGCCTTAGGGTTTGGCTCGGCCGCGGCAACGACATCGGCGCCAGGAACTTTGCCGCCCCGTTCGCGGGCCTGACCGAAAAGCTCCAGCAGAGCGTCTCGCGGTATATCGCGGAGGGCTACCCGTCTGTCGCGAAGTTCGACCTGCTCGCTCTTGCGGGGCTCCTGGCCCAGTTCTTCTTCTTCTCGTTCCGGAGGCGCTGGACGGACCCCTGGTGGCGGATAGGCGCGTGCTACGCCGTGCTCATGGTCTTCCTCGGTGACGCCGTCTGGGAGAACTACCCGTCGGCCGCGGCGCGCGTGCTGCTCCCGATGACGCTCGCGTTCAACATAACGGTTCCGCGCCGCGGATGGTGGACCGTCCTGCTGATCGTCGGCAACCTGGGCATCTTCGCATCCGCGGACATCTTCAAGCCGCCCGGAAGGGAAAGCTTCGTCGTCGAGGGGCCGAGGGCGCTCAGGATAAACCCGAGGGACGGAAGCGTCGTCGAGGCGATCTACGGGCCCCGAAACTGGTACACGCCCGAGAAGTCCCGCTGGGAGTTCTGGCGCTGGGGCATGGGGGAGGGCACGGTGACGATCCGCAACCCGCAGCCGTTCGCGATCGTGGCGGTCGTCAAGTTCAGGCTCCGGGCGGTCGACGAGCGCGCGGCCGTCGTGACGCGGGCCGGCAAGGTCCTCTGGCGCGGGATGCTGCAGCCAGCCGAGGTCCGGCGGGTCTCCCTGGGGGAGATAGAGCTGCCGCAGGGCGACACGGTCCTTGTGTTCTCGAGCGACCGGGCCGCGGCGTATCCTGGGAACGGTGACATGCGCAGGCTGACATTCAGCCTGCGCGACCTTGAGATAGACCTGAGGCAGAGGCGCTAGGCCGGGCGCGGCCGCCGCGTCCGCGGAGCCCGGCGCGAAATTCGGGCTCGACGCGGCCCGCTCGGCCCCTAGCAAGGCGAGGCATGGGTTCGACTTCGCCGCACCCTTTAGCCATGGTACCGCGCTCCGATCACCCAAAGTGCGTCCAAAAGCAAAGCATCAGCCTGAGGCGCCTCACGCGGCCGCAGCCGATACGCCTCCCCGGGGGCCGGGGTCCGGGGCGACGGCGGCGGACGGCGCTGCGGAGCGATAGCGGACGATGACCGATCCCCCCGCAATGGCGCGCGCTCAGGGGCTGCCGGACGAAGAGCACCTGCGGGTGCTCGCCATTCTTCACTTTGTTCTCGCCGGCCTCTGCCTGGCGGGGATCGGCCTGCTTGTCTGGCACTACACGCGAATGCACAACGCCTTTCTGGACCTCGCGGCGTGGAAGAAGCAGAAGGGCGGGGGGGCCGCGCTCGAGCAATTCCTCGACGAGTTCAGGCGGTTCCACGTTGTCTGCGGGGCCGTCCTCGCCGCGGCCGGCGGCGCCAATTGGCTCTCGGGCCTGCTGATCTGCCGCAGGAGGGGCCGCACGCCCTCGATGGTCATCGCCTGCCTGAACTGTCTCATCGTGCCCGCCGGCACCGTCCTCGGGGCCTTCACCATGGTTGTGCTCCTTCGCGATTCCGTAAGGCAGGCGTATGGTGCCGCGGCGGCCAGGCGGGCGTCGGCGGCGGCCCGGGCCGGCCCGTGACGGCGGGCCGACGGCGCGCGCACGCGCCGCGTACCGACGCCCGAAGCTGGGGAGAACGGACCGACGGCCCCGCCCGCGCAAACTGAAGGAGGCGCCCCGGCCCGCAGCCCGGGCTACATGCTGGCGATGGTCTCGAGGCGGCGCAGGTAGCGGGCGCCGATCGCGGCGGGTGAAAACCGGTCCTCGATCGTGCGGCGGGCCGCCGCGCCGATCCGCGCGGCTTCGGACGGGTCCGAGGCGATCCGGCGCATCAACTCGGCGGCGTGCCCGATGTCGGGCTCGGCCCAAGTCGAGCCCCTGGCATAGGGCCCGTGGTTCTCGCCGAGCTCGACCAGCGAAAAGCGCACCGGCAGGCCGTTGTCCCTGTCGAGGTATTCGGAGGTCGCGGACCATCCTGTCGCGATGACGGGCTTGCCGAGGTACATGGACTCGGCCACCGCCAATCCGAAACCCTCGGACCTGTGGAGGGAGACAAAGCAGTCGCAGGCGGCCTCAAGGGCGTAGACGTCGGGGCGAGACAGGGTCTCGCTGATGAGCACGGTTTCGGGAAGGCCCGCGACAGCCTCGGACATGGCGGCGAAGTCGGAAGCGTTCGCGGCCGCATTCTGCACCTTTATGACGAGCGCGGCGCCATCTCCGGCCAGGGCCGATCGGCGGAATGCGTCGATGGCGGCCCGGGGATTCTTGCGCGCGCTGTAGGAGTTCAGGTCGAACAGGGACAGGAACAGGAAACGGTCCGCGGGCAGGCCCAGGCGCGCGCGGATCGCCGGCGCATCCTCGGTGGGCCGCTCGAAGCCGATCGCATGCGCCATGGTGAGGACCGGCAGGGGAGACTTGAGGGCGATCGACTCTCGCACGAAATTGCTTGGGCACCAGATCTCGTCGAAGTAATCGAGCGCCGGCATCCAGGCGTCCGGAAACTCGGGCAGTTCCCAGGCGAAATAGCCGATGTTGTATTTTCCCTTGAGAAACGACGCGCCATGGTGGTGGTCGATGTCCCGTGCAACCGGAGGGTCGACGTGTATGACGTTGACACCGTGTGGGTTGGAGTCCTGCAGCCTGTGCGCATAGGTCGTGTCGCCGAGGCGGTTCCGGCAGTTGAGCTTGAGCGGGACAAGGCACGTCGCAATGGAGGCGGCATCCGCCGCCCGGGCCATGCAACGGGCGGACTCGCCGATGCCGAGGTCGGCGGCAAAGAAGCCGACGATGTTCATCCCGGTGCGCGAGTGGGCGCGCGCGAAAGCGGCGGAGTAGGGGCTCTCGCGCTTGGAAAAATCGTAGATCCGCTCGCCCCCGCCAGAATCGATCGCCGAGAGCCTGAGCTGGCGGTTTCGGTTCTGGGCGCGGAATCGCTTGATCGGCCCGAACCCTGTCACGCGCCCGAGCCATGCGAGCGCGTTTGTCAGCCCCACGCCGCGCAGCCTGAGGGAAAGGACCGAGCCCACCTGCGCCGAGGCGGGATCGAGCGTTATCCTCGCCTCCCAGGTTCCGGCCGCCGCGGACGAGACCGACAGCGCCTTCCCGCCCCCCAGGAGCACCTCGAGGCCGGGGAAGCCCGCCTCGAGCCCGCGTGCGGAGGGATGGGCGCGGAACTCCCCCCTGAGGACCACGGTGTCCATGTCCGCGATCGGCGGCAGCCGAATGACGGCCGTCTCGCGGATCCATGCCGAATTCGCCGCGAATTCGTCGAAGTAGAGGCCCGAGAAGCCGGTGAAGCGCCTCGAGAAGGCTCCTCCGAATGGCGGTGAATGCGGAATCGTGGCCATGCTCAATCGGAGAGCAAGTCTCGCCAGCGCGCGAGCTCCCTGTCGATCACTTCGTTCGTCGCCGCCAGGGCGTTCACGGGCGGGGCATGCCTCAGGCGCGCCAGGTAGAACGCCACCCGCCAGGCCTCCATGGGATCCATGAGGTCGCGCGGGTCATCGAAAAACCTGCGGTAGTGCCTCCTGGCCCACCTCCGGCTGGCCAGCACGGCTATCAGCCCCCGCCAGCGCAGGAAAAGCCGGCGCGTGTTCTCCTCGTCGCGGAGCTTGCGCCCGGGCGACGCGCTCACGCGGTGCAGGACCCGGCTTCTCAGGGCGACGGCGTTGACGAGGCCGGCGGCGAGCATGCGCAGGCACAGGTCGACGTCCTCGCACCCGTTGAAATAGGTCTCGTCAAACCCCCCGAAGCGGCGCCAGGCGTCCGCCCGGACCAGGACGCACGCGCCGGTCACGGCGGCGACCCTCCGGACGGGGCGCAGCACGAGTGCCGCAAGGCTGGGCTCCCTGCGGTCGTGCTCGGGCTTGCACTTGCGGTTGAAGTAGATGCCTGCGTGATCCACCCTGAGCGTGTCCGGGTTGACCTGGACGTTGCCGACGAGCCCGGCGCGCGATCCGAGCGAGTCGAGAGCCCCGAGCATCGGAGGGAGCCATCCCGGGGTCAGGACGAGGTCATTGTTGAGGAGGGCGAGGGTCCGGCCCCGGGCGATCGCGGCGCCCTGGTTGGTGGCCCCCCCAAAGCCGAGGTTGCGGTCGTTAAGGAGGACACGGAAGGGGTCCCCGAGCGTGGAGAGCCAGTCGCGTGTCCCGTCCGTGCTCCCGTCGTCCACGAGGATGATCTCATGGGCAATGCGCCAGGGGATCGAGACGCGCAGGCTCTCGAGCATCGCCTTGGTGAGCTCCAGGCAGTTGAAGAGCGGCGTGATAACGCTTAACAGCGGCGTGCCGGGGCTCCTCGTTGACACGGGTGCCGGCCTCCTATTGCCCGGAGAGAAGCCTGCGCAGGTACTGGGCGTAGCCCGACTCTCCGAGCTTCGCGATGTTCGACTCGAGCCGGGCGCTGTCGATCCACCCCTGGCGCCATGCGATCTCCTCGAGGCATGCGATCTTCAAGCCCTGCCTGTTTTCAATGACGTTCACAAACTGGGCGGCCTCGAGGAGGGAATTGTGCGTTCCGGTGTCGAGCCAAGCGGTGCCGCGCCCAAGCAGCTCCGCGTGCAGCGTGCCTGCCTCAAGATAGAGGCGGTTAAGGTCGGTGATCTCGAGCTCGCCGCGCTTCGACGGCTTCAGCCGGCGCGCGAACTTGACGACCTCGCCGTCGTAGAAGTAGACGCCCGGGATGGCGTAGTTCGACTTGGGCTTCAGGGGCTTCTCCTCCAGCGACAGCACGCGGCCGTCCCGCGCGAATTCGACGACCCCGTACGAGGATGGGTTCGCGACATGGTAGGCGAAGATCGTGGCGCCCGTGGTGCGCGCGTTGGCGGCCGAGAAGGCCTTTGCGAGGTCGTGGCCGTAGAAGAGGTTGTCGCCCAGGATGAGGGTGCAGGGGGAGCCCGCCAGCCAGTCGCCCCCGATGATGAACGCCTGGGCGAGGCCCTCTGGTCGCGGCTGCTCGGCGTAGTCAAGCCTCAACCCGAAGTCCGAGCCGTCCCCCAGGAGCCGCCTGAAAAGGTGCAGGTCCTGGGGCGTCGAGATCACGAGCACCTCGCGGATGCCGGCGAGCATGAGCGCCGAGAGCGGGTAGTACACCATCGGCTTGTCATACACCGGCATGAGCTGCTTGCTCACGGCTACCGTGAGCGGGTACAGCCGGGTTCCGGAGCCGCCTGCGAGGATGATGCCTTTTCGGTTCATTTGGGTTGTGCCGGATGCGTTCAGGCGGTCCTGCCCAGCCGCTCCCGGGCGTAGCGCTTCGCGGTTATCTCCCCGCACCACGCCCGGTTCGCCACGTACCAGTCGACCGTCTTCGCAAGACCGGTCTCGAATGATTCGAGCGGGCGCCACCCGAGCTCCCGCTGGAGCTTCGAGCAGTCGATCGCGTACCGGCGGTCGTGGCCGGGCCGGTCCGCGACGTATTGCACCAGCTCCACGTAGGGCTTGCCGTCCTTGCGCGGCACGCGGGCGTCCAGGAGCGAGCAGATGAGCTTCACGGCCTCCAGGTTGGCCAGTTGGTTGAGCCCGCCAACATTATAGGTCTCGCCCGGGCGGCCGCGCTCCAGGACGAGCTCGATGGCGCGGCAGTGGTCCTCCACGTAGAGCCAGTCGCGCACCTGCAGTCCGTCGCCATAGACGGGAAGCGGCCTTCCATCGAGCGCGTTGAGCAGGACGAGCGGGAAGAGCTTCTCGGGGAATTGGAAGGGCCCGTAGTTGTTCGAGCAGTTGGTGGTCAGCACCGGCAGGCCGTAGGTGTGGCGGTAGGCGCGCACGAGATGGTCGCTCGCCGCCTTGGAGGCCGCGTAGGGGGAATTGGGCGCGAACGCGGTCTCCTCCGTGAACGCGGGGTCGCCGGGCGAGAGCGTTCCGTACACCTCGTCCGTGGATATGTGCACGAAACGGAACGCGTCCCTTGCGCCGCCCTCCAACCCCGCCCAGTGGCGCCTCGCCGCGTCGAGCAGGCGCAGCGTTCCAAGGACGTTGGTCCGGACGAAGGGCTCGGGGGAGTCGATCGAGCGGTCCACGTGGCTTTCCGCCGCAAAGTTGACGACGGCGCCTATCCCCCGCTCGGATAGCAGCCGGCCGACCAGCGCCTCGTCCCCGATGTCGCCTTGGACGAACAGGTACCGGCTGTCGCCCGCGACGTCCGCTAGGTTGGCGGGGTTTCCCGCATAGGTGAGCTTGTCCAGGTTGACGATGCGCGGCGCGCCGGCGCCCCCGTGCGCGAGGAGCCGCCGGATGAAGTTGCTCCCGATGAACCCGCAGCCGCCGGTGACCAGGATGTTCACGGCGCCCGCGCTCACGCGGCCCTCCTCCAGGCCCTCAGGTCGCGCCCGATGGCCTCGTGGACGTCGGTCAGGCGAATGCCCACCCCGGCCAGCTTTGAGGAATCGAGGACGCAGTTGGAGCGCGGGGTCTTGGCCACGGCCTTCATGAATTCATCCTCGCTCGCGAAAAACTCGAATTCCTTGGCGCAGACGCCCGAGCGGCGGATGAGCTCGACGACCTCGCGGGTCGTCACCTTGCCGGGGTTGGTCACGTTGTACGTTCCAAACGGCGCGCGCCGGGTCCAGCAAGCGAAAGTCGCCTCGGCAAACTCCTCGAGCTGGGAGATCGAGTTCGTCGCCTCGAGCAGCCGGGGATAGCGCATGAGCTTCGACAGATAGTTGCGCGGGTTGTCCACGCTGTCGAAGGGGATCCGCAGGCGCCACACGAAGAGGCCGGGGCGGCCGGCCAGCACCTCCTCGCCGAGCCCCTTTGACCCGCTGTAGAACGAGCAGTGGTTCGCGCGGAACGTGAAATTCGGGGCGTCGAGCTCCGTGAAGCCGTTGCCTCCCGGCCCGTCCCCGCTGTAGATGCAGCCCGACGACACGTGCCCCCAGGGGACGCCCGCCTCCTCGCAGGCCTGAGCGACGATGCCGGGAAGGACCGCGTTGCCGAAGAGGCACTCCGGCTTGTGCAATTCGCACGCGTCGACATTGGGCTTGCCGGTGTACCCGGCGGCATTGACCAGGAACTCGGGCCGGTCGCGCTGGAGCGCCGAGCGAAGCGTCGCGGCGTCGGTGTAGTCGATCTCGGAGCGGCTCAGGCTGCGGTAGGCCACGCCCCTGCTCCTGAACAGCGCCTGGTAGGCGTGTCCGACGTAGCCCGAGCCTCCTAGAAGGTAGATCATGTGCCTGATTTCCTGCGGTAGTCGCCCCGGCTGAAGTATTTTTCCAGCCAGACGTACATGCAAATGAAGAAATAGCGGCTGCCCATCTCCTTGATCTTGAGCTTGGCGGTGCCGTGCCTGCGGTTGCGCCAGGAGATGGGGACCACCGTCCATGTGTAGCCCCGGACGATCGCCTTGAGCGGCAATTCGACCGTGAGGTTGAAGTGGGGCGACATGAAGGGCCGGCAACCCTCGATCACGTTTCTGCGGTAGGCCTTGAATGCGTTTGTCGTGTCGTTCAAGGGGATGTTGAACATGACCCTGATGAAGAGGTTGGCCAGTCGGTTCACGAGGAACTTGAGCCTCGGGTAGTCCACGACGTCGCCCCTGCGCAGAAACCGGCTGCCGAACGCGCATTCGTGGCCCTCGCACAGCAGGCGCCAGTACTTGACCGCGTCGGACGGCAGGTCCGAGGCATCGGCCATCATGATGACCACGGCGTCGCCCCGGATCTGGCCGAAGCCGTGGATGATCGCGCGGCCGAAGCCGTTCGGCCCCGGGTTGCGCACCGGTGCGAGCGTCGGGATCTCGGACTTTAGCGCCTGCAGGACCGACCACGTCGCATCCTGGCTCCCGTCGTCGACGACGACGATCTCGTGAGGCACCGCCTCGCGCGTGAACTCGGCGTAGAGGTCCCGCAGCGTCGACGGCAGCGATTCCGCCTCGTCGCGGGCGGGAACGACGACCGAGAAAAGCTTTAGGCTCATCCGAGCGGCGCCGACAACTCGAGCCAGCCGGGGTGAGCGCCGGCGTGCGCCGCGATCTCCTCGAGGATCGACTGGACGGGGATCGCCGGCTTCCATCCCCAGATTCGCCCGGCCTTCGACGGGTCTAGAACGATCCACGGGATGTCGAACGGGCGGGGCGCGGGTTCCGAGGCGACGGGGTGGGGGCCGAAGCGCCCGTCGCACCAATCGTTGAGCTGGAGGAGCGACGTGGCCGACGGGGCGCCGCCGCCGACGTTGACGATCCGGTCGAGGGCGTCGGTCCTCGGGGCCGCGAACTGAGCCGCAAGAAGAGGGGCAAGGTCGCTCGGATGAAGGCAGTCGCGCACCTGGTGGCCCTTCCCCCCGAATCCTATGTACTTTAGTGGCCGCCGCCGAAGGTGGCTGTTGATCCAATAGGCATAGATTCCCTGGTCCGGGCGCCCGAACTGGCCGGCGCCCGCGAGGATGCCGCAGCGGTTGATGAAGACAGGCAGGTCA